>Ga0099828_10000059_pt1 | contig 52263 bp, 43 predicted proteins | sample CZO8metaG_2_FD_79338 | JGI IMG/M metagenome (GOLD analysis project Ga0099828, IMG submission 79338) | Vadose zone soil microbial communities from the Eel River Critical Zone Observatory, Northern California, USA - CZOApr15con2H1.8 metaG | ecosystem: Environmental > Terrestrial > Soil > Vadose... | reverse complement strand
GGGAATCTTGAGCCGCGCCTCGATGAATCCAAGATACCTCCGCACGGCCTCGGGGAGCGCTCGCTTCCCCTTCTTCGCCGTGGCGATCCAGTCGGACTCGCTGAGATCCCCCCAGCCCTTGAACTCGCGGTAGACCGGTTGGCAGGCGGACAGCACGCGCATGCTCGCGGGGAATTCTCGGATGGACTCCCCGTTGTGGCGATAGCCGACGCACACCGGGATCCGGTCGAGCCCGCCGAGCACATCGAGCTTCGTCACCGCGAGACTCGTGAGCCCGTTGACGCGCACCGCCATGCGTAGCATGACGAGGTCGAGCCAACCGATCCTCCGCGGGCGCCTCGTCGTCGTGCCGTATTCGCCTCCCCCTCGCTCGCGCAGGTATTCGGCGGTGGGCCCCTCGACCTCGGTGGGGAACGGTCCGGTGCCGACGCGCGAGGTGAAGGACTTGGCCACGCCGACGATATCCGTCAAGAATTGCGGCCCCACCCCGGCGCCGACGGAAGCCGCTCCGGAGACACAGTCGCTCGATGTGCCGAACGGATAGATCCCGTGGTCGATGCAGAGGTGCGTGCCTTGGGCGCCCTCGAACAAGAGGCGCTTCCGGCGTCGGATCGCCCCGTCGAGCCATGCGGAGGTGTCCCCGACGAACGGCGCGAGACGCGCCCCGTACTCGACCTGCTCTTTGTAGGTTGCCTCCGTATCGAGGGCGTCGGCCCCGCCGTACGCCTCGATGAGCCGCTGCTTGATCGGCACGATCGTCTCGAGCTTCTCCCGAAGCGCGACGGGGTCCACGAGGTCGCACATCCGGACCCCGAACCGGCCCACTTTGTCTTCGAACGAGGGACCGATCCCGCGGAGCGTCGTGCCGGCGCCGAGGTTGCCTTTCAGTTTCTCTTCGAGTCCGTCGATGACCTTGTGGTACGGCATGACCACATGGGCCCGATCGCTGATGCGCAAGTTCTGCACGGAGTGGCCGTGGGCGCGCGTCTCGTCGATCTCTTTCAGGAGCTGCGCCGGATCGATGACCACGCCGTTTCCGATGACATTCATCGCGCGCTTGCGGAGCACGCCGGAAGGCAGGAGATGAAACGCGTACAATTGCTCGCCGACTTGGACCGTGTGGCCCGCGTTCGCGCCGCCCTGAAATCGGATGACGACGTCGGCGCGGTCGGCGAGGAAATCGACGATCTTCCCCTTGCCTTCGTCCCCAAATTGGGCACCAACAACGACCGTCGCGGGCATCCGAATCGCCGCAGGAACATCGCCTCGCGTTTAATGGTTCTGTACCGGCGAAGCGATGGACACTCCCGACGGCGTGTCCCGTGCGCCGGACGGAGAGCCAGTATGGCGGCGGTAGACCTCGCGCGATAACGTTTTATTCGCTCGCGGCTTTTCTGGCCAGCCACTTCCGGGTCGGGAGGGGGGGTTCCGCGCTGTCTCAGGCCACGGACAAAATTCCCACGTACGTGATCGGCCTGGACGACCGTCTCAGCGGCGGCATCCCGCGCGGGCACATCGTACTCGTCGCGGGACCTCCAGGATCCCTGAAATCTTCGTTCGTGTATCGCATCCTCTTCTACGAGGCGAAGGAACACGCGGCTTCCGGGCTGTACCTCTCGATGGAGCAGAGCCGCGCATCCCTCGTCGCCCAGATGACGTCCCTCGGGATGGATCCGGGCTACGCGAAAGGCGTGCACATCATCGACGTTCGGGCGCTCCGCCGCGAGATCGAGGAGGTCCGCGAGCAGCCGCGATGGCTCCTCGGCCTCCGTCGCCAGCTCGCGCGATACAAGGAGGAGATGGGGTGTGACCTGATCGCCCTCGACAGCCTCGATGCGCTTTATGCGCTCGCCCCGTTTGAGAGCCCGCGGAACGAGATCTTCCAGTTCTTCGAGGAACTACGGGACCTGAACGCGACGACCTTCCTCGTCTCGGAGATGCCACGGGACGCGACGGCGTTCGCGCACTTCGGCGTGGAAGAGTTCCTCGCGGACACGATCATCCACCTGCGCATGCGCGAGGTCGACGTGGGAATGAGCACGTCCGTCCGACGGTACATCGGCGTCGCGAAGATGCGAGGGGTCGAGCACGACCTCGACTACTATCCGCTCCTGGTGGAGCGCGGCACCTTCGAGATCGTGTCGGAATGAGCGATGGCGTCACGGGTGAGTTCGTCTTCTCCTTCGGCGCGGTCTTGCCGTTCGTGGCCCTCACCGTGAGCGCATTCCTCGGCGCGTACGTCTTTGGCTTGAACCCGCGAGGCCCCGCGAACCGCTCCGTGCTCCTCGTGATGCTCGCCTTCGTCATGTGGGATGTCGGAGAAGCGATCGAGCGATCGTTCGCGCCGGGCACGTCGACGGAGACGCTCTTCTTCTGGGTCCGCTTCACCTGGGTCGCGATCGTCCTCGTGCCCGCGACGCTCTACCAGCTCGCGATCACGTATCCCGCGGGGAGCGGGAGGTTCCGTCGGCCGTGGCTCCTCGCGGCGATCTATGCGCCTTTCGTCGGATGGGCGTACCTGGTGGCCGAGACGAATTGGATCATCGACGGAATTTCGTCGAACGCCTTCGGGCCGAGCGCCCACGTCGCGCCCGCCTTCGGCTACTTCGCCATCGTGTTCAGCGTGTGGATGTTCTCCGCGGTCGCCCTCTTCGTGCGGTCGTACTGGCAGGTGCGCAAGACCCCGAGCCGCCGGATGCTCGGGATTGTCCTGGGGGGCCTCCTGCTGGGGACCCTGCCCGCGGCGGTTACGGAAGTCGCTTGGCCTTTCCTGACCGGGAGCGCGACGCGGCTGGGCCTCGGCTCGCTGTACACGCTCGTGTGGTCGATCTTCATCGCGTACGCGGTCGTCCGGTACCGGTACCTCGTCATCGAGCCGGTGATCGAGACGCGGGCGATGCGTGCCCCGCGGCACCGTCTCGAGAGCGGCCTGAACTACCTCGTCCTCGAGAACGGTCGCGGCGCCGCGATGGGCGCCTTCCGCGAAATCGTCTCGAAGACGCCGGGCTTGTGCGTCACAGGTCTCGCGCCGTCCCATGTTGCGGCCCGCTTCGGACTCGAGCGGACGCCGATTCTGTGGATCACGACCGCGACGAGCGAGGGGCGCACCGTACGGCCGAACGCGCTCGACTTCGAGCTCGTCCATACGGTCGTGAAGTTCCTCCGGGAGAATCCGGGGACAGCGGTCCTCCTCGACGACCTCGATTACCTCGCGACCGTGGCGGGTTTCGACGCGGTTGCGCGGTTCCTCAAACGCGTCCTGAATCAGGCGAGCGCCTCGCGAGGCACGGTGATCGTCGCGGCAGGCCACGGGACCTTCACCGCGAACCAGCTCGCCGTCCTCCGCGGCTCCGTGGACCGAGTCCTCGACATCCAGGAGGCGCCCAGCCCCGCGGCGACAGGCACGGCCGATCACGTCCTCATGACGATCACGGCGCAGGACGCCCCGGTGGCCTTGCCGCTCGTCGGCGCGCGTCGCGGGATCCTGCTGACGACGGAGCACCCCGCGAAAGCGCGCCTCCGCTACGGAGATCGGTTCGATATCGTCTGGGTCACGGACCATCCGGAAGCGGGCTTCGCGTGCGTCCGGCCGAAGGCCCTCGATGCGGAGGGACGACGGGCGATTGCGAACTACGCATCGTCGCATGGGCAGGCGGACATCGTCCTCGTCGGCCTCGAGCAACTCGCGTTGTACGTTGACACGCGCGCGTGGCTTCCGTTCATCAAGGATTCGTTGGACATCGCGGGCCTGCACGAATGTCGGTTCTTCCTGACCGCCGCGCCGGAAGCGATCCGGCCGCGCGAGTTCGCGATGCTTTCCCGCCGGTTCGACACGCCGCTGAGCGCCGCGGCGCTCAAGAGCTCTCTTCCTTCAGAGCCGACCACAACCGCTGCTGGAAGTCGAATTCCGTATCGAGGACCCTCTGCATGAAGAGGACGATTTGTCCCTGCGGATCGAGCCCGTTCCGATGGCAGTACTGCCGAAACCGCGCGAGGACTTCGCCGTCCACGCGGATGTTGAGCTGCACCTTCTCCATGCGTTTCGCGGCCGCAGCGCGTGCCATCAATTGTCGGGATAGGGAGCGGTGTATTTCACGTTTTCTACAAAGACAAGCAAACCGTAGCATCCGGTAGCATTCGTAGCAAATAAATACTTCACAATCATATCTGGGAATGGTGGGAGAGGGGTTGACTTCGTGACCGCCAGCAGCTCGCCGAAGGCAAAGCCCGCGCCCCCCGAAGAACCAGGATTGGAACCCCCTGATTCCATCGACGCCGACCCCGTTGACCATCGCCTTCAGGAGGATCTCTTCCAGAGCCTCGTGGAGTCGGCGGACTACACGGACGGACGCACGCCACTCCCGGCCCGGAGTGGAGGGGCGCTGCAACTGGCCACGCCGGAGGCGATCCGCAAAGCGTTCACCGAACAGTGGGACGCCCTCTCCCATTCCCTTGGGCTCGGCGTGGACGCGGAAAAGGCACTCCTCGGCCTCCGTGATCTCGTCATGTACGACATCCCGGACGGGACCCGGTCCACGCTCTCCGTCCCCGTGAACTACGACGTCGACGCGGACGCCGGCCTCTATTGTCTCGCCCTCGTGCACACGCTCGCGAGCCTCGGCGCGCGGACGAACGTGATCTTGACGCACACGGTGTACAACCGCGAGCGAGGCCCGGAGGACACGAAACGGTTCCTCGACATCTTGGCGAAGGGGATCGATCCGTTCCGCGAATACGCGCGCCGCCACGGGCTCGCGATTCATCTGGAGGGGATCCGCCCGGGGTACGAGCTCGAGGACGTCTTCCGCCGGGCGTTCCCCGCCCCCGCGCAGACGAAGTTCAACGCACACTTCCTGATGGACTACGAGGAGGAATGGTTCCTCACCGCGGACGGACGCGAGTTGCTCGAGGCGCTGCCGCCGATCGACGTGGTCGTGCGGCACACGAAGCTCGGGGTCTCGGGCGGCTGGATTCCGATCCGCATGAGGAAGGCCGCGTACGTGTACTCGCAGAACGGGACGGTGCACAGCAATTGGAATTTCAACGAGTACGCGGCGATGGTCGCGGTCGTCTACCTCGCGAAGCTGCTGCATCAGGGGGAGGCGCTCTCGAAGAAGTACGCCTCGATCGACGAGATCAAGGCGCGCTACCGCGACCGCGAGATCAAGCTCCGCCAGAAGATCGTCCACCTCACGCCAAAACCGCGCAAGCTGTTCGTCCTCGGCTCGCCGGTCGGGCTCATCCAAGTGTACGCCTAGGAAGTCTCACTCCTCGAGCCTTCGGGATTCGGGGCTCGACCGTCGCCTCTGTCGCAAGTGGGACTGTGTTCCGCGGGCTTCTGATCAGAGGGTTTCTGGGAGGACCACGGAACCCGGACTTTGCCGACGACATCCCGCCACTCGGCCGGCATGGGTTCGCCTGAGCTGTTGCGGCGATACCAATCGACCACGGCATCTACCTGCACGTCTTCACCGGACATTCGGATCATGAGCGCGTTCCGAACGCTCGCCGCCGCTTCCGCTGCGATCTGATTCTCGAAGACGGCAGCGTGGGGTACCTGGGACGTCCACCAGATGACGAGGTACGAAACCCTCGTCATCTCGATGCGCCTCCCTTTGCCGCAGCCCCTGTGGAAACACACGTGCAAAATCGTCCGCGGATCCGTTCTTGCCGGACCCACAGCAGTTCGCGGTTCGGGGAATCGATGTCCCAAGCCCGTGGCTGATGGTTGCGGTCCGAGTGGACGTGGGCCACCGCGCGGATCAAGCCTCGGCTCAACACTTTGTGGATGAACCGATAGGTCTCGGCGCGGGAGAGGTCGAGGAGTTCCAGGATGTCTTGCGCGGTGGCCGGACCTTGTCGGCGCAAGTACTCTGTCAGGGTCTCAAACGCCCGTCGAGTCCGGGTCGAGTCGCATCCTTTCCGAAACATCCGTTCCTCGCCACGTTATGCTCGCCTCCCAACTTGAAGAGCAGGATGCGCCCCGGATTGAGTCGGGTTGACCCGAATCGTTTCGATGCCGTCGTGTGCAAATGTTTCGCGCGAGGTTGACCTGTGTTTCCGCTGGCGTTTTCTGGGTCGGCCCTCCGTCCCGCCCAATCCTGAATGACGTCTAGGTAAAGGGCGCCTCGACGAAGAACTGGGAGAGCATTTCGTCGGTGCCCTGAGCTTGGCTCGGAATCCCTTGCCAATCACTCAAGACCTCTCGATTTCGATCTTCGAACGAGAGTAGGAGATCCCGCATCTGGCGTCGGAGTTGGTCCGACTCTTGACCTTCGAGGACGACCGTCAGGTACGCGTACCGCGCCCGTTCCATGACGAGGACGTACGGTCCCTGGACGATGGCGCTAAGCGACTTGCCATGCAGCATGGGAAACGACGTGCGCATGAAGTTCTGAATGACATCCAACGTGGCACCGAACAAATCTTGATCGATCGCCGTCTCGCCGGGCCTCGCCTTCGAGCCGATAAGTGTGCCGTCTTCGTACGTGAGGAACACGGCCTTGATTGAATAGCGGCGGGCTTGGAACCGGCGGATTGCCTCCGCGATCCTCGGCCGTCCGATTGGGTAGAGGGTATAGTACGCCTGCCCGGCCACGAGGCCCAGCAACGTCGAGAATGGACGCGGCAGGCTCGCGTATTGGGGTGAAACCTCCAGAAAGCCGTTCGTGAGGAGTCCCAGCACAAGCGTGAGGGAAAACGTGATTAACAGACCAGCCGCGCGACGCGCGAGCGGCTTGCTCGTTTCCCGAACAATCTTGTACAAGCGGTAAAGGTTCCAATTGCCGACGCCGGCGTAGACCACGAGATACACGAGGAAAACCTCGAACAACAGCGGGCGGAACTCTGCCCGGTACAAGTCTCCGCTCTTAGCCGGCGCCACGACGCCCTCGACACTCGCCATCACGGCGAGGAGGACGACGCCCGAGATTACCGCGAAGCCCCAATACGCCCGTCTCATTCGATCGAGGTAGACAGAGGTGAAAAGTAACACGAAGAGGGCGGCGAGTGTCAGGCTGGATAGGCTGGCGAGGGCGGCAAGCTGGGCGAGGTCCGGGCGATTAGGATCGGCATTGAAAAACAGCCAATCGCTGACGGCGTAGAGTCCCGCGAAGAAGCAAGCCGCGAGGAAGAACGTCTCTGTCCATGTGTGCCATCGGTCGCGGTAGACCTGAAGGATGGCGAGGAGGAACCAGGCTGCGGCCGAGACGAGTGGTGCCTGGCGGAGGATGTCTGTCAGTTCGACCGTGGGGGAGTCACCGGGGACCGTTATTCTGGGGACGGAATAATATTCTGGCTAGATAATACCCGGTACGCTATTCCCAGGGCGCGCAGGCGGCATTTCGTGTCGCCGCGTGTGGCGCAGAGATGAAACTATTTTGGGATAAGTAGATTCTGGTACGTGCCGGGTACCGTGCGGATTGTTGGCGCCGGGCTCGCCGGTCTGACCGCTGCCGTCATACTAGCGCGTGGGGGCCGATCTGTGGAAGTCTACGAAAAGAAGACGCGCCTGCTCCCGAGCTCGGGCCCCCACACGGAGGGGATCCGGAACTACGGCACCATCGACGCGCTGAAGGAGCTCCGAGCCCAGGGTTTCGAGTTGGAGCCTTTCGGGGTGGTTCGCCGAACCATCCGCTTCTCTCCAAAGTTCCGAAACGTGCTCCATGGCCCGGCGTACTACCTGTTCATGCGGGGTCGCGAGGACTACACTGTGGACCAGATGCTCTACGCCGGCGCAAAACAGGATGGCGTTCGGTTCTACTTCGGTCGAACACACGATCCGTCGAACGCCGACATCGTGGCGACGGGACCGCCGAGAGGTCAGTTCAACATTCTGGGAGCGGGTTACACCTTCACCGAGGAAGGCAGTCACTTGGAGCCTGACACGGTCTATGCCCTCCTGGACAACGGCACCGCTCCCGGCGGTTATCTCGTCATCACTCCTGGAATCCGGTTCCATTCGATTTACAGCGTGTCGTGGACGGAACTTCGATTCGAGAAACTCTTGGCCATGACAGAAGCTGCCTTCGAGATTCCCTGGATTCGAGCGATTCTTGGAACGAGCCGGTGGGTCTCGAAGATTAATGGCCGTGCCTATTTTGTCCGCGACCCAATCGAGTCGGCGGAACGCCGCGGTTCCCTGTTAGTCGGCGAGGCGGGCGGATTTCAGGATGCCATCGCAGGATTCGGATTTCGCTATGCGGTCCTCACGGGCGCCCTCGCGGCTCGCGCGATCCTGGACGGCCAAGACTATCGTGGTCTTTTGAAAGGGAAGTTCGGGGACGAGTTCCAGAGGGCGTCCGATTTCCGCGGCTGGCTAAACAGGGCCACCAACGAGGATTTCGACAAGCTGGTCGCGTCGATGGGTTCAGAGATTACCCTCGAAGAGTACCTTCGGCAGCGAGGATCTCGCGCACTCTAGGTCCCTGATGGTCGTAAATGCCGAGAATCACGGAAACCCCAACGCCATCCGAGAAGCCGTTTGTCTTCTTCGATCTGGGCGAGACGATTGTGGATCTCAAAGATACAATTCGGGTCCTCGCTCGTTTGGTGGCCGATTACTATCCCACTGGGGCCCTGTGGGCCTCCGACCTCGCGAAATCTTGGTTCGTCGAGTTGGCTCGATCGCTGCCGCGGAAAGAGACGGAACCGTTCGAGACGCAGGAACAGGTTGGGACGCGGGTGCTGACCCATCTGCTTAGGGACCGCGGAATTCCAGCCGAGCCGGTTGAGGCCAAACGTCTGTTACGGCGAGCCTGGGGCGAGTGGCAGGCCCACGCGCGGCTCTGCGAAGGCGTGACTAAAGAGTGGCTCGTAGAGATTCGTCGTCTCACCGCCGGCATTGCTGCCGTCACCGACGGAGACCAGGAAGACGTTAGTCGTCTCATGGAGGAAACGGGGCTTGACTTGTATTTCGACTTCGTAATAACCTCTGAGGAAGTCCGGGCATACAAGCCGAACCCGAAGGTGTACCAGGCGGCGATGGACCGCATGAATGCGCCCTCGGATCGCAGCCTGTTCGTTTCAGACTCCCCGCTCGATCTTGTGGGTGCGGCCGCGGTTGGGATGGGCTGCGTGTGGCTCTCGCGCAACGCCAGCGAGGAACAGGAAGTCGTGCCGGGGGGCGCCCTGCGGCTGCGCCGGCCGTCGGATCTCAACCGGATCCTAGTCCAGTTCGCGGCCTCGGGTCGATTTGTTCAACCCTGAGCTCACGCTCGTGGCTTCTTCGCCTGTTTCAGCTGCAGCCGATACATCCCAAGCAACTCCTTCGTTGTTGTCGCATCTTCGGGTCCCTTGTCGTCTCTCCATCGTCCCGTGAAGCGCGGGAAACGGACCGCAAGGCCCGCGCCTTCCCGGACCGCGCTCCATGCCGCGGTATGGACCGGGCTCACCGTGATTTCCGCGCCGCGCACCTCGAGGACGGTTTCCGGCTCGAACCAAGCATCGGGCTCGAGTTTCGAGTCGACCCGCGCGGGTCTTCGGTCCCGCTTCGCTTGCTTTAGTTTGTCGGGCAAGGCGAAGAGAATCTCGTCCGCGAATCCCGTCCCGAGCTTGCACGTGGTCCGGAAGACGTCCGCTTCGTCGTCGTACGCGGCCATGAGGAGCGCCCCGTACGTTCCCGCCCGCTTCCCGCGACCGGCGAACGCGCCGACGATCACGAGGTCAATCGTGTCGCTCAGGGCGGCACTGTATTCCTTCTTGAACTTGATCCACTGATACCCGCGGGCTCCCGCGTCGTACGTCGAGTCCAAGGCTTTCGCCATGAGACCCTCGCATCCCGCCTGAAGGGCCTCGTCGAAGAACGCCTCCGCCTGCTTCACGTTGTCGGTGACGCGCATCGTCGCGAGGCGAATCGAATCGTTCGGCTTCAGCAAGGCCTCGAGGATTTTGCGGCGTTCCGTGTACGGGCGATAGGTCATGTCCTCGTCCCCCCGGAGGAGGCAGTCGAACGCGAAGAGGGTCACGGGGAACTCTTTCGCCATCCGCTCGACCTCAATCTTCCGCCCGCGTCGGCGACTCACTTCCTGGAACGGCAGGAACTCGCCCGTGTTCGGGTCGACGGGAACTGCCTCGCCCTCTACGATGGTCCCTCGCTCCTGGATTGCCGCCCGCAAGCCTTCGACGATCTCCGGGAACTGTTCCGTCGTGTTCTCGAGATGCCGGGAGAAGAGTTCGATTCTCTTCGGCGATATATGGGCCTGGACCCGCAGGCCGTCGTACTTGTACTCGAGCGCCGCTTTCCCGATCCGGGCGAAGATTTCTTCGAGGGTCTCGAGGCGCTCCGCGAGCATTGCCCTAATCGGGCGGAACAGCCGGAGGTGAATTTCATCGAGTCCGTCAAGCCCCTTCGACGCGAGGACGCGGACGACTTCGCCGAGGTCCGACGAGACGTTGTATGCGCGTTCCACTCGGTCCCGGTTCGCCTTCATCGCGAAGGTGGATGCGAGCGCGTCCACGATCGTCATGTCCGCCACGCCGAGCCGCATCTGGCCGACGACCATCCGAACGATGTACTTCGCTTCGCGCGGCGTCGCGTTCCCAAGGAGGTCCGACAACAGGCGGATTTTCCGATCTTGGCTTCCCTCGCCCGCTTCGCGGGCGATCGCGTCGAGGAGGTCGTAAACCTTCGCGGTCGTGAGGGGCGTCGATTCGAGCGGCTTCTGGCGTCGCGCGGCGATCGCCTGCTCCGCGACGAGCCCGAGGTCTCCCCTCTCCTTCCATGACCGCGCGATTCGGTCTTCGTCGAAGCCCGTCGCGTGGGCGAGGACCCGAATCACCATCTTCTCCGCGAGCCCCAGCTCGACCCCCTCGTAATCGGGACGGATCCGGCCCTGGGTGAGATAGACCACCTTGTCGAGGTCCTCCTTCGGCGTCTCCCGGAGAAGCCCGACGAGCAGCTCGGTCATCTCGAGCCGTTTCGTCGTCGCCTCGATTTTCTCGTAGGCGTCGACGACGCGGGCGAACTGCATCGACCGTCGGAACCGCGGACGCTTCTTAAGGGTTCGCGGAACGATCGCGAAGCCCGCCTCGGAGGATCGGGATCGCCGCCTACCGAAGCCGCCGCACGAACGCGCCGACGATTGCCACGCTTTCTCCCAGGTACGCAGTCGGGTCCATCGCCGCGTCGATCTCCTTCTTCGAGAGGAGTCTCGTCACTTTCGACTCGGCGAGGAGCGCGTCCCGGAGGTGAATCCCTTTCGTCCGGGCCTTGTGCGCCGTCTCGCGGACGAGCTTGTGCGCATCCTGCCGTCCGAGCCCCCTGCCCACCAACGTGATCATCACGGCCTCCGCCATGACCTGCCCCTTCGTCGCGTCGAGGTTTTCTTTCATGCGGTCCGGATAGACGCGGAGGGAGCCGAAGATCTCCGTCGTCCGCGCGAGCATCTCATCGATCAGGACGCAGCCGTGGGGGAGGATGATCCGTTCCGACGCGCTGTTCGTCAAGTCCCGCTCGTGCCACAGCGGCACGTTCTCCAGGGCCGGGATGACGAGGGACCGCACGACGCGCGCGAGCGAACAGACGTTCTCGGACCCGACCGGGTTCTCCTTCTGCGCCATCGTCGAGCTTCCGACCTGTTTCTTCGCCTCGAATGCTTCCGCGACCTCCCCGATCTCCGTACGTTGGAGGTTCCGGACTTCCGTGCAGAATTTCTCCAGGGACGCCGCGAGGTTCGCGAGGATCGCGATGAACTCCGCGTACCGGTCGCGCCCGACCACCTGGGTCGCGGCCTCCTCGACGCCGATACCGAGGTCGCTCATCACGGCGCCTTGGATGTCGAGGGCGTACGGTCCGAACGCCGCTCCCGTCCCGACCGCGCCGGACATCTTGCCGACGACAATGCGCGCGGATGCTTCCCGCAACCGGTCCCGATGCCGGACGACTTCCGAGGCGAACACCGCCATCTTGAGGCCGAACGTGATCGGGACCGCGGCTTGACCGTGCGTCCGACCGAGCATGATTGTCCGCTTGTGCTTCGTCGCGAGGCCCGCAAGGCCCTCGATGAGCTCGTCGAGATCCGACGTGATGATGCGAATCGCGTCACGAAGCTGGAGGGCCGTCGCGCTATCGAGGATGTCGTTGCTCGTCGCCCCGAGGTGGACGTACTTGCCCGCGTCGGCATCGCATGCCTCCGTGAGTGCGAGGACGACCGCCATGAGGTCGTGCCGCGTCTCCTCCTCAAGCGCCTGCACGCGCTTGACCGTCACGTGCTTCGTCGTCGCCTTCGCGGTAATTTCCGCCCCGGCCGGCTCCGGAATCAACCCGACCTTCGCCTCCGCCCGGGCGAGGGCCGACTCGACGTCGAGGAGCCGCTGGAGGCGTGCGTCCTCCTCGAAGATCGCCTTCATCTTCGGCCGGCCATATCGGAAGTCGATTGGGCAGAGCAGAGACATGGCCACCCGCGAGGGCAAAGCCCGGAGGCGTTATGGAGCTTTCCTCTCCGGAAGGCGGGGCCTACTTTTTCGACTTCTTCGGTTCGAGGATTTTGACGTCGCCGAGCTCTCGCAGAAGGATCGCCTCGGCTTCGCCGGGCAAGAAGAAGTCCGTCGCCTCTTCGTTCAGTCGGTCCCACGTCTCGTCCTTGTGCTCGCGGAGCGCATCGAAGTCGCCGTACTTGTTGCACTCCATCATGAACGCCACGTTGTACCGGCCGAAGCCCAAGACCGTGCCGAACGTACCGCGATACGCCCATCCCGGTGGCGCGTGCTTCTCCAATAACCCTTCATTCTTCTTCGTCCACGCTTGGAAGTCCTTGTACCGGCCTTCCTTGATGTTCCCGAACTGAATCCAGAGCATGACCGCCCCTCCGTGACCCCGCATGGTCGCGTGCGGCATTAAGACTTCGACTTGCGCGATCCCGACGTCGCCGGCTCGCTCGGGCGCGGGAGCCGAATCGTGAACGTGGACCCCGTCCCCGGTTGCGTCGCGACCGCGATCGATCCGTGGTGCGCGTCGACGACCGCCTTCGCGAGGACGAGGCCGAGACCGACCCCCTCCCCCCGCGGCTTCGTCGTGAAGAACGGCTGGAAGAGTCGCGTCCGGACCTCCTCGTCCATGCCCGCGCCCGTGTCCGTCACGCCGACCGAGAAAGAGTCGGGCGTCGTCTCGAGCCGGACCGTGACGGAGCCTTTGGCCGCGGCCTGGAACGCGTTCTTCAGGATGTTCACGAGGGCGTGCTGGAGGCGGAGCGGATCCACGTTCGCCATGACGGGATCCTTCGGCAGTTCCTTGACGAGCGCGACCTTTCCCTGGCGGAAGGCGATCGCCTGGTCGGCCGCGGCTTCGACGACGCCGCGCACGTCCGTCTCGATCCGGCGGACTTCATCGGAGCGCGTGATTGCGACGAGCTCCGCGACGATATTCGCCGCGAGGCGCCGCTGCTCGTGGATTTTCTGGAGTTTCTCGAGCGTGTGCGGGTCATCGACCGTGCGCTCGAGGCTCGAGGTGATCAGTGCGATGTTCGTCAACGGCGTGCGGACCTCGTGCGCGACAAACGCGGCGACCTGGGCCATCGAGGCGCGTCGCTCCGATTCCAGGAGCCGCTGCTGATACTCCTTGTCCGCGGTCACGTCTCGCGCGATCACCTGCAGGTACGGGTCGACGCCCTCTTCCCGGATCACACGCGACCGGACCTGCATGAAGCGTTGCGCACCGTCCTTTCCCTGCACGAACGTCTCAAAAGGCTCCATGACGGGTTCGTCGTGCAGCAGAGCGCTGAGGTAGGACCGGGCTTTCTCGAGCTCCCGCGCCGGGAGGATTTCGCCGAGGTTGATGCCTCGGAGGGCTCCCGGATCCCGCGCGCCGAGCAAGATGCCGCCCGCCGGATTCGCGTCGAGGATCGTCCCGCGGCGATCGAGGAGCAGGATCCCATCGGCCGCGTTCTCGAACAGGTGACGGAACCGCGCCTCCGAGCGCCGCACGAGCTGCTCCGCCCGTTTCTGTTCCGTGATGTCCCGCGTGGCGGCCGACGCGCCCACGAGCCGTCCCGCCTCGTCGCAGATCCGCGAGATCGTCACGGCGGCGACGAATTTGTAGCCGTCCTTCCGGACCCGGACCGTCTCGAACGGAGGGATCGTCTCGCCGGCGCGCAAGTGGTCCATCACCCGGTCGAGTTCGGCCCGCCGATCTTCCGGGACGAGGAACGAAACCGGCCGCCCGATCGCCTCCTCGGCCGTGTATCCGAACATCTGTTCCGCGCCCGCGTTCCAACTGGTGATTCGACCCTCGAGCGTTTTCGCATAAATTCCGTCGGCGGACCCTTCCACGATGGCGCCGAGGCGTGCCTTCGCCTCGCGGACGGCCCCCAGCTCCGTGATGTCGACGAGGCTCGTGACGACGGCCCGCTGATTCCGGAGGTCGACCGCCTCCGCGGACAGGAGCGTCCGCCGGATTTCGCCCATCCTCGTGCGGACCGACACCTCCTCGTCGCGGATCGAGCCGAATTCCCGGAGCCGTTCGCGGACGTTCCGCCGCCGCTCGATGTCGGCCCACATCCCCAGATCGACCGACGTCCGGCCGAGGATATCGCCGCGATCGAATCCGAACAACCGCAGGAACTGGTCGTTTACCTCGAGGAACCGGCCATCGCGGAGGTCCGTGATGACCATGGCGACCGGGGACGCCCGGAACGCCATGTAGAAGGCCTCCTCAATGTCCCGGCTCGGACGATCCGTCGTCCCGGGAACGGGCGACGGTGCCTTGGTCGGCCGTGCGTTTGGGTCCGTACGGACTCCCCGAGCAGTAGCGAAGGGCAATGTGGGCGATTGCCTTCCTGCCGGCCCGCGGGCCCTTACCGGTTCGCCGCTGTGAAGGCACCACGCCCGCGCCGAATATATATTGATTTGTCCTCGACTATCCGGGTGGTCGTATTGCGGGAACCTCGGCCACCTCTGCCAAGGCCGGTGCGGGGATTCCCTGCGTTCAGTGACGTCCCGGCGTCCGGATGACGTCCTGGTTGCCCATGTACGGCCGGAGGACCTTCGGCACCCCCACGGTGCCGTCCTTTTCTTGGTAGTTCTCCAGCACCGCGACGAGGCCGCGGGACGTCGCCATGGCAGATGAATTCAGGGTGTGCGGGAAGAATTTCTCGCCCCCAACCTTCCCGGCTCGCGTGTTCAGCCGCCGGGCTTGGTAGTCCGTGCAGTTGCTGCAGCTGATCACCTCGCCGTACTTCCTCTGGCGCGGAAACCAGGCCTCGATGTCGTACTTCTTCGCGGCGACCGTGCCGATGTCGCCCGTGCATACGTTCACGACGCGGTACGGGATCTCGAGGGCGCGGTAGATCGCCTCGCCGTTCGCGCGGAGTTTCTCGTGCCAGGTCCAGCTGTCCTCTGGTCGGCAGAACACGAACTGCTCGACCTTGTTGAACTGGTGCATCCGGAACAAGCCTTTCGTATCGACGCCGTGCCCGCCAATCTCCCGCCGGAACTGCGTGGCGAGTCCCGTGAGCGCGATCGGCAGCTCTGCTTCGTCGATGATTTCGTCCATGTACATCGCGCCCATCGGATGTTCCGACGTCGCAATGAGGAACAGGTCCTCGCCGTCGATCTTGTACATGACCGTCTCGAAGTCCCCGAGGTCGACGACGCCTTCGTAGGCGCCGCGGCGCATCATGAACGGCGGGAAGACGGCCGTGAAGCCCTGTTTCACCATGTAATTCAGGGCGAACGCCAGGAGGGCCTGGTCCAGCCGGACGAGGTCGCCGAGGAGGTACACGAATCCCGCGCCGGCGATCTTCCGGGCCCGACCGAAGTCGGCGAGCCGCAGCGCCTCCAGGAGGTCTCCGTGGGACTTCAGCTCGAAATCGACCCGTCGCGGCGTGCCCCACCGGGCCACCTCGAGGTTTTCCGTGTCGTCTTTCCCCACCGGGACGCTTTCATGGAGGAGGTTCGGGAGCCGCAGCAGCCCGCCGCGGACTTTCGCCGCGAGTTCGTCCGTGTTCGCGTCGAGCGCGTCAATCTCTTTCGGGAGGGTCGCGGCCTCCTTCCGGAGCTTCTCCGTCGACTTGCCTGCTTTCTTGGCTTCCGCGATGTCGCGCGTGATTTCGTTCCGTCGGCGCCGCAGGCGGTCCGCCTCCGCGAGCGCCTTGCGCCACTCCACGTCCCACCGGATCACCTCGTCGAGGAGCTTCGCCTTCTCTGGCGCGTTGCGCCTGGCGAGATCGCGTCGAATGACGTCCGGACTCTCTCGAGCGAGGCGGATATCCAGCACGACGGACTCGATGGGGAGGACCCTATTTGTAGGTTATTCGGAGACCTTCGCCGACCCGATGCCGCCTACGCGGACTCCAGGTCCCGAGGTCCGGGCTAAGATATTAGCCAGACGAGCCCATCGGGCCACCTGGGAATCGCGAATGATCGACGGTGTGAAGGTCCGTCCCCTGCGTCAGATCCATGACGAACGGGGCTATCTCATGGAGATGCTGCGCTCCGATTGGCCCGAGTTCCAGCGGTTTGCGCAGGTGTACATCACGATCGGGTATCCGGGCGTCGTGAAAGGCTGGCACTACCACAAGGTCCAGACGGACAATTTCATCATCGTGAAGGGCACCGCCAAGGTCGTCTGCTACGATAATCGCGAAGGGTCGAAGACGAAGGGCGAAGTGAACGAGTTCTTCCCCGGCGAGAAGAACCCCTCCCTCATCCAGATCCCGCCGTACGTCGTCCACGGCTTCAAAGCGATCGGCGGCGAGCCCGTGTACGTCGTCAATGCGCCGACGGAGCTCTACAAGTACGAGAAGCCGGACGAGTACCGGATTCCGCACGACTCTCCGACGATCCCGTACAACTGGGACGTCCAGATGAAGTGACGTCACACGCGGTCTAGAGGAAGAGCGTGCTGCCTTCCCCAACGACGAGTTGGGTGCCTTTCGGTCGACGGCCCTCCGCGGACCGGATTGTGGTGTGTCGACCGATCAAACTGTTCACGATCTTGTTCGGGGTCTCGATGATCGCCTCGCCGATCACAATCGACGCTTCGATGTCCGCCCCGACGATCTTCGAGCCGTCTCCGACCGAGGTGTACGGGCCGATGTACGTGTTCGGACCGATCACGCAATCCGCGCCGATGGCAACCGGCCCGCGGATCACCGTGCCTTTCGCGACGACGGTGCCTTTCCCGATCCGCACGCGACCGTGAATCTCAACGTCGTCTTCGACCGTGCCGTCATTGCGGGCCTCGATGTCCTCGAGGAGCAGGTGGTTCGCCTCGAGCACGTCCTCCGGCCGACCCGTGTCTTTCCACCATCCCTTGACCACGTACGCTTTGACTTTGCCGCCCCCTTTGCGGAGGCCCTCGATCGCGTCCGTGATTTCGAGCTCGTTCCGCCAGGACGGCTTCAGGCGATTGATGATCGGGAAGATCGAGGGACGCAACAGGTAGATGCCCACGAGCGCGAGGTTGCTCTTCGGCTGTTTCGGCTTCTCGACGAGCCCGGTCACGTTCCCCACGGCATCGAGCTCCGCGACCCCGAACCGCTCCGGATGCGCGACGGGACAGAGCGCGATCCCGGCGTCGTGGTTGTTCGCCTGAAACTCCTCGACCATGTGACGGATGCCGCCCTTCAGGACGTTGTCGCCGAGGTATACGCAGAACGCGTCCCGTCCCACGAAGTCGCGGGCGCACGCGATCGCATGGGCGATTCCCTTCGGTGCCCCTTGGACCAGATACGTGAAATGAACGCCGTACCGCGAGCCGTCGCCGAGGAGCTCGCGGACCTTCTCCGGCATGTTGTCGCCGAGGACGATCCCGATGTCCGTGATTCCCGCATCGCGGAGATCCTCGACGCAATAGAGGACGTTCGGCTTGTTCACGAGCGGGAGGAGCTGCTTCGGGCCCGTGTGCGTGAGAGGCCTCAGGTGCGTGCCGTGGCCGCCCGTCAAGACGACGCCCTTCATTCGGTGTCCCTCATGTCCTCGAGCGCGTCGCGGAAGGTCGGGGACCTCTTATCAAGGAATCGCTCCACCTTGCCGACATCGAGGGACGAGTCGGACGGCCGTGCGGCCTTCAGGTTGGCCTCGACGAGCCGGGTTGCCTTCAGGAGTCCCTTCTCGAGGCCGAACACGTCGCAAATCTCGAGACCCATCTCGAACCGCGTGGGGTACGATTGCGTGGCGACGTGGAAGATTCCGGTCGCGCGCCGTTCCAACAAGTCGAACGCGGTCCGGGCCGCCGCGGGCGCGTACGAGGGAGAGACGCGCTGGTCCGTGAAGAGCGGCACGGGCTGCCGGCGGCGGAGCAGCTCGAGGATCCAGGTCACACTGTTCGTCTTCTTCCGGGCGCGTCCCCATCCGAAGTTCGCAGACGTTCGGACGACCAGCGCCCCCGGATGCGCCGCCAAGACGTTCCGTTCTCCCGCGAGCTTCGTGCGTCCATACACGTTGAGCGGTTGCGGCCGCCTCCGCTCGTTGAACGGCCCCCGACGGCCGTCGAAGACGTAATCCGTCGAGAAAAATACGAGCCGCGTGCCGAGCGTGTGACACGCCTTCGCGATTTCCCGCGGGGCGTCGGCGTTGACGAGCTGCGCCTGGTCGGGATGGGACTCGCACGCATCGACGCCCGTGATCGCCGCGGGTAGGAGGACCGTCTTCGGACGTCGGTCGCGGACGAGTGTGACCGCTGCCACGAGGTCGCTCAGGTTCAGCGGGATGAGACCGGTCACCGGGTCGCCCGCGTACGTGCCGACTGCATCGAGCCCGCGGCGTTTCGCTTCCGTCAGGAGATGCTCCCCGAGGAGGCCGCTGGCGCCGATTACGAGGACTTCCGTCACGTCCGGCGAATCGCCGCGGGAGGATGAAAGCCTTGGCACACTGTCAAACGATTATCTAGGCGGCCTCTCTTACGCCGGGCACATGCGGATCCTCGTCACGGGAGGGGCCGGCTTCATCGGCTCCAACTTCGTGCGCCTCGCGGTGCGGAAGGGCCATGACGTGATCGTGTTCGACAAGCTCACGTACGCGGGGAACCTCGAAAACATCCGCGATCTCCTCGACACGGGGAAGATTGAGTTCGTCCAGGGGGATGTGTGCGATGCACGGGCCGTCCGCGAGGTCGTCCGCGGGCGCGATGGAATCGTGCACTTCGCCGCGGAGACCCATGTGGACCGCTCGATCCTCGAGGCGGGGACCTTCGTCCAGACGGACGTCGTGGGGACGTACGTCTTGCTCGAGGCCGCGCGCCAGGAAAACGTGGGCCGCGTAGTGCACATTTCGACCGACGAAGTGTACGGGGAGAGCGGTCCGAAGCCGTCCCGCGAAGACTCGCCGCTCCAGCCGAAGAGCCCATACGCCGCGTCCAAGGCGGGGGCCGACCGTCTGGCGTACTCGTACCACGCGACGTACGATCTGCCCGTCGTGATCACGCGATGCGTGAACAACTACGGACCGTACCAGCATCCGGAGAAGGCGATCCCTTTGTTCACGATTTGCGCCCTCGTCGGGCATCGGTTGCCCGTGTACGGAAGCGGCTGGAACCGCCGGGAGTGGATCCACGTGGACGACCACGCCGAGGCGCTCCTCTCGGTCCTTCGCGCGAGGGGTGTCGAAGGGGAGACGTTCAACATCGGGACCGGGGAGCGAAAGTCGACCCTCCAGATTGCCCAGGCGGTCGTGGACGCGGTCGGGAAGCCGCGAGGTCTCATCAGCCGGGTCGCGGATCGTCCGGGTCACGTGAAAAGCCACGCCGTGGACAGCGGCAAGATCCGCCACCACATCGGTTGGAAACCCACCCGGACGTTCGCGACAGGACTGCCCGAGGCCGTCCGGTGGTTCGTCGAGCATCCGGTATGGTGGCGCAAAACGGTGACGGAGGCAGGCCGCGCATACTTCGATGAGCGATATGCTGGTCTCGTCGCGGCGGTCGAGAAGCTCGGCTTGAGCGGATGAGGCGGCCCAAAGAGCCGGAAACTATCGCCGGCGAGAATGCGGGGTTCGCCCTTTTATAGACTGAGGAGAACGAAGGCGGCGAAGGGAGCCCCCGATGCCCCGACACGATATCGTCAACGTGGCGTTTGCCGTCGTATTCGGGCTCGTCGCGGCCTTTGCCGCGGCGACGGCAGTCGGCACGACCGGCCCCTGGTTCTCCGTAGAAGTGTCTTCCCTCGTTTTCCAGACATCCATCTTCGCAGCGATCGTCACGGCTTTCGTGCTGTTCGGGTTCGCCGCCACGCACGTCGCGCGACTCGAGGACGCCCGGCGGTCGATCGATCTGCAGATCGCGGCGATCCCTGAGAGCATCCATCTGCCGACCGGCGCGGAGGTCACGATCACCCCGGACATGGTCCGGACGATCCCGCCGAGTGACGAGGAGATCGACGAGCTCCTGACGACCCTCGCGACCCCGACCGCCACCGCGATGCCCCAGGGAGAGATCGCGGTCGCGGGCACACTCGTCGAGGTCTCCGCGGCGCTCCAGGCCACCCGCACGCGGAAGGAAGTCCTTCGCGTCCTGATCCGAGAGCGCGGTCGGGTCGAATCGGACCGGACGCGGGTTCCCGGGACGGTCGCGGGTCCGATCGTCATGGCGTTGCTCTTCGCCGGAATGGCGGGTGCGATGCTGCCCGGGGTCCAAGGATTCGCGCAGACGAACTTCCAGCTCACGACGGGGCTCGTGTTGTTCCTCGCGTACGGCCTGGCGTTCCTCGTCGCATGGGCGCTCGCGGCGCTCGTGTCCCTCGTCCGCCGCGCTCCCGAGCCCCGCAACGGGGACTGGCCGGAGCCGAAACCGAAGCTCATCCGGAGCCGTCGCGCGCCGTAGATTCTCGCGGTGCCCCGCGCGCATCCCGGACATCCCAACGATCGAAGGTTTCGTCAGTCGATGCCTCGGTACGCCTGGGAGCGGTGCAGGACTTCCGTGACCCGGATCTCATCCTCCTGAACAAAATACAGGACGCGATAGTCCCCGACTCGCAGACGGTACAGCGGAGGACCATCTTGCCCCCACAGGAGGCGGATGTCCGCCCCCGGCCGCCCGCGGAACGGGTCGTCCGCGAGCAGGGCCAGCTTCGATCGGATACGCCTCGCGGCATCCCGCGGGAGTCGCTCGAGCTGTCGCAGCGCGGTTCGCGAGAGGAGGATCTCACGTTTTGCCAAGAGGGACGAACTCCTCCGTTTCGAGGATGCGTCGCTCCCGCTCGTACAACATGCGAGCCTCCGCGATCTCGATGAGCTTCCGCAGTAACTGGTCGTACGTCTCCCCTTTGGAGGCGAGGCGCTTCAGACGCTCCCGGACGTCCGTCGAGACGGGGATGGTGGTAACGCTCATGATTCCTCATAATGACTTATAATCACTTATAGGTTGCGCCTTCGTGGCGCCGGCGAGTGGGCCACGTGCGGTTGGTCTCGAATCGGGTCCCGCAACTCGTTCGCGTCCTGTCGCGGGTCCGCTCCCGAGCCACGTCGGCACTGCAGCGATGAGTTTACATGACCCGCCGCCCATTGACGCCCGCCGCGGGGGGCCGCCCGCGCGGAGGGGGACGGACGATGCGGGGCTACATCGTATTGTTGGCGGTCGGGATCGTGGCCGCGCTCATCGGCGTGGGGGTCTTGGCGGCCGGCTTCGCCCCTCAAATGCATCCGTTGTTCTTTGCGATCAGCGCGGGCGCGAACCACTATGTCCGGTACCAGTTCTCCGTGGTCACCGGCGGTAGCGTCTCGGGAACGTTCACCGCGGATTCGGGTACGGTGAACATCTGGGTCATGACGGATGCGCAGCACACGGCCTTCATCACGACCGGCTCGCTCTCCTACCTGTCGGCCACCTCCGGAGCCAGCGGCGCCTTCTCGGCGGACCTGCCGTCCGGAGGAACGTATTTCGTGGAGACGGGCCACGGAAGCGGCTACGAGTCCACGACCCAGACCGGCACCGAGGATGTGACGATCAACGCGCTTCCGACATCTCCGTTTGTCACGAGCATCGTCATCATCGCGGTCGGCGCGATTCTCCTGGGGGTCGGCCTTTGGCTGAGGACGAAACCGGCGCGGCCCGCGGCCATCTGGTCGACGCCACCTCCCTACATGCCTGCGGGCGCGTACTACCCGCCGCCGATGCCGGGCGTCGCGCCTCCGGGTCCGCCGGGGTGGGCGCCCCCCGCGCCGCTTCCCGCCGCCGTGCCGCTCATCGGGACCGTCCTCGTGACCGTCGAAAACGGATCCGCGACGGACGAGACGGTGGACCTTCTCGCGAACGGCGTGAGTGTGGGAACCCTCCAAATCGTCGCGGTCGGGAGCAGCCAGTCGACCGTCCGGGTACAGCTCCTGTCCGCGTACGGCGCGACGGTGGCCCTCGAGGCCGTGTCCCGCAGTGGCCGTCGCGCGCAACAGTCGGTGTTCGTGGCACCGCAGGGAACGGCTCAGGCCACGTTGCGGATCCAGTGAAACACGGTTCGCACCGGCGGCGTCCGTCCTCTCATTCTCTCTCCTGAGATTGTTGCGTGGAATCCCACTCGGGTCGGGCATATTTCCATATACCATCTCAGCGGTCTCCTCTCGCCTCGAGAAGTCGAATCGGCGTCGATTGATTTTCTCCGGGCAAAGGGGAGGAATGCGATTGACTGGACATTCAGGAACGAGCCGGACTGTGGCCCTGGTTCTCGCGATTGCGATGGTGGCGGGGAGCCTCGGAGTGATCACCGTCACCGCTGTCGCGATGAATCCCACGAGCCTGCTCGCGCTGGGCAAGCTGTCGCCGAAAGTCCTCGCCGCGGCATTTCATGGAGAGGCGTCGGTGCGAGTGCTCGTCGAGACGATCGGACATCCTTCCGCGCGGCTGGTCAACGCGATCGGCGCCATGGGCGGAACGGTCGTGAGCCGGTTTGCGTATACCCCGGCGCTCGCCGCGTACGTGCCGTCGAATCGGCTGGCGTCGTTGGCGCAGATTTCCAGTGTGAAACATGTGTTCCTTGACGACCTCGTGAACGTCGCGGCCGCGCCCTCGATGGGCGGCGTCAGCGCTTCGACTTTGTTCGACGTGCAAGCGGTCGACGGCGATTCGCAAGCCGTCGATCTCACCCCGGAGCAGATGGCGCAGTTCAGCCCGGAGAACTTCTACAATTCCGGATTATCCGGCGTCACGCCCGCGGTCCTCACCGCGACGGGCGGCGGCGCGAACACGGTCCTCGGGATCATCGACACGGGCATCAACTCCCGACACGCGGCCTTCACCCCGAAGAACCCGGACGGGACTTCGACGCGGGTGATTGGCGGCGTGGACGTGAGCTGCGACGGCGCCGCCTCGACCGATCCGTTCTGCGCGCCCGGCGCCGGGCGGCCGCCCGACTTCACTCCGCTCCCGGGCTTCGACGCGCCCACGAATCACTTCCATGGATCCTTCGTCGCCGCAGTCGCCGCCGGCAGCGGCGCGGTGGAACGCTCTGCAACGGGTCTCCTCGTCCGGTCCATCGAATTCTGGACCGGCGTGACGTTGCCAGCCGGACCCGACCCCGGGATGAAGCTGATCCCGCTGATTGGAATTGCTCCGGAAGCGAACCTGTTCATCATCAAAATCTTCGACCATACAGGACTCGGAGTCCCCACGTCGATCGTCCTCGCTGGGATCAACGCCGCCATCAGCGCGCGGGTCTCCGACGGGGTCGACATCGACACGATCAACATGAGCCTCGGAGGGGCCACCCTCTTCGACGGGCATGATCTCGAGGACATGACGGTGGACTTCGCCACGAGCCAGGGGATCCTGCCCGTTAGCGCAGCGGGAAATGATGGGCCCGCATCGAACACGGTGAGCAGTCCGGGGAGCGCTCAGACCGGGATCGCGGTCGCCGCCGCGGCAGACCCCGTGCAGGTCCGGATCCGGCGTGACCAGCAACTCGGCGTGGGGAACGGGAACCAGGCGTTCGTGTCGAATGATGCGCAAGTCATCTTCTTCAGTTCCCGCGGGCCCACCTCGGACGGCCGGGCGAAGCCCGACCTCATCGCGGCCGGGACGTTCCTCCTCTCCGCGTTCGCCGCGGGTTCGTCGACGGGCCTCGCGTTCGGCTCCGGGACGTCGTTCTCGACGCCCGCGGTTTCCGGTGCGGCCGCGCTCCTGAGCAGCTTCGCCGGTGCGAACGGGCTGGGCGCCACGCCATTCGACGTGAAGCAGGCGCTCCTTCAATCCGCCGATCCGTCGAAGGTCCCAGGCTATCCCCGCACTGCGACGGGCAAAGGCTTCCTGAACGTCGAGGGGGCCCTCTCGAACTTGCAGACGCAGGCGAGTCGCCACCGCCTGGGAGACAAGGAGCAGCTCCCCGACGATGAGGAAGACGAATTTGGCGGGTTCTTCTCGCCGATTGAGCTGGAGGACGGGAACTTTGCCGCGAACGGACTCTCCCTGTCTCCGGGTCGCCTGACGCAGTTCGTCCTCCAGATCCCCGAGCGATCCGCTCAGCTCGTTCAGCAGATCTCCGTCAGCGTGCACGTCACGAGCCTCGGAAACAACCCGCTCGCCGGCAACCCGACGTTCAAAGGGAACGCAGTCTCCGTCGACCTGCAGAGCGCGAAGCGGACGACGAACGATGAATACGTCCTCAAAGCGCGCGTCGTCGGCGATGCGACGTTCACGATCACGGACGACGCGACGACGGTGACGGGGGATGTGCTCGACGTCCTCGATGTCGTGTCCCACGTCATTGAGCCGGGCTTCTTCAAGGTCGTCGTGGACACGGACTGGCGCAGCTTCGACACGGTGACGTTCGATCTCGCGATTAGCGTGAAGATGGTCTCGCCGCCGACGCCCGACGTGTTCAAGAAGGGGAAGATCGCCCAGGACGGGATCGTCCAGTTCGCTCCGATCACGTTGCACGCCGGCGCGGTGCTAGAACTCTCGTGGAGCCACGACTGGTCCGTCTATCCGACGTCCGACGTGGACATGTTTATCTTCGACGCCGCCACGGGGAACCTGATCAGTGTCGCCGGGGCGACGCTGAATTCGCCGGAACGCGTGCGACTCGGCAGCGGCGCGACGATCGTGATCATCCTGTTCGGGTTCGAGATCAACCCGCCGGGCCAGACGGAGCGGTGGCAGCTCCGGATCTTCGGGGCGTAATCTCCGGTCGCCTTGCGCCTGGCGGGCTCAAGCGGCCCAGGCCGACCCTGAGGACGGGGACTGCCCGGGGGCTCAGGTCGCCGGGCGGGGAGCTTAGCGGCGTCCGAGCGGGTTGCGGGGACACACTGCTGCCCGTCGCACTCGCGATGACGCTCGATTCCACTTTTCGAAATTCGTCCAATGCAATTGATATGCTTCTGGATGGTAGGCTTCCGAGGTAGGCTCGGATGCCGGCTTCTGAAATACCCGACAGACCGGGTGCCCCCGCACCTCCCACGGATGCTCCCGCCAACGCACACGGTGCAGGCGAAGCCGTTCCGGCTCGTGCCCCCCTCCCGAACATTCCCCGGCTCCCATCGGATTTTTATCGCGGTCGGCGGCGGGCCCGGCGAGCCGCGCTCCTCACCGTCGTGGTCGTCCTCGGTTCGTTCGCGGTCCTGGCGGAGGCCCACCTCGTGGACCTCGGCGCGCTCGTCGGCCCCCATGTCGCGAGGTCTGAGTGGGCCTTCGCGATGACGGGGGTCCGGGAACTCAACGCGATGGGGCTCACGGGAGCGGGGGTGACGGTCTGCATCGTCGACAGCGGGATCGACATGCTCCACCCGGACTTCGCCCGTTTGCGCCTGGTCGCCTGGAAAGACTTCGTGAACCTCCGGTCGGAGCCGTACGATGACAACGGGCACGGCACCGCGATGGCCGGACTCATCGCGGCGAATGGAAGCCTTCGAGGCATCGCTCCCGACGCATCCCTCATTGTCGCCAAGGCCACCAATTCCGCCGGCTTCGGCGGTTCCCAAGCCGTTGCGGACGGCATTCGGTTCTGCGTGGATCCGTTCGGGAATGGCACCCGCGGCGCGGACATCATCTCCATCTCGTTGGGCTCGAAGGCGCCTCTCTTCGTCGCCACGGACGTCTCCCTGGCGGCACAGGCAGCCCTCGATCGCGGCGTGTTCGTCGTCGCGGCCGCGGGGAACGATGGCGGGCCCTTCGACGACGGGGACGTCGCGATCCCGGCAAACGTCCCGATGGCCCTTGCCATCGGTGCGGTCGACTCATCCGGGCGCATCGCGTCCTTCTCATCGATTGGTTCCAGCGTGAACCGCACGGATCCGAATCTGAAGCCCGAGGTCGCGGCCCCGGGGGTCCAGATTATTTCCACCGCGCCGGGCGCGCATTATGTGACAGTGAGCGGGACGAGCCCCGCCACGGCGGTCGCGACCGGGATCGTCGCCCTCCTCCTCCAGCGCCATCCCGAGCTGCAGTCCGGCGGGCTGGCGGGAAACGTCCTCGCCGTCAAGTGGGCTCTCGCCCGGTCGGCGATCACGGAACCGGGTCAGGCCATGCCCCACGACCCGTGGTACGGCTACGGAGTCATCGACGGACCGAGGGCCTTGACGTACCTTTAGGCCCGCGGCATCATCGACCGACGGCTCACGATGGCTCGCCCGCCGGGGTTGCCGCGGGACGACTCACCGAAGGCCTGAGGCCCCAGTGGTCCGCGTCAAGTTGGCGGACCACGAGGAGCCGTTCCTCCACGGGCACATGGCCGTCGCGGAGGCTCTCGATGATCCGCAGCCGCCGGAGTAATCCCGCGGCGTTCGCGTTCTGAATCTCGAGTCCGGGCCGCCGGTTCACCTCCATGACGATGGGTCCTTGTCGGGCGTCCACGGTGACGTCGACACCCGCGAAGCCGAGGCCAGAAAGGCGCTGCGCCTCCGCCGCGAGCTCGAGGATTTCATCCCAGGAGGGGACCGTCCGCCCGAGGAGGGGCGTCCCGGTGTCCGGGTGATTCGGTTGGGGCGCCCCCTGCCAGACGCAGTGGATGATCGTGCCCGTGGACAGCCGGACGCCGGCGGCGAGCGCGCCCAGGTGGAGGTTCGCCTTCCCTCCGGACGCCTCGGTGGGTATGCGCATCATCGCCATGACTGGATAACCGCGGAAACTGATCACGCGGACGTCCGCGAGTCCGATCGGCGAGAGATCGTGCAACGCCTCCGCACGCTCGAGGAGCTCTTCAAGGACGGCCGCGTCCCGGTGGTCCCCGCCATAGTCCCCGGCGAGGATCGCGAGCGCGTGCGCCTCGATTCCGCGGGCCGTCAGAGGTCCGAGGCTCGTGTCGTACATGCCGCGGCCTTGCCCTCGGACGAGCAGGATTCCCTCTCCCCCGTGGCCGGAGGCGGGCTTCAAGACGAACCGGTCGTGGGTCTCCATCCATGCTTTCAGGACCTTGACGTCCTCGCGCGTCCGCAAGATGCCGTACGTCTTCGCCATCGGGATGCCCAGCGGAATCAGGATCCGTTTCGCTTCGTCTTTTCCGAGCTTCGCCATCGTCGCGGGCGGATTGTACTTCGCCACGAACTCTCGGTTCCGGACGCTCATCGTCAGCACGTCGTCCCCGAAGTCCCCGCGGATCGGGCCGTCGCCCAAGGCGTACCGCGAGACGCCGCCGAACCGGAACCGCTCCAGGAGGCGGAAGCGGATCCGCGTGCCGAGGAACCAGTTGATCAGGATGAGGAGGGGCCATGTGAGGGGGTTCAGCATGACGACGTTCACGAGGGCGTCTTGGATGATCACGAAGAACGACACCACAATTGCCACGACGGTCCAGATGAGCTCCTTCGTCGGCTCATCCCAGCCGACCCGTATGACCCGCTCCACGTACCGTTCCGCGAACCAGGCGCTGATGAGCACGGGGAAGAGGACGGCGAAGAATAGGGCGTGCTGCTGCCACTCGAGTCCGATAATTGCGATCGACGAAATCGTGACGCTCACGATCGTGACGAGGATTGCGATTCGGTGGGCTTCCTGGACGCGCTCTCGGACAAGGGCGCCGCGGACGAGGACGACGACGCCTAGGATGAGTCCGAAGACCACAAGGCCAAGGAAGAGGCCCGTCGCGAGGAAGGCGAGGGCGATGATTACGGAGGCGAACATCCCGAGGGTCCTCGCGCCGACCACGTTCCGGATCGCCGCGATGACGAGGGCCGCGATGGCGACTTGGAAGAAGATGCGGACCAGGTAGAGGCGGTTCAGCGCATCGGTGAGGTAGAACTGCAAGTACACGCAGTAGACCGTGAACGCGGCGAGAAAAGCGAGGAACGGGAAGTGCCGACGTAAGGACGCGCCGCGTCGTTGGGAAGGGCGTGCGTTCGTTTTGTTCGGAGGGTCCATGGAGCTCTCTCAGGGCCATGGAGGCGGCGGGGTGCCGCTCTGGGCGGAGCGAGAGGTGGCGGCTTCCCTACCCGACGGACGGAAGCCCCAATAGATCTCGACGCCCGCGAGGACGATCAAAGCGATGCCCGCGAGGATCGCGGGCACATCGACGGAGGTGTATGTCCGCTGGAAGTTCACGGTCTGGGTCGTGTTCAGGAAACCGGAACCGTGGAGGAAGATCAGGTAGTACGTGTCGGGCACGGTGGAGGTGAAGTCGACCTGGCCCGTCGCGGTCTCCGGGAGGGCGTAGAGGCTCGCATTGCCGGCTCGCGTCTGGAACGCGGCGAACTGCACGCTGCTCATGATCGCGAAGGCGACGGCGCGCCCGGAGGTCTCCTGGAAGGTGCCCGTGATCCGGGTCTGGTCTCGGAGGTTCGCCGAGATCTTGAGGTATTTCAACGGGAGGAGATTGAACGTGGACTCGTACGCGTGGACCGGGTTGTAGTTGTACAGCGAGTAGCCGCCGAGGAGGAGGAGAATCAGCCCTACGGCGATGAGGCCGCGCTTGCGGGACGCCATCGCCGGCGCGCACGACCGGATTTGGGAATAAACGTTCTTGGACAGTTATCACACGCAGCCGTTGACGAAAAAAGCCCGCGAGCCATCAAGGCCGCGGCATCGGAGGAGTCGGTACCCTCGGAGCGCGGTCCGGGGGCCCGCCTGCGGCGGGCCCGGCGGGCCGACCCTTCGCGATGTTGCGAGCCATGGCGACCGCGGCCGCGGTTCCCCAGCGGTATCCCGCGTGCCGCCCCAAGCGGTAGCACAGGTACGCCAGTGTGACAACGAAGCCTCCGACGCCGATGACCGGCTTCAGGATGTCCGGAGGCCATGGTCGCCAGAACGGACGGAGCGGCTCGAGGTAGATCCCGGCTGCGGTGAGCGGGGCGAGCACCGCGATGAGGCCGAGGGGGATGCCGAGCGCGAGGAAGAGGCCCCACGCAACGCGGAGACTCCGGTCGCTCGCTAACCGCCTCAGGACGCCACTCTCGCCCGAATCCGGGGCTCCGCCGCGCGTCTTGTCGGGGATCGCCATGCGGACTCCGAACACGCGGATCAGGTGCGATAAAGGCCGCGGCGACAGTATCGTCGGCAATAATAGGGGCCAGGCCAAGCCTCTACGGTAGCGCTGGCATCGGATGTCGGTCCCGCCGGCGGGCACGTCCGCGCTCTTGTGGTTGGGACTACCGCGTTTGGAGCAACACGAATGAGGGCCAGCCCTCCGATCGTAGCCCGAACCGTTATCCCGAAGGGGTTCTCCGTTTCGCGGTCCGTAGGTACAGCTTGATATACTACATGAACTCATACTCACAGCGATGCGAGCGCCGCGCATGCCTCCCAAACTGGAACACAAGGGGCCGACACTGGACACGTTGCACATGGTTGAGTCCGTGGTCCGGAAGGTCGACGGACCGCTGAGCCTCAATCGAATCAAGGGCCTCCTGCCACGGAAGATGATGCACGCCACCCTCCGGGAGGCCATCGACCACTACAAGCGCCTCGGCTGCGTCACCGAAGGCTCGAAAGGCGTGATGTGGACGCTCAACGTCGAGCCCGAGTTCTGGAAGGTCGTGGAGGCGTGGGAGGCTCGCTGACCTGGCTCGCTTCACGGCCAGCGAGGTCCGGCTTGGGCCTCGTGCGCGAGCCGAGGAGGCGGACCTTCAGCCCAAACAGCGAAAGAAGCTCCAGTGGTGGATCGCTCGTCTGAAGGGAGACGCGTTCGCGGGGGACCAAATCCCGAAGGATCGAATTCCTGCGCAACTCGCAGGGCGGAGCGGCCTCCCTTCTCCTCTGACGAACGCATGGCGATTCGAGTTGCCTCTTGCACATCGCGGAGTCTACACCGTTCAGTCCGCGCCGGGGGTTGGCACCTTGGTCCTGATCTTGGGGATCCTCTCCCACAAGGACTACGATCGATTGTTCGGATATCGATAGGCGACGGGAGCGAGGCGTAGCTCCTGGACGGCGCTCGGAACTCCTGCCGGGGGAGGCCGATCCCCGGTCGAACGGGGCGAACGTACTTCCGCCGGTCCGAGTTCCGGGGTCTGACGCAAATAGGATTCACCGAGCGTTACGCGGAGAGCCACGATGAGAAGGTCACCGACGGCCGGCGCAGACCCGAGGGGGATCCCACGGTCCATGGAAGCCGCAGCGATCGATGCATTCGGTCCCCCTTCCGTGCTCACACTCCATCGCCTCCCGGTTCCGAAGCCCGGCCCGAGGGAGGTCCTCATCGCCCTCCATGCGGCCGGCGTCGGCTCTTGGGACGGTCTCGTGCGGGATGGGTCCTGGCGGCCGTGGGGGCCTAAGGCGAAGTTCCCGATCGTGCCGGGGACGGATGGCGCCGGCATCGTCGTCGCGACGGGAGCCAACGTCCGGAAGGTCCACGTTGGCGATTCGGTATGGGCGTGCCACTACTCGAATCCGAAGGGCGGCTTCTACGCGGAATACATCGCGGTGAACGCAGGCAGCGTCGGCCGCGTGCCGGAGCACCTCAACCTCCTGGAAGCGGGGGCGGCGCCGACGACGGGATTAACCGCCCTGCAAGGAGTCGACGATGCGTTGAAGCTGAAACGTGGGGAGCGCGTCTTGATCGTCGGGGCCTCCGGGGGAGTCGGGACCCTCGCCGTGCAGTTCGCGAAGCTTCGAGGTGCACGCGTGTTCGGTACGGCCTCCAACGCGGAGGCCGCCGCGCTCGTCCGACGTCTCGGGGCCGAGGCGGTGATCGATGCCCGCAGCCCGGACAGCATTCGCCGGTTGAAGGAGCTCGCCCCGGACGGGCTCGATGCGGTGTTCGCCCTCGCCGGTGGGGACGGGCTGGAGCGATGCATCGACTTCGTCCGCATGAACGGCCGCGTCGCCTACCCGAACGGAGTCGAGCCCGTGCCGCGTCAGCGGCCGAACATCCGACTCCTTGCGTACGATGGAGAGTACGGCCCGAAGGAATTCGCGGCGCTCGTCCGCGCGGTCGGCGAGGTTCGGCTTCAGGTCCCTCTCGCGGCGATCTACCCGCTCGACCAGGCGGCCGCGGCTCACACGCGGGTCGTGCAAGGTCGGCTGTTGGGCCGGATCGCCCTCCGGATTCGCGACGAGTCCGCGGACCATTGAACCGGCGGACGAGACGGTCGAACTCGACGATTGGGGTCGATGATTCCGCGAACCGTGCCAGCACCCGCGCCCTGGTTGCGACCCGCGCGAATTAAATACCGGGTTTGAGGTAGTGCTGCTGGGGGAGTCGGGCCTGTCTCTTCGATCTGCGACAGCGAATTTTGTCTTCGTGGCCCTGCTGGGCCTCGTCGCGATTCTCGCGCGGGCCGTGGCGCTCACGACTCGGGGTCCCTGGTTCTCCGCGGATGTTTCCATTCAGGTGTATTCGGTCACGATGCTGGCGAGCGTGTTTCTCGCCCTTGCCCTGGTGGCCCTCGCCTCGTTCCGCGCGGCCCACCTTGACGAGGTCCTGCTGTCCATGGAAATTCGGACCTCGGTGCTGGCTCAGGTGACCGGTGTCGACCTTCGGACGACGGAAGACGATCCGCGAACCTCGGTCGATACGCCAACGATAGGCCTCGACGATGTCCTTGACGGCCTCGATGCGGCAGCAGACGGCGGCTCACCCACGATGCGGCTTGCGCGCGGCACAATGGTCCAAGTTCCGAAGATCAGCATCCCGGTGGGTCCGCGTTCCGTCGCCGACATTCAGCGAGACATGGTAGCCCGGTATCGGAGCTTGGAGTCCGCCCGGGATCGTGTCTGGACTTCCGTGGTGGGTCCTCTCATCGTGTCCCTCGGCTTCCTGGCCGGCGCAGCCGCGATGCTCCCCGGGGCGGCCGGGTTCGCGCAGACGAACTTCCAGTTGAACACGATGCTTGTGTTGTTCCTTGCGTACGGTTGGCTGCTCCTCCTGGCGTGGGCGATCGCGAGCCTCATCATGCTTCCGTCTGCTTCGCGCCAACGTCGGGTGTTCCGTCCGAGGTTGTGGGAGAAAGTGGAGTAGCCGGCTTCTCAACAACTAGCGTCCTTCCGGGCATCACGGATCCACCTGTGGGCGACGTTTCCGCATGATTTTTATGCCAGAACAACGTCCATATCGTCCTAGGTTTGGAGTGGGGGGTACATGACGCGCGAGTCGGCCGAGATTCCGTCCGCCCTTCTCTCGGCCGTCGACTTGACCGGGCCGATCGACGGCGTCCTGCTCATCAAGAGGACCGGGGTGTCTCTCGCGGCGTGGGCGAAGAAGCCCGTCCCGTTCGATGTCATCGCGGTCATGAGCGCGACCTTGCTCGGTTCCGTCGACATGATCGTGCAAAGCTTGGGCGGCCCTAGCCCTCAGACAACGCTCGTCGACGTCGAGGGACGCCGGATCTTCGCAACGAAGGTCGATTCCCAGCTCGCCCTCGTTCTGCTGTCGGTACGAGGCGTCGGCGACTCGTTCCTTCGCCAAGAAGCGCAGCGTCTGATCGCCAAAATCTCCGCAACGAAGGCGAATCAGCGGACGAAGCGGAGTGAAAAGGCGTCGCCAACCCGGTCCGTACGTTAGGGAGCGCCGTCGAGCGTCCGATCCTCCGTTCCCGTTGCGAAGTGATTTCGAGTAGGGTGATGGTTGATATGGGGGAGCTCTCATACCTTGCATCGGGTTCCTCGTTTTTGGACGGGGAAGGGCAGAACAAACTCTAATTCGAACCGTCGCCACCGGGGGAGGCGACGCGAAGGAGCGCAGGTCGAAATGATGATGAATCGCGGGATGGGAGGAGACCGCCTCGACCATCCGACCCGCCGGCGCATCTACCGACATCTGCTGATGCTCCCGGGCGACCACTTCCGGTCGATTGCGCGGGTGCTCAAGCTCGGACATGGGACCGTCATCCACCACATTGAGGTGCTGATTCGCGCGGGACTCATTGCGAGCGAGAGTGCGAACGGACGCGTTCGATACTATCCGAAAGGCGTCGACTCGGAGTCGGAGCGCAATCAGCTCTTCACGAAGCATTGGAACTACCGGGACCTCCGACTTCGGGTCCTGTTTGTCCTGAGGCGTACGGGCGGCGGCCGGCCCGGCGAAATCGCTCGGCTGCTCGGGACTAGTCGACAGCTCGTTGGATACCACCTCGCACGGCTCAAGGAGATGGGGCTCGTCGATCGGGAGAAGGGCCGCTATCGGGCCCGAACCGCCGGCGAGACCCACCGAAGCACATGAATTGGGGAGCAGTCCCGCCTCCTGCCGAGTCGGCGTTCTTCTGGTACGGATTTTGACGCTTGCGAGGCAAGGGAGATAGGGAGCCGCCCTATTCTCGGAGCATCGGAGGGGACGGTTTACGAAACGAGGTTTCTCGATTGCCTTAGTGCTCACGGGGGTCCTCATCGTCACCGCGGTTCCTCTTGCGATGCTCGAGGCGCGCGGCGCCGAGCGCATGTTCACGTTTGCTGCCGCCGGCGACATCGGAGGGACGACGAATTCGATGTCGACCCTGTCTCGCCTCTCCCACTCCAACGCGAGTCTGTTTCTTGCCCTCGGGGATTTGAGCTATGCAGGGAGCGGCTCCGAGGCCGCGTGGTGCAATTTCGTGACGACCTCGGTGGGCAGTCAACTCCCGTTCGAGTTGATTTCGGGAAACCATGAGGATAATGGCCCGGATGGCCTGATTGACAACTTCGCGCAGTGCCTACCGGATCGGACGGGAGGCGTCCAGGGGCTCTACGGAAAACAATACTACTTCGACTATCCGCAGGCGGACCCGCTCGTTCGGTTCATCCTGATTTCTCCCGGACTCACATTCACGATTGGAGGCAGCTACACCTATTCGGCGGGGTCGGCGAATTTCAGGTGGGTCTCGAACGCAATCGATGGTGCTCGGTCAAGCGGGATCCCGTGGGTCGTCGTCGGCATGCACGAGCCATGCATCTCGTCCGATGCGACTACGTGCGCAATCGGTCAGGACCTCACCGACCTCGTGATCGACAAGCGCGTGGACCTCGTTCTTCAGGCTCACTCCCACACCTACCAGCGGAGCAAGCAGTTGACATGCGCTCTCCGGACGATTTTCATTTCGGAGTGCGTGTCAAACGCGGGCTCGGCGAACACGTACGTGAAAGGTGCTGGGACCCTCTTCGTCGTCGCAGGGACCGGAGGCGGGTCGCTCGGCCCGATCGACCCGAACGATTCCGAAAACGCGTACTTTTCTCGGACGATGGGGTCCACGACGCCGGGAGCGGGCAACGGTTTCGTGTCTTACGCGGTGCACCCAGACAACCTCTACATTCAGACGTCGTTTTCGGGCGCGCTCGTCGACAGCGCGAGCATCGTCACCGTCCACGACGCGGCCCCCACTCTGCCAGCGGCGTCTGCCGGCTCGTCGTTCACCTTCGCATCGATGGGAAGGATCGGCCGCACTGCGGATGCAGCCGCGACTTTGAACCGGCTTGCGTCGTCCGGAACCGACTTCACCCTCGCGGCAGGGGACTTCAGCTACGCCGGCACCGGTTCGGAGCCCGCGTGGTGTAGTTTCGTTACATCGCGAGTTGGGCCGGCGTATCCGTTCGAGCTGGAGGCGGGAGACCACGAGGACAATGGGCCCGACGGGTACATTGGCAACTTCACCGCATGCCTTCCGGATCGTATCGGATCTCTCACGGGCGTTTACGGCAAGCAATACTACTTCGATTACCCGGTCGCAAGCCCGACGGCTCGCATCATTTCGATTTCGCCGGGCCTTACCTTCACCGGCACCGGCACCTCCTCGTACAAGGTCGGAACATCGAATCTCGCCTGGCTGATCGCAGCAATCGATGGCGCTCGCGCGAGCAGGATCCCATGGGTCATCGTTGCGATGCACATGACGTGTCTTGGGACCGGGCCGAACCCGTGCTCAGCGGGACAAGATGTCCAGGATGTCCTGACCGCCAAGCGCGTCGATCTTGTATTGCAGGCGCACGACGCTTTGTACCAGCGGACGAAGCAGCTTTCCTGTGGGATTCGGACCGTGTACATTTCCCAGTGCGTAGTGTTCGACGGTTCCGCGACCCAACCGTACCGGAAAGGCGCCGGAACGGTGTTCGTCTCGGAGGGCGTGGGCGGAAAGTCAATGGACGTGAGTAACACGGCGGACCCCGAGCTCCCGTACTTCGCGGAGACGATGGGAAAAGCCACGATCGGCGCGGGCTTCGGGTTCGTCAAGTACGCGGTCACCTCCGACCACATCACGGTGCAGACTTCATTCGCGAATTCCTACTCCGACACTTTCAGCATCGTCGGCGCGCCCTCGGCGGATTTCGCGTTCAGTCCCGGCTCTCCCGTCGTCGGCGATTCGGTGAGCTTTACCGCTGGCGCCTCTGGGGGCGCTCCTCCATACACGTTCGCGTGGGAGTTCGGAGACGGCACAAACGCGGCGGGGGACAGGGTGACGCATACCTACGGCGCGGCGGGCACGTTCACCGTAACACTTGTCGCCACGGACGTCGGTGGCTCGAGGGCCCTGCTTGTCGCGAAATCCGTCTCGGTGGCTGCCGCTCCCCTGGTCGCCGACTTTGTATTTAGCCCCGAGTCCCCGATGGCCGGTGACTCCGTGGCCTTTACTGCGAGCGTCGCCGGTGGCGTTGCGCCCAACACGATTTCGTGGGATTTCGGGGACGGACTGTCGAACTCCGGCGACTCGGTCGTGCACGCGTTCGGGACCGCGGGTTCCTATACCGTTACCCTGACAGTCGTCGATTCGGGCGGGGCATCGACGCGGGTCGTGAAGGCGGTCTCGGTCTCTCCGTTGCCCCTTGTCGCAGACTTCACATTTGATTCGGCGTCTCCGCGCGAGGGCGACACGGTCACCTTTGTCGCCTCAGCGAACGGCGGCACGGGGCCCTATGCGTTTGCGTGGGATTTCGGGGACGGCAACGTTTCCTCCGACTCTTCCGCAACCCACGTCTTCGTGGCCGGGTCCTACACCGTGACGCTCGTCGTGATGGACTCCGGCGGGCAGACCTTAACCGTCTCGAAGCCCGTCACGGTTACGCCGTTGTCCTAGCGGCGGACCCTCCGCGAGATGCCAGGGACCGGCCCCTGCTCGAGTTTGTCCGCTCGCAGAATTGCATCACGGACATGCACTGGAGCCAGGCTCGCGTCGATGCGGACCATGGAGAGGCGCTTCCTTAACTCCTCGTAATCGCGAACGAGGATTGGCACCGGAAACCGGGACAAAGATCAGGTTTTGTCGCTGGGGCCGGACATTTGTCATTGCCTATCAGAAGTGGTAGTCAATGGTGGACATTAAAGCCAAGCCTTGATACCCGATGGTCGCGCTGCCGCCAGACCTAATGGTCGAAGTGAGCGCGAACGGCAACCGCAACGGCACGGCCGCGATCCTCTGGTTCCTCTTCCTGATCCTCGGAGCGATCGCTTCGGGCGCACCCTTCTCCGCTTCCACCCGACTCTCCATCGACCCGGGTAGCTTGGTTGCCGCGGCCAGCGGGTTCGCCTCAACCACATCGTCGGGGACCTACTTCGACTACGTTGTCATTGTCGTGATGGAGAATCACGCGATCTGCGACGTCCTCACGTCGTGCGGCGGCACGGGCCCGTACATGACCACACTCGCGAACGCACACGGGCTGGCCACGAAGTATGTTGACTGCAACAGGCCGAGCCTCCCGAACTACCTGTGCCTGGCGGGAGGCCAGGACTTCGGTTGTGGCGGCTACGATGGAAATCCCCACTCGAACACCTGCACGAATCTCGCCTGGAAATCCAAGAACATCGTGGACCTGCTCGTCAACGCAAGTCTGACGTGGAAGGCGTACATGGAAGACATGCCGAGCAATTGTTACGGCAGCAACTCGGGCCGGTATGCGGTCCGTCACAATCCGTTCGTTTACTTCAGTAACATCGTCAACAACGCGACCCGGTGCAATCGCGTCATCCCTGCCGGGAATGGGGACAGCGCGCTTGTTAACGACCTCGCCTCGACGTCGACCGCTTCGAACTATATGTGGCTCACGCCGAACTTGTGCAACGACATGCACGACTGCTCCGTGGCGACGGGCGACACCTACCTGAAGGGCCTCGTGCCGCAGATTCTCAACAGCACGGTCTTCGCGACGACGCGGGCCGCCCTCCTGATCGCGTTCGACGAAGATAGCGGAGGCAAGGGTGCCCCCAACATGTACACCGTTTGGGCCGGTCCCACGGCGAAGACTACATACACGTCCGCCGCCCCGTACAACCACTTTTCGGTCCTGTCGACCCTCGAATTGAACTGGAACCTGCCATACCTGACGTCGCACGACCAAGGCGCACCGAACATGAGTGAGTTCTTCACGACATCTTCGAGGGGCCCCACGGCGCGATTCACGTATTCCCCGGCGTGGCCGCAGGCGAACGCGACCGTGACCTTCGACGCCTCCGCTTCCTCGGATCCGGATCCGAACGCGACCCTGCAGTTCCGTTGGGACTGGACGAACGACGGCACGTGGGATACTTCTTGGAGTGCCACGCCGACGGCGGGGCACCCGTACGCCGCCGAAGGCACGTACACATGCCACCTCGAGGTCCAGGACAGCTTCGGCTTCATGGCGAATGCGACCCACACCGTTGTGGTTGACAGCACGCCGCCGAACACTGCCGCGTCCCTGTCGGGGACGATCGGCTCGAACGGGTGGTATCGCAGCTCTGTGAAAGTGACGTTGACGGCGACGGATTCGCTGAGCGGCGTCGCGTCGACCTTCTATCGCGTGGACGCGGGCGCATGGAAGAAATATTCCGCGGCCGTGACGGTCGGGGGAGACGGATCCCACACCGTCGATTACAACTCGACCGATCGCGCGGGGAACGTCGAAACGATCCGCTCGACTCCGTTCAAGATTGATACCGTTGTTCCGAGCACCGCCGCGAGTTTGAGTGGCACGTTGGGCGGGAACGGCACGTACTACGTGGGCCCAGTGAACGTCACGCTCACCGCGACGGATGCGACGAGCGGCGTCGCGTCGACGACGTATCGGATTGACGGCGGTCCGTCGCTAACGTACACCTCGACCTTCACGGTGAGCGGGAATGGAACTCACACGGTGGCGTTCTCATCGACGGACAAGGCAGGGAACGCAGAGACGACGAAGAACGTGGTCGTCCAGATCGGGAAACTGATCGCGTCTCCGCCGACGACCACCCTCGACGTCAACGGGACCTCCGGGACCAACGGATGGTACGTGACGAGCTCCACCGCCACGTTGAACGCGACCAGCCCTTCTGGCTCCGCGGTGTCGATCGAGTACCGATTGGACGGAGGGCCATGGAGCGTGTACACAGCTCCCCTTGCCCTCGGTGACGGCGTCCACGTGGTGGACTACAATGCGACCGATGCGAATGGCATGAAAGAGGCCACGAAGACCGCGACCGTTCGTGTGGACAGCATCGCGCCGACCCTGTGGGGCCTCGAGCCGTCCGGGCGGTCGTCCACCTCCGACGTGACCGTCTCCTGGCAGTCTTCGGATGGCGGCTCCGGGTTGAGCCGGTTTGAGGTGAGCGTCGACGGCGCCCCGTTCCAGTCGATCGGAACGAGTTCGAGCCTGTCTCTCAATCTGCCCGACGGAGGACACAACGTTTGGATTCGGGCTATCGATGTCGCGGGTAACGTCGCGACCCAAGTCGTGTCGTTCCGGGTCGACACGAACCCGTTCAGCTTGACCGGCCCATACTATGGCGTGCCACTGTTGCTGCTCATCCTCGTCCCGATATGGGCCCTGATCGCGGGCGCTCGCCGGCGCCGCAGGCGGAGGCGGGCGAGAGCCTCGGAGAGAAGTAGCACCTACGTGACACGGCAGCCCGTCTACAACGGGAAGCGTTAAGAGGCTCCCCACCATCGTATCCTGTCGAATGGGGGACGGGTGGAGGCTCGAGTCCGGAATTGGTGCCCGAGTGAGGGAGTCGCCAGCGGTTTCTCTCCTTCACAACTCGTCCTCCTTCGAGCGGCGTTCGTTCCGCAGGCCTTTCCACCAGAGGTTCCAGGCCCGTCGGACCCTCTTCCGTCTCTTGTTCGGACGCCTTGCGAGAGGGCGGTGACCGCAAGTGCGGATGCGCAACAGCGGTGCCCGCCGAGATGGCAAGATGGCCGCGGGACGGCGTTTGACCCTGTCCCCTTCCGTGAGGCTCGCGGCTGAACCGTTGAAACGTCGCGAAGAGTCCCGAGGCGTCCTCCTGACTCTGTCGGGCCTCGACGGATCCGGGAAGACCACCGCCGCGAAGGAACTCGTTGCCGCGCTCCGGGGTCGTGGCCTCGACGCTGTTTACGTCTATGCCCACCGACCCGCCTTCCACCAGGCGTATTTCCAGCCGTCGTTCTCGATCGGCTTCAGGGCGATGTGGCGTCGAGCAGGCCGTATCCCGGAGGAGTTCGCGCACCATCCGCTCGTGAAGACTGTGTATGACTTGGCGACTCTGGCAGATCATCTGTTGAATCAGTGGAGGATCTTCGTGCGTCGTCGGCCCCGGCGGATCCTCGTCGTGGATCGATATGTCATCGACGTCCTCGCGTACCTGCGGTTCCTCGGACCAACTCGGCCGCTCATCGAGCGATGGCTCGCACGGTTGTCCTATCGCCCCGACGTCGCCGTCTTCTTCGACATCGGACCCGAGGAGGCGCTGCAGCGCAAACAGGAGCAGACGGTCGAGGAGCTGCGCCGCTTCGCCCTCGCGTACTCGGATCTCCAGCAGCGGTTCTCCGTCGTCAAGGTCGATGCGCGACCGTCGAAGGAACGGGTCCAGGCGCGGCTCGAGGAAGTCTTGAACCGCGAGCTCGGAATTCCCGGACCCTTTGCGCAGAATGCGCGAGAGGCCGTCCAATCACCGCCACAATCGAGGGCGGACTGAGGCATTCAATGGGTACGTCCGAACTCCGAGTCGCACTCATTGTCCCGAACATCGATGCCTATAGTGGCGCGGTCGAGCGAACGGTCAAGGTGATTGAGCATTCCACGGCGGCGAACCTCCGGTACACAGCCTTCCTTCCGAAAGAAGGTGCCTCGAACGCCGAGCTCGGTCGAGACCTCGAACGCCTGGCACGGTCGGATCGCCTCGAACTGCGCACCCTCGCTTCCGGGTCTTCGTGGACGGATGAATCGAGGTTCGACGCGATTGCGATTCCGACCGAATATTGGTGGGGCCCATGGAAACGAGGCCGGGCCTCTGGCCTGAAAGGGACGTACTGCCTCGAGTTCCATCTTCTCCCTTACGTAGGCACCCTCGACCTCCTCAAGTCGGCCGGAGTGTCCACGCCCCGCTTGAAGTCCCTGGCGATGCTTCCCCTCCTCCTTCATCAAAGGTATGGGGAAGGATTGTCCGCCTCCGTCTACAACACGATTGCATGTGCCGCAACGGTGCGCGGTCTGTCGTCCGTCGAGACGCCTCGAATCCTCGCAATCTCGAAGGCGATCGCCCGCCACATGCGGTCCATGGGCCACCGAGGACATCTGTACGTGCCGGATTGCCCGAACGGGATCGAGCCCGAAGAGGTACGCAAGGCGCGAACGAACGACGACCCGGTCCTCTACGATGGGATCTTCGTCGGACGGTTCCATCCGCAGAAAGGGTTCTTCGACGTTCCGTTCCTCGCGGCTCACCTTCGATCGCGGCTTCGCCGCGATGTCCGCATCGCTGTCTGCGGCGGATCGGACGCGCCGGGACAGCGAGAGAAATTCGATGCGATGGTGCGTCGCCTCGGGGTCGAGAACAACGTTGAGGTCCTCGGCCGAATCCCAAAACGAGACCTCTACACTGCGATGCGCCAGTCTCGTGCCCTTCTCTATCCGAGCTACGTTGACGGCTTCCCCATCACGGTCTTGGAGAGTCTGTGCCTCGGCGTGCCGGTGATTGGATATGACACGGACGCGCTCGCGCTATCGTGGGGGGACGAGAAAGCGCTCTTCCGCACGCCGGTGGGCGATCCGGAAACACTCGCCGAGCTTTATTCGACGCTCGATAAGGACGGCAGACTGGACCGGGCCCGTGAGGAAGCTCGGGCGCACTCGGAGCGTCTGCTCGAAGCCCACACCTGGGCGAAAGTCGTCCACGACCAGCGAATCTTCTTCGAGGGAGGAGGCGCGGCGGCTTGATATCCAAGCAGCGGCTCGCACCGAAACGATATTATCGCGCGGAGCCGCCGAGCGAAGCTTGGTGCGGACGGACGCCTGCGGAGCGGAGGGATGCCTGGTGAGCGAAGTCCGCGATACGACGGCCTACGATCTACATGGAGCGCTGACACTGCGGACGAACACGCGGATCGTCCCCGAAATCCCCGAATACCTTCGCGCGGAAACCGCAGACCCGGATTTAGACCTCATCCGACTCGACGAAATGGAGGTCCCGAAACCGGACGCGATCCGGTCGATGATCGGACAACGGAGCGTCTGCGACCTGGGCGGTGGCGAGGTCTTCTATCAGCTTCCGCTCCCCCTCCTCGCATACCTGGGCGTCTCGGGCAACTGGGCCTTTCGCGTGCGGGGCCTCGCGGAGACAAAGACCGCTATCGAGACGGCCTTGCCTTACGTTCGCCTGAAACCGGTGGAATCGCGTGTCACCGAGCTCCTCTCGAAGGTTGTGTATCTCGTCTTGAACCTCAAACTCTGGCGGCGGGGCTATGCGTTGTGTCACGCCTCCTCGGTCGCGAGGGGTGAAAACGCATTCCTGTTCTTCGGCTACATCGGAAGCGGCAAGACGACCGCAAGCCTCGGATTGATGGATTCCGTCTGCGACGGATATCTGTCCGATGACGTCACCCTGGTACACCGAGACGGACGCGTGTTCTGTTGGCCGGAGTATCATCCCGCCCACGGCGAGGGCATCTCAGTCCCGGGGCTTCGATACCTCCGGAAGCGACAGCATTCGATGGTCGTCCCCGAATTCCCGATTCGGCACACCGCGAAGGCGCGCTATCTGTTCTTCCTGGAGTCGGGCGGGAACCGCGTGCGGGAGATCGATCTCGACGAGGCGGCGCGGCGTGTCCTCCTCATCAACGCCGATGAGCTTTCGCGGCACTGGAATAGCCCAGGGTCGCAAATCGTGAATCAGTACGCATACTTCTATCCCGGACTCGACCTCGGCCAGGCGTTCCGCGAATTCGCTGGGATCATCGACTCCATGGTTCGTCGGACGGAGCGAGCGTTCGTCGTCCAATCGAACTCGCCGAAATACGAAACGCTCCGCGAACTCGCGACGGGACTCGGATGAGAGCGAAGCGACAAAGGGGGGACTCGGGATCTCGCGTTGGGATTACTTTGATATCCACTCCGCGGTGCGCGTGAAGTCGAACACTCCTCTGCCCGCCATCCCGGCCTACTTCCGCGTCGACCGCGTCGAGGAAGACCTGGAGGTGGAACGGCTCCCCCGGCTGTCGCCTCCCGGCCCGCACGGGACACGCAGGACCGTCGGCTTCACGGCTCGCGAGCTCGGCGACGGGGTGCTCTACTACGAGACAGAGGCTCCGATCCTCTCCCTGCTCGGAGCGGGGTCGAGGTGGCAGTTCTGGATCCACGGCCTTGCACGCGAGCGCGCGAGAATCGCGACGGCCGTGCCGTTCTACGACTTGGCTCCCGTGCGCTTCAAGGTCACGCAGCTGTTGAGCAAGCTCGTCCTCTTCGTGATGACGATCCGCCTGATCCGCAAGGGCCTCGCCATGTGCCATGCGACGACTGTCGCGGCGGACGGTCGCGCCTACCTTCTCATGGGATTCAGCGGCACGGGGAAGTCGACGGTGGCCTCGTCGCTCCTCCGGCAGGGGTACGAGTTCATGTCGGACGACTACCTGATCGCGGACGCGGATGGACGCGTCTACGCGTATCCGGACTGGCAGAAGCCCCGGTCATTCCGGGCTCGCGTGCCGCTCGTGAAGTACCTGGGGATCACCCGCCCTTACACCCGGCCTCATATCAAAATCTGCCCGCAAGCGCGGATCGGTCCCGTCCTGATCCTCGAACGGGGGCCGGACCGGATCGTCCCGTTGGATCGGGAGGAGGCGATGCGACGAATCCTCCTCCTGAACCTCGAGGAAATCTCGAAGCTCTGGAACAGCCCACTGTCTCCGATGCTCGGGCACTACGCATACTTCTATCCGGAGCTGGACCTGGAGGGCCTGTTGGCGCGGTACCGCGCGTGCGTGTCGGCGCTCGTCAGACGCGCGGGGCCCTTCGTGCACGTCCAGTCGAGCACGCCAAACTTTCCGTTGCTCACCGACGAGTTCGTCCGAAATCTCGGAGGAGCGTAGAGGGCGCGATGCAGGAGGAGTTCGCCGCAGTGAAACCGACGCCAGCCGTGTCCCGTTCGTTGCTGGATCGCTGGCTCCCACGGCACGAGGAACGGATCGTGAAGAAGCTCGTCCGGAGCTGGCTCGTTGAGGGAATCGGCTGGTACGCGGTCACGGAGATTGCGGCGAGAGCGCTGATCGAGGGGGGCGTTGTCCTCGCGCTCGCTTCCCTCGGCTGGAACCTCCTCGGAATCGCGCTCGGATGGCTTTTGGTCCATACGCTCGCCTGGTTCATCCTGTACGACGGCTTCATGCGCGTCTGGGTCGTGCTGGGGTTCACCAAGCGGTTGGTAGACCTCGAGGCGCACCTCGAGCGCCTCGCCTCCCGTGCGCGGCGGCAGTCCGTGTTTCAACTTGTGTTCGTGGGGGGGAGCGCGGCACGGGAAACGATGAGCGCCACCTCAGACATCGACATCTTCATGGCCCCGCGGCCCGGAGTCCGCGCCCATGTGCTCGGAATCGGATTCCTCTGGGGGCTCCGGGTGGAGTCGCTCGTCCGCCGGATTCCGGTGGAGGCGCGCTGGATGGATGCGGAGCGGTATGCACCGTACCTTTACGGCGGCGTGACGCCCCGGATCCTATTTCGCGATGAGCGCATGAGAGGAAGCGTCGCGGAGCGGCTCGCCTCGCGGGGGCTCCTGATTACGATCTCCGGCCTCGACGGATCCGGTAAGACAAGCGTCGCGCGGCGGATCGTCCAGAGGCTCCAGGCGGCCGGGTCCCCGGCGGTCTATCTGTGGTGCCACCGCCAACCGTGGTTCGTCTCAGATCACGGACCCGACATCTCTCTTGCAATCCTGTACGAATCGCTCTGGAAGCGAATCGGCCGTGACCTCACGGATTTCGGGAACCATCCGTTTGCGAACTTCTTCTACGACCTGTTCACGGCCGTGGACTATCTGTACGTCCGGTGGAAATTGTCGCGTCTGCGGCGTCCGAACACGATCATCGTCGCGGACCGCTACGTGGCCGATGTGCTCGCCTATCTGCGTACGGTCGGAGCTCTCGAGAAGGCGATCGAGGGCTTCCTCGTCGGAGCGTCGTACGAGCCGGACTTGGCGATCCTCTTCGAGCTGGACGCCGAGACGGCGCGGGCGCGGAAGCAGGAGAATCCGCTGGACCAGCTGAGGCTCTTCTCCGAGGAGTACGCGAATCTGACGCCTCTCCTCCGCCTCGAACCCGTTGACGCTCGGGTCCCGCTCGAGACGTTGACGGGCCGCGTCGAGGCGCTCCTCCGGACTCGGCTCGGGATCTCCGTTTCGATCGACTGATCCGTGCGAATCTATCGCTTCGCTGTCGGCGCGGACTCCGCGAGATCGGTGGCCGTTCCCGGAGGAGGCCGCAAAGCCAAGGCTCCGATCACAAGCCCCAAGGTCACGATGTCCCCGCCTACGACGCCAACCGCGGCTCCCAGGATCCCGATGATCGGTAGAAGAATCCAGGCCGCGAGGAGCTCGCATGTCGACGAGATGCTCGAGATGTAGAACAGAGGGCGCACGCGCTTCGCGACGCGAAGATCCGTCGCAAGGACGGAGGTCACGAGGGGAATCGGGCTCATGAGCGCAAGGAGGACAAGGGTTCCGTAGCCGTCATCGGAGTAGCCCTTGCCGAACAGGGCGAGGACCCACCGCCCTAAGAGGATGGAGCCGGCAATCCCGACGGCCATCAACGGCGCGGAGTACCGCACGGTCCGACGGATGTCGGAGCGGAATTGTGTGCCAGGATGGGAACCCTCGACGAGGAGCGAGGTCGAGAACGCGCCCGGAACCGCATAGAGGTACGTCGCGATCGTAAACGCGGCGTAGTAGTGCCCCGAGGCGACCGGTCCCACATCGGGCCCGAGCGTATTGAGGATGAGGAGCGGCATGAGGAAAGGCGCGGCGCCGCCCGCGAGGGCCCCCGCGAAGCTCCAGACGCTGAATCCCCAGATCCCGTGCTTCGTCATGCCGCGCAACGCCGGGTAAGGCCTCCAGCCCGGGAAGAGGCGCGGGAGAAGGACCGCGAGGCCGACGACGGACACGGCGAGTGAAAGGGTCCATGAGAAGACGATGCCGAAGACGCCAAGGGCCGTGACGAGCAGCACGAACGGAATGCGGAGCCCGTGGAAAATTGAGCTTCGGATTAGTCCGTAGTCCGCACGCCTCATCGCGGTGAACGCGTTGTCGAGCACGCCGTCGAGGGTGAAGAACACGAGGGACACCAGGATCATCACCGCGAGGACTGGATCGGCACGGACGAAGAGGAGCGAAGGTGCCCAGAAACTCATTCCCGCGAAAAACACGAGCCCGATCGCGAGCGCCGCGAGGCCGGAGACCGTAAACGTCCAGTTGAGAAGGCGGAGTTTGTCCGATTCTGCCGGCAGAAACCGGAGAAGGCCGGTCGGAAGGCCGAGCGCGGACCCGCGGGCGAGCAGGAGAAGCGTGCTGAGGAGCGCCGCCGCGATGCCCACGGTCTTTTCCGAGTAGGACCGGGCCACGACGAGCCAGAAGAAGAATCCCAAAGAATAGGCCACGAATGTCCGAGCGAGCAGGAAGTAGGAGTTGCGGAACAGCGGAGACTTCGAGACGGAGAGGACCCGACTCAGCCTCGTGAAACGGACGCCCACGTCCTCCCCCGCTGACCGGTAACGATGGATGGCGAGAGCTTTAACGGTTCCCGCCGCAATCCACCAGGTCGTATCCGGCCTCGGAGGATTCAGGTTCCGGCATGCGCCCTCAACCCAATCCGATCATCACGTCCGCGTACGACCACGAGCGTCGCTCCCATCATGAGGCCGCCCCGTCGAGGAACGCGCGTTCTTGCTCGACGGCGCGCTCCCATGTGAACTCCTGTCTCAGGGATTCAACCTGTCGCCTCATCCCAGGACGGATACTCCCGAACTCTTCCATCCGGTCGAGCTCGGCGTAGCGCTGCGCGAGCGCGGCCGGATTCCCAACGGGCGAGAGATACACGCCGAGGCGGTCGGCCCAAATGAGCCGCAACGCGTCGATTCCGTAGGCGAGGACGGGGACCCCAAGATACAGACTTTCCAGCACAGTAATCGAGAATGCATCGACGTAGCTCGGATAGAGGAGCACCTTGGACCGACGGATCGTCGCGTACAGGTCGTGGCGAGACAGCCATCGAAGCATGGTCAGATTCTTCTCGACCCGCAGCGCGCGGACTCGGCGCTCGAAGAGCGCGAGATGCCGCGGGAATTGGGGGCTTCCGCAGACCGCGACATTGACGTCCCGGCCGAGCGCCCGTTTCATGTGCGCCACGATGAGAGGGAGGTCGAGGAACCCCTTGTGCGGGTGGAACCGACCGACGTACACGCCGTCATATTGCGGCGGTTCGGGATCTGTAGACGCTCGAGTCGCGTCCGGCTCGATTCCGACATGGACCTTTGGGACGAAGAGCCGCTTCCGATAGCCCAGGGAAGCGAGGTTCTTGGCGGTGACCGGGGTGACAGCCATGACATTGGCGTCGCGAAAGCGGGAGAGGGACCGCACGGAGGCAACGCAGGCAACGATCTGGAACGCGAAAAACGGGACGCCGTCTCCCAGGAACTTCGAGGAGACGAACGGGAACCGGACGAGATCGATCGTTCGGGGATCGTCGACCCCGACCGCCTTGAGGACGTCGAACGTCCCGATGTACGGGAGCTGGTGGAATTCGATGAAGACGGGCGCGCGGATGCCCTCTGCCCGGATCCGGCGGAGGGCGGGAATCCAGAATTCGCTCGGGATGACCGCGGCATCAAAGCGAGGGAGGGAGGCGAGGTCCGTCCCGAGTTCCTGGAGCGCGAGGTGGCCGCTTCTCTCGAGGCTCCGCAGTCGACGCTGGACCTCATCGTCCCGGATGACATCGGACGAGACGAACGCGGTAAAATGGAGGTCCGCTCGGTGCGCGTACTCGACGACCTTTAAGGTTCGTTCGACTCCCCCGCTATGGACCATGAGTCGGGGAAAGAAGAGCGCAACCTCCAATCGATCCGCACTAATCCCTCCAACGTCTCTGGCGGCCCTCAAGAACGAAGTTAACCCGTGACCAGATAAACTTGCACGCGCCCATTGTCATAGAGCCGATCGTAGACCGCGAGGTCTGCGTCCGCGTTCGCCTTCAAGCGGGTGATGATGCCAGAACCGAAGACGTTCGGTCCCGCGAGCCCCCTCTCGAAGCCTGGCGCCATGTCGTAGCGCGAGAACCAGAGGAAGGCGCCGGGGTTCAGCGATGCTGTGTCGATTCTGTCGTCCGGTCGGATCGGGAGGTCACTGAGGAAGCCCCCTGCGGGCGTGATGCACCGCCGAACTGCGTAGCGGTCTAATCCGAACATGCTCTGGGACATCTTGATCGAAGCAGGCCCGGTTGCGTGAGCGCACAGCCAGTCCGCGGAGACGACTTCGTACGGCGTTTCGTAGAGCTTGACGTAAGCATGGTTGCCGACGAACGGGCTCGTCTCGAACCCGGCGATCGTGCTCGCCGATGACGCGAAGACGAAGCACGCCACCACTACCGCGCCTAGGCCGGCCCGGACCCATTCGGGTCGTCGGGACGGCAGGCGGTTCAACGCCACGAGGCTTCGGATCGCGAGGGCCGCGAGCGGCGCGAATCCGATGAACTGGAGGAAGACGTAGATGCGGTTCGGAGAGAGGTAGGTGAGCGGGACGATGAGTCCGACCACGGAGACGAAGAACAGCGTGATCGTCGGAGCCAGGATCATCATCATCCGCCGACTCGGGCCGCGCGCGAGTACCGCGAAGAACCCCACGATCACGAGGAACTGGAGGATGGAGTCTCCCGCCGTGTTGATGAAAATCAAGCTGAGCGGGAGGCTGTTGTAGACCCTGCCCGATGGAACCTGCGCCTCTCCCAACAGGAGGTTCCAGTATTGGTGGGTGAGCTGGAACGACTTCGTCATCAGGCAGGTGAAGTTCGACCAATAGATCAGCAGCGTGTAGGCGAACGAAACGCTCACGATTCGAGTGCCCCAAGGCCACCGCGTCGGGTGGTGCCTCACCGCAAGCTGGCCGAGGAGGAGCCCGAAGAGGAGGAATCCGAAGATGATGGTCGAATACGGGTGAGTAAGGACGAGCGCGACCGCGAACAACCCCGCCACAAAGATCATCCGAACATTGGGCCCCCGCAGCATCGTCAAGAACGAAAGGAGCAGGAACCCGACCAGCGGGACCGCGAAGCTCAGGGGTGCGTCGTGCGCGGCCCAGAAAATGAAGTAGCTCGAACCGGAGAGGACAAGGGCCGCAAGGAGCCCGATGCGCGCCCCAAAGAGCGACCGGCCGATGAGGAAGGCGACCAGGACGGGAGCCGTCATGACCAGGGCGCCCAAGCTGTAGTACGTCCGCGTCGGGTCCGATCCGGTCAGGATCGCGGTCATGGCGACGAAGACGTGATGCGCCGGGAACGTCCCGTACACGAGGCCGCACGGGTTCGTCGGAGGCACGAACCCGGTCTGAACGATCGGATTGACGAGAAACTGGATGTGCGTGCTGGCGTCTGCCCCACCGATCCCCAGTGGGAACACGACTTGATCGGACCCGAAGAAATTCAGGGCGACCAGCATGATCATCCCAAGGGTCACAGGAACCTCCTTCGTGGAACCGAGGAGCCCGATTCGGAGCGCGATCACGGCGGCGCTTGCGGCCATGAACCCGAAGTACGCCAGGTGCTTCCCGTAGTTTTCGGACCTAAGCACGAACAAGCTGCCGGCGGTGAACAGGAAAAACAAGACCGCGGTCAGCCGAAGGATTCGCTTCCGAAGAGCATCCGGAATCGGGACGGCGTCGGTTTCCATCTCGAGCGGTTTCCGCCTCGTTGCAATCAGGTAGGCGGCAGCGCCCAAGGTCAGCGCAACGACCAAGAAAATCGTCGAGAAGGCTCCCACCCGGGCGAGCAGCCCCGTTCCGGCGATGCCGCCGACGAGCGTGAGCGTTGCAAGGCCCCGGGCGAATCGCGCCGACATGGACGCCCTCAAGCGTCCCGGGATACATCAAACCCGGCCCTATGATCCACAGCGTCGCGGTAGACATCGAGCACCCGCTCCGCCCACTGCGACACCCCGAACTCGCGCAAGACGCGGTTCCTTCCCTCGCGCCCCAACGCCCGGGCCAGATCTTTGTCCGTTAGGAGGCGGATCGCCGCGTTCGCGAGCGCCTCGGAATCCCGTTCTCGGATTACGATGCCGTCTTGTCCGTTCCGGATGAGTTCTGGCAGGCCGCCGACATCCGTCGCGATGACCGGCTTCTCGCTCGCCATCGCCTCGAGCGCCGCGATGCCAAACGTCTCCTGCGTTCCGGCAGAGGTGATCGACGGGAGGGTGACAACGTCCGCCTCCCGATACAGCTCCCGCATCTCTTCCCGAGAGACGAGGCCAAGGAAGCGTACCCGGTCGGGGCCGAGTCCCGCGGCCAGCCGTTCGAGTTCGGGACGCAAGGGGCCGTCGCCGGTCAAGAGGAGCCTCGTGTCGGGGATCCGCTCCGCAATCTTCTTCATCGCCTCGATCGCGTACTCGATCCCGTTCTTCGGTACATGCATCCGGGGGACGAGGATGGAGCGCGTCGACGGTCCGCCCCCGTCTCCTCCGGGAGACCAGAAGCTGGCGTCCACTGCGTTCGGGATCACCGTCACGTTCCGGTGACCCGTGGCTTCGGCGTAGTCCTTCATTCGGCGGGACACCGCGATCGTCCGGTCGGGCAGGCCCGCCGAGATCCGCTCGAAGGCGCGGAGCGCAAGGAACCCGGGATGGAACCGCGACGTCCAGCCGCCCACCGAGGCGAAGTAGTTCGCCGTGTCCGAGTGGATTGTGAAGACCGACGCGGCTCCACTTCCCCGGACCACCGCCGCGAGGGCGAGCGCGTTGAAGCAATGGAAGTGAACGATGTCAAATCGACCGCGACGGACGAGCCGTCCGATCCGCAGGAACATCCGCGCGAAATCGGGCGCGTAGATTACCGTCACGTTCGGCGGGGCGAAGGTGTCCTCCCTCTCGTGGACCGCCATCCCGCGCCGGCTGGAGAAGATCGTCACCGCGTGGCCGTGGGCCGTCAAGCCGCTCGCGAGATCGCGCAGGTGGGAGCTCACGCCGCCTTCGCAGTACGGTGGGAACATGGATGAGACGAGCAGGACCCGCATCCTATCCACCTTCTCCGGACCGCTTGATGGCCCGCAGGTAGTTCTTTCGATCCCCTCGAAGCGTTCGAAGCCGATGGCCGGCCGCGTTTGCCAGACCGCGTGCGAGGGACGACCGCACCAATCGGTCTTGGATCCCGGTCGTCTCCGCCAAGAGGACGAGGCGGTCCCACGCGAGCGACGCTCGAAGCGCGACCCGGTCTCGGGACGTGAACTCGGTGCCGTCGAGCTGCGCGGCGGCCTGAAGCACAAACCGTGAATCGATCCGGTGCGGGAACTCGACCGGGATGTGACGCTGGAACACGTCCGCGTTGAGGCCGGCGAGGCGCTCCGCCCAAAGATCGTAGACGCCAGCCCAACCGAACGAAACCGCCCGATCCCGGAAGCCGCTGTCGTCCTTCCCGCGGACCTGCAAGTTGCAGAGGTCGAGGAAGTCCAAGAGCGAGATCGCCCCGTGCCCGAAGATTCCGTGGACGGAGTTGACCAAGAATGCCGCCTCAAACGAGAGGCCGGGGATGTCTCGTTCGTGAATCCGGGTCGCCGTCATCGAATCGAAGAGGTAGGGCGCGTCGACGAAGTCCTTGCCCAGGTAGTGGATTCGGCTGTAAACGTCTACGCGCATCGATCCGGGCCGCGCGAGGGAGATTTCCGAACCGTCGTTGTAGACGAACTCGAATCCCTCCTCTCGGAGACGATCGAGAAAGACCGCTCGGTCGGACTCTCGAACGAAGATGTCGAGATCCCTCGGCACATGCTCGATCGTCTGAATGTTCTTGATGAGGAGGAATTCAATCCCGGCGCTCTGGGAGGTGTCGGCAAGCGCGTCGAGGCTGGCTTGCAAGCCGACGATCCCGTGGTACTGCGCCTCCCATCGCACATGTTCGTTCGGAGGCAGCCGGTGCCCGGAGTCGAGGTACCTCTTGAGGAACGCGTAGTAGAGGCCGTTCTTCCAGGCGATGCGGATTGCGTCGTTGAACACGTCGGGGTCGATTCCGTCCTCCGGGAACGAGGAGTCCTCGCCGAGCGGCTCGACCGCTGAGAGGACGAGTTGGAACGGCAGGGGGTTCACGCCTCGAATGGTCCCGCCCTCCGCATGAGATTGTTCCAGATGGTCTCTTCGACGGTCCCCGCGGCCGCGCTTGCGTCGATCTGGACGAAACCCAGGTCCGGAGCCACTGACCGGTAGTACCTGACCACCGCATCCAGGTAATCATGGGGCTCATGCCCGTTCGGAAGCTTGTCGATCCGCGACCGCAGCAGGTTCGCCGGCGCGTCGAGCCAATACACCACATCGGGGCGGGGGAACGAACGGGCGAAGGTCGCCGCCCACGGTCCCGAGACGTCGTAGAAGTATTGGTAGAAGTATCGGTCGCACACGACGTACTCTTCCTTTCGGAGGAAGGTGCGAAGGTACGTATAGCAAAGGATCGCGTAGAGATACCCCGCAAGGGCTCGGAGCGCTGTCTTGCTTCGGTAGGCGTTCCCCCCATCTGCGAAGCCGTGCAGCCGCGCGCGCCGAGGGCTCAGCCCGCGCTCGGGAGAAGTCCCAAGCTTCCACGGATCGAACAGGAGGAACACCGGACGTACACGGCGGGTCCGGTGGCCTGACGCCTGAAGCCG
>Ga0099828_10000055_pt1 | contig 54037 bp, 37 predicted proteins | sample CZO8metaG_2_FD_79338 | JGI IMG/M metagenome (GOLD analysis project Ga0099828, IMG submission 79338) | Vadose zone soil microbial communities from the Eel River Critical Zone Observatory, Northern California, USA - CZOApr15con2H1.8 metaG | ecosystem: Environmental > Terrestrial > Soil > Vadose... | reverse complement strand
CTGCGCGTGACAGCCAGGCAAGCCAATGCAGAGGAACGCGCACGCCTCTGGCCGCTCCTTGTTGCTATGTATCCGAGTTATGCCGAATATCAGAAAAAGACGACTCGCGAAATACCGGTAGTCATTCTGCATCCCGAGAATTGAAGCCAGGACTGCTCTCAACACGTGACGTGGAACAGGCCAATCACCGAACCTTCGGTCTCGTTCCAGGTCCCGATTGCCGTGGGTGTCGGCAGCAGTTCCACCGGGCACTCTTTGCGCTTAAAGTAGTCGGCCGCCTCCTCGGAAAGCGTGACATTGCCATATTGCCCTGAGCCAATGATGAGGCGTTGCGTGCCTTTTTCATAGACGTGCTTCGCTTCGGCCAGCGACATAATGTGCGATGTGCCGTAGACAGCCTTAGACAATTTCTTCTTGCGTTTTTCCACCTGGCCGTTCAGCCGGATGATTACGTCGTGCTCGAAGACCGTTCCTTCGACGGTAATCGAGCCAAATGATGTCTTATCGATACTGGGCTTCATCTCTCTCCTCCTCATAAAACCTCTGTAACTGTTCAAGGTGCAGTTGCAATGTATCTTGTGAGGAACATACCATGAAAATAGCCTTGTAACAAGAGCCAAATTCTGCTGGGTCTCTGTTCTTTCAAGTGAAACGAGATGGATTATGGAATCGTGCGTACGGGCGTGATTCATCACGCCCCCGTAGGCCCCTCCATACGGCAGTGCAGGGCGTGATTCATCACGCCCGTACGAATGGCTTCCCTCCCGGGGATGGAGAACCATTCTGCTCAGCCTATTCCAAAATAGTGCCACGTGACGTAAAATAGAAAAGGATCTATAACGATATTGTTTGGAGGTGCCGTATGGCATCAGAGGTTACGTGGCAGAGTCATCCGCCAGAAACGTTGCTGAGAGAACGCTTTCGCATCAGGACAGGATTTCATCCGGGGCAGCGTGACATCATCGAACAACTCGTTCAGGGCAAACAGGGCAAACGTCTGCTCGTCATCCAGCGCACAGGTTGGGGCAAGTCGCTGTGTTACCAGATGGCAAGCCTCTACTATCCTCACCTCACTATCGTCTTCTCCCCATTGAAGGCATTGATGCGCGACCAGTGCCAACGCTGCAACGATGTTTACGCGATACCCGCCTCCATCGTCAGTTCGGACTTTTCGCCAGAAGAGAACAGGGCGGCGCTGGAGGAGGCTATAGCGGGTCACTTCAAGATACTCTTCATTTCCCCAGAGCGCCTGGATAACGCCGACTGGCAAAGCTACGTGCTCAGGATGCGCATTAGCATGATCGTGGTCGACGAGGCGCATTGTATCTCGACGTGGGGCCATGACTTTCGTCCCCACTACCGGCGTATCGTTCGACTGCTCACCGCTCTGCCAGAATATACCCCGGTCCTGGCTCTGACGGCCACGGCCAATCAGCGTGTCGAGCAAGATGTGCTGCAACAGATAGGGGTGGGAACGCAGGTCATACGCGGAACAATGCAACGACCGAATTTGTACTTGAATGTCGTGCGCTTATGGGGCAATGAGGATAAGTTAAGCTACCTGGGCGAGCTGCTACCGCGCGTGCCTGGAACGGGCATCATCTACACCGCTACGAAACATGATGCAGAGATGGTGGCGGCTTTTCTCACTAGCCAGGGCATCTCAGCCGAATATTATCATGCCGGCCGAGAAGATGCTGTACGGCAGGATATCGAACAGAAGCTGATGGCGAATGGGTATAAGGTAGTGTGTGCGACCAATGCGCTGGGCATGGGCATCGACAAACATGACCTGCGTTTTGTAATCCATTATCATGTTCCTGCGTCGCCTATTCACTACTATCAGGAGATGGGTAGAGCCGGACGCGATGGCAAAGTGGCGTGGTGTATCCTCTTGTATGACCCTGCCGATTTGACGATCCAGGAACACTTTATCCGCAATGCGAAACCAGAAGGGAAGTGCTACGAAGTCGTTTTGCAACGCCTGCGCATGGAGTCACTGGGCTTGTACGACCTCATGCGGGCAACCGGCTTTGCGCAAGCCTCCGTGACAGCGATTTTAATGGATCTGGAGGAGCAAGGCATGGTTGAACGTAATCCCAGGGACCGTACCTATAGTGCCACGATGCGCCTGGAGCATATAGGACGCAGGGACTTCTCTGACTACGATACCGTGCAGTTGCAGAAGGAACGCGAGTTAAGCGATATACAGCACTATGCCCAGGACGAGCGATGCTACATGGAAGATCTCACGACCTATCTAGGAGATGAGCCTGGGTACTCCTGTAGGGCGTGTGGCCGCTGCCGGCCGACGAACTTTCCACTTGTGAAGCCCGCAAAAAGAATGCAAGAGGCAGTAGCTCGTTTTCTTGAAGAGGAGTTTCTGCCGCGCATTGAAAAGCGTGGCACCGAGAAGCGTCCCATACATGAAGCGGGATGGTCGTTATCGTATCACGGTCGGAGTCGCACCGGGAAGTTGGTACGGGCGAGCAAGTACGAGGATGGTGGACCATTTGCGCTCAGCCTCGTTGCACGCGCTGTTGAGGTGTTACGGAGCCGCTATCCAATGGAAGCCATCGATGCTATAGTGAGTGTGCCGCCGACAAGAAGCGGAATACTGGTAGAGGACTTTGCACGGCAAGTTGCGGATCAGTTAGGTATGGAGTATGTGTCTGTGCTGGCTAAGGTACGTACAACGCAAGAGCAGAAGTATTTGACGAATTGGTTGCAGAAGGCTGATAACGTTAAGGGAGCTTTCGTTGTGCGATCGCCTGAGTTGGTTGTAGGACGGACTTTGCTGCTCATCGATGATATTTACGACTCAGGCTACATGATACGTGAGGTGGCACAAACGCTGATGCAGGCGGGTGCAAAGACTGTGTACCCGTTCACCATCACACGTACAGCACACTCAGATGACCAGTGAGGAGAAAAACTATGGAGAGAGATTTGCAAGAACAGGCATGCTGGCTCCTGCTCGTATTTGAGAGTGGCCTGTCGACGCGCATTGTCAATGATATTCTTATAGCCTGGTGCTATCAACTGGGGCGAACATTGCAGGAATTTTTTGCGGCGGGTGCAGAGGAGTGGAGTACCACCTGCCATCTCAAGCCGGAGATGATCGAGAAACTTGAACGGGCGAAAGAGAAGCTGGTTGGGCAAGCGTTTCTGGTGGAGCAATTGGCGCACGATCACATTCACCTGCTCACCGTGCTTGACGACAACTATCCTAAGCTGCTCAAATCCGCTCTCAAGCGCAATCAGACGCCTCCGGTGCTTTTCTACGCGGGCGATTTGCAGCTTCTCGACCGCACAACTATCGCCATCATTGGCTCACGCAATGCGGGTGAGACGAGTCTCGCTTTTACTCATGATGTTGCTCGCTACCTGGCAGAGCAAGGGGCTAACGTGATCAGTGGCAATGCGCGTGGCGTTGATCGTACTGCCTACGAGGGGGCAACAAGTACGGAGGATGGACATACGACTGTAGTGCTACCACACGGGGTGCGCAAGCTCAGTGGCGTGCAGATGCGCAACTTGCTGCCGAGAATCGAAGGAGGGAAGGTGTTGTTGTTGAGCCAGTTTCATCCCGATGCGCAGTGGGTGGTCAGCCGGGCGATGGAGCGCAATAAGGTGGTGACGGGCCTGGCGCAGATCGTGATTGTCGCCGAAGCCGATACGAAGGGTGGAACATGGGATGGTGCCAATGGGGCATTGGTGCAGCATCGACCGTTGTATGTGCGTCAAACGGAGTCGCCCCCGTCGCTGCCGGGCAATCAGGCGTTGATCGAGCTTGGAGGCCATCCTCTGCCGTGGCCGGTGGAGAATCCCGCGGAGACGCTCTCGCCTCTACTGCAAGAAAGCGTGGTGGTACGTCAACAGCAGGATGGCCTGTCGGCGCGCCCGGATCAACTTTCGTTGCTTGAGGCGTATGCGACGGAGGATGTGGCTGCCCATGACCATCCTTGATCTTCGCGGTCGCGACCTCATCATCATTCCCGTGGCGGAATGGCTGCAGCGACCAACTGCTGAACTGCTCGAACACCTCTTCGGGGCTCACCTGCCGGCGAAGGTGCGAGCCGAGATGGGGCGCGACAAACGGCAGCATTTCCTGCGTACCAGGCCGCTACATTTCAGCTTGGTCAAACATGCTTTGCAGCAACAACGGACGCCGTTTACGGTTGCCTTTGATGAGCGACCCGCGTTACCCTTCGCTACCTCGCCTGGCATGCAGCCGCGTCCATATCAAGCGGAGGCGCTCAGCAGGTGGCTGGCGCAAGGCGGTGCTGGTGTGGTGGTGCTGCCCACGGGTGCAGGTAAGACGTTTGTGGCGGCGCTGGCTATTCATGAAATGAAACTGTGGACGCTGGTTGTCGTGCCGACGATCGACCTGTTGCAACAATGGCAAGCTGCGCTCACCTCGGCGCTCTCTATTGGCACAGATGACATCGGCATCTTCGGTGGTGGCGAGAAGGACGTGAAGCCGATTACGATTATTACGTATGACTCTGCCGCCCTCTATCCCCGCGAACTGCGTCACTTTGGTTTGCTCATCTTCGACGAATGTCACCACCTGCCCGCGCCAACCTACCGCCTGATTGCGGAGAGCGCCTTTACGCCTCTGCGCCTCGGCTTGAGTGCCACGCCAGAGCGGAGCGATATGGCGCACGCTGACCTGGACGAACTGATCGGGCCGGAGGTCTACCGGCGGTCGCCTGCAGAACTGACGGCGGGACGTTACCTGGCGCAGTATCAAGAGGTGCGCATTGACGTTGCGTTGTCGAGCGAGGATGAGGTGCGCTATGCTGAACAACGCCGTATCTATCGTTCATTTTTACAGCGCCGTCACATCACCATTCGCTCGCCGGAGGATTTTCAGCAAAAGCTTATCTTCCTCAGCGCACGAGATGCGGAGGCGCGTGCTGCTATGCTGGCATGGCGCGAGGCACGCAACATCGCTATGAACAGCCCGGCCAAATACGTGGAGATTGAGCGCCTCTTGCATCGTCATGCCACCGACCAGGTGATCCTGTTTTCAGAATACAACGTGTTGGTCGATGAAGTCAGCCGCCGTTTCTGCCTGCCCAGTATCACCTATAAGACGCCTGCCGAGGAACGGCGTATCATTCTGGAACGCTTTCGCACAGGCCAATATAGCAAGCTTGTGACGGGGCGCGTGCTGAATGAAGGCGTCGATGTGCCCGACTGTCGTGTGGCGATTATTGTCAGCGGCAACAGCACAAAGCGCGAGTATATCCAGCGCCTGGGCCGCATCCTGCGTCCCAAGACCGGCCAGGCTCTGCTGTACGAACTGGTCACCAGCGGCACGACCGAAGAGGAGATAGCTAAGCGCAGACGTTAGCTGTGCTACTTGATGGGCACGGTGTGACATCGAGGGTCGCCAGGCGCTGGATATCATCGTGGATCTGTTGAGCGCCGTTCTGTACTGATGGGCTCGTCTGACCACTGTAGGCATAGGTTGCCTGGGTTGTCAGGTCGTTGAGCAAGGCTTGTGCTGAAGGTTGTAATAATTGAGCGTCACTCAGCTTCACAAGTTGCTGTGCGTCCTGATGTACCTTCTTTAGCAGAAGATTGAGTTCACTCAACTCCGTGGTGATCTGGTTGGCGAGCTTTGTCTGAACGGCTGTTGCGCCAGGGGCGTGAATCACGCCTTTGAGGTGGACCCCAATATGAACGAGGTAGCCGGGTACTGGCAATTGCCCACAGAGCTGCAGGAGGGCAACACTGGCAATATGGGTAATAGCGGCGTTCTCTGGCGCGCTAGTTGTCCCATTAGGCACACCTTGCAAGTCTGGCTGGACACACGCTTGTCCGTCGAGATAGTAGAGGATGTCGACAATGTCCTGCCGTCTCTTTGCTGTGTTCTGGGTTTGCCTGGCATCGCTTGCCCATTGCGAGACCCGTTTCGTGTTTTTCAGCAGCCAGCTATCGAGTCCGCCGTGTAACCCTTGGAGTTTGAGTTTTGGGTCTTCAGACAACAGATGACGCAGGTGATCGAGCAGGCTGAAGCGGTCGGCCGCAGCAGGGGTCTGCGGGATCGTGGCATAGTAGAGCCGTGCGCTGGATGGCACGATTGGTGTGATAGTGCTGTCCTCTGCTGAAATCAGAAAGCTACTAGTGGATGCAAGCAGGTTGTCATGCTGTTGATCACCAGCAAAGACATAGTGGACTGTACCGTGATCGACAGATATTTCCCCGAGTAGCATCGGTTGTGCCTCACTATCGTTGCTCTCTCCCAATAGCCAGGCATAATAGCTTTTGCCAGCAGGCGGTGGGGGAATATTTCTGAGATCGATGGTCAATTCATCGGCAATGCCCTGGGAAGTGTTCTGACTTGTCTTGCCACTGCTGGCAAAGAAAACGTGTCCCACGACTGGACTTGGTGCAATTGGTGTGGTGCTAGTTTTTTGTGCAAGCAGCAAGAACGCACCTAATCCTGAACCGACCACAATTATGACGATGAGGGCAACCAGAGCAATGGATAGCTGTCTGCGTCGTTCTGTTCCTGCCGGCTGCTGTGTGCTTGCCGGTACAGGTGGAGATGAATGCACTGGAAGCACGTTTCCCGTAGGAGTGGGGGTCCTCGTGCTTGCCCGCGTTCCCCCTGGTGGAAAATTCGATCCGGTAGCCTGCGTTGCCCCATAACTACCAGTTATGGGGGTAGTTTGTTCTCCGTTTGAAGATGGCGCAAATGGTAAAGGAGACGAGGCAACATGAGAAGATGACGACGGAGATGGTGATTGCTGAAATTCCCGGAGGTTCATCGATGAAAATTCGTGGTATAGCTCTGGAGGAACAGGTACGTTGAATGCTTCGGAAAGAGCGATAGTCATGGCAGAAGCGCTGGGAAAACGTGCATTCGGTTCTTTGGCCAGGCTGCGCAGAATAACGGCGCATACAGCGGACGAGATATTTGGGTTGATGGAAGCAGGTGGTGGCGGTGGAGCACTGTAATGCTGCATCATGATGGAGAACACGTTATCGCCACGAAAAGGCGTGACCCCGGTCAGCATTTCATAGAGGATTACGCCAAGAGAATAGAGATCGCTACCTTCGTCGCCAGGCTGGCCTTGAGCTTGTTCTGGTGAGATGTAGAGGGGCGTGCCAAGGCCCAGGCGGCTGGAAACAACCGTGGATGGCCCCTGCAACCTGGCAATGCCAAAATCGGTGAGGACAGGTTCGCCCATCGGATTTCTCTTGCCAGGGCCGGATGAACGTTTATCGAGCAGAATGTTGGCAGGTTTGATGTCGCGATGGACCATACCTTTCTGGTGAGCGTAGTCAATAGCCTGGCTGATAGAGTTAAAGAGATGGACAATCTCAGTAGCGCTTGGAAATTTCCCTATGCGAGACGTGTTATGGATGTAAGTGGCCAATGTTTGACCTTCGACGTAATCCATCACCATGTAAGCTGTGGGCGGGTTTGACACTTGAGAATCGGCGAATTGGAAGTCATGAATCTGCACGATATTGGGATGGTGCAGCGAAGCAATAAGCTGTGCTTCGCGCTTGAAGCGGGCCACAAAACCGGGGTCAGCCTGCAGATCAGCAAGGAGAAGCTTAATGGCGACATAGCGCCGCAATTGAGGGTCAAAGGCCTTCCAGACGGCGCCCATGCCACCCTGTCCCAAACATTCATACAGTTCATATTTACCAAGAGGTCGTGGTCCTGTGCTCATCATGGCTCCTACCTAATGCTCTGTTCCTACATTATCACGGATGACCTGTTACGTGTCAATGCGGTGCCTCATACCCTCACAGAAGTTGAACGTCGAAGGTGTGTATTTTTTATCAGTGCCGTGAATCTACACAATGTTGGGATGCTCCATGATGTAACATCGTTTGTAACATCACGACGTACAAGGGTTGTTAGAACTGCTCTGTGGGCACTTCATGATATCAAATGATGACTTTGTTGGAGAGATGTTGGCATAGTAGAGACGTCCATTGGGGTTATTCGTCGGAAACGAACCGACACTTCCGGGATCTTCCAGTGTGATTAGAAAAAAGTAAACAAGAGATGGCAAGTTCTCATGCTGTAGAGCGGGATGAGGAGGTGAAGATACGCTGCCATTCTGCACAGTCAATTGCCAGCGAAGGGGCAGGATGCTGTCATTGTAGTACTTCAACCAGGCATAGTAGGTCTTGCCAGAAGGCGTATCGGGAATATCGTGAAGCGTAATTTGTACCTCATCGAGAGTCCCAGGAGGCACATTCGGACTGCTGAGAAAATCAACGTGCCCTACAACCGGGTTCGGAGTGGTTGGTGTCGGCTGTCCCTTTGGTGCAAAGAGAGCATAAAGGACACTTGAGCCGACTACGAGAGTAACGAGCAGAGCTACCAGGCCAATGTACAGGGTCTTCCGTCGACTGGCCGGTTTTTTAGGTAGTGGCAGATGCTGAGATCCTGGTGGTGGAGAGGGCGGTGCTGTGATTAATGGCGACGAGGGTTGCTGTATGGGATTATGGGGGTGTGATATGCCCATCAGATCGGGCGAGGAGGCGGTCTTCCTGAATTCGGCGGGAACGGGTACATTGAGAGCCTCGGCAAGCGCGGTCGTCATAGCTGATGCGCTCTGGAAACGTGCGTCGGGGTCTTTGGCGATGCTTTTCAAAATGACCTCTGAGAGAGCGGGTGGAATAAGGCGGTTGATGAGAGCTGGTGGTGTGGGGTTTTCTTGATAGTGTTGCATGAAGATCGCCATTGGCGAGTCGCCACGAAAGGGGGGGATACCGGTGGTCATTTCATAGAGGATGACGCCGAGCGAATACAGGTCGCTCCTTTTGTCGCCCGACAGGCCTTGCGCCTGTTCAGGGGAGGCATAGAGAGGAGTACCGATTACTCTGGTGGTGTCGGCAAAGGCTCCTTGCAGTTTCGCAATCCCAAAGTCCGTGAGGACCGGTCGACCTGTTGATCGCGCCGTGGGGGAACGCTTGTCAAGCATGATGTTGGCGGGTTTGATGTCGCGGTGGATCATGCCTCTCTCATGGGCATAGTCAATGGCGAGACTGACTGCCGTGAAGATGTAGACGAGATCGGCGGCGTCTGGGTATTGTCCTTTGCGGGACGTGTTGTGGATATAGTAAGCAAGCGTTGGTCCTTCGATATAGTCCATGACCATATAAGCAGAGGTGTCCGAGCCGGTGATATGAATGATTTGGAAGTCGTGAATCTGCACGATATTGGGGTGATGCAGCGAAGCGATAAACCGCGCTTCGCGCTCGAAGCGTGAGATGAAATCGGGGTCGGACTGCAAATCGGCGTGCAGTTGCTTGATGGCGACGTAGCGCTGCAGCGAAGGATCGAAAGCCTTCCAGACCTCACCTTGCCCACCTCGTGCCAGGGGTTCGCGCAGTTCGTATTTGCCGAGGCGTCGCGCTTCCGTATCCATGCTTGCTCCTGCCATGTTCTATATACTTGCTTATATGCCTCTTTCTATTATCAGGAACATCGTCAAGGATGTCAATACAAAAGTTCCACGGAAAAGTTCATCACAAGCGCTGTGGTACATTCCTGGTGATGTCGAAGGTTGCCAGCAATTGTGCATCATAGTGCGCTTCTAGCACACCGGGCTTGACGGTGTTTGTATTCGGATCAAGCTGGCCAATATAGGCATAAGTGACCTGTGTGACCAGGTCGTCCAGAAGAGGAACTGCTGTACTCTGAGCCAGTTGAGCGGGCGTCATGTCGAAGAGTTGCTTTGCATCGGTTCGCGCCTGCATCAACCGCCCCTTCGCATTGGTAATCGCGGCAATGATCGCCACCGAGAGTTGATGAATCTCCGGAGTCACGTCAGGTGCCCTGTTCAACTGATCGAGATGCAACAGCAAGTGATCAAGGTCGCCAGGGGGATCAGTTGCGAGATACTGTGGCACTCCCTGATGTGTTGGATCTACTGTCAGAAGGCTAATTCTGGCAATGTTGGGATCCGCTGTAACGGGTGTACCTGGCGGTACGTCCAGGTGCACGTTGGGTATACCGTCCAGGTAGTCCAGAATGCTGGTAAACAGTGCATGCATCTGGCCATAATGTGCTGATGTGCCATCGAAATCATCTCGTGCGCTGGTGGACCACTCCAGAAGCTTGGCCGTATCTCTAAAGACCCAGATATCCAGCCCTCCATACCGGGCTATGACCGGCAGGTTATCTTCGTTATAGTAGATATGGCGAAGATGATCGAGTCCCCGCAGCCCAGTAGGGTCTTTCGGGATAAGCTCCTGGGGAAGCTGCGCATAATATATCCATGTAGAGTGGTCAGTAGATGGGCTGGTAGGCGTTCTCCCTGCAACTTCTAGCGTTATAAGCAGGCGACTGGTCGCCGAGAGCAGGTTATTGTGTTGTGGGTCACCCGGGTACATGTAATGGACGGTGCCATCTGGCCCTACCGACAGGTTATTTGTCAGCAGAATGGGCGGTTGGAGGGGTGGTGGACCCAGGAGATCTTTTTTGTGTGTTGTGTCTATATCGGCCAGGAGCCAGAGATAGTAGCTTTTCCCGGTCGGCGGCGGCTGGACGTCTTGCATATCAACTTGCAGTTGGTCGGCGATACCCTGGGCGCCATCTGCTAATTGCCCGCTGCTCACATAGAAAGCATGGTCTACGACCGCACTGGGTGGAAGGGCGTTACCTGCCGTATTACCATGGCTGAAGAACAGGAAATATCCGCCCAGGCCTGCGCCGATCAGCACGACGATTATCAGGGCAGCGAAAACAATGTACCACCTTGTAGGGGCGTGAGCTTGCTTCCGCCCTGCCTGCGCGGATGGGGGTTGAGGCACAAACGGTGGGGACGACGGGGCCTGGGGTGGAGGTGATTGGGTTACCACTTGTGGAGGGTAGTTCGTAGCTGATTGTGGGAAAGCAGCGCCTCCAGAATATGATGATTGAAGTGACTGAAATCCTGTCTGAGGGACAGGTGATTGCATTTGCCCCGAAGGAACTTGTCCCCCCGATGCGGCTGCTGGATATGGCTGCGACTGCGCAGGAGTGACAATTGGAAGGTTCTGGCTTGAATCTGCAAATGTGGGGCCCCCAGAAGTGCTGACGGCGGGTATCCTTCCCGAGGATTGCTGGCCAGGTGACGTTGGACTAAAGAATGTTGATATATCTGCAGGATTCAAGCTATCGGTAGGTGAACCTAGACGCTCAGGAACGGGAAGATTAAGCGCGTGAGCAAGTGCTATAGTCATGGCAGTGGCGCTGGGGAAACGTGCATTAGGATCTTTGGCAAGAGACTGCGAGATGACAGATGTCAAAGTGGACGGTATGCGCGGATTAATCAGGTTCGGTGAAATGGGCGTGGCGCTGATATGCTGTGTGATAACGGCGACGGGAGTGTCACCCTGAAAAGGCGTCACGCCTGTGACCATTTCATAGAGGATCACGCCAAGAGAGTAGAGGTCGCTGCGCGCATCACCGAGAAGCCCCCGAGCTTGCTCTGGGGAGATATAGAGTGGCGTACCCATTTGGGTGCCGCTGACGGCGCTGGTGGACATGCCTAGTAACTTGGCAACACCGAAGTCGGTGAGGATAGGTTCACCCATTGAATTGAATCTCGTGTTGTGCTGGTCAAGCAGGATATTAGCAGGTTTGATATCGCGGTGGATCATGCCTTTGTGATGGGCGTAGTCAACGGCCAGGCTGATAGAGGTAAAGAAGTTCACGATGTCAATGGGGGATGGGATCTGCCTCCGGGCGGAGGTATTGCGGATGTAGCCAGCCAGCGTCAGGCCTTCAACATAGTCCATTACCATGTAGGCAATAGGCATATCTGTCTCGGGTGGACCGGCTATCTGAAAGTCGTGAATCTGTACGATATTGGGATGGTGCAGGGAAGCAATCAGTTGGGCTTCGCGCTGGAAACGGGCCACAAAACCGGGGTCGGCCTGCAGATTCATGTGAAGCAGCTTAATAGCGACATAGCGCTGCAATTGTGGATCGAAAGCCTTCCAGACCTCGGCCATACCGCCCCATCCCAGGCGTTGCTGGAGTTCGTATTTACCAAGGCTGCGTGGACTTGTACTCATACTGCTGTCTCCTCTTTAAGGTTGCCAACCTGGTATCCGCAAGGGGTACCAGTACATTTGGCAGTGTACTGGTGCCCCTTGCGGGTACCAGGAGAGATTACGCGCAGGAATTCTGCCCATTATTGATCGTGCAAGGCGTAACGTCGAAGGTTGCCAATCTCTGAATGTTGTAGTGAATTTGCACCACACCTTCCTTCACCGTACCGATGTTGGGATCGAATTGCCCAACGAAGGCATAATTGGCCTGCGTAAACATATGATCGAGTGTCTGGAAAGTAGCAGGCTGTGACAACTGGGCATTGTTCATCTGCACGAGCGCCTTCGCGTCGGCATGGACGGCATTTAACCACCCCTGAACGTTGTTAATGTCCTGGTTGATGCGAATAGCGAGCGCACGCTGAGCCGGGGTCACGCCAGGGGAGATCGTGAGTTCTCGTAGATGGTTCCCGATATGCCTGAGATAACCAGGGGGCTGCTGATTGACCGGGTCAAACTCCAGTAGGGCGACGCGCGAAATGATCGGATCAAGTCCTACCCCAGGCGGTACATCTGTCCGAACATACTGGATCCCATCCAGATACTCCAGAATACGCACGATTTCCCGCCGTACGAAGTTGCAATCTGGATTATTCGGGTCTGGTGTGCAGCGCTTCTGTGAGTCCCGGGCAGCGCCTGCTGCTTCCAGTATCTTCGTCGTATTCCTATAGAGCCCGATGTCTAGCCCTTCTGGTAAACCTACCCGATTGAGCTTGGGGTCCAGAGAAAGCAGATGCTTCAAGTGATCATAGAGACTAAAGTGGTTCGCGGTATCCGTTGGGTTGGGCACCGTTGAGAAGGAGGCAGCAAAGCGCCAAGTGCTCGTGTCAAGAGAAGGATTGACCGGAGGTGGATTCGTATTCTCCTCGGTAATGAGAAAATGATTGTAGATAGAGAGCAGATTGGTATGCTGAGCATCGATATACGTCATGGCGACCTGCCCATGATTAAGCGATAATGGACCGAGGGGGATGGCCGGTATATCGTTTTGATGATTGTTCAACAACCATGCAAAGTAGCTATTGCCAGATTGTGGCTGGGGAAGGTTGCTCAAGTTGATTTGTAGCTCGTCGGTGATACCCTGGTTGCTGTTCTGGCTCAATAACCCACTACTGACAAAGAAAGCATGTCCTACTATCGGTTGTGCCGGAGTAAGGGCGGCATGGCGAAAGAGTACGAAGTAGGCACCCAAACCTGAGCCGACCACCACCAGTAGAACGATCAACGAAACAATCAGACCGGTAAAGAGACCTCTGCTGCGTTTTTGCTGTTGTGTAAGGTGCGGATAGGATGGAGAAACCGGCGGTGTCTGTGCGAGACCTTGCGCTGGAGGGTTCGCCGCTGGGAATACGGTGGCTTGTAGAGGGGCCACTTGCGGAGGTCCTGCCTGGCCGACGGGGAATTGACCAGTTGTCATAGGGAACGTTCGAAGCGATACATCGCCAGGTCCTTGTAGAGGCGATCCCTTGCGGTCGCCCGGTGGGGGTGACTGTCCTGCCAAAGATGCGGAAGGCGTGCTGACAGCAGGCATGGGTGCCTCGATACCTGCCCCCCAGGCAGGTTGCCCCATGCCTGGCCACGAAGGTGAAGACGGCGTCATCCCTGGCGCCTGGCTCGCCGGTAGCGGACTGAGATAGGTCGGCATATTCAACTGGTCCGCCAGGGTATCGGCTCCCTTCAGATGCTCTGGAACGGGTACGTCGGCAGCCTTAGCCAGCGCAACGACCAATGCTGCGGCGCTGGGGAAACGTTCGGCGGGATTTTTAGCGAGGTTACGCAGGATGACAGCGGTGAGTGTAGGTAGCATATTCGGATTCTTGAGGACCGGCGAATCCGGTGTTGCATAGATGCGCTTGTTTATCGCATCAACCAGATCATTTCCCTGAGAAGGTAGCACGCCGGTAAACATTTCATAGAGGATGACCCCAAGGGAGTACAGATCGCTACGTTCGTTACCAGGATTGCCCTGAACCTGCTCTGGAGCAGTGTAGAATGAGGCGACTGGCGACGAATTGCCGCGGGAACGAGAAGGCGTTTTCAGTATGTGAGCGATACCGAAGTCGCTGAGAATAGGTTGTCCCATCGGGTTGATGGAGGTATTGCTTTTATCGAGTAGGATGTTACTGGGTTTGAGATCGCCGTGGATCATGCCGCGCTGATGGGCATAGTCGATCGCCAGGCTGATGGGTATCAAAAGACGAACGATCGCAGGAACCGACGGAAATTTCCCCTGATGAGACGTGTTATGGATGTAGTCGGCAAGAGTCTGGCCTTCAACGTAATCCATAATGATATAGGCTTTGGTACCAATTATCTCGGTCGAATGTGCAAAGCCGAAATCGCGGATGGGAACAATATTAGGGTGGCGCAGCGATGAAACGCGCTTTGCCTCGTCCATGAAGCGTACCGGGAAATCGGGATCGGCCTGTATGTCCAGGTGAAGAATCTTGATAACGACAAAGCGCTTCTGTTGGGGGTCGAAGGCTTGCCAGACCTCAGCACTGTCGCTTTGCCCTAAACGCTGGCGCAATTCGTATTTGTCTAAGGGGTTGGGCTGTGCCACCTGGTGGCTGCTCTCATCCTGTGGTATCGGGATTGTGCTCATTGCAGTTCCTACCTTCTGTATCGTTGCTTCGCTTACAATCCAAGTGCCAGGTGATAACCAATCAAACAATATGTGGGCGACGAAATGCTCTGTTTCTACATTATCAGGGATAACCTGGAATGTGTCAATGAGGTGCATCACACTATCATAATTTTGAACGTCCCGGGTGAACATTTTTTGCCTATAGATCAAAACTATTCAGATGCCAGATTCCTCGCCGCCTCTGGCGGCTCACGTCTGTTTTTGCTGTGGGCATGGCAGCCGCAGGCTGCCATGCCCACAGCAAAAAATCCCCTGCGAACCACCGAAGGTGGTGAGGAATCCTGAAGAGTTAGAGGCAGATATAGTAATGTACCATCGACACTTTTTCCGGTATAATACAACAGGTCGTGATCTAGAACTGAGGGAATACGGGTGCGTTTTAGCCTGCAAGATGTCAAAAAACAGGTACAGCGGCGCGGAGACGAGTTGTATGTCTCCCTGCACTTTTTGCGTTCTGGTGAGCTGCGTGATGAAATTGAACGTCTCATAGCCTACTATGAGCGTATGCTCGGCCAGCCACAACGACAATTCTCTCTCGATGAGGCTCGTGCTTGTATAGGCGACTACCGCATCGCAAATTGCCTGATTGCCACGCTCAATGCCTGGTACACCTGGCGGCAGCCAGATTGGGCCACGGTATTACATCGTTTGGAGCGTGAGAACCTGGCGGGTACAGACCCGTATCAGGATCATTTACAGGCCCTTGAGTCGGCTGGGATCACCTCACCGATCCAGCTCCGCCTGGCTCTCTTCAACTACGTGAACGAGCATCATCAAGGCTTTCTGGGTGAGAAGACACGCATACAAGCGTTGCAGACCTTTTCCGATATGTACAAGCTCTGCGTCTCCACGCTGGAATACCTGCTGGCATTGGACAGTGACGAGGAGGCAGTACTTGCGCGTGATGTCCCCCAGGCACCAAAGGCGAATGCGGTTGCGGCGCTCTATAACCAATGCGCCTTTGAAGCCGCTCTTGCCAATGCATCCAATGTGCGTGTTGTGATCGATTGCAACGCCTGGAGCGATACCCAGCAGGGGGACTCCACAGCGAGGGAAACAGTAGGAACGGGTGTGGGTGTGGTGATCAAGCGTTTAAGCTACCTGGCACGTCGGCTTGGCGTATATTATGACCTTGCTTACCGAGTATCCGCAAGGGATACCCCTACATTTCTATTGGAACTCACATTGTATGGGCCACAGGAGATGACCGGTGTACCGCAACAGTATGGCCAGCGCCTGGCTCGCCTCTGTCGTACATTGTTGGGTTACGGCCTTGCTCAACGGCAGAATACGCGCGCTGCCAGGGCCAGGATAACACCAGGAACTATTGTTGAGGCAGAGGCCACGGTCCATTTTTTACAACGCGTATACTATTTCAGGATGGATAACAACCTGTTACAATTACTGCCATCGGCAGCTACAGATGAACGGGGTGTCAGCGACACAACATCGCTGTTTGATAGTAGTGTTGAGCAAACCTTTGCCGAGGCTTTTGGATCCCTGGAGCGTAGTCAGGGGGTTGATGGTTGGCGACTAGAGCGCGAGCCGGAGCCTCTGTTGTTGGAGCAAGGAATTTTCATTCCCGATTTTGCGCTAACTCGTGCTGGCCGTCGTCTCTATATAGAGATAATTGGTTTCTGGACACCGGCCTATCGTGAGCGAAAAATACAGAAGCTGTACCAATTGCGGGGACGCAAAGACCTGGTATTGGCCATTCCAGAGGAGGCTCGCTCTGTATTCGCGAGTATCATTGCGGACTTTCCTATCGTCTGGTACGATGGTCAATTATCTGTCACCGAACTCCTGCGTATGCTGCGGAGTCGCTATGATGATTTTGCGGAGCGATTAGCCTCGATCGATGTTGAGGCGGTGCGCGAGCGTGTGAGAAACGAAGGAGTGCTGACTATAGGGTATTTGCAAAGCATGCCCCAGCTGTTACACTCTTATCGCCGGTCAGAGTTGCAGCGAGCGGTTGAACAGGTTGTGTGCGCAGACATCGCGTTTGCCGCAGGTGTAGGGCTGTATCACATCGATACATTGGAACAATTGAGAAGCTCATTCGTAGAATGGATAGGTGCTGTGGAGCAATTGCCGCTGGCGGATGTATTGCGTGAGTTGAGAATACGTTGGCGGCCGACGTATTCTCAACTAGCAAATTGCGAAGATGCTACACTGGAAGCGTTGCTGGATCTTTGGCCTGAGGTACATGTGCGTCGCACCTCGATCTTCGATGCCGTGGTGGAGGTTTCGGCATGGACATAAAAGAACTTATAGGGGTCACGCTGGGTACGTGCACACTTGAGAGGGTCATCGGACATGGGGGTATGGGAGCCGTCTTCCTGGCTCAACAATCTCGTCCCATACGAACCGTGGCGGTAAAGGTCCTAATTCCTTCTCTCAACCTTGATCCCGACCAGCAGCGCATCTTCCTTGAACGGTTTCGCCGCGAGGCTGATACAGTAGCGAAGTTAGAGCATAAAAATATCTTACCGGTCTACGAGTATGAGGAGGCTGTGGTAGATCATCAGAAACTGGCCTACCTGGTCATGCCCTTTATTCGAGGAGGTACGCTGCGCGAACGCATTGACGAGATGAAACGTGATGGTGCGCACTTTGATCTGAATGTCGTTGCCAGCTATATAAGCCAGGTGGCAGACGCCCTGGATTACGCTCATGGAATGGGTGTGGTGCATCGTGACATCAAGCCGGGCAACTTGCTCTTTCACCTGGATGGTCGATTGCTGCTGAGTGATTTTGGTATTGTGCGCTTGCATGCCATGCCTTCGCTGACCTTCGTGGGAAGCTTTCTCGGCACTGCCGAATATGCCTCACCGGAGCAGGTGAGTGGAGGTGAAGTTGATGCCCGCTCCGACATTTATTCCCTGGGTATTATCCTCTATGAACTGCTGACGGAGAGCCTGCCATTTACCGGCTCAAGCCCGTTTGCTGTGATGACCAAAGTTCTGAGTGATCCTATTCCTCCAGTGAGGGATATTCGTCCTGATCTTTCGCCTGCAATCGAAGCAGTGGTGATGAAATCTGTAGCAAGGCGACGTGAGGACCGTTATCAAAGTGCAGCTGAAATGGCTGCTGCCTTGCGTTCTGCGGTGGCTGCTGCCTTCATGCCCGCATCTGCAATACGTTTAACCGGTGATGCCAACAATACAGACGTGACAGTAGCAGAAGGCGCCCGGCAGGGAGCCGTAGGGGCCCGATTTATCGCGCCCAGGGGTGAGGGTAATGTGGGTGCGCTGCCACCCACTGATCCTGCTATACCCTTGTCGCCTCAAGGTGTTGCTCCCTGGCAACAGGGAGCAAGGCCATGGCAGTGGCCATCCCAGGCCCAGGGACAAGGACAGGTGGGGCAGGCACAAGGCTCTGTAGGTGTGGGAGTCGGCCAGGGTGTGCCGGTACACGCGAATGTCCCTGCTGCGACGAGCGGGCCAGACGTGAAAACGTATCATCAGGGACGGCGGCTGTTTTATTATAGCGTGGCCTTAATAGCCCTGCTCATGCAATTTCCTGTAGTCATCTTGTTGCTTGATATGAACGGTGGTGAGCTACTAACAGTCCTGGGAATACTGGCAGGAATTGGTGTCAACCTGCTGGCATTGGCTGCAATAGGGTTTGTCGCGGTCACGCGCGGCCCGAGCAGCAGAAAGTTCTTCTACCGCTGCCTTGCTACTGTGCTGATTGCACCTATAGTGAGCGGTGTGTTCATCAACACTGCCCTGGGAACCCGTGGTTTTGTCTTTCACTTCCTGGCGTATGTTGTGCTTCTGCTGAGCAATATCTTTGCCATTCGCCAGCTTGCTTTAGTTGATGTCGCCGGCGAACAAATGGAGGTTGCGCCTGTTTTGTGGCGTCCGGCGATCGTGGGTGCATTAACCGGTCTGCTGCCACTGACAATCATCCTGTTTCTTGCTCTAGTGATTCCTTCTTCAACGACAAACAGTTCGCTTTTAGGAGGTGTGTTTGTCTCGCTCTTCATCGCCTTCATTGGCGCACCGACACCAGGGGCGATGATGGCCGTCTGGCTTTCTAGGAAGATGACGGGTGCTGTACTTACGCGCAGCAGTGCCATTGCCGGCATGCTCATGTTCTTCGGCGCATTTCTGCTCGTGGCGCTGTTGAGTTTGATTCCATCAAGCAATCCTATGTTCTTTCACCGCTCCTTGATAGCGTTGTTGCTGACGGTAGCTTTACTAGGGCTGGTTGGTTTGCTGCGCGGTATGCTAGATGCGTGGGTGTATTTACGTGCAACCGGAAGGAAGAGGGGGAATCCGTGATGCCCTGCTAGCAGCATGGTGCATCTGTTGTTCGAGAAAGGGTAAAAGTGGGAGAAGGCACCGGAGCTGTCATAGGTGAAGAGACGACAGTATCTTGCATTGCTAATGAGATTAAACCGTACTATAATTGACTGCATCAATAAGCTATAAATGACTGTAAGTGCGTGATAGTTTTCCGTTGCCGACTTTCTGCCATTGCCATCAAGGTCTATTCACTTTCGGGCTAAAGTTGCTCAGCATGATGCAGGGAAGGTATGTATGGTGGACAAAATAGAAGTATTCATCTCCTACGCTCAGGAAGATGAAGGTTTGCGCAAAGAACTCGAGACGCAACTAGGTACTTTGGAGCGGCGGGAACTCATCAAGATTTGGCACAATCGTAAGGTGAGTGCAGGAGCGGATTTAAAACAAGAGATTACCAGGCACCTGAATACAGCCCAGATTATTCTGCTGCTCATTAGCCCGGCTTTTATGGCATCAGATTATCCTTATGGTACGGAGATGAAGAGAGCCATGGAGAGGTGTAATGCTGGGGAAGCCCATGTGATACCGATTCTTCTCCGTCCTGTCCATTACAAAGGAGCCCCATTCGAGCATCTCAATATGCTGCCCTCAAATGGCAAACCTGTGACCAGTTCCAGTTGGCATCATCATGATGAAGCATTCTTTGATGTTGTTGAGGGTATTCAAGAAGTTGTCGAGAAGTTGACAACTAAGACTCCAACTAGCCCACCGATGTCTAAGCAAGCACAGGATGTGCTTGCAAAGCCCTTAGAGGAAAAGACATTGACTAACATTACATTTTCTAACGGTTATGCATTGCTTGTAGGCGTCGGCGCGGACCTCCCAGTGACGGTGAAGGATGCGACAGCCTTGCGTGATGTGCTGGTGAATCCATCACGTGCAGCTTACCCACCTGACCAGGTCGAATTGCTGACGGAGACGAAAGCAAACCGCCAGAATATCCTGGAGGCCTTTGATAAGTTGATCAAGCAGGTAAATAGCAATCCCGATGCGACCGTCATTATGTACTTCTCAGGTCATGGTGTACAAGTCGAGCGGCAGGGTAAACCGACCGAGTATTTCCTGGTACCATATGGTTATAATGCGAGCCGACGGACAGATACGGCTATCTCAGGTGCAGAATTTACTGCCAGGATCGAGGCGATGAAGGCCCGGAAGTTGGTGGTGCTGTTGGATTGCTGTCATGCTGGTGGTGTTCCAGCGCTCAAGGAGCCCGGGGAAGTCACTGTAAAGTCTGTGCCACTTCCTCCTGATTTGCTGAATATCCTGGAAACGGGTAGTGGTAGGGTAGTAGTTGCCTCTTCACTTGAAAACGAGAAGTCCTATACTGGCACACCGTATAGTATCTTCACTACTTGCCTGATGGAGGCTTTAGCGGGCAAGGCTGCCGTCAAAAAAGATGGCTTTGCACGTATATTAGATGTGTTGATTTACTTGCTCGACCAGGTGCCGCAGAGGGCGTTTGGCCCACAGCATCCGTTTGTGAACAAGGTACTCAATCTGAATGATAACTTTCCGCTCTGCTACTATTCCGGAGGAAGTAAAGATATGCCAGGGGAAGCTTCGGCTCCTCCTACAGCGTCGACCGGGTTGACTGCTGGGAAGCGTGCCCGATTAGAGCAGGAACTGAAAGGCTATCAAGGGGAGAGAGTTCTCCTGGCAGAGCTGGTCGGGCGAATACGCCGGGAGTTAATAATAGAGACGAGCGTTGTTCGCAAGTTCCAGTTGGAGCAGCAGCTCCAGGAAAATGAGGCGTCTCTGACACGCCTGGATGGTAAGATAGACCAGATTGAGCAGACTCTTACCCAGTTAGAGCCAGAGGAGCATTCAGCAGCCTCTAAGCACCAGCTAACATCGATTCAACCAAAAACTACATCATCTAAAAGTACAGCACAGGCTGAGCAATTCGATGTATTTCTGAGTTACTCGCATACGGATGCTGAATGGGTGGAACATCTTGCCAGGCGTCTTGAAGATGAACATGGCTTTCGTGTTTGGCTGGACAAATGGGTGTTGGTACCAGGTCAGCCCTGGCAGCAAGCGATGGCACGCGGCATAGACCAGGCAGGTTGTTGTGCTGTCTGTATTGGCGAATATACACCTATTGGTTGGTTCAAACGAGAGATCGAGAGAGCACTTGATCGGCAGACGAAGGTCTCTTCGTTTAGGGTGATTCCAGTGCTTCTACCCATTGCAAAGAGAATAAATGTAGATGATTTTCTTGAGTTGAATACCTGGGTAGACTTTCGTGGTGCTGACCAGGATTATGCGTTTCATGTATTGGTGTGTGGCGTGAAAGGTATTCCACCAGGGAGAGGGCCGCGTAGGTAAATAGTGACCATATAGTTGAACAACAGTAGGGATGACAAACTGTTGGATGTAGTGGGCTTTTATTTGACCTTCGCAGTAAACGGCGTGGCGAGGTAACAAGTATGACAAGCGATAACGGCTATATAGGTAGACAGGTCGGCAACTATCGTGTGACTGCTAAACTCGCGAGTGGTGCGTTCGGCAGTGTATATACAGGGAGCCACATCATCTTCACAGATCGTCCCGTCGTTGCCATCAAGCTATTGCATAATCATCTTGGCTCTCAGCAGCAACGTGATCAGTTTCTGCAAGAGGCTCGATTACTCGAAAAGCTCAAACATCCCCACATTCTTTTTGTTATTGACGCTGGGATAGATGATGACTTCCCTTACTTCATAACGGAATATGCGCCTAATGGTTCTCTCGAAGAACGTCTACAGCGTCATCAGTCGCATCCATTACCATTAGAAGAGGCTATTACCATCATCTCGCAGGTAGGACAAGCGCTCCAATATGCTCACCAACAGAACATCGTTCATCGTGACCTCAAACCAGGAAACATCTTGTTCAACGCTAAAGATGAAGCATTGCTTGCTGACTTCGGCATTGCTGCCATATTGAGTACTACGGCAAGTACCCAGCATGCTAGTGTCACTGGCACCCCTAGTTACATGGCCCCTGAGCAGTTTCAAGGTATGATCTCTAAGGCAAGTGATCAATATGCTCTGGGCTGCATAGCCTACGAACTCTTTACAGGACATCGACCTTTCATCGCCCCAGATTCCATAGCTATGGGATTTAAACATATGACAGAAACTCCCATGGCTCTTACACAGTTCAATCCTCAACTACCCGAACATATCGAGCGAGCTATTCTTAGGGCTATGGCGAAGGATCGCTCTGAACGTCATGCTGATATTGCCGCTTTCGTTGCTGCCTTACGTGGGGCGATCATCCTTTTTGATGCATCTCAGAATGTGCGTGGGCCAATATACTCTCTCCCAACAGAAAAACAGCCAACGTTGGAATTCGCACTTCCTACTAGCTCAGCTAATATCAGTGACTCTCCCACTGCATCTAAGCTATCTACTCCCGGCAAAGCTTCTATTTCTGGTGGAGACCTGACTGAGGAAATAAATCCAGCCCTAGAGAAGTGCCCATATTGTGGTGCAGAAATATACCCCGAGGCTATTTTTTGCCTGAATTGTGGTAATCGCCTTCTTCCAACGCCTCTCTCCCCGCAGCAAGAGCAATCATCCATCATTGGATCACTACTTGCACCCACCTTTCCAGATCTAATACCCGCTGATGCAAGCGTATTAGCAGTAGTCTCGGAAGTGCAAACACCAGGGGAAGCAGAGGAGGTTTCGTCTGTCTTGGAGCCTGAGTCTGCTCCATCATCGCACACGCCTGCTAGTCTAAACTCGACTGCAGTTACCCATGGAACCAAAGAGTTATGGTTAGAAGAGGGTAATGTTTATTACAAAGCCAAGCAGTATGAGAAGTCACTCGCTGCCTATGATCAAGTCATTCAACTGGATCCTCACAATGGGCACGCACTTGCCAGCAAAGGCAATGCTCTGCGGAAGCTCAGACAGTATAAACTGGCGCTAGTCTCCTATGATCAGGCTCTAGCAGTCTCTCCCAACGATGCTTCCATCTGGCATGCAAAAGGTGAGGTACTTTCCAGGCTCAGGCGCTATAGCGAAGCGCTTGATGCTTGCAACCAGGCCCTGAAGCTCACCCTTAGCAATGCTTTGATTTGGATTACTAAAGGCAAGGTGCTCTACGAATTGAGCCTCTACGATGAGTCGTTACTTGCCTACGATAGTGCTCTGGCTATCATTTCCAATGATGCGCTTATCTGGGCAGCTAAAAGCGAAGTGCTTCACAAACTAGAGCGATATGAGGATGCACTAACTTCGTGTGATCGCTCTTTGGCTATTGCCCCTAGAAAAGCTCTCATCTGGGCTATCAAAGGCAAGGTACTCTCCAAATTGGAGCGATATGATGAGGCTCTGGAGGCTTACCACCGCGCTCTCATCCTGAAGCCTAATGATCCTTCAATCGCTCTCGAATACGATATGCTCCGTAAGGTAAAGCGTCATGTGGACAAGTTGGCAGCTACCCAGCTAGCACATCAACAAGGTACAAATGTATCCAGTCGCAACGATCCGTCCGTTAGTCAGTCTAGCAGTGGTCAAATTTCTCAAGCTACTCGAGATGTTCGGAGGACAACTGAAGAGGTGAGCGAAGTAGGGGCCGGTGATGATGATGGCATGGTTGATCAATATGATACTGGTTCGGTCACTTATCTTGACCCAGACCTTAGCGGGAAAGCCAAGCAATCAGAAGCTGCTGCGGAAGGCACAATATTGTCTAGAAACTTTGATGTCTTTCTGAGCTACTCTCATGTAGATGCTGAATGGGTGCAAAGGCTGGCTATGCGTCTTAAGGATGAACATGATTTGCGTGTCTGGTTGGATAAGTGGATGTTGGTACCAGGACAACCCTGGCAGCAGGAAATAGCACGAGGTATAGAGCAGGCGGGGTGTTGTGCCGTCTGCATTGGTGAACATACACCAGAGGGTTGGTTCAAGCGAGAAATCGAAAGAGCGCTGAATCGGCAGGCGAAAGTCCCATTGTTTGGAGTGATCCCTGTGCTTCTCCCCGGCGCGAGCAGCGTCAATATTGATGATTTTCTTGGACTGAATACCTGGGTAAATTTTAGTAGTTCGAATCCTGAGTATGCATTTTATCTATTAGTGTGTGGGATAAAAGGTGTGCCGCCAGGGCCAGCAGGATGGCATCCTGAGGAGACATTTATTGCTCAGAAAAGTATTGCTGCCAAAATTAAGCTAACAGAACTGCGGCAAATGAAGCAAGAAAAGCTGATTGATCCTAGTGTAGCAGTGGAATTTCAGCGCATCGTTCTACAACAAGTCTGGCTCGGCATCGACGAGGGGGAAGGAAAGCACGAATGAACGAACAGAGATACGATCTATTCCTCTATTATAGTCGAATGGATAGCGAAGTTGTCCAAGGCTTGGCTTCGGAACTAAGTGATGCTGGTGTATGTGTCTGGTTTGACCAATGGGAGCTTGTGCCGGGTCAAGATGGGAGTCAAGCATTAGAGCAAGCCATGCAGCAATCAAGAGCCATTGGCGTTTGTATTGGACGCAGGTGGAGTGGCAGGTTGGATGAGCAAGCGTTGGACCCAATACTGTCATTACAACAACTTGATCCGCCTCGCTTCATCATTCCGATTCTCCTTCCCGATGCAAGTCCTGACAATATACCGCCCGCCCTTGCAGGAGAAATGGTGGTTGATTTCCGGGAGGGTATCAATGATCGGCAGGCTATCACCATGCTCATAGCGGCAATGCTGGGAGAACAGGTCCCGGATGAGTTGTTGCTAAAGTTCGAGGAGGGGGATTGTCTGAAGGACGAAGGTGAGCTTCAAGCTGCCTTCGCCTCCTATGAAAAGGCGCTGGCAATTGCCCTTGACATGTTTGGACCCGAACATGCGCTTGTGGCAGCCGCTCGCAGTCGAGCAGGTGGCGTCCAGCAAGAGCTTGGAGACCTCAAGAGCGCACGGCAAGAATTTGAGCAATCGTTGGCCATAGATACCACCGTCTATGGGGCGTCGCACCCTATAGTTGCGCGTGACCTGAACAACCTGGCGGGGATTCTTGCGGATTTGGGGGAGTGGGTCCATGCGCAGGCATGTTATGAGCGGGCTCTGAGCATTGAGGAAGCCACCTATGGCCCGCATCATCAAAGAGTTGCTACGATTTTGAGCAATCTGGGGATTGTGCTCAAAGACCTTGGCGACCTCGCAGGAGCCAGAGCAGCCTTTGAACATTCACTAGCAATTGATGAGGCGAGATTTGGACCTGATCATCCCAAAGTCGCCATTGACCTGAACAACCTGGGCAGTGTACTGAGTGACTTGGGCAACTTTGCAGAGGCGAAAACGGCCTTTGAAAAAGCCTCTGTAATCACCGAAGGACTAGGTATCAAGCATCCTCTCTCACGGATCATGCAGCAAAACTTTTCCACGCTGTTTTTGACAATGGAGGGTGATCGCGAGGACTATGAGTGGGCAGAGGAGAGCTTCGAGGAAAGCCTGGGAATAGCCCGCCAGATAGGCAATCGCAGGAATATCAGTTACTTGCTGGCGAATCTCGGCTCGATCCTGGGTAGCCGTGGAGACTATGAGCAGGCTGAGAAGTACCTACAGGAGGGTTTGATGCTAGCTCGCCAGATAGGACAGCGAAAGAGAATCTGTGCTCTGCTTTCCAACCTTGGTGCATTGGAGATCAAGCGCGGGGACTATGAACAGGCTGAAAAGTATCTGCAAGAAGGCCTGGTCTTGGCCGATCAGGTGGGGTACCGAGAGAATATTAGTGTCTTGCTAACCAATCTGGGGACGCTGGCTCGCAAGCGGAAGGACTATGCACTTGCGGAAGAGTACTTCCAGAAAGGTCTGACCATCGCCCGCGACATGGGCCACCGTGAGAGAGTCTGTACTTTGCTTACCGACCTGGGGACATTGGCTCGCGAACAGGGCGACTATTCACACGCAGGCGTATACTTTCAAGGTGCCATAGCTATAGCCCGCAAGATGGGACATCAGGAGAGAATCAATAGCTTGCTCGCTAATTTGAACACATTGTAGGATACCAGATTGCTCAACTATAGATCTAAGGCAAGGTTCAAAACACGCTCAGTCAAATGTGACAGTTTGAACAGTCGCAATTAAATGTGCCATGGCTTGCGGAGCGTGATTGGTTATATGCAAGCGAAATGAACTGTCACATTCATTTGAACCATGCCTAAGGAATGAAATCCGTCATGCTTATTTTAAGGAGCACGTTTTCGTGCTAACCGTCGCCATACTCCCACAATCGTCACAACTAGCACGGCTGCCAAACTGCCAAATCATACCAAATCCTGATGATCACTATACGTTCAACCAGCTAGAGAAACTAACTCGCTGACACACGAAGGTACACTGATTAACCGGATTTGGTATCACACCTCCACGTAAGCTCCTATATTGATCCAGCCAACACCCCTTTCGTTCCCGCTATAAAGAGCAATGATAAGACTTTTAGAACATTAGTACTATCAACCAGCCAAACCTATTGCAGTTTACGGCTCTTACGTGTATACTTATTCTTGATTAGAACTTACGTTCCAAATACTATCTTAGCAACAAAAGAGAGGACGGTAACAATGTGGATCAGAGTCGCATACAGCAGCGCAAAAGACTGATGGACCACGAGGTGCCGAACGAAGATGATTTCGATTACGATGATGAGGAATGGCCAAAACGTTTGATGAGCAGTGCGCGTCGCTACCAGACCGACGTAAAAACTGAGGGAGGACGTCCACGTTCTGACGTCCAGCTTTCACCAAAGCGCGGTAAGCGTTCTGACTATGCTGAGCCTGAGACGGTTATTCCACCTCGTCGTACTGCGACACAGGCAAAAATGCCAGCGATTCCGGTTGATCGACCACGTACGCGACGAGAAGTAACTCCGCTAGAGCGAGAAACCCAGGAGTTAGAGATTGCACGCAGCAGTGGGTATCGCCCGCATTGGCTCCTGTTCGTAGGCCTGGCCATGCTCATCATGGTGACGGGATGGGTTGTCTTCAGTGCAGCAGCAACCTGGTGGCAGGTGACTAAGGACGACTGGCGTTATGGTCGTCCCCGGACGTTCCAGACAGACTTTGTAGTGGGGCATAATGATTCGGCGGCTAACCCGAGTCATTTCATTGCTCTCAACTTGAATCGTCGTATTGAAATTATCGAATTTCCCGGAGGTGACCCTACAAAGGCAAAGATCTTTCTTGGGCCGACCTTGATTGGGGATGGGCAGGACCTGGCCGCCGTGACACTGACCTTCAAAGATGTGAACGGAGATGGAAAGCCCGATATGGTCGTCAACGTAGAGGACAGTCATTTTGTGTTTATCAACGACAATGGAACATTTCGTCCCGCACGTCCTGGCGAAAATATACACTTATGAAGAGGACGAGACCTGGCGGGGGAGCCTTGTAGGCAAAGCTCCCCCGCCAGAATTATGATGTTTATGCGACCGGTGTTGCCCCAAGATCGTTGGGCGGCTCGGAACTCATTGCTCCAACATGTGACTGCGATGGTTGAGAGGCTATAACGCGTAGTACGGTCGGTGCAGAGACCAGTGGGATTGGATGTGACGGGATCGGAAAATCCTCCAGAGCGACTTTCTTGCTTGAATGTGGACGTATGGCTAGAACTGCGAAAGTAACCATCCATATCAACAGAATCCCCAGGAGTATCCAGGTCAAGACTAACTGTGTTATCGCCATCTAGGAAATCCTCTTTACGGTTTTAGTACTGCATTTGTGATAGTCGAATGTAGTTGATCAGATTAACTGAGTTGTGTTAGCACTATCATTAGTATATACTTGGGTTTGAAATGAAGGGATTAGCTCCCCGCTATGCCTATACGTAGATAACGCTGCTGCGCCGTGAAAAGTTACAATGCATTAGATGGTGCCTGGTATAATGATAACTAACGAGCAGACACACCTTGTACTTATGCACCAACCCTGGCATAATAGCTGTAGATAAGTAACAGCAGAATACTCAAGGGGTAATTAATCAAATGGAACGAGTAAACTGGCAGCGTGTGCGTGATATCCTGATTAGCATTATCTGTATCTGCATTTTGCTCTGGGCAGCGTGGTCAATCCTGGGCCAATTCTTGCATGCTATCGTACTGCTTCTCCTCTCCATGGCTGTAGCGTTTTTGCTGACACCTATGGTGAATTATCTGGCTAGATACCAGTATATGCCTCGAGTGGTGGCGGCGCTGATTGTGTATGTGGTTGTGCTGGGCTTATTGGCTGCGCTTGGATATGCGCTGATCTTCTCACTCATCAACCAGGTGCAAGCATTCTCCAATACTATCACAAATTATGTGACCGTAGACCTGCCAAAAATACCTGGTGAGCTGCAAACATTTCTGAAGGGACAGGGTGTCTCACAAGATACAATCAATCAGGGCGTGAACCAGGCGGTAGCCCAGATCCAGCAGCAAGCGACAAACTTTGCACAATCGCTGGTAAGCAACGTTGTTATTATTGTCTTGGGTATAACAGATGCCTTTGTAAATTTCTTGTTAGTTGCTGTCTTGAGCTTCTATCTAACGCTAGATGGGAAACGTATTCGAAATAACCTGTTCAACATTGTGCCTAAAAGATCGCAGTCGTTTTTCCTGCTGTTTGAAGATGCCCTGAATCGCGTGGTAGGCAATTACATCCGCGGACAACTCACGCTTGCACTGATTATTGGTGCCCTGGCCGGATTCGGATGTGCTTTCTTAGGATTGAAAGAATTTGCGCTGATTATTGCGGTGTTTGCCTTCATCTTCGAGACCATACCAATGGTGGGGCCCGCACTGGCTTCCATCCCTGCCATCCTCATTTCACTCCTGCTCCCTGGTCCATTTCCGCGCACGTTCTGGATTCTGCTATACTTTATTATTGTACAGATGATCGAAAGCAATATACTGGGGCCTCGTATCGTTGGGCATGCAGTCGGTCTGCACCCAGTTGCCTCTATCTTTGCATTGATCGTGGGAGCACAGTTGTTCGGTGCATTTGGGGCATTGCTTGCCACGCCGGTTGTGGCTGCTGCCTGGGTCGTCATTGCCACCATCTACAGCTCAGCACGGGGTGAGACTGCCGATGAGATACTCTCCCATAAGCGAGTTACGTGGTCATTGCCTAGCATGCATAGTCGTCCCCTGTGGGGGCACGGGACGCGGCCTCTAGAAGATGATCAGCCTGATCAAGAGGTCACTGCCGCTCATGTGAAACCAGACCACATAAGTGGAAAAATAAACCAGATAGACCTGATGCGTCCTGTCCCCGATGTGCATGAGGATGAGCATCAGCACAGGCAGCATCAAACGCGTACCTCCAATGCACATCCCCATAACACCGAGAATGCGGGGAACGAAGAGACGTAAGGGGTCAGTCCATCACACCAAATGTTTGACGCAGCGCCTCTTCTCCCTCGCGACTTACAAGAGCGAACACATCGTCGTCGGCGTTCATCACCGTTTCTGCAGTGGGAATGATGTACTCTTTATTGCGGATAATCAGGGCGATATTGCCACTGCGTGGCAGGTTTATGTTGCGCAGCATCTTGCCTACAACCGGTGAGTCTGCTGGAATACGCATCTCAATGATATCCAACCCTGCGTTCTTGAGCGCCATAAGTTGCACAAAGTGAGAATCAGGTAGTTCAGCCTCGATCAGGGAGAGGATGGCCTTGGTAGGGCTGATGGTCACGATGCCAAGTTTCTGAAAAATGGCCTCGTGCTTGGGATTATTCAGTCGGGCAATGGTGCGTTCGACTTTGAAATGTCTCATCGCCATCTGGCATATGACGAGATTATCCTCATCGTGGCCGGTGACAGCGATGACTAGACCGGCACGATTTACACCGACCTCTTCCATTGTCCGGGCCTCGCATGCATCGCCGCGTACGACTGATTGGCCCAGTTCATCTTTGAGGGTTAGTAGGCGAGTTGGATCTTTCTCGAGTAGCAGGACTTCGTGTCCGCGATTCAGTAAGTTTTTGGTGAGGTAGTAGCCGATGTCGCCGCCACCTCCGATGATGATATACATAGTGTCTATCCTCTGCTTATTGTATAAGGGGGGATTTTCGAGGGACAACCGTGTTCCCCCGCAGGGGGAAAAGCCCCCTGCACCCCCTCAGTCCCAATAAGGTATTGTTTTACGCCTGGCCTGATATATCGCTCGGGATAGCGTCTTTTGCTGGTGGTTTGTTGCCGAGAATCGCATTGAAGAGCATGTGTGCGCCCGTGGCTGTGGGACAGAGTCCCTCCAGGCCGAGTTCACGGTATGTAGATTGGCGGATAGGGTCGTAGATGCGGCAGACGACCTTATTTACCTTGAAAATCTCTTTGGCTATCTCACTCGCCATAATGTTTCGGTTATCACCATTGGTAACTGCCGCAAATGCATCGGCATCCTTGATGCCGGCGCGGATCAGTACGTCTTCATCGACGCCGTTGCCTATCACCGTCTGGCCACTAAACTGCGGGTCAAGGCGCTGGAACGAATCGCTGCTCTGGTCTATGATTGATACGATGTGCCCTGCGTTGTGCATCATGCTAGCTAGCATTGCGCCAACACGACCACACCCAAGGATCACAATTTTCATTGGTTTGCCTCCACGGTCGGTTAGGGGAATATCTACCCCCGAACCGATCACTCTGGTAGACCCCCGATTTATCGAGGGGTATTCTTTAATTACCTGATATTATACCATATATACAACAGAAGGTGTTATTCGTTGTAGGGAGGCTAGGGAAGTGGAACTTCTCCTGCGAGGATGGAGGGTGTAGGAGCTACGTGTATGTCGCGTCGATTAGATGAGGCGAAGCCTCAACCATATGTGTTGCGCACCGTTGCTGTTGAGCTGCGTGAGCAGTGGGATCAGTTTGTCAACGAACATTCCTGTGGACATCTCCTGCAAAGTTGGGGGTGGGGCGAACTCAAAGCCAGCGTGGGTTGGCATCCGCTTCGTCTTGCGCTCTGGGATACAGAACGGCAACACATGGTCGCCGTTGCTCAAGTGCTACGTCGTGGTGTCGCGCATGTTCCTTTGTGGGCAGGACATCTTGCTTATATTCCTAAAGGGCCGGTGCTTGATTGGTCACATCCCTTGCTCTCTGAGGCATTATTCAAGCAACTCGACACAGAACTGCGCAGGCAGGGTGCGCTCGCTTTATGGATGGAACCGCGAGCAGCGAGCAGTGAGAGTATTACTAAGCAACTTGCCGCTCTGCAATTTCAGCCTGCACCTGCCATACAGCCTGTACGGACGATTTTGCTTGACCTCACTTGTGATGAAGAGACTTTGCTGGCACATATGAAGGAGAAGTGGCGTTATAATGTGAGGCTCGCCGAACGAAAAGGGATGAGGGTGCGTGTGGCGCAAACGATGGAAGATGTGCAGACCTGGTATCGTTTGCTGCAAACAACGAGCGAGCGTGACCGGTTCGCTATCCATACGCTCGACTACTACCTGCAGGTGTGGCATAGCTTTGTTCCGCTCGGGCAGGTACGATTACTGTTGGCGGAATACAATGGGCAACTGCTTGCGGGTATCTTTATTGGACTGATGGCGAAACAAGCTATCTATCTCTATGGTGCGTCGAGTAATGAACAACGTCACCTCATGCCTAATTATCTCTTGCAATGGGAGGCCATACGCTGGGCCAAACAGGAAGGCGCGGTAGAGTACGATTTTTGGGGTATCCCTGAAACGGACGATGAACATGAGGCTATGGCGGGAGTCTACCGCTTCAAACGTGGCTGGGGGGGTGAAGTAGTGCGCTTCGTTGGCGGCTGCGAACACACTTATCGTCCTTTAGCGATGCGTTTGATACGCAGATTTCTGTAGCTCCCCCTCAGCGAAGCTTGCGGAGCGCGTTTCAATCCCTCGAGGGAGAAAGCATCTATTCATCCCCTCTATTCATTTGTTGTGGATCATGCCGATATGCATATACAGACTTACTCGGCAGTTAGTTCAAATGAATGGAGGATATGATGCGACGTGCATTGCCGATTGCTCTGCTTCAAATGATGCTGATAGGGATAGTAACAGTCTTTTGCCTACAAAGTGTCCTACAGGGTAATCTTTTAGTTCATTCCCATGCACAAGTGCGCGTCAGCAGACGCAATATATCAGGGCGTAATAAATGGGGCCAGTACGACTATTATACGCTCAAGCAGTCTGATGGCTTTGTACTGGCACGTGCTCCAAGGGGGGCTGATGGTCAACCCCTTGATCCGCCTGTGCCGGTTGCACATTTTACTGATGGCTTTGGGCTTCTTGAGTCGGACAATGTATTGTCCATGCAACTTTCACCAGATGGACTGTTCCTGGCGATTGATGGGACGCGCGACCACGGTGAGCAGATGTGGATGTATGATACACAGCACGGGACGATCAGTCTGACGCCTCCATACGTCATGGGTAACTTTCTCCACTGGCTCCCCGGCGTGACGAGCCATATGTTTTTGTATCGTCCGATGTTCCCGTTGGGTCCTTCGGCTCCTATGGATGGAGGTGGTTGGAATCCAGGTTTGTGGGAGGTCGATGCGGCCACTGGTACACATAAAAATATTGACATCGGTGTGCCATCTGCGTTTTTGATTGATGCAGCTCCTTCGCCTGATGGTAAGCGCATTATCTATGCGACGACACTTGGCCTGGGCATGGGCAGCGATACCTGGTTGATGAACATCGATGGTGGTAGCTCCCCCTCAGCGAAGCTTGCGGAGCGCGTTTCAATCCCTCGAGGGAGTCGTACGCATCTCTTCGGCATGCCAGGGGGAGCGCAGTCGATCGCTGGCCTCTTTGCCTGGTCGCCCGATGGTACAACGGTTGCGTATGAACGCCTTTCAGACAGCCCTACGCCATTCCTACCTGCCGGTTTGTGGGTGGTTGATGATCACGGGGGGCAGCAACGTCGTTTGGCCGACGCAGATGGTGGCCATGGGTACATACCGATCTGGTCTCCTGATGGCCATAAAATAGTCTTTGTCGAGCGTACGAATGTAGGTGATCAGCGAGCCGACACAAACGTGCAGAGCCTGCAAAGCGCGATTGCTGTCGTCGATGTGACGAGTGGGCGAGCGTGGGTGCTGGCTTCTCCTACCCAGACCGGCATGTTGATCAATGCAAATCCAGTGTGGGCACCGGATGGGAACAGCGTGACCTTTACCGCGTTCAACCCGATCAATCGTGTCTTAGGTGGCATGCCACGCTACTGGTCTGTGCGTGTCATAGGACCAAATGTGCAGTCGGCGGTGGTACCGCTCACTTCTACGCTGACAGGTGTAGTTGCCGTGGGATGAATTAGAGAATTGGAAAGATGGATCAACCCATTTGTCGGTGATGCATTTGTTGAAGTGTAGTTGCCGTGGGATGAACTAGAGAATTGTGAAGGATATGAACATCCATGAGGCATAGACAACAACTTGCTCTCATTACTAGCTTGATAGTAGCCCTGTTGTACATTGTAGGAGTATGGATCCCGGCAAATGCTGCATCCTGGCAGGTAAATTTGCACGCCGCACAGCGTAGTGATCCCCAAGATCCTACCCCCTTCATGCATCGTCCATACTATGGCAGTAAAACGATTCTTGATCGCACTGTTTCCTTTGTAGATCATGACAAGCCGTGGTATGCCGATGATGGCGTCTTTGTGCGTTACGACGGAAAGAAATGGACAGGTGTCAGCATTGGCTCCTGCAAAGGCGGTGTGAACTGCTATGATGGGCACAATGGCTACGATATAAATCTGTGGTTTGAGCCGGTGCTCAGTGTGGCCGCGGGAAAGGTCATTCGTGCTGGCTGGTACAATTCCCTGAATCATGCGAGTGCGTTAGGATTGTGGGCTGCGGTCGATCACGGCAATGGGTATGTAACCGCGTACGGCCATCTCAGTGCGTTGCTTGTGTCCGTTGGTGATCAGGTGGGGACGCAATGGCAGCTTGGCACGAGCGGAACGTCAGGTTCTTCGACGGGGCCACACCTGCACATGGCAACCTACTATCTACCCAATTGGAGCGCAACCGACCCTTTCGGTTGGACTGGTGATTATCCTGATCCCAACGTTGTATCCGACCACTATCTCTGGGTCAACGATCCAGGAACGAGCACTACCATTCCCGACCTGAGCAACAATGGGAGTGCCATCTCTCCAGGCGCAACGCTCGTTGACGATGGCGATGCGGGCTGGAGCCATACAGGGAAATGGCACAAGGCTTCCTCCTCATCTGATATCAATGGCCACCTGCACTGGACTGCCACCACCGCGGGGGCTGAAACCGCTTCCGCTACGTGGCAGGCGACCTTACCTGCCGACGGCTACTACGAGGTGGGCGTCTTTATTGATGATAATCATGCGAGTAGTGGCTGGGCGCCCTATACTATCTACAGCGTTGATCCTACAGACAAGGAAACCGAAGTCCATCATACCGTCTATGTTGATCAGGAGCACATCGGGTCCTTTCAAGGGCCATATGGCTGGGTACATACTGGTCCGCAGTGGGTCAGCCTGGGAACGTATTACTTCACAAGCTCGGCGGCCGCCCGCATAGTACTCAGCAATGCCACCGGCGAGAATGGCTTCCAATTGGCCACTGACGGACTGGAGCTCGTGCCGATCGCAATGTCAAAGTAAGTATGAAAGTGTGCCTGGAGCAGCCACACGGCTGCTCCAGGCACACTTTCATACTTTATTTTTCCTTCTCGCGTGACATGATGTATTCCTGGCCACCCATATAGGGGCGTAATGCTGCGGGGATACGCACGGTACCGTCTGGTTGCTGGTGAATCTCTAACAGCGGCAAAATGATGCGTGGCGAGGCGATAGCGGTATTATTGAGCGTGTGAACGAACTTTACCTTGCCATCCTCGTCACGATAGCGTAGATTCACCCGCCGTGCCTGCCATTCATGGAAGTACGAACACGAATGGGTCTCACGATACCTGCCTTCGCTAGGGAGCCAGCACTCAAGGTCATACATGCCGACTTTGCCATCACCCATATCCCCGGTGCAGACATTGACAACCCGGTAGGGCAATTCCAGGGCCTGCACGATCTCCTCCGAGTTTGCCAACAACTGTTCGTGCCAGCGAACCGATTCTGCGTGCTCGGCCTTGCAGATGACATATTGCTCTACCTTATTAAATTGATGGATGCGAAACACGCCTCGTGTGTCTTTGCCATAGGTGCCAGCCTCTTTGCGGAAGCAGGGGCAGAAGCCGACAAAGGTCATGGGCAGGTCTGCTTCCTTGAGAATTTCGTCCTTGTACATACCGGTAATCGAGACCTCGGCGGTACCGACGAGAAACGTGTCTTCATCCTTGATGGCATAGACCTGGTCCCGCCCCTTGGGAAATTGACCATTACCGATAAAGCAGAATTCACGCGCCATTGCCGGCACGATCAGCGGCGTGAAGCCTTTGCGTGCGATGTGATCAAAGGCAAAATGCATCAGGGCCAGTTCCAAGCGTGCGGCATCGCCTTTAAGGATGTAGCTACGTGCGCCCGCGATCTTGACGGCACGTTCGATATCCACGAGGTCGAGTCTTTGCATCAGGGAATAGTGGTCGAGCGGCTCAAAGTTGAAGGTTGGCTGCTTCCCCCAGTACTTTATAGGTACGTTATCATTCTCGTCATTACCTATGGGCGCGCTGGGATCAGGGATGTTGGGGACGAGGTAAAGCAATTGCTGGCGTTCCTCCAGGAGTGCGTTCAGTCGCGGCTCCAAAGCTTTGATCTGCTCGGCGAGTTGCTTGCCTTCAGCGATCAGTAAGTCGCGCTGTGCCTTGTCTTTGCCGGCTTTTGGGATGTTCTTCGAGATCAGGTTCTGCCGGGCACGGGTTTCTTCTACCTGGTGCTGGAGTGCGGTGACCTGGTGGTCAACTTCGAGCAGGTAGTCGATGTCAATGTTGTTGCGTTTGACTCGTGCCGCTTCTTTCACAATATCGGGATGGCTGCGAATAAAAGCGAGATCAAGCATAATAGTATGTGCTCCTTCCATGAAACAATAGGCTGGCAACAAAAAAGCGTCGTCGTCCACAATGAAGGACGGCAACGCTGAAGAGGTGTAGCCGTGGTGCCACCTTGATTTGTCTTTCATCCGATCTCTCATAAAAGAGAGAAGATGAAAGACCTCAATGTTGTCCTGTAACGGTGACGGCCGTTGGCGCTTATCGCGCGGGCTCGCGGGTGGATTTCGCTCTTGCTGGCTGCTGCGTTGCACCGATCCGCAGCTCTCTGTTGCCCAACGAGAGGTACTTGTCCCGTTCATTGCCTATAAGTTCATTCTTTCGTTGGTATTAGGATAGCAGTAGCGCTGAAATATGTCAATAGCAGGTTTCACAATTTTACAACTTCCACACTTGCGCGTTGCTAAATGCCACATCTCCAGTAGGATTAGTCTCCCTGGAAGCAAACAGGCCGATCCCGCCAGACCGGAAGGTAGGATCATTTGTGGAAGCGATGTACTGCTTGTTTATGTACAGGTATATGTTGCTGCCGCGTGCGATCACCGTAAGAAGGTTTTGCTGATTAAGGCCTGTATTAATGGTTGAACTGGGACCGTAGTTCAATATTTTACCCTGGTTTGTGCTCGAGTGAAGCAGGAGACCATAGTACCCATCGGACCTGACAAAGAAAAAGTAGTAGTTTGACTGGGTGTTATCGACACGAAAAACAAGCCCGCCCAAAGAACCCTGGGTGATCGTCATCCGTACCTGGAAGGCGAAATCGCTCAGGTTGTTGGCACTAGAGAAGCATTGAGTGATGAGGGTGTTACCCGACATACTAAGATGATACGCCCCACTTGTGAAGGCACAACTATTGCCTGTGCTACCGGATTCGCTCCAGATGCTACTGCCGGGACTGCTTAGAGGGTCGTTGATCATTGGTCTGCCTCTGGTGGAGGTAGTGTAAACGTCCTGTGGCGACATTGGTGTAAGGATGGTCTGAGCGATAGCGGTAGCCTGGGCATGAAACTCGGCAGGGCGACCGATTGTAACATAGTAGATCAGCCCACCGCCGCCAATAATGAGTAAAGCGATGATGGTAAACAGAAGTGATCTGGCCAGTGAGGAAACTCGACGCTGCTCTTCTTGTTGTATGGGAAGAGATTGATCAGCCGAGGGTGGTGATACAGGTTGAGGCTGCTGTGTTTCAAAGGGTGGTTGAGGTGTGACCGGTTGGAACACTCCAGACAGAGGAGCTTGCTCCTCAAAGGTTGATTGATACTCCTGCCAATCCGAGAATGGCTGGGGTTCCTCCTGCCAAGCCAGGGAGGAAGAAGGGGTCTCCTCAACATCGATAATTTGGGGTGTTGAGGTGGTGACGTTGTAGGGCGTGGATGTGCCACACGCAGGACATGTTGCCGTTTCCGGTGGGAGCGCTGTGCCACACTTAATGCAGTGCATACTATGTTTCTCCTTGTTGTATGTGTGGTTGGATTCCTCCTCACAATGCCCACATCTGCGCGTTGCTAAATACAATGTCTGTAGGAAGCTTGAGGTCAAGAGCGAACAAACCAACCTCACCGGATGAATACGAGTTGTCCCTGACGACTGCGACAAATTGCTTATTCACATAGAGGTAGAACCTGTTATCCTGTGCAATCACCGTAATCAGATTAGGATTATTCAAGCCTGATGTTATCGCTGGGCTAGTGTCTTCGTGCAATGGGTTTAGAGTTCCTCCCACAAGGGTGAAGAGATGAAAGCCTCCCACAGGATCAAGGGCAAAGAAATAGCTCTGTACCTGGTTTGAAGCGTCAATACTGCCGCGGAACATCAGTCCACCCAGGTCACCCTTGAGAATCGTCATTTGCACCTGAAAAGCAACATTGCGAAAGTCAGTCGACAGAGCCCTACAGAAGACTATTACTCTCATTGTTGACACGCTGGCATGATAAGCTCCGTTAGTAAGGTTACATGAAGTCGTGGTTTCCCAAATGCTGTTATCGGCATTATTCAATGGATCGGTGATGCTCGGTGTGCTGCTAGTGATCTGAGTATAGAGTTGCTGTGGGTCGATAGCAGCGGCACGAGCAGTAGCCTCTGTTGCTACGTTCTGTGCAACGGCGGTTGCCTGGGCATGCAGTTCAGTAGGGTGGAAGACCGCTGCATAGTATGCCAGTCCACCCCCGCTCCCGATAATGAGCAGCACCAATATGAGGAGCAGAGCCGTTACACTCGCCGAGCGACCTCGACGTGGCTGTGACACTGGTTGTGTAGGTGCAGGAAATGGTGGTTGTGGCTGTGCAACTACATTGGCTGGTAGTTCTGTATCGGTGGATAGAGATGCTATCTTCGGCTCCGAGGCTTGTGAACCCTGATCTGCTGGCGGTGCTTCTTGTGGCATTGATGAACCGGCGAGTGGGATTGGATCGTAATAGCTCTGTCGGGGTCCAGGTGTATCAGACGATGGCGAGCTAGCAAGTGTTGAAGCTCTTTCTCCTGAATCGGTATCAGTATTATCGGTATAAGGAATGTAAGGGACCGTTTCGGCATAGGTCTCATAAGGTGATGGGTCGGACGTATCAGAGGATACAGCTGCACCGCAGGAAGGACAGGTTGTCACTCCAGGCTGAAGTGTGGTTCCACATGAGGTACATTGCATGACAAGCTTCTCCCTCCCGATGAATATGAACCCGGCAAAATGCCTCAATCAATAGGACATGAACAATAGTAATAGCATACCACGCTTCCAGTAGCCATGCCAGGGATGAGTAAGCCTCTACTCTATTACGCTGGAGAAGTCCTTTTTACTCATCTCTTGAATACATTGTGCAATTACACCTGCCACACTTGAGCGTCGTTAAATGCGACATCTGTGTAGTGCGTGCTGTAAGCAGCATAGACTCCAATCTGACCAGAGTGGTAGGAACTATCTCTGACAGCGTCAACAAACTGCTTATTGATGTAGAGATAGAAGGTGCTCTCACGCGCTATTACTGTCAGTAAGTTGGGCTGGTTCAGGCCTGTGTTGATGGCCGAATTAGGGCCATAAATCAACGGTTTGCCAGGGTTATTGTTTTTAGAGACGATGAGGCTGAAGAGCCCTTCACGGTTGAATCCGAAGGAATAAAGCTTCGCGCCAGTGGCGCGAAAAATAAGTCCACCCTCGTCACCCTGGATGATCGTCACCTGTACCTGGAAAGCGAAGTTGCTGAAGTTGGTGGACTCGGCAAGACAGGTCAAATAATAACTTTTGTTTGGCTCTATAACGTGATAAGCTCCTGCTTTAAACCCACAACTGCCGCCTAAACTGGCATTGCCCACGTCCCAATGGTAGATATTGTTGCCATTCAAAGGATCGTTAAGGATGGGTGCTCCACTCGTTGCCTGGTTGTAGATATTCTGGAGCGCAGTAGTGGTTGCCATCGCTTGTGCCGTGGCGTTGGCAGAGGCTTGAGCAGTTCCTGTAGACTGGGCATTCGCTGCTCCGCTGGCTTGTGCCTGTGCTGTCCGCACCGTTTGAGCCGTAGCTGTAGCCTGGGCATACAGTTGGTCAGGGCGATAGACTGCTGAGTAATAAATGAGTCCAATACCACTTGCCATCACAAGGAATGCCAGAATGATGAGTAGGATGGTCGTGCCCCCTAAGGAACTTCGCATTGGGCGTTCCTTAGTTGTACGAATGTCGTCAGGTTGCTGTTCTAGCAAGGCCCGTCCTTTGTTTATCTGGTCTTATGTGGTCTTAGACCATGCCCAGTTCCCACTTTGCATCCTCTGTCATACGATCAGGCGACCAGGGCGGATCGAATGTCAGATCGCATTTACAGGACTTGACGTTCTCGACTTCTCCCACACGCATCTCTACCTCAGAGATCACGTCACCTGCCATGGGGCAACCCATCGCCGTAAGAGTCATGGTAACAAGAACTTGGCCTGTGTCATTGCTGATATCAACGCCGTAGACGAGGCCCAAATCGACAATATTGACTGGAATCTCTGGATCGTAACATTCGTGTAGCGCATCCATTACTTCAGCTTCGTTAATCTCTGGCATGGTTTCTATCTGCTTTCCTCAATGTGCTCAAAACATATTCGGTTTCTTCTTCTCAAGTGTTTGCACATCTCATGGTATCATATGCTGATGATGCGATCAAGGTTGCTGGAATGCCTCTACCTCTGCGCGGGTTGGCAAGCCTGGTTGTGCTCCGAATTTAGTCACTTTCAGGGCACTAGCGTAGACGGCGAAGTGTAATGCATGCTCAGCGGTTTGGCCTTCGGTCAGAGCAACTGTCAGCGCTCCAACGAAGCAATCGCCGGCAGCGGTCGTATCGACAACCTGGACCGGGGGTGCGGGCTGGTAGATGCTGCGTGTGCCTTCGACCCCATCACCAGTGACGAGCAGAGCGCCCTGACCTCCTAGCGTTATAGCCACTGTGGCTATGCCCTGCTTGTGGAGTAGCGTTGCCACAGTGCGTGCATCTTCCACATTGTCTACCTGTTGATCGCAGAGTAAGCTTGCCTCATGCTCATTAGCAACCAATACCTCCACTTGCTTCAGTATCTCCCATGGTAGCAATTGAGCAGGGGCAAGATTCAGCACCACCGGCACGCCGCTCTTGTGTCCGGCGGCGATCAGAGTGGTCACTGTTTCTAGAGGAATCTCCAATTGCAATACCAGTGCTCGCGCCTTAGCAATAGCTGCGAAGATATGTGCAAGTTCTGCATAGTCCTGCCCAACGCGCATATTTGCGCCAGAGGCAACGACAATCGCATTATTGCCGTCAGGAGTAAGAAAGATCATCGCAACGCCGCTGCTTGCCTCCTGATCGATAACAACCAGGTCTGTATCTACATTGTTAGCTTGCAGCGAACGAAGCAGTTGTACCCCAAAGGGATCCTTTCCCAATCGACCGGCCATCGTGACAGAGGCATCCAGACGTGATATCGCTACCGCCTGGTTGGCTCCTTTCCCACCTGGTGCAAGCTTGAGCGAGCTTGCAGTCAGTAACGTCTCACCTAACATGGGGAGACGCGAAACCTGCACGATCTGGTCCATATTCAGGCTGCCAACCACAAGGATAGCGTTATTCGCCATAAGTGCCTCCTGCTTGTGAGGATACAAATGAACGATGTGGGATAAGGGTATTCAGGCGCTGACACTGGGTCAGGAGCTGTCGAAAGACTGGTAAATGCGCCAGGGCGGGAGCGCATCCTACCAGAATGAGCTTGCGTTGAGCGCGGGTTAGAGCGACATTCAGGCGATTGGGGTTTGTCAGAAAGTCGTGCTGTAAGCTATCGGCTGCAGGTGGAGTCGTGGTAGCAAATGACATGATAATCACCATGCGCTCACCACCTTGAAAACGATCTACAGTGTCAATGCTCAACGGCGAAAGGGGCTTAAGGGCTTGCCAGCCGCTCGCAGAGTCATCGCTGAACAGGTGACGGCGTAGATTTGCAACCTGTGCCCGGTAAGGTGCAATAATGCCGATCTCTGTCTCAGTTATGCCCTGTAGCAGGAGTTCTGCCACTACATCGCGTATGGTACGCGCCTCGGCATTACTGATCTTCGCTCCACTGTTCTCTTGCTTACTCTGGACATCGATGAAGACCAGTGGAGAGCCTGGGTGAACAGCTCGTTTGATAGCAGGAGCTACGGTGGCTGACCATAGCCCGGTCGGCGCTAGTTTGAGCACGCGGTTCGCAACCGATCGATCTGGAATCAAGAGGCCGTTGTAAAAGGTTGTAGAGGCGAAGTCTGAGATCTGGCGGTGCATGCGGTATTGGATACGTAGGGAGACACATGCACTCACCTCTGTGAGATGCGTTTTTTTATAGTCATCGTTGCGCTGCTTCAGGTCGCTGAAGAGGGACCTGGCCAAACCCGCGGCGGCGGCCTCTTTGCTGAGAACGAGCGGGGGAAGTTGCTTTTCATCTCCGACGAGGATGAAGCGTTTGGCGAAGCGGAGCGCGCCCAGGATGGCGGGGACGGTTAGCTGCCCGGCTTCGTCGATGAGCGCGACATCAAATTGCAGCGGCGAGTCATCATTATCACTGATGGTACCATTCTGGGAAGAAGGAGCGTATTTCTCTGATGACCACGCTGCGGTGGTCGATGCGACAACGGGCATTGTGCGTATGATTTCGTGGATGACGTCTGCCTCACCCGACCCTGTGGGCGCGATAAATCGGGCCTCTACGGCGTCGCTTACGAGCGTTTTCAGCAGGTGCTTTTGCACGCTGTCGTCTACGCTGCGGTCATGTCCGAGGCGTACGTAGTCATGAAAACCTTCTTTGTCGAGCCGTTTGAGCATATTATCAACGGCCTGGTTGGTGAAGGCGGCGAGTATGACCCGTTGGCCCTGCTGGCAGAAACGTTTGACGATCTCTGCAATGACGCTGGTCTTACCGGTGCCAGGTGGCCCGTGGATGAGCAGGTAGTCTTGCATCTGCATGGCACGTTCGACGGCAAGGTTTTGCTCGGCGTTGAAGTCTGCACGCGGTGATACCGGAATGGTGTTGAACTGTGGCTGCAGTTTGCCAGCCACCAGGCCTCGCATACGCAAAGTGGCCTGTAGCCAACGCAGGAGGTTCTGGAGTGTGCGTACATGGACGATGTCGGTGTCGTAGCGGTCAATCAGCGTGGGATGGGCAATAAGTTCCGGGTTCCAGGTGATGACCTGCTCTGCGCTGATACTAACGATGGTACCTGTCACGACCTCGCCAGTGACAGGGTTGCCGTCGCTGAGTAGGATTTCGTCGCCTTCACGTAGTTCCGAGTTGTTCTCGCAGCGAAATGTCTGCAACCATTCGCCCTGGCCGGTTGGTTCTGGTTTTCCTCGTGGCTGCAGGTTGTTGATGGCTGTGCCGCGTTCGACGCGCTCGGCCACCGTGGTTTTCCAGAGTAGGGCCTGCTGCTGCTCACCTGCGCGTCCTTCTAGTTGCAGTAGGTGATAGTACCTGGCAAAAAATGCGCGATCCTCTGCGTCGTAGACGGTATGTGATTGGATGTCAACGGATTGTTGCTGGGTCTGCATTATTGAAGATGAAAGCATGATATCTTGTTTCACCTGCAGGGAAGGAGACTCATCGGGTTGCGGAGGTTGCCAATTCAGCAGCGAGGAGACGCGTGTACATTGGGCGAGCATGGTACACTTTGTACAGCGTGATGGACCAGGTGGAGCAGGCGCAACGCCGGTGACATGGCTGAGAACGAGAACGTTGCGTGTTTCGTTGACGAGTTGGAGTTCTCTTACACTGAAGGCTATGCCAAATGCCTGTGCCTCTGCGAGTGTGCCACTATAGAGGAGCGTGGCAAGTGCCTTCTTCATTTTAGAATCTCTGCGCACGGTTAAGAGCGCGTGGTAGCCATGCACTTGCCAGCGATGATCGCGTTTGGGTAAGTCGCCGGTGCCGCCTGTTTTCAACTCGAGCAAGCGTTGACGGCCTGATTGTTGCCAGAGCAGGTCGAGTCGCCCCTTGAGTCCTATCTCAGGGGCCAGCAGAAAGGTCTCTGCACGTACGAGGTTTTCGCTGTGTGGCGCTCGCTCTTCCTCGCTTTGGTCGTTGGTATGCATAGTGGGCATATCCCAGAGGCTGGTACGCTGATGCTGGTACCACGTTGCCAGGCTCTCTAAATGTGGGGCCACTTCGGCACGTATAGCTTCGGTAGATACATTAGCCAGAGCCAGGTCAAGGCTGCTGCGTTGCAATGCTTGCTCAAGATGACGTTGAAGTGTTGCCAGTGGCAGCTCTTGCTCATTGGTTGTGTGTCCTGCCATGAGTTCTCCACGATCATGCTCCTTGAGGAGTTCTTTGAAGCAGGAGTGTACCAGGTTACCGCGTATGGCAGCGGCGGAAGTTGGCGAGGCGGCGAGACGGCGCAGCAGGTATTGCCGAGCGCAGTATTCAGCCTGGTTGAGATCGGTGATGTTGAGCAGAGTATCGGGTTCCAGTACGGCTAACGTATAGGAGTTTGCCTGGTAGCGGTGTAGTGGTCTATTTTTGTATTCGCTGATGCTGGGGGCACCCGGTAGATGATAGATGCGCAAGGTGAGGCTGTGCATGATGCTACCGAGAGCGGTCAGTCCCTTGACCAGACTACGGTAGTAGCGTGTGAGGGCCAGTGAGACAAAAGTTGTTCCTGTGTCAACTGTGATGATAGGGACTGCCTCGCCGTTGAAGGTTTGTTCTCTGGCGGCTAAGATGCGTCCTTCGAGCTGTGTTGTCGTGCAGGGATGTGGGTCGAGCGCACAAAGAAAACAGCTTTGCTTTGTCAAGGAATTCCCCACGATAAATCGGGGGACTACATTTTCCTCTTGCTCTTCTGCATGGTGTGCTGCCATCGGTCCTCTCCCCACGGTTTTTCACTGCTGATGCAAGGAGTGTGCGAGACAAACGGATGTTCGTCAAGGGGTGCATCATGCATCCCTAAGCTAAAGCCTGCTCCAGATCTGCAAGCAAATCCTCAAGATCTTCGATGCCCACTGAGAGGCGCAGCAGCGTCTCGGTGAGGCCGCGAGCTTCGCGAATATGCCTGGGGATGGAGCCATGGGTCATGGATGCAGGATGGCAGACGAGTGACTCGACGCCACCCAGGCTTTCTGCGAGTGTGAATACTTTGAAGCGGCGTACCACCTGATCGACGTCGGCTGTTACTCCTTTGAACTGGAAGGAGACCATGCCACCAAAACCGCTCATCTGGCGTTTGGCCAGCGCATGATCGGGGTGTGAAGGCAGTCCAGGATAGTAGACTTTCTCTACTCGCGGGTGCTCTAGCAGAAACTTGGCCACGGCTTGCGCGTTCTGCTCGTGTTGACGCATGCGCAGCGCCAGGGTTTTGATGCCACGTAGCGTTAACCAGGAGTCGAAAGGTGCGGGTACACCACCCGCGGCATTCTGATAGAACTTGATGGCTTCGTAGACTTCTGCATTGCTTGTGACGACCGCGCCACCGATCACGTCGCTATGTCCATTGATATACTTTGTGGTGCTGTGTATGACGATGTCTGCGCCCAGGTGCAGTGGCTGCTGGAAGTACGGGCTGGCGAAAGTATTGTCAACGACAACCAGTACATTCCGACTGTGGGCAATCGAGGCTACTGCTTTGATGTCCACCAGGCTCAGTAATGGGTTGGTGGGAGTCTCCAGCCAGATCAGTTTGGTGTTTGGGCGTATGGCTTTCTCATAGGCTGCGATGTCACGCACCGGTACATAGCTGGCCTCGACGTTGTATCGACGCATGACGCGCTCAAAGATGCGATAGCTTCCACCATAGAGGTCGTCGCAGGAGACGATGTGATCGCCTGCGCTCAACAGGCTGAGAATAGCGCTTTCGGCGGCCATGCCGGAGGCGAAGGCCAGGCCATATTGTCCATCTTCAAGGGCGGCGATGCATGCTTCGAGTGCGGTGCGTGTGGGGTTACTGCTGCGTGCGTATTCGTATCCTTTATGTTCACCTAGGCCCGTCTGGGCATAGGTTGATGTCTGGAAAATGGGGGTCATGATGGCACCCGTCGATGGGTCGGGTTCCTGCCCGGCGTGAATAGCTTTTGTTGCGAATTTCATACGATAACTCCTGAAGGCTCTCAACTCCCAAGGCGACCGCAAAGGATTGCCCCTACTCGATACGAGTGCGTCGCGTCCAAGAGACGCTAGGAGCGTATTGAGCCAGAACTTCTATACAAAACATACGAACTACATTACGTAAGTGACATTGTTATGAAGGTGACTATACCACGTATGGCGGGAAAGGGCAATCTGGAAGTACTTTGACGTCTGCATGATGTACCTCTGTCAAGCAAATAGCTGACGCATAACAGTTTGCACATGAGCAGAAGCTGGTCCACTGCATATTAAGTCTGAAAATATGTCACATGTGTGGAAGGTTGGGTGGTAGATTGAGGGGTAGCTTGTAACCGTTCCCTTGCTGAAACGTATCAATAGTAAGTGTACTACATAGCAGCCGTCCATGAGAGGGAACAAACAATGTCGACATCCGAGATGCCACAGAACACATCCACATTCAACACTGCAAAGCAACCAATCATAGGCGTCCTGCTGGTGCATGGGTTCAATGGGAGCAGGCGTGATATGACCGAGCTGGAAGAGTTTCTGCAAGCTCGTGGCATGGTTACCCATAATATACTCTTGCCGGGGCATGGTACGCATGTGAGAGAACTGATGTCCCTGGGCTGGTCGGACTGGTCGCGGGCTGTGCGCGAGGAGTTAATTGCGCTCAAACAACGCTGTGATGTCGTGTTTCTGGTTGGACATTCGCTGGGTGGTGCACTTTCGTTGCATGTTGCCGCCCATGAAGAAGTGGCGGGTATTGTGAGCATGTGTGCACCTCTGCATCTGCATCCCGGCACTGAACTCTTCGTGAAAATCGCTAAATATGTAGCTCCCTTGTTGCCAACACTGCGTGAAGATGTACGCGACCGAGAGGCGCGCCGTCGCTACACACGAGATGTGTATCGCTGGACGCCTATGTTACCGGTGGAGAGCATGCTGCAATTTTTGCCGCGCTTGCGGGCCGAGTTGCCTCAGATAACTGCACCGGCGCTGATTATGATCTCGGTGCACGACCATGTCGTGCCGGCCCGTGATGGCCGCGAGATTTATAGAATGATCGGTTCACGGGAAAAGTATCTTGTCACCTTCTATCACTCGTATCATTTGATCATGAAAGATCATGATCGTGACGAGGTTTTGGCCAAAACGGCCGCATTTATCATGCGCCAGGCCAGCAAGGCAAAACCCCATAGCCGGGTTGCACGTCCTTCGGAGCAGACGGCATAAGAGATACGAGGCGTTTCAGATGTTTGCGCCCGGTGGTTTCCCAGTCACACTCACTGTAAAAAAAGAATCTGACTCTAAGAGTACTAAAGACCCTAGTGCAGAGCCTCAGTTTCGTGTATACTCAATTACCATGATATTTTAAGAATAGGAGTATGGAAGTATATTGGCACAACAGGTCAATGATCCGGCAAAGCAAACGCCACCACGTGTCTCGAAACCTCTGCCAGATCAACACGCGCCTTTCTCCAAAGCGGGGATCCTTGCCTTTCTTCTGATCATTGGCTTACTCCTGCTCTCGCTTATAGGTCTGGTGATATCCAGCCTCCCACAGCTGCATCATGCAACACATAGAAGTTTGGCCCCGACAGCAACCGATGATCAGGATCAAGATGTCACGGCGACACCTCCTATCTATATGCCTGGCAATAAGGCTGTACCGCCACTCCCATTACCAAAGGGAGGATATATCGTTTACGAACAGCAAGGTAACCTATATATGGTCCCCAGTACTGGTGGCCTGACGAGACCGTTGGCCACACCGGGATATGCGTACAACGAAGCTGTACCTCCGATATTGACGCCATCCGGTCAACTTTTGTACAGTGGGAATGGTGTGTGGCTGATGGATATTTTTGATGAGACGGCAACGCGCATAGCCAGCCTCGCCACCGATCAGATCATTACCTCGATGGCACTGAGCAGCGATGGAACGATGGTTGCCTGGAGTACTGAACCTATAGACGGAGAGGGGAATGTTGCTATCTATGCAGGGCCTTTAACGGCTCCGGCACTGGTGTATGAACAGTCAGCACAAGATTGTCCCTGCTTCCGTATATTCGCTTTCATGAATGGCCCAGGAAAACAAGGGGATAATATGCTTCTGCTCAGTGATGACCAGGCAAGTCACGAGGCGGTGCAGTATGGGTTATGGTTTCTCGATTTGACGAAACCGGCCAGTGAACCACAACCGCTGATAGATGAGGGCTCTCTGCAAGGACCGTTGGCGCTAGCCCCCTACGGGAATACGCTGCTGTATGCACCTGACGAGGGTGTGGTTCCTAATCCCACCGATGGCAGTGTGCCCCTTGATATTGCCTCACTCACGTATGCAGATAGCCTGGATTTGGCAACACTTGGTGGGAAGCCATTAGCGTTGAGTACGTCACAGGTGGTATTACCTGAGCAACATGACTTGAACAATAACGCGGCGTATCACTGGGTGACGACGCCCATGTTTACGCCAGATGCCCATACACTGGTTTATGTTGAGTTTTCCAGCGACTCTCAAGCTCCGTATGATCGCCATAGTGCGGTCTATACGGTACAGGTCACAGGTTCAGGCGAACGGCTGCATGCGAGCAGGCCCCGGTTGCTACTAACCTCCACGTCCTTATTGATGGAATTGGGAGTATGGCTGAACGATCGCGTTATTACCTTTTACGCTGATGGGACCCTGTATGCGTTGGATATACGCAGTGGGGCCGTGATGACTGTGTTGCAGACGAGAGCGTATGCACGCATTGTTGCAGTCGTGGGGATAAACCAGCCATGATCGGCAGCTCGCGTTTTTTGCTACGGGCTGCACAGCCCGTAGCAAAAAACCTTGCGAACGACCGGAGGTGGTGAGACCTCCCTTGCGGAGGCCAGGCATCATTGCTTCTGTTGATACACCTCAATGGCTTTTTGGAGGAATGCCTCCTCTTCCTTGCTATATGGACGAGGAAACGGTACTTGTTCCGCAGCAAGCTGGTTGTAACCTTCATACCATTTCTTCAGACCCGCGGCAATTCCCGCATCACCGTGAGTGAACTGCTGAATCAAATCTTGCTGTTGTTTGACCAAAGCCTGAGGAACAATCCTCACCGGAGCAGATGGAGTAGAAGTTATCACAGACCAATCCGCGATTATTCCGGCAGAAACCCCGCCGGTCTACGGACAAGTCACTGTTTCCGCTCACGCGATCAACGCAGGAGAGCAGGGAAACATCGAAGCGTTTGACCTGAACCAGGCTTGTTGTCTTACTTCTGTCCTTGCCAAAAACACCGCAGCGTTTACAGGTGGAGCGGAGGCGAGAGATTTTCTTGTGGTAAGGCAAGAGGATATACACGCGGCAGTAGTACCAATAACAACCATTCTTGAGAAAAGCGAACAGGCAGCATTACACGCTCAAATCAACCCAGGTGAAGCACTCATCATCCCATCATGCAGTACGAAGACGACAAGCGATCACACAGCAGGAGAGGAGGCGACAGCAATACACATCACTGTCTCAGAGACGTGCGAAGGGTTCGTGTATACAGTTGGTGAGCTGCGCCACAACGCTCAGTAGATGATAACAAAGGAAGCATTCAGACGGTTCGGAGCTGGTTTTCACCTTCTGGGTGATCTACGGGTGAGTATTGTACAGACAACTGTTACTGATCCCGCGCAAGGCATTGCTACCATTGCTGTGAAAACAGATGCAACCTACGTCTACCAGATCACCCCAGGGGAAAAGCAACATCTTTTGAGACTCATTGCAGGAAAATCAGAGCAGCAGGCAGTCAAAGCACTCTTCCAATTGCCAGGAATACGAGCGGCAAGTATCAATTGCACTGCCGCGACGTTGCCTACGAACCCAGGAAGCATAACTATTGTCGTTGTCTATCGGAGCGCGTCATTGTAGGAATTTCTAGCTGAAACACTAGCGAAAGAGGCAGAAGATCGAGTATACTTTGAGGTAACAATTAAATGTGATGCGGGCTAAGTTGCTGTTGGAGCAGACAACAAAGCCCTCGCCTTAGACAGCGAGACACCGCTGCTAATCCGTAGCTATATTATACCACCGAGCTACGCCTCAGTCTACGTGTCTCCTGTCCAAGAGAAGACAAAGGAGACACACTTTGTTCACCTCAGATGTACCCAAACCTTCTCTTGTGCTGCCTGGAAACGCCAGCACAACCACCCCACCTCGTGTTCTTAGTACACAGTCTCTATCAGCAGAAGACAAGATGATTTTGTACGCAGCCCTACAAGACATTGCTAACGAGTTAAGGAGAATACGCCGTGAGCACAAAAAGTATCAAACACAGAGAGAACACTAACCCCTGGACATTGGGTTTGTCTGACCTCCCAAAGGACAAAGACGGACTCATTTACGTGAGGCAATCAAGCCTTGTACAAGTACGGAACAACATCCATAGTTTTGAGATGCAAACGGATAAATTTCTAGAGCATTTTAGAAACATGGGTTTTACCGGACATATTGAAATCATCGCCGATGACGAAGCGATGAGCGGCACGCTTGATATTCACGAGCTCCCAGGAATGACCCGTATAGTACGACTCATTGAAGAGGAAGGGGGAGAAAAAATAGGTTGGATAGGTGCAGTGCATGTCAACCGCTTAACCCGCGATCCATGGCTTCTCAAACCTGCACATCTGATGAAACTCTGCTATAAGCGTGATGTGTGGATTATCACCTTACGAATGCCCTTTAATTTTAAGGACGAGTATTGCCAACGGGTGTTTATGCTTGAAGCAGAGGAAGCAGCAAGACACCTCAAATGGATGAAGCTTGTTCTTGGGGGAGCAAAGAGTACAGCAAGTGATAACGGCTACTATGATGGGAGGTTTCTTGTTCCAGGCTACATTGTTGACCGAACAGACCCTAAGCGAAAAAAGTACATCATCTACCGTCCCCATGCTGAAATCATATTCTGGCTGTTTAAGCACTTTCTTGAGCTTGATGGGAACTTGGCACAGCTATGTAGAGAAGTAGAGCAAATGCCCTACCTGTTCCCGAAGTTTGAGAGTTGGGTAGATAGGAAGAATATCAGCAGGTTTCGGATAAAAGAGATCGAGGACGGCGCATATGCGGGAAACTATAAACCAGGAAGGGGAGGACTTGAAAGTATCCTTACCAATCCTGTCTACATTGGCTGGTGGTTGCCTCTTGATGGCGGTGTTATTGAGAATAACCACGAGCCCATTGTAAACGATGGGCTTTTTACCTATGCCCACAAACGAATTAGCACGCACGATTTACAAGGTGAACGGCAAAAACCAGAACGAGTAAGCAGATGGGGAGAAGTGAATGCACTGCTTCGGAAGCTCATCAAGGATGATAAGGGGAGAACCATTTACGTCTCACCGGAGAAAGGCGGCACGTATCGAGCTACCAATGATGCTGGACTCAGGCATAATTATAATTTCTCTGTTCTGGTACGCACGCTTGATCCTATATTCCTTGAACGGTTTCTAGAACGTGTCGAGTCAATTGACCCCGCACAGTTTGGCGATTGGGAAGACGAAATTGACAGACAGCGAGAAGCAAAAAAGAAGCTAGAGGAGCAACGGCAACGACTCATTAAAGATCAAATTGCTGAAGCCAAGCGCAAATGGCAAGAAAGTATGGGTGTTTTGAAAAACCCAAACATACCCAAAACCGAGCAAATGCAAATTGATCTTGCCAACGAATGCGCAGGACTTGAGGGGAAAATAGCAAAGCTGCAAAAAGACCTCAACCCCACAGCAAAAGAAGAGGAAGAGGAGGATGAAATTTTGTACCAGATACACACGATCCTGCCTGAACTCCGGCAAAAGTGGGAGAAGCTCCCTTTTGAACACCGAATGCGTTTTGTCGGTGCGCTTGTTCGTCGGGTAGTTCTTAGTCATCCCGTACCAAGTTGGTTGAAGATAGAAGTAGAATGGAAGTTTCCCGAATGGGGAATAGACACACGGTACATACGCAGAACAACATCAAACGGAAGTGGTTGGTCAGAAGAGGAAGATCAAATACTCAGAGAGCTGTACCCGCAAACCTCTGCTCTAGAGCTACTCCAGGTTTTTCCTGAACGTACCTGGATGGCACTACGCCGCAGAGCTATACTATTACGGATTAGGCGGAATGTTGAAAACGATCTGCCAACCAGGAGCGTGCACGCCCACTATAGCATAAGAGATATCGAGTTTTTAGAAGGAGAAGAAAGGAAGCTGAGTGTGGGGGTAAAGGGCATGGATAGGATTATCTCATCCATGTGTCTGAGTGATAATCTCGACGCATGGATAGGATCATGCGTGACTCAGCCGCGTCACAGCAAAAGTGCAGGCTCAGCTTCCTATATTCAGTGTAACCTGTTGTCCAACAAGCGAGATGTGTATCATATAGTACCAAAATGTATCTATATGTACATGTATAGTGCTTCCGATCTTGATCTTGAGAACCTTGACTGGCTTATACCCTTCTCCGCCCCAGTCTGGGCATGAGCAGAAAGCCGAGCAGCATACCGGCAATCAGGCCGCCGATGTGGTCCCATATGCCTATGCCAGGGACGGAAAAGCCAAAGACAAGGTTGAGTCCAATCCAGAAGAGCCAGTTGCCGATGGCGCCTCGACCATAAGCGCCTAATGCCTGGCGGTTGGCAATGTAGAACACGCCCAGCGCACCAAAGACGCCGAAGATGGCTCCAGAGGCACCAACCGCTATCGTGTTTGGTGGCATTACAAAGAATGTGACAATGCCGCCGACAATGCCAGAAGCCAGGTAGATGAGCAGGTAGCGCCATTTCCCGTACATGACCTCGACGGCACTGCCAACGAAAAACAGCGAGAGCATGTTCAGCCCGATATGCGTAATGCTGAAGTGCAGGAACATGGCGGTGAATATGCGCCAGATTTGTCCTTGTGCGACGAGTGAGTTGATCTGCGCCCCAGCGTTAGCCAACACATATACGCTAATGTTGAATGGGTTCTGACTGAGTATGGCAAGAACTACGTAGATGGCGACATTGATACCAATCAGTATGTTGGTCACGAGACGAGGTCTCTGGCTGAGCGCAAAGCGTGTGCGTACCATTTGACGCTGAATGCCGTTGGGGCGCGACCAGGTGGGTACAGGCTCCTGTTCAACCTGCGGGCGATTACTGACGAACGTAGGTGCATCATTGCCAATATTTGAGTCAGGGGAAGGTGAAGCCATGGGGCCATAGCCAGGTGTGGATAGCGGCTCTACGGGCGGGAAGCAATTCTCGAAGCGACCTCCATTCGAGAGGCGAGCGGCGCGTGCTCGTTCCAGTCCTGCGTCGTAGTCCTGCCCGTTGAGACGTAGCAGGTAAGCTCGCAGCGCATGGGCATAGGCGTTAGAAGGGTCCTCGTTGACGACGGCATCGATGTCCTGCAGGGCGCGATCATAGCGGCGATCGAGCAGGTCGAGCAATGACTGTGCCAGTTTGCTTTCAACGCCTCCCGCGGGCTGCAATTCTTGTACTTTCCGGCAGGCGAGGTATACGACTCCATAGGAGCCGAGTGCGAGGTTCGCCTCTGCCAGACCAAGGTGAACCACGGGATTGTTGGGTTCAATTTGGGCTGCATGTGCAAAAGCGATGGCTGCATCACGTGCCTGTCCCTGTGCAAGTGCCTGTTTCCCTCGCTCCAGGTAGTCTTGTATATCGGTTTGTGGTTCCAAAGAATTATCCTCTCGGTGATTAAAAGCGATAGTGCACTGCAATGGTTGCAAGGAGTATTGTACCTAGTATTGTCAATAAAGCCAAGGGCCAACGCCGGGCAAGACTGTGTCCATCTATCCACGACGTTTTCCCTCTGCGTAGAGATGGGACATAGCGCGGTGTAAACCACCAACCCAGGAGACAGCCACTCAGTAACCCGCCCAGGTGCGCATAGTTGTCAGTATTGGCGATGAAGAATCCTATGCTCAGATTCGCTCCTATGATAAATACGAGCCAGAGTAGTGCAGGGATACCACTCGCCCGCAGTGCTTTGCGGTGAGCAAGTACGAAGATGCTATAAGCTCCTACCAGGCCGAAAATGGCTCCAGATGCTCCTACGCTGATCTCTTGTGGCGCGAAATAGAAGCTGGTGATAATACTGATTACGCCTGTCACCAGGTAGATGAGTAGGAAGCGGAGATGGCCAACGAGCCGCTCCAGGAAGATGCCCAGGACGAAGAAGTTGAGCATATTGAGGCCGACGTGCAGTAGGTTGGCATGCAGGAAGATGGGAGTTACAAAGCGCCAGTATTGCCCCGCCACGATCAGGTTATTGACTTTTGCTCCATAAGTGGTCAGGACGTTGGCGAGGATATTGTTGTTCTGGATGTTGATGGCATTGGCCAGCACGTTCGCGATGATGCCACGCACACTATGTGCCCCCGAGGCCAGCGCTACGCGAGTAGCGGTGAAACACCAGATGGCACTGGTGCTAAGCATCACGATCCAGGTGACCCAGGAGATACGTGCTAGTCCTCGACGACTTCTGTGGTGATTGAGCGCCGTTGCATAGCTTTCCTGG
>Ga0099828_10000053_pt1 | contig 54309 bp, 44 predicted proteins | sample CZO8metaG_2_FD_79338 | JGI IMG/M metagenome (GOLD analysis project Ga0099828, IMG submission 79338) | Vadose zone soil microbial communities from the Eel River Critical Zone Observatory, Northern California, USA - CZOApr15con2H1.8 metaG | ecosystem: Environmental > Terrestrial > Soil > Vadose... | reverse complement strand
TGGCACATCAATGTGAATATCGATGCGGTCGAGCAGCGGCCCGGAAATCTTCGAGATATACCGCTGGATAATAGGCGGTGTGCAGTGGCACTCGCGAGTTCGGTCATTGAAATATCCGCAAGGGCATGGATTCATGGCCGCCGCCAGCATGAACCGTGCGGGAAATGTCAGCGACATGGAAGCGCGGGCGATGCACACGGTCCCATCCTCGAGCGGCTGCCGCATGACCTCCAGCACATTCCGAGGAAACTCGGGTAGCTCGTCCAGAAAAAGCACGCCGTTGTGCGCCAGGGAAACTTCACCGGGACGAGGTATGACACCTCCACCAATCAATCCTGCGTCGGAGATTGTGTGGTGTGGTGACCGGTAAGGCCGCAGCCCAACCAGACCTACACCCGGATCTAGCACGCCGGCGACGCTGTGAATCTTGGTAGTCTCCAGCGCTTCTTCAAACGTGAGCGGTGGCAGGATAGTCGGCATGCGCTTGGCCAGCATGGTTTTGCCGGAACCGGGCGGTCCGATCATCAAGATATTGTGGCCGCCGGCACAGGCGATTTCGAGCGCCCGTTTCGCGGTCTGCTGGCCGCGCACATCTTTGAAGTCCACCACGAACTGCTGGGATTCATGCAACAGCGTGTCGCGATCTACCTTGACTGGAGCGATGCCGTTGCCCAAATTTATGAACTGAATAACGTCGATCAGGGAGCGTACCGGATAAACCTCTACGCCGCCTACCATGGCCGCCTCCCTGGCATTCACCTCGGGCACAACCAGGCGGGAAATCTTCTTGCCGCGAGCTTCAATGGCAATGGGCAGAGCGCCCCGAACGCCGCGAATTCCCCCATCGAGAGACAATTCGCCGACAAAGAGGCAGTCTAAGATCTCCTTTTTGTTCAAACCCCCGTAGGCGCCGAGGATGCCCAACGCCATCGGCAAGTCGAAGCCGGAACCTTCCTTTTTAATGTCGGCAGGCGCCAGGTTGATGGTGATGTGGGTGGGAGGAATGTCGTAGCCACAGTTTTTCAGTGCGGCACGGACACGGTCGCGGCTTTCGCGGACGGCGGCATCGGGCAGGCCGACTGTATGAAAATGATCCTCATTGGTTTTTATGCCGGAGACATCTACTTCGACTTCGATGATGTTGGCATCAATGCCGTACACTGCTGCGCTGAGGGCTTTGTAGAGCATTGGGACGGTTGCCTGGCGGGCACTTGCGGAATAAAACCCAGCACGCCGAGATGATGCCTCCGCCAAAAGTCTACGAGCACTTGACCTGACCAGCATGTGATTATGGTCACAAGCACCTGTGGATCGTCGGCCAAAGACTTCTCCCGAGTACAGCTGCGTTCGGAACCAAGATGTCTAATAATTAACCGCTGTTCACGTTGCCGACAGTGAACTAGGATGCACGAAGACGCCCCCAAAAACTGGGCCAAGTTCGCGAATACGGCAGCTAGGCCGGGCGAGCTGACTATGTCAAAGGACGAGAAGCAATCTGCACGTCCGCCTGGTCATCTGGAACGAGAAGAGACCAAGCTTTGGCGCCTGGCGTTGCTGTTTCTTGTCTTGCTGGCCACGGGTTTGGCCGCTCTCTCCTGGGAACGGCTGGAAAACCTGCCATACCATCTCGGGCTCATACCAGTAGGTCTGCTGGTGATGGCCATCCTCTTCGCCACCTACGCCTATGGCCGGCGTCGCGAAGTTTCCGAGCTCAAGCACCTGCTGCAAAACCTCCAGGAACGCGCTGGCGCTACCCCCTCAGAAGAGCAACTTGACCAATTGAGTCAGGTCATCCTTCGCTCACAGCGTAGTTTCAAGGAACTGATCGACTCCATCGATGACGTTGCCTTTGCCGTCTCCCTGGATGGCACTTTGCGCACCGTGAACCGGCGGATTACGGAACTGCTCGGAATTCATTACACGGAAATCGTGGGACATAAGATGGAGGAGTTTATCGAGGAACCGCAGCGTCATGATGTGGAACCGGCGCTGGGCCGTTTCCTCGAGAAGCGTCGCTGGTCGGGGATGGTGCGCGTGCGCCTGAAAAAGAGCTCACGCGTGTTCTATTTTGATTGCGTCCTAAACGCGATCGTCAAAGGAGACGAGGTCGTCGGCATAAGCACCCTGGCGCGAGACGTCACCGAAGAACGTGAAAAGGAACGGCGGTTCACTGAGCTCTTCGAGACCTTGCAGGAAGGCGTTTATTTCAGCACGCCTGAAGGCAAGCTGCTCGATGTGAATCCAGCCTTGGTTTCGATGCTGGGCTACGGTAGCAAAGAGGAACTGCTGGCGCTCGACCCGAATGGCCTCAACTTCGATCCCGGCGAGAACCCGGTTCTAGGACGCAGCGTAGACGATCGCGGAGGGATCCGCACCAGGGAGATCACTCTGCGCCGCAAGGATGGCATACCTGCCATTTTCCAGGATGCATCGCGTGCGGTATGGGACACTTCGGGCCAGATCATCCGTTACCAGGGCACTCTAGTGGACGTGACCGAAAAACGGAACATGGAGAAGCAACTTCAACAGCAGGAGGAATTCCGCCGGCAACTGCTGGAGAGCTTCCCCGATCTGATCCTAGTGATCGATCTCGAGCAGCGTTACAGCTTCGTCAGCTCGCGGATTCGCGACCTGCTGGGCTACCGGCCGGAAGAGCTGCTGGGCAAGAAGATCGAGGATCTGCAGGACCATTCGCCGGAATTGGTGGCACTTTATCGCGACGTGATTTCCGGTAAACAATCGTTTGCCGCTTCCGAGTATGGGGCGCGGCACCGCGACGGAAGCTGGCGCACCATGCGGGCCACCGCCAGCCAACTCTTTGATGCGAAGGGCAATCTGAGCGGCGCGATTATTTCAGTGCGTGACATTTCGGTGGAGAAGAAGCTGGAACAGCAGATCATCCAGAGTGAACGCATGGCAGCCATGGGGCAGATGATCGGCGGCTTTGCGCACGAACTAAATAATCCGTTGACTGCCATTCTGGGCATATCGGAGTTGCTGCAGGAAGACGGAGCCAGTGAGTCCACGCGCAAACAATTGACGATGCTTCAGCAGCAGGCGCGCCGGGCGGCAGAGATCGTTGAGAATCTGATGTATTTTTCGCGGCCTCCAGCCCCCGGCAAAAGCCGCGTCAATCTCAGCGACCTGGTGGATCGGACGTTACACCTGCACGCCTACTCTTTGCGCAGGAGCAACATCACCGTGGATTTCCTGCCCGAATCAGCGCTTCCCGCCGTGGTTGGTGATCCGCACCAGCTAATGCAGGTATTTCTCAATCTCCTGCTCAATGCTGAGCAGGCCATACGCGAAGCACGGGACCGCGGGACGATCCGTATCCGGCTGGGGCACACCGATAATTCGGTTTGGGCCACTTTCCAGGATGATGGGCCGGGAATCGCGCAGGAGATCCTGCCGAACATCTTCGATCCCTTCTACACCACAAAACGTCCTGGGCGCGGGACGGGACTCGGACTGAGCATCTGCAAGGCGGTGCTGAAAGAACATAATGGAAACGTAGAGGCTGCCTCCGCACCGGGAGGGGGTGCGGTCTTCACTGTGACCCTGCCGATTCCGACCGAGGGAACGGCGCCGCCGAACTCCGAGAGGACAGAGAACACGTAGTCACACGTGCGCTCCCCTGGCCGAGCGGGAGTCTCGGGATGTTGATTCTGCCGCGCGTTTACCGCTCTACCGCCATTGCCACCGCATTCCCGCCGCCCAGGCAGAGTGCAGCGATTCCGCGATGGACATTGCGCCGGATCATCTCATAGATCAGCGTCACCAGAATGCGCGCGCCGCTAGCGCCAATCGGATGTCCGATAGCAACCGCTCCGCCGTTCACGTTCACCTTGTCGGGATTAAGCTCCAGTTCGCGCATGACGGCTAGCGCCTGTACCGAGAAAGCCTCGTTTAGCTCGTACAGATCAACGTCGTCGGTTTTCCAGCCGGTTTTCTCCCAAATCTGACGGACGGCGCCCACCGGAGCCATCATGACCCACTTCGGATCAATACCGCTCGTGGCTTGGGCAACAATGCGGACCATGGGTTGAGCGCCGAGCTCCTTTGCGCGCCGCGCACTCGTGACTACCACAGCCGCCGCTCCGTCATTCACTCCCGGCGCGTTGCCGGCCGTGACCGTGCCGTCTTTCTTAAATGCCGGCTTCAAGGAACGCAGAGCTTCGATGGTAGTGTCTTCGCGCGGCGACTCATCTTTCTCGAAGAGAATCGGCGCCTCACCTTTCTTCTTTGCGGGAATCTCTACCGGGACAATCTGTGACTTGAGGCGGCATTCCTTGGTCGCTGTGACGGCCTTGCGATGGGAGTTGACTGCGAACTGATCTTGTTCCTCGCGCGTGATGCCGTACTTCTCGGCGACGTTCTCGCCGGTCACCCCCATGTGATAGTTGTTGTAAACGTCCCACAGACCGTCGTGCACCATGGAGTCGATGATTTGAGCATTGCCGAGGCGGTATCCTTTGCGCGCCTGCGGCAGCAGGTAAGGTGCGTTGGTCATTGATTCCATGCCGCCCGCAACTACGATGGCGCTGTTACCGGTCTGGACCGCCTGCGCAGCTAGACCGACAGCTTTCAGTCCCGAGCCGCAGACTTTGTTGATAGTCATGGCACCCACCTCAGGGGGCAACTCACCGAGGAGAGCGGCCTGGCGTGCGGGATTCTGTCCCAGTCCCGCTGACACTACGTTCCCCAAAATGCACTCGTCCACTTGTTTTGGATCTAGCTTGGCGCGCCGCACTGCCTCACGCACCACGATTGCGCCGAGTTGGGGAGCACTCAAATCCGCGAGGCTTCCCTGAAATTTTCCTACCCCAGTCCGGCATCCGGAGATGATGACGACATCGTCGAAAGCAGCCATAATCGTGCTCCTGAATGAATTCCCAACCCCTAATTATAGATGGGCGTGACGCGAAAAAGTTGTAATTCAAACCAAACACGTCGCGTACGGTGACGCAAGGCAACGGCTCTTCAGTGTCAATTCTGTTCCGGCATACTAGCGGTCACCTCGAGGTTGAAAGAACGGATGGAAGACGAATTCTGGAGTCGCTGATGGAGATTTTGATCGCGTTTCGCTTCCGCGATGACTTTAGTACATGGATTACACGCGTCGACACATCATTTTTTTCTTGACATCAATTTTCATTGACTCTATACATTCAAACAGTTGCAACAAAACAGCGTTGCATATCCATGAACAATGGAAGGGAGAATAGATCCATGGCAGCAAAGAAGAAAGCAAAAAAGGCTGGCAAGAAGAAACACTAACTTGCCGGCAGAAGCGAAAACGGGGGACGCCTAAAGCGTCCCCTAAGTTTTTGTGCGGAGTTCGCCGCCCTGCAGTATTCACGATCCCGCAAGAATCTGTGCGATCTCTAGCTCGCGCTCATTTACCTAAAAGGGAGCGTGGAGAGCGTGGACCTGAGGTGCTAAAGCCCTCGTCTGAAAAGTGCTTTACGGCATGGCTGAACAGGCTGCGGAAAAAGTAATTGGAGTGGCTCAACCATTGTTAGGGCACGCCTTTTCAAGCGCGCCGTGCATTTGCTCTGGCGGCACTTACGGCATGGCTGAAGCCGTGCCCTTCCACAACTGTGCCAATCCCTGCGTTTTTCCGCAACCTGTGAAGCCATGCTCTCGCCACGCCAGCTCCGGTCGGCTTTTATGCGATAGCTTGATAACTTCGAATATCGTGGACAGGCGTCCTAATTCGCGCGGCTGGCGGCTTTCTTCGCACGGGCTGGGTTGTAGAGGTTTTTTTCAGTAGCGGGACAGAGATTGCGGTAAGCACACCTCGAACAGTGATAACCCGGTTTTGCGGGAAACTTCCCTGCTGCAATTTTCTCGGCGACTTCCTCTATCTTCATCTTGGCTTCCTGCAATTGCATTTCGCCGCGCGTCGTAAAGACGAAGCTGTTGTCTTCCAGGTTATAGAAAACGAGGCGATCCGCCTTGTGGCCCCAGTTCTGAAGAGCGGCGAGCGCATAAATCGATAGCTGCAGGCTGTCATCGGCATCCTCCTGCGAGCGCGGCTTGCCCGTCTTGTAATCCACAATGACAACACGTTCATCAGGCAGTCGGTCCATACGGTCAATGCGGCCGTTTACTGTCGCTTCGCCCGCGCGGATGGTAAACGACTGCTCTGTATTCAAGACTTCAGGCTGCGGAGTTTGACGTGCCTGAGCAAGAAAACCGCGCAACTGGGCCACGCCTTGTTTCTCGTAGAGTTCGTGCTGGTAACGATCCTGGATGGCAGCTCCGGCCAAGTCCGAACGAAACAGTTCAATGAGATCGTCGTCCGCGATTAAACGCTGGAAGCGCACGGCATCGTAGTAGCTGCGCAGGACTCGGTGCATGGCGGCTCCGTACTGCATCGCCGCGGGAACTTCGCTCGGCATTTTCCATTCTCGGTCCAGCTTAAACTGCAAAGGGCAGGTCTCATAAGTTTCAATGGACGTGGCGCTCAGCTTGGAACTTAGGTTGACAACGGAAACCATCGAAAGCCACGCGGCAGCACTAGAAAGGCCGATGGGAGCGGCTTCCGCTTCTGCGAACAGATCGACCTGGAACGGCAGGGCATGACGCCAACGAAACCATGGGCCTACGGTTGAATTCTTGAGGAGGTCACGCACGAAACCGGGCGGAGTCGTATCTCTCCCGGTGCCCTGCTTTGCATAGATCGAAAGGGAGTCGCGGGCGCGAGTCATGGCAACGTAAAACAACCGACGCTCCTCTTGCTCGTTCAGCGCCTTGCCTTCCTCCTGCGCAACGGAATCGGGATCCCGCAACTCGCGCGGGAATTCCACGAGGGATTCGTGATAGCCGCAGGGGAATGTCGGCGAGCTCGCGCGAATGATATAGACATGATTGAATTCGAGACCCTTAGCCCCGTGAGCAGTCATGAGGCGGACGGCATCTTCGTCGCGGGCAGTCATCGGAATCGTTCCGCCGGCCTCGCGGAAATACTCCATGTATTCCAGAAGTTCGCCCAGTTCCGCGGTAGCGGTGATGGCCTTCTTCTCCCACGAGCTGACGAATTCCAGGACCGCGTTTGCCGGCGGCGAACTTCGGTCGAGGGCAAAGCTACGGATGACGATTTCCATTGCCGCACGGCTTTTTGCATTGAGGCATTGGATTTCTTGCCGGACTTCCTCCACCTTCTGCAAAACAGCGGGGCCAGATTCAATCTGCGGAAGTACGGAGAAGAGATTGGAATCTTTGGCCGCCGACCTCATGGCGGCTCGCAGCTTCACTGGATCAATGCCGAATTGGGGCAGAGCAGCGACCCGGAAGAGGCTAGCAGTATCTGTTGGAAACACGATCGCACCCAGGCAAGCCAATATGTCACGAACCTCTGGCGTATCTAGAACGTCCATGTTCTCGATCGAGAATGGAATACCGCGCTGAACCAGTTCCTTCACCAGTTCGCCGCGACTGGTATGGTTGCGATAAAGGACAGCAAAATCCTTCCAGCCGCAGTGCAATTGCCGCCGTTTTTGCAGGATGTTGCTGATCAGATCGCTTGACTCGAGTTCGCGATTGCGCCAAAGCACAGTCTCGACTGGAATGTTGGGCACTTCCTTGCCTATGTTCTTTGCCTCTTCATCCCGCGCTGAGAGAAGCGGCGTACGCCTATAACTAAGATGCTCGTCCTGCCCGCCTCCCCGGAAAACTGGCGGGTTCTTGTCGATCAGCGCGAAGGCACACTTCAGGATGGGAGCGGTCGAACGCCGATTCTTCTGCAGAACCACCAGCTTGGCCCCGGGAAAATGTCGCTGAAACAGACCGAACGCCGCGCTTGAGGCCCCGCGGAAGCGGTAGATCGCCTGGTCGGGATCACCGACCGCGAAGACATTACGCTCTTCGCCCGCAAGCCTGGAAAGAATTTTTACCTGTGCGAAGTTGGCGTCCTGAAACTCATCAACCAGAATGAATCGCGCACGGGCGCGTTCAGTGGTAAGGAGATCATTGTCCTGGTGCAGCAGTTCGTGAGCCCGCGAGATCATGTGGCCAAACGTGCCCAGGTTTTCTTCCTGGAGCATTCGCTCGACGGTAGTGAAAACCCGGGCAATTTCCTGGCAGCGCTCCACGACTTCGTCATCGCTGAGAGTTTCTGCGTGCTTCGAACGGCTGACGCGCCGCACTGGAAACTCACTACGCTCAAGGCGGCAAACGTACTGGGTGTACTTCCCGGGCCCGACCAGCTCGTCGTGGCAACGCCGCATGAAATCAAGCAGGTCAACGAGGAACTGGCTGACATTAGCGGCGCGTACGAAATACTTGAGATGCAGTTCTCGGATGCGCTTGCGCAGGTAGATCCACAGATCTTTGTCATCGAGCACGCCGAAGTTCTTACCGCAACGTTCAAGGAGCAAGTTGCAGTAGGCGTGAAAGGTAGTGGCCTGCAAACCCGCGATGTCGGTACCTCTGAGTTCCGACTTCACGCGGTCCCGCATCTCTTTGGCAGCATTGTCGGTGTAAGTGAGGGCAAGGATCTCATCGGGACGCGCGTTGCCCTCCCGAATCAGGCGTGCGATACGACGAGTAAGGACGGTGGTTTTGCCGGTTCCCGCGCCCGCCAGCACCAACATGGGGCCGCAGAGGTGCTCGATTGCCTCCCGCTGGCGCTCGTCGGGAGCAAATTGGCGCGGTGGCAGCATGTTCTTGGCGGCAGGCATTGGGAGGAGCATATCAGAGAAGGATGAGGAAATTTGCCGGGCCGTGATGACAAATTGGGAGCTACTGCAGTTCCGAAACGACAATCGCTGTTGCAGCAATCGTCGCAGTCTCGGCGCGGAGGATGTTGTCGCCGAGAGAAGCGGCGATCCAGCCAGCATTTGTGAACAGCTCTAGTTCTGACTCCGTCCAGCCGCCTTCGGGACCGACGGCAAGAATTATTTCGCCATCCGCGGGAGCGGGCCCCAAAACATCTTTCAACAGCATCCGGTCGTCAGCCTCAGCCAGGAGGATACGTGTGGCGGCGTTCAGCGCGACCGCTTCTTTCAGCTTTACAGGCTCGGCGATTTCGGGCGGGGCGGCTCGGCGGGATTGCTCAGATGCCTGACGGGCAATGCGTTGCCAGCGCTCCACCCGTTTCTGTGCGGCAGCCGCGAGATGGGCACCGGTGCGCCGGGCGATGAACGGGATGATACGGGTAACTCCCAGTTCGGTGCACTTCTCGATCGCCCACTCCATGCGATCGAATTTGAAGATAGCGAGTGCTAACGCAATCTGAAGCTGTGTGGTAGCAGGAAGCTCTTCTCCGAGTTCGAATTCTATGCGGCGGTCGTGGATCGCAACGATCCGGCCGCGGCGAACGACGTCGCCGGTGGATAGATCGAACTCCTGGCCGATGCGGGCACGCAACACGCGTGACAAGTGATCGGCGTGGGAGCCTATGAGGGCAGCACGATTATCACTGAACTCGTCGGCAATCCAGCGGCGGCGGGTCATGGGTTAAATTTTAAACGCAAGGTCCTTAGACTCGCCTGCGCCCGCTCCTCAGCGAATGAAGCAGCAGGCAGCAACAATGACAATTGCAGAAGTAAAAGCGGCATCCTGAGGCAGTGATAACCCCAAAGCGCGGGTCGGGGGACTGGCTGGGGCGCCCGTCCCCACACAGTCATTCTCCACGCAGCACGGCGCTAGAACTACCCGAAGATGTCTTTTACTTTGCCCAGCAGCGTGCGGTTTTGGGGTTTGTTGTCCACACGCGTCATTTGATCGAGTTCCTGGAGTAGTTCACGCTGTCGCTTGTTCAATTTGTTCGGGGTGTGCACGCGCACTTCAACGAACAGGTCACCCTTGCCATGACCATTAAGCACAGGGACGCCCTTGTTGCGAATGCGGAAGGTGCTTCCCGACTGCGTCCCTTCGGGAATCTTCAGTTTGTGATCGCCCTCAAGTGTAGGCACAGCAATCTCAGTGCCGAGCGCAGCCTGGGTGAACGAAATCGGAATCACGCAATGCAAATCATTACCTTCACGCTCAAAAAAGGAATGTTCTTTGACATGCAGAACGACATAGAGATCGCCGGCTGGCCCGCCGAAAGCGCCCGCTTCCCCTAAGCCAGCGAAGCGAATGCGCGTGCCGTCTTCTACCCCAGCGGGGACCTTGGCGTCGACCGTCCGCTGACGCAGCACCCGGCCTTCTCCCTTGCATTTCGGGCAGGGATCGGTAATCACACTGCCCGCGCCTTGGCAGGTGGGGCAGGTACGCGCGATGCTGAAGAATCCTTGCTGATATCGGACCTGCCCACGTCCCGCGCAGGACCGACAGGTCACCGGCGCCTTGCCTGGTGCAGCGCCCGATCCGCGACAATCTTCACAGACTTCGTGGTGGCGCACTGTGACTTTTGTTTCCGTGCCGAATACAGCCTCGTCGAATTCGAGGGTGACATCTTCCCGCAGGTCGGCGCCGCGCTGGGCTCGGCTGCGTCGACGAGAGCTCGCGCCGCCAAAGAGATCGCCAAATCCAAAAAAGTCACCGAAGATGTCCTGGAAATCTTGGAATACACTGGCATCAAAACCCGCGCCAGCCCCTGCGCTGCTGCTCACCCCAGCATGGCCGAAGCGGTCGTAGAGAGAGCGCTTTTCCGTGTCGGCCAGCACGGCATAGGCTTCGGTGACCTCTTTGAATTTTTCCTCAGCTTGCGGCTTGTCGGGATTGCGGTCCGGGTGATACTGCAGCGCCAGCTTGCGATAGGCGCTCTTGATCTCCTGCTCGCTAGCGGTGCGAGTAACCCCCAGCACTTCGTAATAGTCGCGTTTTCCATTACTGGTCAGAATGGCCTTTTCCTTTTTTCTTATACTTTACGCCGGTTCTACCGCTAGGAGTTCTTCGCCACCCTCACCATTGCGGGACGCAGCAGTCGGTCCTTGAATTTATATCCGCGCTGCAATTCCTCCAGTACTTGATGATCTTCAGCCTCAGTGGTCTCCACCATCTCGACCGCTTGGTGGAGATGCGGGTCAAATGGCTCCCCCTTCGCGGGAATAGGACGGAGGCCAAGCTTGGCGAGTGCATCTTGCAACTGTTTGTAGATCAGTTCGACACCACTGCGAAATTCTCCAGGGTTTGAGGATGGCGCCTGGAGCGCTCGCTCGAAGCTGTCCAGAATTGGCAGCAAGCTCTTGACCACGTCTGCCACAGCGTACTCACGGAATTGGTGCTGCTCACGAGCCGTGCGTTTCCGTGTATTTTCAAATTCGGCCTGCAGACGCGCCAGGCGATCAATCAGCGTGTCACGTTCCACCCTGAGCTTTTGCACTTCGGAGCGAAGCTCAGGGGTGTCCGCATCAATCCTGGATTGTTCAGCCTCTGCGCCAGTTGAACTGGCTTTCTCCTCGCCCGCTTCGTCTGAAGGCTGAAGCTCGTGCTGTACATCAAGCCCTTGTGGATCGATTTCAGATTTTCCGTTCGTTCTTGCCATTGTTTTCACTCAGTCTCGTTAAGAATTTTGTCAAACAAGCGCGCAATATAGGAAACGGCAGTGATGGCGTGCTGATAGTCAATTCGCGTCGGCCCGATGACCGCGAGCGAACCCCTGACCTCGTTACCAACCCGAGCCGGCGCGCCGATCAGCACAAAGTTGCGCATCGAAGGCAGCGCCTGATCTAATCCAATTACGACGCGCACGGCTTCCTGCTTGGCATCGAGGTAAGCGCCAAGCAATTGGATAATCTTTTCCTTCTCTTCCAGCGTCTGCAGCATTTCCTGCAACCGCTGGCGATCCTGCTCCCCGGTTACCAGGTTGGCCGCACCTTCCACGAACACCACCTGGACGGACTGGTCCGTGGTCAGCGCACCCTGCTTACATAGCTGCTCGATGGACAGCATCAGACGGTCATATTCGCTGCGCTCCTGCTCGAGGCGCCGATTGATTTCGGCACGCATATCTTCCATGGTCCAGCCGCGGAAGTTTTCGTTGATGTAGCGCGCCGCAAGATCAAGATCGGCTTGGGGCAGGTCCAGGCGCAACACGCGATCACGCACCAGCCCGGAGCGCGTCACCACAACAGCCAAAACCTTCTGGTCGCCCAAGCGCGAGAAGTACACATGCTCCAGGGCATTCTTGGAACCACCGATGGCCACGGCGACACCTACATTGCGCGAGATCAAGGAGAGCACATGGGAGGTGCGTTCCATGAACTCCTGCACGTCAGAAATGCCCGAGAGCGAACCGTGGATGATGTTCTCGTCCTGATGCGAAAGTCGTGCATTACCGGTGATCTGCTCAACATAATAGCGATAGCCCTCGGGCGTGGGTACGCGGCCCGCAGAAGTATGAGGCTGCTCGAGGTACCCTGCATCCGCAAGGTCAGCCATTACATTGCGGATCGTCGCCGGACTCAGCCCCTCACGATTGGAGCGTGCAAGCGTACGCGATCCTACGGGCTCGCCGGTGGCGATGAACGTCTCCACGACGGCCGTAAGGATTTCGCGTTCCCGCTCACCGCTGGGTCCGGATGTCGGCATACTAGTTCTCTTGTATCACGTTGGGCCTGCGGCGATATCACGTTGCCTACGGCGGCAGGCGGTCTGTTCTTTCCCCTCTGGCGCCCTTGTAAGTATCTTTAGATGCAAAAGCTTAGCTAAGAGATTCGCCGAGCCCCAGTTGGAATTCTAGGAACCCACGTCGGGGTGTGTCAAGCAAGCATTCGCGGGGAAGAGCGCTTTTTCGGAATCGGCCAGTTCGAGGTCCTTTACCGGAGGCGCACATTCCCACTATCCTCACCAGAGTCTCAATCTCTTTTCGACAACAATGCAAAAAAAAGCTTATGTGGCGGTGATCGGAGCGGGTGCTTTCGGGGGATGGACTGCTCTGTATCTGTTGCGCCGCGGCGCACGTGTGATTTTGCTGGATGCCTGGGGGCCGGGAAACTCGCGAGCTTCTTCTGGCGGTGAAACGCGCGTAATTCGCGGGACATACGGTGCCAATTCCCCCTATACGCGGATGGCGGCGCACGCACTAAAACTTTGGAAACAGCATGAGAAACGGTGGAAGCGGCAGTTCCTGCATCGCACCGGTGTGCTGTGGATGGCGGCGAGTGGCGATGATAGTTTCGAACGGGGATCGGTGGAGATGCTGCGTAAAGCAGGAACCAAACACGAGGAATTATCCCTGCGCGATTTGAAGAAGCGCTGGCCGCAGATCAACTTCGAAGAGGTGAGTTGGGCAATCTACGAACCAGAAGGCGGATATCTCACGGCACGCATGGCTTGCCAGGCGATAGTAGAAGCATTTCTCGCAGAAGGTGGGGATTACCGGCAATTAGCTGTTGTGCTGCCTAGTACTGAGACGGGCAACTGGCGTGGTCTGAAACTCTCAGATGGCTCGAAGTTAGTCGCAGATCAATACGTCTTCGCCTGCGGACCCTGGCTAGGAAAGCTGTTTCCGAAAACAATCGGCGACCGTGTGTGCCCGACCAAACAGGACGAGTTTTTCTTTGGCACGCCTTCGGGAGACCACCGTTTCGACGACAAACACCTGCCGGTCTGGGCCGATCACCGGGATCGATTTGTTTACGGCATCCCAGGAAATCAGGGCCGCGGGTTCAAAATCGCCGACGACACGCGGGGGCCAGAGTTGGATCCGACCTCGGGCGAGCGGGTCGTCAGTGCCGACGGATTAAAGACAATTCGTGAATATCTGGCATTTCGGTTTCCTGCCATGAAAAACGCGCCGCTGCTCGAAACGCGTGTCTGCCAGTACGAGCAGACTCCGGACAGTCACTTCATTATTGACCGGCATCCTGTGGCTGAAAATGTATGGCTAGTGGGCGGCGGCTCAGGGCATGGTTTCAAGCACGGACCAGCGGTGGGAGAGATGGTGTCCGAATTGGTGATGAACGAGAAGGAACCGGAGGCGATATTCCGGCTGGCGAGATTTGGTGCGTAACGAGTGGTCTCATTCCTTTGGGAATAGGGTTCGCTGCGACCCAGGTCGTCGTTTGTACACTCGCTCCTGGATTGCAGCTCGAATTACGAGGTCGCGGCAAAATACGCTGGGAATAGCCGTCGGGACGCTAGCGCCACGACGAACTACTGGATCTGTATCACACTCTCGGGCGCGCTCGATTTGATCTCCTCCACACGCGCCATCACCTTGCGAGCAAATTCGTACAGCGCCTTCGCGTGGGGAGACTCTTCACCTTCGAGTACGGCGGGTTTGCCGGTGTCCCCTGACTTGCGGATGTCGGGATCGAGCTGCACATTGCCTAGAAAGGCGACGCCGAACTGGCTAGCGGTCTTTTCTGCTCCGCCGCGGGAAAAAATGTCGATTTCATGGTTGCAGTGCGGGCAAACAAAGTAGCTCATGTTTTCCACCACGCCCACAAGGTCAACTTTCATCTGGCGAAACATCTCAATGGCTTTGCGTGCATCTTGCAGCGAAACGTCAGAGGGGGTTGAGACTACAACCGCCCCGGTGAGCGGCACGGTTTGGATGAGCGACAATGCAACGTCGCCCGTGCCGGGTGGCAAATCGACGACGAGATAATCGAGATTTCCCCACTCCACGGAACCCAGAAATTGGCCGATAATCTTGTGGAGCATGGGACCACGCCAGATGATCGGCTTGTCGCCAGGATTGAGAAAACCGACAGAGATAACCTTCAGCCCAAAGACTTCAAGCGGTTCGATGCGGTTATCTCCCACAACTTTTGGTTGCGCATTGATGCCGAGCATGAGCGGCACATTAGGGCCGTACACATCGGCATCGAGCAAGCCGACCCTGTGACCGAGTTTGGCGAGCGCCACTGCCAAGTTTACGGCGAGGGTGGTCTTCCCTACTCCGCCCTTACCAGAGCCGACCGCGATTATCGTGTCCACACCGGGCAGAGGCTGTGGACCGGGTGGTTGCTGTCCGGGGCGCGGAGGCAGGTGGGCGCTCAAGGGGTCACCTTCCAGATCAGTCGTTCGACGGGCGACTTAATAGATTATACAGAGGGTTACAGGGTAGGGAATGATAGTGTGGTAGCGCCACCGCGCTACGGGTTTCGATAGCGGTGCTACACCGCCAGATACCCGCCGTCAACTGGAAACGCGGTCCCCGTCGTCCAAGACGACTCATCGCTGGCCAGATAGACGGCCAATCCGGCGATGTCTTGCGATTGTCCTAAACGACCGATCGGATGCAGAGAAATTCGCTCGCGACGCGCGGCTTCGGGGTCAGGCGCCTTGTTGATGATCGGAGCCGTCAGATCGGTTTCGACAAACGATGGGCAAATGCAGTTCACGCGGATGTTTTCGTGCCCGTGATCAATCGCCATACACTTGGTCAGCAGCACGACGGCACCCTTCGAAGCCGCATACGATGCCCGATTACGGGCGCCGTTAATGCCCAGAACCGACGCGATGTTGATGATCGAGCCGCCGCCTACCTGGCGCATGTGCGGCAGTACCGCCCGAGAAAGCAGCCAGAGCCCACGCACATTGATATTGAAAGTTTCGTCCCACTGCTCTTCCGTGACCTGCTCCGCAGTACCAGCATGCAGCACACCAGCATCATTGACGAGGACGTTCAATCCACCGAAGCGGGCAACGGTCTGTTCGACCACACGGGCAATGTCATGTTTGTTCGAGACATCAGCGGAGAGGACGAGCGGCGCCCCGTTCATCTCGCGGGCGACCGCATCGAGCCGGCTCCGGCGGCGGCCGACGAGGGCAAGCTTGGCCCCTTCACGTGCGAATGTGAGGGCACACGCGCGACCGATACCGCTGCCAGCGCCGGTGATGATTGGGACTTTACTTTCCAGGCGAGGGCTCATGATCGGGATAGTTAGTCTAGCAGGGTGCTGAAAAACTAATTGGAGCGGCTCAACCATGGGAGCACGCCCTTTCAGGCGAGCCGTGCACTTGATCTGGCGGCACCTACGGCACGGCTGAACGGGCTGCGGTAAAACTCACTTTCAAGTACCGCAGCGGCTATTGCCTGGTTTGTATGAGAACACTTATCGCAGCGCTGGAAGCGCTGCGCCGCCCCAAACCGGAATTTTCCCGCAGCCTCTGAAGCCGTGCCCTTCTACAACTGTGCCAGCAAGCTGCGTTTCTACAGACTTTTCGGCGGAAAACGAGGCGTGCAGAAGCTGCCTGTGACGTCTCGGGTTTCATCTTCCAAAGGACCGCCTCAGTATCCTTCGCCCTCCAACTTAACTTTTCCCCGGAATATGCGGTATATGAAAATGAAATAGGCGAGAGCCAGCGCTGCACCCAAGATCCACCACGCAAACCCGACAACCAAGCCATGATGTCCCGCGGCCGAATTGTAGATGGTCAGGCTGTAAGCGGGGTCGGTGCTTGCGGGCAGCACCAGCGGGTAAAGACCTAAGACCGCGCCGACCAGCATGCCGGCGATGTAGAGACTGGAAGCTATGAAAGCGAGCTTCTCCTTCCCTTTGGGTGTAGCCAATACCATCACCGCTAGACTGCCAAAGACTAATACAGGTACCACCAAGCCAACGGGATGCCGACCGTAGTTATAAAACATACGATGGCACGCAAAGTAAGTCGCGACCAGGCTGACACAAGTCAGGAAGAACTGCACTGGCCATACGACCACCGCTACGCTGCGAGCGCGCGCGCTGAGCTCACCTTCGGTCTTAATAGCCACGTAAAGCGCACCATGAGCCGTGAGCGTGACCAAGGCCACTAGTCCAGCCATCACGGTGTACCAGTCGAGGATGCCGGGATGGGTGCCGAGCTTGAAATTGGTCCAGAGCGGCTCGAAGAAATAGCCATCCTGCCTCAGCGGTACGCCTCGGACCACATTCCCCAGGGCCGCGCCAAAGAAAATCGTCAGCAGCACGCTGGAAAGAGAGAACACCGCGTCGAAGAAGCCCTGCCACACGGGATGCTCCATGTGCGTGCGAAATTCGATCCCGATGCCCCGCAGCATCAAAAGCCACAGGACCATCACGAGCGGCAAATAAAAACCGCTAAATCCCGAGGCGTAGAGTTGGGGAAAAGCAAAGTAGAGAGTCCCGCCGGCTGCGAGCAGCCAGACTTCATTCCCGTCCCATACTGGGCCAATCGCACGCAGCACGCGCCTGCGGTCGTCGCTTGTTCTAGCTATGAACGGATAAATGACGCCGGCGCCAAGATCAAAGCCGTCCAATACGACGTAGGCCGTCAGCATGACAGCGACGATGATGAACCATAGAGTTTCCACACCAGGACCTCTAACGGGCTACTACCGACTCCGTGACCTAGCCGTGAACTGCCGAATCCAAATCGGGACCATTCTCAATTTCTCGCCGGACCAAGAACAGAAACAGAATGCCAAGGACGGTGTACATTCCCATGAATCCGAGCAGGGTGAACATGGCATTACCAGGTGAAACAGTCTTGGAGTAACCATCCGCCGTACGGAACAGACCATACACGAGCCAGGGCTGACGGCCGAGCTCCGCAGTCATCCAGCCCGCCGTGTTCGCTATATACGGAAATGGCAGGCTCAGCATGAGTATCCAAAGCATCCAGCGGGCGTTAAACAGCTTGCCGCACCAGAGAAGAAACAACGAGATCACCATGATCGCGATGAAGATCGTCCCCAGCCCCACCATGATGTGATAACTGTAGTAAAGCAGCGAAATGTTCTGCGGCCACAGCTCCTGCGGGAACGCGTCCAGACCTCGTACATTCGCTTCCCAGCGTCGATAGGTCAGAAAACTTAGCATCTTGGGTACGAGGATCGGATTATCGATTTTGCGTTCTTCCACATTGGGCTGCCCGATGATGACCAGCGGCGCTCCAGGCCCGCTAGTGAACAGGGCTTCCATAGCCGCGAGCGTGACCGGTTGATATCGGGCGATCAGTCTGCCCTGCCGGTCTCCTGTGGGGAACAGTTGCAGCACGCTGAAGATGCAACCCGCCATTACACCCGTCTTTATGAAAATCCGACCATACTCGGCGTACTTGCCCCACAGCAAATAAAAAGCTCCGATCGAAGCCATCGCAAAAGCGCCGGTAATAGCGGCACCGCTCATGTTGTGCGCATATTGCCACCAGGCCCAACGATTCAGCACCAGCGCCCAGAAACTCGAAAGCTGGACCGAGCCATCAGCGGCACGCGCGTAGCCGACGGGATATTGCATCCAGGCATCGGTGGCCACGATGAAGTAGCCGGAGAGCCAGGAGCCCAGGAAAACCGCTACTGCCGACCACCAGTGTGCCCGCGGGCTTAGCCGCTTCTCGCCATATAGGAAGAGCCCCAGGAAAGCGGATTCCAGAAAGAAAGCGAACATGCCTTCCATCGCCAGGGTCTGTCCGATTACTCCACCCGCAAAACGCGAGAAGTGAGACCAGTTGGTGCCGAACTGAAACTCCAACGGAATCCCGGTCACCACGCCGATTACGAAGTTAATGCCAAAAATTCTCGCCCAAAAACGCGCCGCCTTGTTATACGTCTCATCATTACGGCGCAGCGCGATGGTCTTGAGCACAACAATCAGAGGTGCCAAGCCCATCGTCAACTGCGGAAATAGATAATGAAACGTAACCGTGAACGCGAAATGTAGCCGATGCATGAGCAGTGCGCTATCCATTTTGCATTCTCAGTTTGCTCCGTGAACCGGCCATTGTGCTGTTCGGGCGATCATGAGGGCGTGTCGTGCATCACAAATTCGGTCAGCGCATGCGATTACGGCGACGCTCCAGTTCTGTACGCCGGATCTCGCGCCGTCGTCCCGCATCCTCGTAGCGGCGCTGCTCTTCGTCGTCTTCCGGTACCACAGCGGGGACCGGTAAACGGCAGCCTTCCCGATCAACCGCCACATAGGTCAAATATGCGGAACTTACGTGGTGAGAACTGTCGGAGATATAGTTCTCAACCCAGACCTTAACCCCCACTTCCATCGAAGTACGGAAAACGCGATTCACCGACGACCGCAGGATCACCAGGTCACCCACACGGACCGGCACGAGGAAATCAAGATGGTCAATCGATGCGGTCACAACGTAATGCCGCGAGTGCCGATGTGCGGCCATGGCGCCGGCGAGATCGATCCAGTGCATGAGGCGTCCCCCGAGCAGTGCGCCAAGTGGATTGGCATCGTTCGGAAGAACGATCTCAGCCATTTCCGATTGGGAGTCGCGGACGGAGCGCGGATTGAGCAGCACAGCGCTGTCGTTCATGTTTTATTAGCTCGAGGTGCAGGCAGCCACCGCAGCCCTGGTTTTGCGCAGATATGAATCCAGGTAGCACTCCGCCATTTTCTGGATGCGGGCATCCCCATGCGGGCGAATCCAGGCGGCATTGGCGGCATTGTATTCCAGCGTGCCGTGCTCCGCGGGACGGTGATCGGACTCACACACGTACCACAACAGGTCTTCTTCTTCACAGTCGCGCGCCACCGAGAATCGCACGGCATCCCAGACACGCTCGCTGGGCAGGTGCGCGCAGTTGGCGGCGTAGCCAAGGTTACAAAACTCCTTTAATTGTTCATCAGAGGGAATGATTTGCTGGCCTGAAGCGGTGCAGAGACCGTGCCAGCCACTTCCCAAAGGAAGACGTGAAGGATGGAGCCAGGCGCCGTCTTCAAACTTTCGCGTAGGCATGAAGAATGGACAGGCCAATTCTTAAGCTCCTCTGTGTCGGGGTGACGGCCATTGTACTCGCGCTGCTGGCGACTCGCCAATAATACGACGCCACGACTCGGAGGACAGCATGTCCTGCAGGCAGCCGGCCCGAACGCCGACGCTACAACCCGATTCTCATGTAGTAATCTGATATACATTGAGACCTGAGAACTGCTCATGGACCGCGTCACAATGCTCAATGAGATTCTTGCTCACAATCCTAATGATGCCTTTGCGCTATACGGACTCGCCATGGAGTACTCCAAGAGTGGCGAAGTCGAGCGGGCGCTCGAGCAATTTACTACGCTGATATCAACCAATCCTGACTACACCGCCGGCTATTTCATGGCTGCTCAGACGCTTGCCCGTGCTGGCCGGATTGAAGAAGCGAAGAAGATGCTGTCAGACGGAATTGCCTCGGCTAAGCGCACCGGGAATGCGCACGCCCAGTCGGAAATGGAAGCCATGTTGGGGGAATTAGAGTAGATTTCGCCACGGCATCATGAAGATACAGAGAAGTATTTTCAAATGGCCAATTTCAATTGCCAATCGGAGTCGGCGCCGAACGATTTTTGATTGGAAATCGGCAATTGGGTGAGACGCCGTTTCTAAGCTTTTCTATTCCGCTCTCTGCCCAGCTTCACCATTCCCCACTCCACCAGCCCGGGAAAAAGCTGGTACAGCTTGATGACCGGGTGCATCGTCCAGGGCACGACCACTTCCCGCTTCTGTTTGCGATATCCTTCAAATACCGCGCGGGCCACGCGCTGGGCGTCAATGCCACGCGAGGCTGAGGGTCGCACCATCTTGACATCCCTGCCCTTCACGGCATTGGCCGCAAAATCCGTTCGCACGTACCCGGGACAAACCGTCATCACGTGGATTCCGGTAGCCTTCAGCTCCACTGCCGCCGCCTTGCCGATCGCGTTCATAGCGAATTTGGTGGCAGAGTACGCTGCACTAAAGGGCACTGGTATGTGCCCAGCCACGCTGGAGATGTTGATGATCATCCCACCGCCCTGCTGCTTCATCACTGGGATCACACCCTGCATAGCAGCAATAGTTCCAAAGAAATTAGTCTCGAACATGTCATGGCCTACCGCCATATCCATCTGTGCGACTGAGTCACGAAGGCCGAAACCCGCACTGTTCACCCATACATCGATGCGGTCGAAATGGTGCAGAGTGAGATTGAGGACGCGGTCAATCTCCTCACGATGGCGAATATCGCAGAAAAGTGCCAGCGTGCGCTCAGTGTGGCCAATGCGTCCGCGGGCAGCCTCGACTCGGCTAGCATCACGGGAGAGCAGCACAAGATTAGCGCCGTAATCAGCGAAGATCTTTGCGATCGCCTCGCCGATCCCCATCGAAGCGCCGGTGACTACCACCACTTTGCCAGCAAGTTCCATGTCGAGCTTTTATCCTTCCCCACGATTGGAAGTCAAGCCGTGTCGTACAATCGAGATATTTCCGCTCGCGCCTGCGCTGGTGGACGCCGGAGGCTTTGTGAGTTCCCTTCTTCCTCTGTTTCCGCTGGAGGTGGTGTTATTTCCCGGCGTGCCTCTGCCTCTGCATGTCTTCGAGCCGCGTTATAAGGATATGATCGGCGAGTGCCTGGCCCGGAAGAGTTCCTTCGGTGTGGTGCGGGCGCAGGAGGAGGGCGTGGCTGAGATTGGTTGTACAGCTGAAATCATCGCAGTCACAAAAAAATATGATGACGGCCGTCTCGACATCGTCACCGAGGGACGCGAGCGCTTTGAGGTACTGGAAGTCAACCAGGAACGCCCGTTCCTGCAAGCAGACGTGCTCTACTTTTCGGACGACCCGGAAAAGGCCACTCAGGAAGAAGTAGTGCACGCTGTAAAACTGCACCGCGAAATCCTTGCCCTCGCGGGTGCGGAGCAGGATTTGCCCGGAGAAGATGAATCGAGACTCTCGTTTCAACTCGCGGGTTCTCTGCCCCTCGATCTCGACTTCAAGCAAAACCTGCTGGGCATGCGATCGGAGGCGAAACGCATGCAAGCGGTGATCGCATATTTCGAAGCCATTCTCCCCAAATTGCGACGCACTGTCCAAATTCGCCAGAAAGCCGACGGTAATGGATTCGCGAGGTGACGTGCGGTTTCCTTCTCGTGGACGGCTGCACTTATTATCCTGTCGCTTCTCGTGCGTAGCCGAAACCCTTGCACCAAAGCGAGTGTGCGCGGACGGGTTTTTTAGCGGTTTGACAGCTATCCTCTTGGCTTTGTTTCTGCTTCGCTGGATCAAGGCGCATTAGAACGCAAAATTATCAGAACTACATCAAGAGACGTTCTTCCGGATCTTATTCTGCGAGGTCGCAAGCACTCGGCGAACTTTGTAGCAAGGTAATTTTTGAATCTTACATGTACTTTGAATCGGCTGCCGCCAATGACAAAAATGTGTGATTAGGGCGGGCGTATAATCGAGTCAAAGCTGTTCGTTTTGGGGGTTTCCTGTCATGAGTCTTCCGCGGACACTGGGCGAGCTCCGCTGCAGTCCCTTCTCCGAGGATCGTTTGCGTGCGCGGCGCATTAAGGACGAGTTGCGCGACAATCTGATGATAAAGCTGCGCCAGCCAGGGCCTATTTTCTCCGGGATCGTAGGTTACGACGATACCGTAGTCCCTCAGATCGTTAATGCGATTCTGTCCAGGCACAATTTTATTTTGCTGGGGCTACGAGGACAGGCCAAAAGCCGTATCCTGCGCGCGCTGACTACGTTACTCGACCCGGAGACCCCCTATATCGCGGGCTGCGAGATTCATGACAACCCGTATTCACCTATATGCCGCCGTTGCCGCGAAGAAGTCGCCAGACTCGGAGATGCTACATCGATCTCTTATCTCACACCGGACCACCGCTACGTGGAGAAGCTTGCCACTCCTGATGTGACCATCGCGGATCTGATCGGTGATATTGATCCGATCAAGGCCGCACGTGGGGGGCACGAACTGAGCAGCGAATTCACGGTTCATTACGGCTTGCTGCCCCGGGCCAATCGCGGCATTTTTGCCATTAATGAACTGCCGGACCTCGCAGGGAAAATTCAGGTAGGCCTGTTCAACATCATGCAGGAAGGCGATGTTCAGATTAAGGGATACCCTCTCCGGTTGCCGCTTGATGTCGCGCTCGTGTTCAGCGCGAATCCGGAGGATTACACGGCGCGCGGCAAAATCATTACACCCTTGAAGGACCGCATCGGCTCCGAAATCCGCACGCATTATCCAGCGAGCGTTGAGGAAGGCATCACCATCACCACCCAGGAAGCCTGGACACAGCGCAATGGGTATCATCTGCATCTACCGAAGTATGTGCAGGAAGTGATTGAACGGGTCGCGTTCGCGGCCCGCGAGGACAAGAAGGTCGATAAACGATCAGGCGTCAGTCAGCGCCTTCCTATTACTTGCATGGAAAACGTAATCTCGAATGCAGAGCGTAGGACGATCCATCACAACGAGAAACTCGTCGTGCCCAGAATCAGCGACATCTATGCCGCCATGCCGGCGATCACAGGCAAGCTGGAGCTCGAGTACGAGGGCGAGATGAAAGGAGCGGACTACGTCGGCCGCGAATTGATCCGCGCCGCCATCGCCAAGACCTACGATGACTACTTCAATGGCGTGAATATGCAGCAGGTGGTGCAATGGTTTGACCTGGGTGGCGAGATTCAACTTACCGACACCGCCAGTGCCGGCGAAGTGCTGCAATCGCTAAGGGGTATCCAGGGGCTCATGGACAAACTGGTCAAGGTTGCGGTGGGACCTAAGGACAGTGCCGAGGTACAGGTATCCGCAGCAGAGTTCGTTCTCGAAGGTCTGTATGCGCACAAGCGCATCGGTCGCAGCGAAGAGCGCGTGTTCACCGCTGGCGAGAAACAACCGAAGCGTCCGGAACCCGGGTTCGGCCGTGAAGAGCCGCCTGTACGTCCACGCCGGCCTCTTAATTGAGTCTCGGCTCAGTTGTCGGTTCTGAGTTGAGAATTGAAGTGCGGAATATCCAAGCATGGATCTAACTACGAGACGCCTGCCACTCATGATCCGAATACTGAGAACTGGGAACTGAGAACGGCTCCATGAAACGCGTTCGCTACACCAAATACGTTCCCGATCCCGCCAGCGAGATGAGCATGGAGGACTTGCTCAGCGCACTCTCCGACTACCTGCTCCAGAGCGGATTCCAGGACTACATGTTCTATGAGTTGCCGGATGGCGAGAAAACGCTGGAAGAGCTTCGCCAGGCAATCGAGCGGGCACTGCTCGAAGGCGACTTCCTGAATGAAGAAATGCGCGAGCGACTGCAGCAGATACAGATGGAAGGCGGCCTCGACGAACTCATTGAAAAACTGATCGAGCGCATGGAGCGGGAAGACTACATTTCGATTGACCGGCCCCACGATCCTTCGCGTCAGCCGAGCGTCGGGGGGCAGGTGGGGGAAGCCCAGCAGCAGGCAAGATTCGAGGTCACGGACAAGAGCCTGGATTTTCTCGGCTACAAAGCTCTGCGCAATCTTTTGGGATCACTCGGCAAATCCAGCTTCGGTCGCCATGATACTCGCGACCTAGCGACGGGAATCGAGGCCAGCGGAGCTTCCAAGGTCTACGAATTCGGCGACACGCTCAACCTCGATATCACCGGCACACTCTCCAGCGCGATCCAGCGCGAGGGACTCAAGCTGCCGCTCAACATCGAATATTCGGATCTGCAAGTACACCAGTGCGAGTACCAGTCTTCCTGCGCCACCGTGCTCATGCTCGACTGCTCGCATTCCATGATTCTCTATGGAGAGGACCGCTTCACGCCGGCGAAGAAAGTCGCGATGGCACTTTCACACCTCATCCGCACACAGTATCCCGGCGACTCTCTTTCGCTGATTCTGTTCCATGATTCGGCAGAAGAGGTGCCTCTGTCGCAACTGGCGCGTGTGAAAGTTGGGCCGTACTACACCAACACGCGGGAAGGCCTGCGACTGGCGCAACGCATTTTGCAGCGGCAGCGCAAGGACATGAAGCAGATCGTAATGATCACCGATGGAAAGCCGTCAGCATTAACGCTTGAGGACGGCCGCATTTACAAAAATGCCTTCGGACTGGATCCTCTGGTAGTAAGCCAGACTTTGGAAGAGGTGGCGAAGTGCAAGCGTGCGGGCATTCTGATTAATACCTTCATGCTGGCATCCGATTATGGACTAGTGCAGTTCGTGCAGAAGGTCACCGAAATGTGCCGTGGCAAGGCCTATTTCACCACGCCATACACCCTCGGCCAGTACCTGCTGATGGATTACATGTCACGCAAGACGAAGACGATTCATTGATCGGGCAGTTACCAATTCTCAGTTCCCAATTCCCAGTTCTCATTTCAGTTGGGCTTCACTCCGTTATTGTCCTCGGCCTTATAGCCCCGGGAATCTTCTAAACGGAATAGATCGAGTCCCGCAATGCTGCGCTCCCCCTTCCGAAGCGCATTCTTCTCGATAACAGGCGAATTTAGCTCTTCGCTGGGCTGCTCGCAGGAGGGTCGTTTTCAACGGGCTTGCCATGCTGTTGCTGCTCCTCGGAGCGCACGGCCGCTTCCGCGGCTTGAAAGCCGATTCGAGTGTGGGTTCCATCGCAGAAGGGCTTGGTAGTCGAACCACCGCAACGACACAGAGAAAACGCCGGCTTCCCGGTCAGGTCGTACTTGTTACCGTCGGCATCAACCAGTTCGATTGCCCCCTCGGGCGCTTCCACTCGATAAGGGCCATTCCTTCTGGCTGTGATCTTTACTTGTGCCATATCCTGCCTCCGGCCATGATTATCGCAGCTTCGAAGGATTATGGTGGGGGAGCGTTGGCTTCAGCACTGAGCTGTCATCGATCTCGCGTTGGTCGAGCAGTCCTCGGCTCGTTACGCAGCCGCCGATTTTGAATACAGCAGGCTTCGGTAGAGCTCCAGATAATCATCGATCATGCGCTTGGCGGTGAAACGCTCACGCGCACGCTGGTAGGCACGGTTGGCATAGGTGCGGCGCAGGTCCCGATCCTCGCTCAATTGGCGGATGGTTTCGGCGAGACTCTCGGCATCATTGGCGCGGAAATACATGGCGGCATCGCCCCAAATCTCGCGGAAGCTCGGAATATCATTGGCCACGATGGCGCAGCGCGAGAAGGCAGCCTCCAGCGGCGCCATGCCAAAAGGTTCATAGCGCGACGTAGCAGCATAAATCGCGGCGCGGCTATAAAGCGTCCGAAGTTGAGCTTCGGTCTGCGGACCTTTGAGCGCGACGCACAGGTTATCGGTCGCGACCTTGACGTCGGCTCGGAGCGGAATACGCGACGCATGCGCTGGCTGCTCGGAGGCAACAATGCAAACCGAGATTGGATGCCGATGCTGGGTCAGTAAAGAAACCTGCTTGCCCGCGTCCCAGAGGCGCCCCACCGCGAGGACGGAGTCGTCCTTGGTAACGTACGGATTGAAGAAAATCGGATTGCGCCCGTTGTAAATAACGAGATCACGAGCGGGCCTCGCATAACAGGAACGCAGAGTCTGCAACATCCACGCGGAAGGCGCCACCACGGCAGTAGCGGCAGATAATCCTCGGATTACAATTTTGCGATAGGCCTCGAGCCAAGGCTTTTCTCCCGGTTCGTGATCGTGCACGGCTCTCCACCAACTGACCAGGTCCCCATGAGCGACTACCACCCGCGGCACATCCACCGGCAGGTCGCCGTAGCAGAATTGATTTAGGTGCAGCAGATCAGGCTTGACCTCGCGTACCAAGTCCGCCAAATAGTTCGAGGATGCTTCCAGATCTTGCTCGCCTTCCTGCATCCACTCCAGGCGAAAGGCAGTCGGACGATACTCGAGGCCATGCAACCTCTCCATCCACGCCATCTGTCGCGGTAATGGAATCTCGCCCAGACTGACCAGGGTTACACGCGCGCCGCGGCCGACCAAACCTGTCACGAGCTCGCGAGTGTAAGTCCAAACGCCACTAATCGTGTCCGCGGTAACGAGAACGTGCACGGGTCCTCCCGGACGAACCGTTGACGAGCGCCAGTGAGCAGCCATCTGCCGCTTCCAGCACGCTGCTATTCTAGTTTGAATAAGTGGATGGTCAGAAGGTTTTCTTTGTGGCAGTCACTCCAAAGGTTGCAAAATGTTGCATAGGTTAAGGGAAGGAACCGGCAGCGCGGTAAAGGTTCCATTCGTGCTCGTAATGTCGGCGCCGAAATCGAACACCGCGACCGCGCGGTTCAGAAGTTACATCGTCCGGGAGTAGCACGCCAAAGCTTTGCACTGTGGACACTGTCCGAGGGGATGAATCTCCAGTCATCTCCGTGCCGACCGACAAGCGAAATGCCCAGCATCCAACGACGTTCGTGGTCGCTACTTGGCCTGCGGCAACCAGTCCATGTCGTGCGCTGGGCAAAGGATGCTTTACACGGCAATACCCAGGCACCTGCGCAACTCGCGTGCGAGATCGTGAACGGTACGGATTTTCTCCCGAGCCAGTATGGGCAGGTTAGGCAATTCCAGCGCTAGCTCGCAGGAAAGCAACATCGCGGTGACCGCCCCGTTCAGGTCGCTTCGCAAGGCCAGCTCTGCAGCCTTCCGGGCGATCAAGTGTTCGCGTGTCCTGCGTCGCAATGCTGTCCGCAGCTCGCGCACCACACGTTTCTTCCCGCTAATGGCAAAGTTCACATAAATCGGGACAGCCGTTCCGACGTGCTGCAGAACCGTTTCGGTTTCATTTGGATCTGCTTCCAGCAGGGACTGATCAATTACCACCGCAGAATACTCCTCGGCATGCAGCCGAGTGGCAGCATCACTCAGGTTTTGAGCAACCTGTGTAGTTTCCGCCGTGGCTTCCTCCATTGCCTTGCCGCATTCCTGAGCTCGCGCATAAGGCGTGATGAGCAGAATCATGCTCTGCACAACAAGCACGTCTGGCACCATCCGCGAAACATTGAAATGATGAGAGTTACTGGACTCAAACGACTTTCTGTTCCCGTTATGGCACGCTGGAAGCGCCTCTTTCTATGGTTGGGCTATGGTTGGGCTATGGCTGGGAAGCATACTCCTTTAATTTTCGGTACAGAGTGGTCTTGCCAATTCCCAGCATGCGCGCCGCCAGCAGCTTGTCGCCATTCACTTGAACTATAGTATTAAGTATCGTTTGCTTTTCCAGCTCCGACATGGGAACAATCTTCGCTTGAGCTCCGCCCAAGCCTGGCTCGTCTTCAATCCGCACACTGTAGATGGTAGTCGGCAGATCACGAACGTTGATGGTGAGTGCCGTGGTCAGTGCGCACGCACGTTCCAGACAGTTCTCCAGTTCTCGCACATTTCCCGGCCAATCATAGGCCAGCATCGCTTTGAGAGCCTCGTCACTTAGAACACGTTCCTGTCCTGAATCGCGGCCTGCCCTTTCCAGAAAGTGGGCCGCTAGCAGCGGGATATCCTGCCGGCGCTCACGGAGAGGTGGAATGCGAAGGGTCAGCACATTCAGCCGGAAGTACAGGTCGCGGCGGAAGGTCCCTTTCGACACCGCTTGTTCCAACTCACCGTTAGTAGCCGCCAGAATGCGGATATTGATCTGGATACGCCTAGTGCTGCCGACCGGCCGGATTTCTTTTTCCTGGATCGCACGCAGCAGTTTGGCCTGCAGGTCGACGGGCAACTCACCGATCTCGTCCAGGAAAACAGTGCCGCCCTCGGCAATGGCCAGTAATCCATCTTTCGAATGCACCGCTCCTGTAAACGCGCCTTTGACATAGCCGAACAGCTCGCTTTCGATCAGCGTTGGGACCAGAGAACCGCAGTCCACGGGAACAAAGGGCTTGTCGTGAAAGGGTCCGGAAAAGTGAATTGACCGTGCGACCAGCTCCTTGCCTGTCCCGCTTTCGCCGAGTATCAGCACGGGATGCGTACTGTGCGCAGCCTTGGCGATGATGCGATAGAGCCTTTCCATCTCTGGCGCTCGGCCCACGATCCCGCCAAAGCCCTGTTTGGACTTGATCTTCTCCCGCAGAGTGCGGTTTTCCGTTTTCAACTTCAGGTGATTGGCGACGCGGTCCAACAACAGTCTTAGCTCGTCAATGCTGAAGGGCTTGGTGAAATAGTCGTAGGCGCCATTCTTCATCGCCTGCACCGCCGACTGCACCGTGCCATAACCGGTAACGACCACTACGACAGCCTCGGGCCGGTGGTTCTTGATCTGATGCAGGGCCTGCAGACCGCCTGCTCCGGACAGTTTCAAATCGAGTAGTACAGCGTCGATGCCCTGCGTATCCAAAATGCGACAAGCCTGTTCCGCCGAGTCCGCCACCAGAGTGTTGAAACCGAGCGACTGAGCTACCTCGCGACATGCCTCGCGAATGGCACGGTCATCATCTACGATCAGCAAGTTCAAAAAGTTTGCTCCCTCAATTTGCGGAGTGCTTGGCAAAATGGCAGGTGATGCTGCTGTCAACATCGTATTTACCTCTTTGAGTTTTGCGATTTTGGCAACGGATTCTGGTCCAGGGTCTTCCTCATCTTTCCTGCTTGTCGCACAGAAGGCAGGACACACCGAATCGGAACTGTTTGGTACCTATATGGTCCCGTTGGTGGCGTATGCTCCCCATTTGGAACAAATCATAGGGGTCCAGAGGAATGCTGCTAAGTTCAGTCGTCACGCCCTTTGGTAACGCGTCCTGTGGAAAACTCAGCTGAAATGGTCCGGGACGAGAAACGAAATACGAGTAATAAAAGATGGGAAATGAAAATGGGCGCGAGATTCGCGCCCAAGAAAAACGCCGTCGAAAGAACTCACCCGTGCACGGGGACTGCTTGTGCCACACGGAAAGTCAGACGACGTTCTGGCCCAAAACCTACATCCTTCTTGCCGGTGCCATAAGCTACTCCTGTGCCACCTGCGGCACCCACAGCACTGCCAATCAATGCGCCTTTGCCACCACCGGCCAGCGCCCCTATCAAAGCGCCAGCACCGGCGCCTCCGCCGATCATCTCCAGGTTGCGCTTCTCGTGCGAAGCGCCCTTTATGAATATGCTGGACGTTTGCACTGGCACGTCCTTTCCATTAATGGAAATGCTCGCCAAGGTCAACCGCAGGTAGCCGGGATCGTGCAGGCGACCTGACGCTTTGGCAGCCACCACGCGACCAGTCACGTTAGCTCCACGCGGAACCGCTGTCTGCCCTTGAATCACGATCGGTTCCTCGAGAACGCCTTCAAACGTGTCGCCGGAATGCGATGAAGCGCTGGAGACGGCTGACTGAAGCCGAATCGTGATCGGAGTTCCAGCAGGCAAATTCTGCGGTGTCGGGACCAACGTGCCACTCGGCGAGATCCCATTCTTTTTGGAGTCCCGATCAAACGGCAGGGTCCGATCATCGCCCTTCGGCGCCGCAGAATTCTCGTCCGCGGCTTGGGGATTTGGCTGGCGAGCGCAACCCACACTCAACGCCAGCACCAGCATGAGAACTGGAATGATGAAGACTGAAACCTTTGTGGCCTTCCACGACTTCATGGAGCGACCCTCCTCTTACCTACCACAGTTTCTATCTCGCACGAGCGATGCCATGCTTTGTCTCTGTATCTAGAGTACTTAGCAGCAGTAAAGCGTTACCAGCTATGTACTTTTTGCAGATAGTCTTGTGAGGGCGGACAGGCGGCGGCCACTTCAGCCACGACAGGGGCAGCTTCACGACCTGGCGGTTTGCAAAGGCTATCGGGATTAGGGACAACCTTGAACCGCCAGGGCAAATCTCTTCCCGGTGCACTGCCTGACTGTCCACGCAGCTTGGCTGGCTCTTAATTAGTTACTCGAACCCGAGCCTTCCGCCAATGCGCTCTGGGCTTCGTTTTCCGGCTGGATGATTACCCCGTCAAACGGCGTGGCCGCCATGAACCGGCCATGCACCACGCTGATCCGCCGCAGCGGGAAACCTGAATCCGGACCGCGCTGCCAACTGCGCCCACCATTGGTGCTTTCGAAAATCACGCCGGTGGCGCCACTGGTTGCGAGCAGGCGCTTGTGGCTGCCGTCATAGGCAATGGAAGTGATGTCCTTGTCCGGAAGACCCGCGAGCACGCGTTGCCACGTCGTACCGGAATCTCCGCTGCAGAAAGCGCCTTCGCGCGATGCGACAAAGATCTGCCTATCCGGGGCTATCGTCACATTACGGACGTTCGGCTTGTAAGATGTCAGTCGGGCTTGCTTCCACGTCATTCCGCCGTCAGCCGAGACCACAACACTAGAGCGCGTGGCGGCTACGAGCAGATCATCGCTTGCGCGTACGGAGATGAAATCCTGTTCACCCAATACCGGGCCGCCTTTCCAGGTTTTGCCCTGGTCGGTACTGGTGAACAAACCGGACGAAGTTGCCGCAATCCAGCGATCGGGAGCAAGCTCGATATCGCTGACCCGCGCCTCGAGCACTGATCGAGTGCTCGTCTTGGTTGCCACTGTCCGCTTGCTTCCCTTTTTTATCGGGCGCATTACGCTCTTCTCAGTGAGGACGGTATTAATCGGACGCCATTGGCTGGCATTGCGCTCCAGCATGAACACACCCCGGTTGGTCCCTGTGACCAATGCACCGCTACTGGTCTGCTTCAGAGAGAACACGTCGCGGCCGTCCAGGCCCGCGCTTTTCTGCAGCCAGTGCGTACCCCCATCACGGGAGTAGAACACTCCTCCCGCCTCCCGGTCGTTCACCACACCTGCATAAATGGTGTTCGGATCTTTCTGGTCGGCGAGGATCGAGGTCACGTACCGATGCGTGTAGCCGTGGTTCGAAGCCGTGAAGCTCTGCGCGCCATCGTCACTGGCCATCACGCCGCTGCGATCAGTTGCCAGCAGCACACGCTGCGAATTGCGAGGATCAATCAAAACATCATTCACCACAATTTCGGGATTGCTCACGCGTTTCCAGGTCTTGCCCTGGTCTGCAGTCTTCCACAGACCTTCGGTGGTTCCGGCGTAGATGACGGAAGGGTTGCTGGGGTCTTCTTTGAGGACGCGCGTGCGGCGCGCCGAGAACGGAATACCCTGAATTTTCTGGAACAGCTCGCCCGCGGTAGTGCTCTTGTAAATTCCTGAGCACGCACTGGCGAACACCACCGAAGGGTTCTTGGAATCGACAATGATGGAGAACACATCGGAGTCGTCGATCATTCCTTTGTTGATGTGGTGCCAGTTTGCTCCGCCGTCTTCCGTCTTCCAGGCCAGGTGCCACGTGCCGGCGTAGGTGACATTGGGATTAAGCGGATCAACCGCAATCGACTCGATATTCTTGATCTCCGACTGGTTCGAGATTCGCTCCCAACTGTTGCCGCTATCATTGCTGCGGTACACACCGTCGAGGGCGCCAGCTACAAGCACCTGTGAATCGGAAGCTGCGACCGCCATTGCGCGGATGGATTTTCCGTGAATGCCGGGCAGCGCCTCCCAAGTCTTTCCGCCATCCCGTGTGCGGAACAGATCGCCGGCTTGCTGGTTGGCCACGCTCCAGGCGGAGACAAACATGGTCTGCGCGTTTCGCGGGTCGATTGCAATGTGGTCGAGCACGTAGTCATCGCTGCCTAGCCGGGCAAATCGCGACCAGCTATGCCCACCGTCACTGGAAACGAAAAGGCTCCCCGTGCTGGTACCCAGAAATATCTGGTCCGGATTGTGTGGATTGTAGGCCAAGCTGCGGACATCGCCCCCGTCCGGCCCCAGAACCGCCCACTGACTCGCCCACAAAGTGGAGGTGCAAAACAACCCGACACACAATACAATCAACGATTTACGCGGAATAATCGGCATGGCACTCCACTTCATAAGCAACCTTTGCCCCCCGGTGAAAGTTTGGCTTGCGTCGGCCAGAGTGACAGGCTGCCACGCCTCCTTCAAGTTACTTAAGGCCAGAGAAAAATGGCACCAAAAATGGGCCGGCCGGGTCTTGCCCCGAGCCGGCCCGCGCATTTCTTCTGATGCAGTTATTGAGCCTTTGGTTTAGCCCCCTTTTTCTTACCTGCCGGGGGCCGCGGGTGATCCGGAATTGGTTTCACCTGGGTCTCGTCTACCGGTTGAGTTCCTTCCTGGGTGAATGTTGCACCTGCCGGAACAACCCAATAGTCAGCAGTCTTGGTACCGCCACTTCCGGTGCGGACTTCGATACGGCTGGCGTCGATACCCTGCTTGGCTTCGCCACCTGAGAGGTACGCCTTGGAGTTGACAGCACGCTCCGCTGCCAGGTTCTTGCGCTTCTCACTGGGGTCCGCATTACCGACGATCACCAGCTTCGAATCAGGTTCATGTTGTAAGCGCTGAGCCACATCGTCCAGCACCGCCTTGCATGTGTTATCCACCCGCCACGGCTTCGTGGCGTTCGGGAAGTCGCACGAGCTCAGCTTGCTGGCTTGTGGTGGCGGAGGAGGCGGAGCTTCGACAGTCACCGTAGATGAACCCGAAGTACTCAGACCGCGAGAGTCGGAGCAGGTTGCATTTATAGTGATGGGACCGGGCGACGCGCCGGAGGTATTCAGGGTGGCGGTGTTGCCGGTGCCTGAGATACTGCCGCCGCTGGCTGTCCAATTGCTTACGTTCACTTCTACATTATCCGGGCTCTTGCAGTCGCAAGTGATGGTGGCCGGAGTTCCGGCTTGAACTGTGGTGGGGTTCGCCGAGCATGACATGGTCGGCGGATTCTTCGGCGGCTCTTTCACCGTGAAGTTTGCGTTGCAGGTTGCCTCCCCGCCCTTTTTCATTTTGGGATCGGAAACTCGGGCAGTAACTGTATAGCTGCCACCAGCCAAGCCAGTGGTGTCGATGGCAGCGGTCGTGTCCTTTCCGCTCACTTTTCCGCCGGTGGTGCTCCAGTTGTAAGTGAGTGTGTGCTTGGGATTGAAATTACTGGCGGTCACGGTCGCAGTAACCGGCTCGCCGACCATGACCTCACTGGGCTTCACCGAGCAGCTTGCTGCAACCGGCGCAGACGGTGCGCCGCCGAAATTGAATACCAAACCGGTCCGCAGCCGCGCACCCGACAAGCCTGGACGGCGCAGCGCAGAGTCCACGGGGGAAACTACGTCTGCGTAGTTGAAATGTCCCCACACCCAATCCGCCTCAATCAGGCGCAAGCTGATGAAACGCTTGATCGGCAAGTCAATGCCTCCCCCAAGCACAGCTCCAAGGCCGTTTTTCGTATCAAAGGGGTGCGCCTCCAGACGATTCCAGCCGAACAGAGTGTTGGCGAACATATTCATTCCTTCTGTACGCCAGATGAAACGCGGACCCACCGTGAGGGTCTGTTCACTGCCGATATCGTGAAAGTTGCGGCCGAAGTCGATCGTGAGCCCCCAGTGTTCACTAAAATTGTAAGTGCCGCTCACCCCAAAGCCTTTCGGCATACTCGGCAGCCTTCCCACCGGTGGCGCAATGCTGCCGCCTGGATCCAACCACTGATAGCCGCCGAAAATTTCCGCCTTTGGCGGGTTCTCCTGCTGCGCCAGAAGGCCACCTGACATGAGGACCAGAGCTACGAGCAGCAGGGCACCACTCAATATCGCACGGCCGCTGCATCTATCGCGACAAACCGACATGTAATCCTCCGAACTACGCTCGTCTTAATTTCCACCCGGGATACAATCTTAGGCGCTGTACGGCTGTGACAAAGTAGCTATTTCTTTAATTTGCGAATTTTACAGCACAAAAAGCCGGAACTGAAGGATTGGCGCTGCTAATCTTTCCACATCGGGTACCACTTGTGGCAACAACAATTAGCTCGTGTCGCGCTGATTTCCGTCTCACATTGATATTGCAGCGCAAACTGCGCTTTGGCCCGATTGCTCACAGCAGAGTTCGTTGGTGGCAAACCGTGGTGTGGCCTTGCTTGAAACAGCAGGAAGCCGGAATAATAGTGGCCTGATGAATAATGAGAGAGTACTGATCATCGAAGACGAGGAAAACGAACGCACTGGTCTCGCCGAATTGATTTCCGCCTGGGGCTATCGTACAGAAACCGCCAAGGACGGAATGGAGGGTATGGATAAGGTCACTCACTGGTCGCCCGCGATCATCGTGACAGACCTGAAGATGCCTCGTATGAGCGGCATGGACTTGCTGGAGCGCCTCGCGGAACAAAATCAAACTATGGCCGTGATCGTCGTGACTGCCCAGGGGACCATTGACAGCGCTGTACAGGCGATGCGCATGGGCGCCTATGACTATGTCCAGAAGCCGATTGATACCAACCGGCTGCGAACCATCCTGCAGAATGCCTCCGCACTTCTAGGGACACGGACAGAGCTTGAGGTCACTAGGCGGAAGTTGCGCGATAGCGGCTCGCTGGGCGAGTTGGTTGGCGCCTCCAAAAAAATGCAGGAGATTTTTCATCTGATTGAGATGGTAGCTCCCAGCACTGCCTCCGTCCTCATCACTGGCGCTAGCGGAACTGGCAAAGAACTCGTCGCGCGCACAATTCACGATCTTAGCCCGCGAAGGAATAAACCGTTCCTTCCCATCAACTGCGCGGCTATCCCGGAAACTCTGATTGAAAGTGAAATCTTCGGCCATGAGAAGGGCGCATTCACTGGAGCTCTCGAGCGCCGTACCGGCTGCTTCGAGCTGGCGGAAGGCGGAACTTTGCTGCTGGACGAAATCGGCGAGATGCCCGTGGCGACGCAGGCCAAGCTGTTGCGCGTACTCGAGGACCGCAAGCTCCGCCGCCTCGGCAGCAAAGTGGAAACTACCGTTGATGTGCGCGTTCTCACGGCTACCAACAAAGTCCCCGAGGAGGCCGTCGCCAATGGTGAATTGCGTCAGGATCTTTACTATCGGCTCAACGTTTTCAACGTCCACATGCCGCCACTTCGGGAGCACAAGGAAGACATTCCGGAATTGGTGCGAGCACTGCTTGCCGAAATGAGCGCCAGACATGGCCGGAAGGTGGCAACCGTTAGCGAAGCTGTACTCAATGCCTTCAACAATTATTCCTGGCCTGGGAACGTTCGCGAATTGCGCAACGCGCTTGAGCGTGCGGTTATCGTGTGTGAGGGCGCGGTCATCGAGACCAGGCACTTGCCGCCGGGCTTCGGACAGACCACGGTCCGTCCGGCCGTCAACGACCCGGATGCCGTAAGACTGGGCGTCGGCACGACTGTCGAGCAAGCGGAGAAGCTGCTCATCCTCAAGACACTGGAATCGACCCACAATAACAAAACGCGTGCCGCCGAAATTCTCGGCATCAGCCTCAAAACACTTCATAATAAGCTTAAGGAATACGGCAGCGCGGCGGGCGACGGTACCCTCGGCAAGGAGGACTGAACCCTTCGCGCACCCTGCCGGGTTGGAGATTCGCACTAGTTCTGAGATGTCGGCAGGCTGACCCACTCAGAGCTTGTTGCTGAGCAATGCGCAGGAAAACCAAAATCGTACTCGCCATCACTTTCATGATCGCGGTGTTGGTGTCAGGATTTTCCTATCTGTATATTTCTCAGGTCCTGCGGCAACGGGTTAATTCTGCGTCCGAGCTCGCCATCCTGTACACGGCACAACTTGCCTCTGCAGCTGCGAACGCAGTGCCCGACCTCAGCAGCACGCGCGTGGATACCAGCGATCCTGCAGCTGTCCGCGCGGCTATCGCGGAGTATCTCCAGGAAGACCAGAACCTCAACAATATGCTGGAATCGGTGGTCGGCAACTGGTCGATCGTGTACGACGCGGCCATTGTCGGTGTGGATGGCCGGGCGATCCTCGACAGCAATCCAGACTTGAACAACAAACGTTTGATCGCCCATCCGGATTTCCAGGTTTTGCGCGACGCTCGTTTCTGGCAGCAGCTCCGGCTCGTCTACAGTCCAGCCACAGTCTATGACGTCAGTGTGCCATTGCAACTGGATGGCGCTCCGTTTGGCAGTATCCGCGTGGGTATCTCGACCGTCTTCCTGAAGGACGAACTTACGCCGCGGCTGAAGCACGCGGTGTTGTTCTCGATTGCCGCGATTCTGCTGTCTCTACTTCTCTCAGCCGGAGTGTCGAATCTGGCACTCGGTCCCCTTAAGGAAATCAGCCGAAACCTTGACAGTGTGAGCGCTGGTGAGGCCGAGGTAGTGGAGTCCGAAGGAGAATCACAAACCGATGAATATGGGATGGTCACGCTCAAGATCGCCCATCTGGGCCGCCAGATCCGGGATACAAACCAGATATTTTCTGCTCTGAAAGAAAATGTTGAACAAGTAATGGCCACACTGCAAGACGGCCTTATATTTTTTACCCAGGACTTGCGTGTCGTGCTGGTGAGCGCCTCGGCGGAGCGCTTTCTGGGCCGTCCGCGTCGTGAGATCCTAGGGCACACCGCCAAGGAGATCTTTTCCGAGACTTCTCCGCTGGGCGCGCTGGTTATCGAAGCTTTCGAACGGCGCCGCCCGCTGGTTCAGAGCGAGATGGAAGGGGAAAAAGGCAGGCGAGTACAGGTTTCACTCGACTTCATTCAGGAAAGGGGATCGCACATCGGCGCGCTCTTAACCATGCGTGACGCCGAGTCGGTGCGACGCATCGAAGATGAAATCGAAATGTCGCGCCGCCTTTCCGCCAGCAGCCGGCTCACTCGCGGAGTCGCCCACGAAGTCAAAAATCCCATCAATGCCATCGTGCTTCATTTGCAATTGCTGCAGAACAAACTTCAGCAGATCGACCCCGAGACGCGGCGTCACATGGAAATTATTGGTAATGAAATTCATCGGCTGGACCGTGTAGTGCAGATCCTGGTGGATTTCACCCGTCCGCGTGACCTGCATCTGGAAGAAATCGACCTGCGCCATCTCTTAGAAGATGTCACGCTTTTGGCGGCCCCGGAGGCCGAGCAGCATGGTGTAAACATCAATCTAGAATTTCCCGCCGAGCCCTTGAACGTCAAGGTTGACACCGACTTCATGAAGCAGGCGGTCCTCAACATCATGTTAAATGGGGTACAGGCCATGCCCAGTGGAGGCACGCTCAGCGTCGCCGCACGACGTGACGAAGACATCGTCGTCACCGAAATCCGAGACCAAGGCGGAGGCATCCCCCCCGAGATCCAGGACAAAATTTTCGAGCTTTACTTCACCACCAAAAAGGAAGGCAGCGGAATCGGCCTCGCCCAGACTTACCAGATCATGCAGTGGCATTACGGATCTGTGGATTTCGAGTCAAGGGATGGGAAGGGCACGACGTTTCGCCTGCAACTCCCCTTGGCCGAATCCCCACTGGACGCCTTAAGAGAACTCGCTACTCGAGATTAAGCTTCGACGCGAAAGTAATTGCGCCAGAAACTCTGCTCGAAGATACAATTCAAGAGCGAGTGCTGCCGGGTCCAGCATCGCAGGAACTCAGCTATGTACCTAGCCGGGATACTCGGGGTGTGCGCGCTACTGAGTATTTCCTCAGCGGCGGGCGCACCTTCCCAAGCAAAAACGTCTCCTGAGGAACAAGCGGCGGCTTCCCAAGCAGGACAGACTCAGGAAGGTTCGTCGGGCAAGCAGCAGGCAGGAACACCACCAGCAAGCTCGACTTCTAGTACGCCGAGCGACAAATCGAAGCAATCGTCAGCTTCCGCATCAAAGACTCACCACCGCAAACACAGGCACTCACGCCGGAATAAGATCGTTGTGCGCGAGGGGGGAACCACCGAGACCAGTGCTCTGCTTGCTCCCGGGATGCCGGGGGCCCAGGCCTCTCACCAGCGCCAGAATGCCACGCAATTGCTGGCCTCTACTGACGGGAATCTGAAGAGGATTTCTGGCCGCCAGCTTAACTCCAACCAGCAGGCCATGGTGGATCAGATCCATTCGTTCATGCAACAGGCCAAGGACGCGATCAAGGAGGGCGATCTTCAGCGCGGGCATAACCTCGCGATGAAGGCACATTTGCTTTCTGATGAGCTTCTGAAGCACTAGATGGTGTTCAGCTACCGGCGCTTCCGGCTTCACAGCCTATGGAATTCTTAGGTAGATGCTCAAACTTCCTGAGATCATTTCCCTCTCGCCCGCGCGCTGTTTACTTTGGCAAGCAGATCGCGTGAAGGCTGCTGCAATGGCCCTGGGATCTGTACTGCTTCATTTAGCACATTTCGTGCTTCATCGACGTGGTTGAGCTTGGCATAAGCGTAGCCCAGACGGTACAGCGCCGTTGCATAAGCAACCTCATCTTGTCCCTTCAGCAAACCAGATGCCAATTTCAGCTCTGTTATGGCCGCTGCCGTCTTGTCCTGCTTCATGTAGGCGTAGCCGAGCGTGGAGCGCGCTACTCCTGACGAGAGCTTGCGCGAACGGTCGGCCTCGGGCGAATTCGCCTTGGCAAGCGCAATCACCTTTTGAGAATAACTGACCGCCTTACTGATGCTCCCCGGCTTCGACTCGTCGACGTAGGCGTTGGCCAGCAGCAGGAGCGCGGGTACGCTGTTCGGGTTGGTTGCGAGAGTCTTTTCGCCATACGCCAACAGGCGCGCCGAATCATTGAGCTGTCCCGGGCCAAGTGTGTACATGGCGTATTGCGCCACTTGCTCCTGGAAGCGTGAATCGGGAAACGCCGTGGTGAAATGTTCGATGTATGACATGCGCTTCTTGGCATCTTTCTCGTCAGCGATTGCATTGAAAGCCGCCGTCTCGAGAAACTCATATGAGCTCTTAGTCACGGTCTTTTGTTCATCGAGTTGTCTAGCGAATTCCGCGTCGCTGATGCCTTCGGGCTTCGGCTGCTTGGCGATTGAGTTGTACGACTCGCCGCCCTTGGTTGCGTATTCCATGATCTTGGCGTTGTCCTTCATCTGCTGCGCGAGATTAGTCTGCGAGACGAGGATGTCCAGATTATGGGGAGCACCTGCCAGCGCCTTATCACCATACGACCCGGCTTTTTGCAGATCCCCTGTGCCCTGGTAGTACTGCGAGAGCTGCCAGTTCCCATAGGCAACGGCCGCCGGATTCGACGCGAATTTCTGTAGAAAATCCTCGTACAACGTAACCTTCTTCTGTCCATCTTGTTCGTTGGAAATTGCCTGAAGCGCCTGATCCTCCGGCGTTCCCGCAGCAATTACAATCCTGTCCACTTGTGCCCGGCAGATTAGAGGAATAAGAACAATGGCGAGCACGAGAACATAACAGCGATTGCGCTCCATAGGTCACCTCCCCGGATGCGATCGATAGCAGTTGAACCTTGGTAGCCCGAATGCTAGCGCCGAATGGGATGGTAGGCAAGACTGAAGGGCACGCAAGGGGCTGCGCGGGACGGTCTCAGACCCGCCGATGACCGGGGTAGAGACCCGGGTCACGAACTCACTTCCGCCCTGTTCGTTTCTGGGCAACGACCAGCCCGCGCGGAGTAGGCAACAGCACGACCGAAATCAGGCCTTCGGCTTCCAATTTCAAAGCGGCCTCGCGCACCAGCTTCAGGTGCGAACTGGCATCGTGCATCAGAATCAAACCATAAGGACTGATCTGCGGCAGGAAGCGTCGGACTTCCTGCTCGCGAACGGGCATGTCACTGTCGCTGAAGAACAGGTCGATTGTGCCCTCGACTTTCATCTCCAGGCTGGACTCGTTGCGGAGCTCAATCCATCTAGCCAAGCTGGAATTCTCAATCCGCTCTTTCGCCTTTGCATACACTACCGGATCGAATTCACAACTGATGACTTTTCCCAGTCCGTTCGCTTTGAGACCCTCCGCGATCCAGAGAGTGCTGATGCCACTGAAGGCACCGGTCTCGACCACCAATTCCGGTTTAATTGTGGTCACGACGGCGCGCAGAAATTCCAGCACTTCGACCTCGGCAGTCATCGAGTCGAACATACTCCATCGCTCCGGGTGTAGACACTCCGGAGTTGCGCGATGATACTCGGGCTGCACAAGATCACCGCTGCGTTCAATCTGGCGCAGGATGCGGTGTTCCTGTTTTTCTTTTTTGAAGAGCCGCTTTAAGTCGAGCCGCATGCAGAGGCAGTAGCAGTATACGATTGCAGGGAAGATGTCAAAAGCATCGCCTGATTTTTTCCACCGCGGCTCCCCAGCGAGATGAAAACAAGACAGGCGACCCTTGGATGAATCGCCGGTCTCGTCAAGCAAATTTCATGCTGCCGCTTTACCCGCTTGAATGTTATGGGCTGAGGAGTTCTCGACTGGTAGCGTCTGCACGGTTGGATTCCCCTGCATCAGGGGGACCAGCTTCGCTGCGACTTCTTGAAACAGCCCGTTGTGATAATTGTCGACGTCCGACGCAGTCTTCCACAGCGTTACGCAGGAGAATTGGCCTGTGGCTGGGTCCAACGACTCGATATTCTCGAGGAATCCCGCCTGCGCCTGGATGCGTGGCAGAAACTCATTGTTGAGCGCGTTCTTGAACTCATTGACCTTAGCCGGATTGATGTTGCAACTGATGATGCGCGAAAACATTGCTTGCCTCCTTGCTGGATGGGTTTGAAGAGAGATGTTTGTCACCCCAAGCGAGTCACCCGAGAAAAACGGAACGGCTAGCTTGAACCGTGTCCGGTCAGTGGGGTGAGAGCTGAGCAACAGCACTTTTCGAGGTTTCCGCAAACCCTACGCCTGGAACGGACTGGAAGTCAATGGGATACGTACGCGTGTCACAACGCCTCATGTCATCAATTGTGTCAACAGCGGTTCGCGGTTCGCGGATGCTGCCCTGGCGCACTATCGATTTCTGTCGACAGGGGCGAGGGGTTTAGCCGAAGGGCACTTCTGCGGCCGATTGGCTGACACTTACTTTTCATTTAAATTTGAACGATGCGCGCCATTCTGCAGAAGCGCGCCCTGCGCTTCGTGTTCGGGGCCAACGTTATCTCCATGCTGGGCAGCGGGATGAACTCCGCTGCAGTCGCCTGGTTCATCCTGCAAGCCACGCACTCTGAGATGGCACTGGGCACGCTGGCCGTGTTGCAGACGATCCCCGCGATGTTGATGCTGCCTTTCACCGGCGTCATCATCGACCGCGAGGACCGCCGCCGACTAGTCATGATGCTCGACGCAGGGCGAGCCATCGTTATTCTGACCGTGTCCGTTCTTGCCTACATTGGTAAGGTTCATGTCTGGCAGCTTTATCTGATGAATACTTTGGTCGCGGCGGGATTCTGGATGTTCTGGCCCACTATCACTGCACTGATCCAGGAACTCACGCCCGAGGGTGAGTTCGTTCACGCCAACACTTTCTTGCTTGCTGGAATTCAGGGCGGATGGTTAATCGCCGGCTCGATCGTCGGCTTCGTCTACAACCACATCGGACTGGGCGGCGTGTTGCTCATCGACTTCAGCACCTACGTCGTGTCGTTCCTCTGTTATTTCGCTGTTCGGAAAGGCCACCACGTAGTACCGCGGCCGGCGGAATTACGAGCAGACATCATCGCCGTCGAGAGTGGATTCGAGCGCTTCTGGCGCGAACTGCGGGAAGGCATTCACTTCCTTCGAGACCATCGCAGCGTGGTCCTTATTGGTATAAGTTGGGCGCTGTTTCTGGGGGCGATGTTGACCGGGATAGTGGTGACGGCTCCGTTAAGCGATCGCATATTTCACGCCGGCGCTGTCGGTTACGGTTGGCTCAACGCCGGATGGGGGGTGGGTGCCTTTCTGAGCGCGGTTTATGCTCCAAAAGTGATCGCTAGATTAGGTGCGCGAAGCTCCATTGCGATTTCGATGGCTCTGCTGGCACTTTGCATGACCGTGTCTCCGTTTTCTCGATTGCTGGCCGTTGCCGTCCTCTTGTACGGGGTTATGGGCTCGGCGCGCGGAGTGAGTGGGATAGCCATGAATACCGGTCTGATGGAACAAGTTCCTTCGCACTTCATGGGAAGAGTCCAGAACACTTTCTATTTTGCCGGAACCTTTTTGCAAGTCGTGCTCGGATTGCTAGTGGGCGCGGTTGCACACAGAATCCGCTTGAGTGCCGGTTTCGCCATAATCGGCTTGGTGTACGTGCTGGCATTTGTGAGCGCGAGTTGGCCGGTGGAGAAGGCGGCCGCAGTCTCCGCAGCGAAATGATTTTGATTGCAAAAGTGAGGAGTCAGATGGCAGAAGTAAGAAAACGAACTTACCGCAGATAAGGAATCAGAGTAGACTTCGGCCCCATTCGAGGTTAGGGCCTTACTTCTGCATTCTTAAATCTGACTTCTGCAGTCTGCAGTCTGCAGTCTGCATTCTTACTTCTGCCTTCCTTACATAAGCTGCTATCCTTTCTGCTTCCCATTTCTTCAGGAGACATGCATGACGTCCAACCTTGATGGTCGAAACGCCGTTGTCTTCGGAGTAGCGAACAAGCGCAGCATCGCCTGGTCGATCGCGCAGGGACTGCACAAGGCAGGCGCCAAGCTCGCCATCACCTACCAGAACGAGCGTCTGGAGCAGGAAGCCAAGGATCTCATCCTTTCTCTCCCGGGCGCCGACGCACTCATGTGCGATGTTTCGAAAGATGAAGAAATCGACCAGCTGTTTGGAGAATTGAAGCGGCGCTATGGCAAACTTCACGCGCTGGTCCATAGCGTGGCATTCGCTCCGGCTGAAGAATTGAAAGGGGATTTTGTAAACACAACGCGCGAAGGCTTCCGCATTGCTCACGATATTAGCGTGTACTCGTTGGTCGCGCTCGCCCGCGCCGCCGCACCGCTGATGGAAGACGGTGGCAGCATCATCACCATGACCTACTACGGCGCAGAGAGAGTAGTTCCCCGCTATAACGTGATGGGCGTGGCCAAGGCGGCATTGGAGTGCACCGTTCGCTATCTTGCCTACGACTTGGGCAAGCACAAGATTCGGGTGAATGCCATCTCTGCCGGCCCCATCAAGACTCTGGCTGCGCGCGGGATTGCTGATTTCAGCGAAATGCTGAAAGCCCACGCCGAGCGTGCTCCCCTGAAGCGTAATGTGGATGTGAACGAGATCGGTGCGACTGGCGTGTTCCTCGCTTCCGACGCCAGCTCCGGCATCACCGGCGAGGTCATTTACGTGGATTGTGGCTACAACATCATGGGGTTTTGAAAGCAGTTCTCGGTCCTCAGTTCTCAGTGGCCAGTCGTCAGTGGCTACTGGTCAGAGGTCAGTATCAATGCTCACTTCTCTGTTCAGTTGTCACTTGCTAGTAGTGCCCAGCTCTGGCTTGCCGACAATGGTTCGACAGCTCTACGATCGGAACAAGTATCATTCGGCACTCAGCGGCTGGTGATCTGGATGCGCCGCTCGCTTTCCCCCACCCTTTCCAGGACGATCTCCACATCTCTCTCGCGCTCGAAACGGGGAAATTTCTCCCCCCACTCAATCAGTAGAACGCTGCTTTCGGCGATCAGGTCGTCGAGACCCAGCGTCTCCAGTTCGCGCTGAGTATCTACGCGATAAAGGTCAATGTGATAAACCTTGACCCGGGGACTCCTGTACTCGTGCACCAATGTGAAGGTGGGACTGGTGACATCCTCTTCGGAAGCGGCGTCGAATGCTTCAGCGATGCCTTTGACGAGCGTAGTCTTGCCCGAACCTAACTCGCCGCGCAAGACTACGAGTTTCGGTGGGGCGAGCGTCTCCGCCAATGTGCGCCCGAAGGCGATCGTCTCCTCGGCCGAGTGGGTCGTGACCTCTCGCATCATGCCGGTGCGCAGACCAGTATAGCGAGAGCTTACTTTGGGCGGAGAAACCACGAGCTACAGGAACCTAGAGGCCCTTAGGCGCCGAAGGCTGATTCAACCGTCCTCCGAGAAAATTGCGGTCCATCACTGACTCCACCGCCATACGCAGCTTGCGATGATCTTCGTCGCCTATGGCGATGAAGCGGAATGGCTGCAGGCATCCGTTGCTGTACTGCCGCGCTGGATTCAGCATCTCCGCCATGCCGTGGACCTGGCCAGAGCTTGTCTGGAAGGCAATCTCGATGAAATCGCCGTGCTCCAGCGCCTTGACCAGAGCCAACAGGCCACCTGTGACAGAGATGCTTTGGAGTTGACCTCGAGCACGCTGGCCGTCTTCTAACCGGATGGCAGCCAGGACTGACCCCCCTAGCTGTACCCGCGCTGCGCGCCGCTGTGGATTTGGTTGGGGGAAATGGGTCATACCCGAGAATCACTATGTCATGTCTTTCTCCTTCTCGGCAGGTTACACAAGGCTCAACTGAATTTGAGTCTCCCCTTCCGCAGAATTATCATTAACCGCTGTAATGGTAAGTAGATAGGACTATTACTCAACTCGTTAATGTCCGATTGGACCCATTGATTCGCGGCAGGTTTCTCGGGTGTTTGATAGGAGGACAATATGACGGATATTGGCGGTTGGGCGGCGCCTACTTTGAGTCTTGTTGCGACGGTTATTTCCGTATGGGCGAAGAAGAGCGTCGATGATCTGCGAAAACAGCGACAGGTACGTCTGCTTCTTCCGCAACTCAGGGCCTATCGGAGTTTGTGGGCAATTACCGAGGAAGCCAGTCCCTCCGTGGAGAAGGAGCCCACGGCTGTCGAGAGAAGGCAGCTCGAAGAAAAATTTCGCAAGTGGTATTACGAAGAAGGGAACGGAATTTTTCTCTCCAAAGAATCACGGGGAATTTTGGTGCAAGCGAAGCAAAGCCTCTCGAACACGGACACGATTAAGTTCGCCGAGGTCATCAAAACGCTTTCTCAGCTACGAAGCCAATTGAAAAACGACCTTGGAGTTTACGGCAAAGAAGATCTGGCAGGAGATCACAAGATTTAAGTCGTTGGCCGACCAACCAATGACAGTCGCTAGGCGCTTCAGCAGCCGATTTTGGTGAACTTCTCCCTCCTCGCCTGCCGCGCGCGTCGGAATGCTTCAGGCAAGTTTTGGACGAGATCGGTTGCCACCAGCGACTGCTCTCCCATAGTTTCGCGCGCGATGTCGCCCGCAAGACCGTGCAGGTAAACTGCCGCAATCACAGCTTCGAAAACACGCATCGGATTCTGCGCAATGAAACCCGCAATCACGCCGGTGAGAATGTCGCCTGTGCCGCCGGTAGCCATGCCTGGATTTCCGGTGGTGTTCACCCAGACAGTAGCGTCGGGCTGAGCGGTCAAAGTACGATGACCCTTGAGTACGACGATTAAGTTGTGTTCACGGGCAAACGTTCGGGCCACCTGAAGCCGGTCGCGCTGGACCGCAGCCGCCGTCGAACCCACCAGCCGTGCCATTTCGCCGGGATGGGGAGTGATGACCAGCGGACGTCCGCCACCATCGAGCTTTTCTGTGCAGCCCTGGAAAGCATTAAGACCATCCGCGTCCACGACCATTGGAACTTTATACCTGCTCACGACGGTCTGTACGAATTCCACGGTTTCGGCATCCCGCGAAATTCCGGGGCCGATCGCAAGCACGGTTTTGTGCTCGACCAGGGCATCCAGCCGCTCGTAGTCCAGGGCACGCAGCGAGATGGTCCCGTTTCCCGTTTCCTCTAGCGGCTCTGTCATCAATTCGGGATGAAATCCGGCTACGGTGGGCAGCACGGATTTCGGCGTCGCTATCGTGGACAAGCCTGCGCCCGCACGCAACGCGGACATGCCTGCCATGGCTGCTGCCCCGGCCTTACCCAGCGAACCGCCGATCACCAGAACGTGGCCGAAGTTGCCCTTGTTGGCGGCAGCGGGACGCGGTCCGATCAGCGACGCAATGTCCTTCGCGGTCGTGACATTGAGTCGTAGGTCAGAAACGATTGCGTCATCGGGCGATCCGATGGGCGCAACCAGAATCGGACCGTTGGCTACAAGTCCGAACACGTGCGCTGGACGCGGAGCAGTAAAGGTAACGACCGCATCCGCACGCGCGACCGCGCCAGTCTGTTCGCCCATTACATCGGCATCGGCGCCGGAGGGAATATCCACAGCGATTACCGGAGCAGAGGTTGCATTGATAGCGGCGATAGCCTCGGCGTAACGTCCGCGAACGGGCGGGCGAAAACCCGTTCCGAGGATCGCGTCGACGAGCACGTCGGACTCGAATACCGCACGCGCCCTCTCGCTTTTTAAGTCATCCCCTGATTTCGCAATGATGGGCGAGACTGGAAGCCTCTTAAACATCTCCGCTGCATCACCGCGCAGCTCGGAAGGATCCGCCAGCAGCAACACCTGCACTTCCCTGCGAGCTTCGTGCAGCTTTCGCGCAGCTACAAAGCCATCGACACCGTTGTTGCCCTTCCCGCAGATAACGCCTATGCGACGCGCGGAAGGATATTCTGCGAGCACAACCTCCGCCACTGCGGTTCCCGCATTTTCCATGAGCGTGAGCGAAGGGACGCCGAAGCGTTCGCTGGTGAGGCGATCGATCTCGCGCATTTCAGCCGCAGTGACGATCTTCATACCCTGGCGGCCGCCATCTGTTCGAGTTGCCGGAGCTGGGAAGGTTCTCCCATGGCGATGAGGTAATCGCCGGGCTCAATTCGATCATCGGGCGATGGATTGAAGCGCATTCCCGATTCGCGCTTAATGGCAAGAATAATGACGCCACGATCCTGGCGAATTCGCGAACCCTCAATGGTTTTTCCGGCGAAAGCGGAGTCCCGGCCAACGCAGATTTCGCCGATCTCAAGATCCATGCCAAGGTGGGTGGTAGCCGTATCGAGGAAGCTGACCACGTGCGGCCGCAGGAATGACTGCGCGATACGGTGTCCGGCAAATGAATATGGGGAAACAACGGAATCTGCACCGGCGGTCAGCAGATGCTTCTCGGCATCCTCTTCACTCGCGCGGGCAATGATCTTTAGCCGAGGATTCAAGCCACGTGCGGTGAGGACAATGTAGAGATTCGTAGCGTCCGTGGTGGTAGCAGCGACGAGGCCGCGCGCACGGTCAATCTGTGCCTGACGCAGCGTCTGCTCCTGGGTGGCGTCCCCCAGCAGCGTCAGCCAGTCATCGCCGTAACGCTGGGCCTTGGCCTCGTTCTGCTCGATGATGACGAACGGTACCGGCCTGCGCGCCAATTCGCGCGCCGCACTACGCCCCACGCGTCCCGCGCCGCAGATGATGTAGTGGTCGGTGAGGCGACCGATATAGCGCTCCATTTTGCGCCTTCCGAAAAAGCTGCGAAGTTCGAATTCTAGCAAAGCCTGCGTGAGTGCCCCGATCGCGAGGAAGACCAGCGATACACCAAAAAAAATGAGTGCCAGGTTGAACATGCGCCCGCCGCTCGAGAGCGGGTGGATCTCCTGATATCCGATGGTGGTCAGGGTTGTCACCACCATGTAGAAAGCATCCAGCCATTGCCAACCAAAGATGAAGTGGAACCCTGCTGTCCCGGCCAGCACCACGCAAGCGAGGGCGATGCCAATGAGTCGGAGGTGACGAAGAGCCTTCATGAAGGAGAGAGGTTAGTTGCTCAGGCTTCCGCTTTTCCGGATGCCGGACCCCGGATGCCGGCCCCAAATCCTGGGCAACGGCTAACGACTATAAAACAAAAAGGCCCTCCGCGCTGTGCGGAAGGCCAAGTGAACCGTGGTGGGAAAAGCTCTCAATCCGCCATCACTTTTGGAGCCTTGGGCTCGGCGGTAACGAGCGCCTGAACCCGGCTATGGTGGCGGCTGTAAGTGAAGTAGATCACCAGGCCGATGGCCAACCAGATGATGAGTCGTGCCCAGTTGATCCATCCCAGCTTGTACATCATGTAGCCGTTGGTGAGAATCCCCAGAACCGGCACGAATGGCACCCAGGGCGTGCGGAATGGCCGTGGCTGACTTGGGTTAGTACGCCGCAGCACAAGCACGGCCAATGACACGATGACGAAGGCCAGCAGCGTACCAATATTAACCATCTTCCCGATATCATCTATTGGTGTCAGGCTTCCCACGATGGCAGCCAGTAAGCCCACCAGGATCGTGTTCTTCCATGGAGTGCGGAACCTTGGATGGACAGCCGCGAAGAATTTCTTTGGCAGCAGGCCGTCGTTCGCCATTGCGTAGAGCACGCGCGTTTGCCCCAGCAGCATCACCAGCATGACGCTTGTCAGCCCCGCCAGTGCCCCAAGGGTGATCACGTGCGACGCCGTCGCCAGTCCCCGGTCCAGGAAGGCGCGCGCGATCGGTGCCTCAATGTTCACTTCTTGCCAAGGCACCATCCCCGTCAGCACGCACGCCACCAGGATATACAGCACGGTGCAAACGAACAGCGAGGAGATAATCCCGATCGGCAGATCGCGCTGCGGATTCTTCGCCTCTTGCGCTGTCGTCGAAACTGCGTCGAATCCGATATACGCGAAGAAGATGTACGCCGCCCCTGCCCCAATGCCCGAGATGCCGTTGGGCGCGAACGATGCCCAGTCGTGGCCCCAGTTCGCTGCGTTCACGTACCTGATGCCCAAACCGATCACAAACAGCACGACCGACATTTTGATCGCGACAATCACTGCGTTGAATCGCGCGCTCTCCCGGATGCCAATCGCCAGGATTGCGGTGATGATCAGCGCAATGCAGAACGCGGGCAGGTTGAAGCCGATCTCCACGCCAAAAACGTTGGGAGCGCCAAGCATCGCATGCGCGCGTTGTGCCAGTTCGGGAGATCCTGCAGACATAATGGCGGTAACTTTGTTCAAGAAGGCTTGCGTGCCAGGCACGAGCGACGGGTCCGAGATTTGTGCCATCTGTCGGGCCACAATCTTCTCGGCGGTCCGCAGCGCCGTCCAATGGTCGTACGCCAGCCATAACGGCATCTTTAGATGAAAGATGTTCAGGAGCTCAACGAAGTGGTTCGACCAACCCGAAGACACTGTGCTCGCGCCCATCGCGTACTCGAGTGTCAGGTCCCATCCGATAATCCAGGCAAACAGCTCTCCTAGCGTCGCGTATGCATAGGTGTAAGCGCTCCCTGCCAGGGGAATCATGGCCGCGAACTCTGCGTAGCACAGCCCCGCGAACGCGCACCCAAACCCCGACAACACGAACGACAGCATCAGTCCCGGTCCCGCGTAGTGCGCCCCGAGCCCGGACAACACAAAAATCCCAGCGCCGATAATCGCGCCGACGCCCAGCGCCGTCAGTTGCACCGGCCCGAGCGTCCGCCTCAAGCTGTGTTCGCCCGTCTCGCGGGCTTCCTCCATCAGCAAGTGCAGCGGCTTTCTAGCTAACAGGTTCGACATCCGTTGCTTCTCCTTAGCAGTTACGCTGACTGGCCTGCGGCTGCGTCACGGGAATGCCGCGACCACAAGTAGTACACCGGGATGCCCAGTAGCACGATGATCAGTCCCGGCCAAGTGTACTGCGGCTTATAGCGCAATAGTACGACATCAATAAACAATGCCATCACAATATAAATAGCGGGCAGCACCGGATAACCAATGGCTCGATAGGGGCGCTCCGCGTCCGGGTGCGTCCGGCGCAGCACAAACAGCCCAAAAATTGTCAGTATGTAGAACACCAGTACGGCAAAGATAATGTAGTCGAGTAGCTGTCCGTAAGTTCCCGAAAGGCATAGCACGCACGTCCATAGCATCTGGATCATGAGCGAGACCGCGGGCGTTTTATAAGTAGGATGCAGCCGGGCGACTTCGCGGAAGAACAGCCTGTCCTTGGCCATCGCATAGTAGACCCGCGCTCCCGCCAGGATGAGACCGTTGCAGCAGCCGAAAGTGGAAAGCATGATGGCAATCGCCATCAGCGATCCGCCGATCGAACCGAACATTTGGGTCATCACTGCCGTGGCAACGCGGTCTTCGGTGGCATATTTGATGCCACGCTCAAGGATGGTTGCTCCATTCGGACTTCCATCAAGCGGCAGCACGTTGAGATAAATCACGTTGGCGGCGACGTAGAGGGCAATCACAATCCCCGTCCCCAGCGCCAGTGATAGCGGCAGGTTGCGGCTCGGATTCTTCACCTCCCCGGCGGTAAACGTCACGTTATTCCATGCATCCGCAGAAAAAAGAGAACCGACTTGCGCCACTGCGAGGATGGTCAGCGTCCCTACCATGGCAATCGGCCCGCCGACGCCCACCTGCACGGCATGTTGCGCGCCCAGTCCTGCGTTTCGCCAGAAATCGCTAAAATTGGCGGCGATTGCCTGCGCGTTCCGTCCTATGAAAAGCCCTAGAATCAGCAGCCCGAACAGCGCCGAAGTCTTAGCGAAGGTGAAGATGTTCTGGATGAAAGCGCCGGTCTTGATGCCGAAGATATTAATCACCGAAAGCGCGACTACCACCAAAATGGCAACCAGGTTTTGTGTGTTCAGGCCCACATCCATATTGCCGAGTACCATCTGGCCCACGTGAATCGGTGGCACCTTCCAAAAATGAAGGACCCAGTGCGAAGAGGAGATCGAAGGAAAGAAGATGCCGAGAAACTTGCCGAAAGCTACGCCCACTGCAGCAATCGTCCCGGTCTGAATCACCAGGAACAGCGTCCAGCCGTAAAGGAACCCCCACAGTGGCCCCAGCGATTCCCGCAGATAAACGTACTGGCCGCCAGCCCGGGGCATCATCGCAGCCAGTTCGCCGTAACTGAGCGCGCCCACGATGGTCAGGAAACCTGTTACCAGCCAGGCTCCGATTAGCAGGGCCGGCGAGTTGACCTCCCGGGAAATCTCCGCCGAAACAATGTAGATACCCGAGCCAATCATCGACCCTATGACCAGCATAGTGGCGCTGGTCAGCCCGAGTCCCTTAACCAGCTCTGTATCTTGGTGGGTGGCGACCTCCCAGTCGGTCGCAGCAGCTGGGGGGATGGGTTGTTGTGTGTGAGTACTCACGTCCCTCCTTACGGTTGTAACGCAGGATTTCGCGTTGTAGCTCTAGTCCCCAGAACGGCTGTGCCAGGGGTAAAGCCTCTATCGGCAACGCCCACGACTTTATCTCAGAACGCGGAAAAATTCCTCTGTTGATTTGCGGGGCTCCAGTAACAGATCGGATATCACCGCCACGGAGTCTGCCCCCGCCTCAATGACGGACCGGCAGTTGGTCCGGGTAATTCCCCCAATGGCTACCAGCGGTTTGCGGGTTAAGGTTCGCGCTTTTCGAACCCCTTCAAGACCGATCACCGGGTCAGGATTCCTCTTGCGGGTGGTGGGAAAGACTGGGCCTATGGCGACATAATCGGCGGACGTAGCGTCCGCCGCCTTGAGTTGGTTGGGGTTGTGCGTGGAAACGCCCAGCCAAAGTTCGTCGCCTATCACGCGGCGTGCGCCCTCGGGCGAGAGATCGTCCTGACCAAGATGTACGCCGTCCAACTCCGCCGCGATACACAAATCGGCGCGATCGTTCATGATTAGTTTGACGCGTGGTCCGGCTTGGCGTTTGAGTTCCCGAGTCTGCTCAAGCATCTGGCGGGCATTGTCGCTCTTGTTGCGGTATTGCAGCAGCGTGACGCCGCCAGCCATCAACTCCTCCGTATAGGCGAGGAACGCACCCTTATTCTCGAAGCAGGCAGCGTCCACGATGGCGTATAGGCGGGGAAGAATGATCATCAACAGAGATTCCGCAACCGAAGCTGCACAATGTAGCCAAACGGACACAGGCCGAACACATCACGCCAATCCAAACCCAGCGGAGAGAGGTTAGTCGGCGGATTCTTGCTTCTTGGTCACTAGGAAGCGCTCGATAAATGTCGTGTCTACTCGTCCCGCGCGAAAATCCGCATCAGCGAGAATTTTTCGATGCAACGGAATGGTCGTAAAAATCCCCTCGACGATGAACATCTCCAGCGCGCGTGCCATCCGCGATACAGCTTCGTCGCGGTCCTTCCCACGCACGATCAGCTTGGCAATAAGCGAATCGTAGTAGGGCGGGATCACACCTTCAGCGTAGGCTGCAGTGTCGATGCGCACACCCGTGCCACCGGGAGGATGAAACGCCGTAATCCTCCCCGCGGAGGGGGTGAACTTCTCCGGGTGCTCGGCGTTGATGCGGCACTCGATGGCGTGTCCACGGTGGACGATAGGCCCATGCAGCACGTTTTCCATGCGCTCGCCCATAGCTAACAAAATCTGGCTCTTCACCAAGTCCACATCGGTGACCATCTCGGTTACAGGGTGCTCAACCTGAATACGCGTGTTCATCTCGATGAAATAGAGCCGGCAGTCTTGATCCATGAGGAACTCGACTGTGCCTGCGTTCACGTAGCCGATTTCGGAGAGCGTTTTGCAGAGAATGTCCCCGATCCGATCGCGCCCTTCCGACGTCATCTGCGTGGATGGCGACTCCTCCAGCAGCTTCTGATGGCGGCGCTGAATGCTGCACTCGCGCTCGCCCAGGCTGACGACGTTGCCGTATGTGTCGCCCAGAACCTGGAACTCGATGTGGCGCGGCCGTTCGACATACTTCTCCATGTACAGATCGCCGTTGCCGAAGGCTGCCGCGGCTTCCGACTGCGCCGCTTTGAATAATGCGGGCAGCTCTTGTTCTGTGCGCACGATGCGCATGCCGCGTCCGCCGCCGCCAGCCGAAGCCTTAACGATAATGGGGAACCCGACCTGCTGAGCCCACTCCAGCGCCTCACCATCGGACGCGATGACTCCCTCCGACCCAGGAAGGATCGGCACACCGGCGTTCCTCATAGCTGCGCGCGCCTTCTCCTTTTCTCCCATGAGCCGCGTGATTTCCGGCGGAGGTCCGATGAACTTGATGCCGCAAGTCTCGCACACCTCGGCGAAGTTGGCGTTCTCCGCGAGCAGGCCATATCCCGGATGGATTGCCTCTACATTGGCGATCTCGGCGGCACTGATTACGGCGGGAATGTTGAGGTAACTTTGTGCCAGTTGCGGCGGCCCGATGCAGATCGCCTCATCGGCAAACCGGACTGGCAGCGAATGGCGGTCAGCTTCGCTGTAGATTGCGACCGTGCGGATGCCTAGTTCCTTGCAGGCGCAGATCACGCGCAGGGCGATTTCCCCGCGATTGGCAATAAGGATCTTCTTGAACATGCAGTTGCAGGGGCAGCGCCGGCATCCTTCGGCTTCGTTCAGGACAAGCGTTGCCGGCTGTCCCTTCGACTTCGCTCAGGGCAAGAGTGCGGGTGCCTCGCCCGCACTGGGGCCGCCATCCTGCACTAAATGATCCCCGGGCAGGGTGCTGCCCTTCAGACAAAAAAGGGCACGCCTGGCGCGCCCTCGCCCTCGCAATCAATTTAGCAGCTCATTTCCGCTGCCGAATGGCAAATAGTTCCTGCCCGTACTCGATCGGCTGTCCGTTGGCGACCAGCTTCTTCCCTACTTCTCCAGCCACATCAGACTCGATCTCATTCATCAGCTTCATGGCCTCCACGATGCACAGCACCTGCCCTACCTCTACCAAGTCGCCAACCTTCACAAATGGCGGAGCACCTGGTGAGGGCGCCTCGTAAAACGTGCCTACGATGGGCGAGCGCACCGTGTGGAGCGGCTCCTCGGGCTCCGGTACAGGTTCTTGGGGAACTGTGGGCGCCGCATTAGAGGGGACCGGGGTCGGTGTCGACACCGCTTCCGGGGCGGCAGGAGAAGCCGAATGCACCCCGAAATATCGCGGGTCCGTCGAAGCAGGCGGCTCTGCGCCACGCTTTATGCGCACCTTTACATCGCCGCGCTCCAACTCAAACTCGGCGATATCTTTTTCAATTAAGAACTCTATGAGTTCCTTGAGCTCTTTCTGATTCATCGTCTGCGGCGGGACCGCCTTCTACTCCGGCCATTCCGACCGGAAGACTGCCGGCCATCCAATTGCTATTTCTGGCAAGGGATAAGCTCTACTCAACGGCTATGAAGTCTTTGCTGGTGGGCGTCAAGACTTCGCACCTGTGTTCCGTAACAAGAACCATGTCTTCGATCC
>Ga0099828_10000051_pt1 | contig 55004 bp, 53 predicted proteins | sample CZO8metaG_2_FD_79338 | JGI IMG/M metagenome (GOLD analysis project Ga0099828, IMG submission 79338) | Vadose zone soil microbial communities from the Eel River Critical Zone Observatory, Northern California, USA - CZOApr15con2H1.8 metaG | ecosystem: Environmental > Terrestrial > Soil > Vadose... | reverse complement strand
GTGGATGAAGTCGTCGCTCAGGGCAAGCACGCGGCCGTCGTTGTCGAAGCCAACCTCGACCTCGTGCACCTGGCCCCGCTCCTGGTTGACCGCCGTGAAATGCTCCTGGCGGTCCTCCGTCCACTTGACCGGGCGGCCGAGCTGCATGGCGACGAAGGGCACCAGAAGCTCGTCGGGGTAGAAGAGCATGATCTTCGGTCCGAATCCGCCACCGACGTCGGGCGCGATCACCTCGACATTCGACTCGGGAAGGCCGAACAGCACCGCCAGTCCGCCGCGGATCGACGTCGGCGATTGGGTCGAGTCGAAGACGGTCAGCTTGTGCTCCGCCCCCGACCACTTCGCCCACACGGCGCGCGCCTCCATCGGGCTCGCCGCGCCTCGCTCATAGCGAAAACGCAGATGCTTGCGATGCGGTGCCTTTGCGAGCGCGGCGTCGACGCCGCCCACCTCCTGGAGCATCTCGGCCGCCACGTTTCCCGGCACGTCTTCGTGGACGAGGTGCTCAGCCCGCACCGCGGCCTCGGGCGTGATCACTACTGGAAGCGGTTCGTAATCGACCACCACCAGCTCCGCCGCGTCCTCCGCCGCGTACCGGTCGGTCGCCACCACAAACGCCACCGCCTCACCCGCGTAGCGCACGATCTCCGAGGCGAGGCAGCGCTGGGTCCGGCCGTGGGTGAGGTTCGGATGCGGGATCAGCAGCGGGAGGTCGACCCCGCCGAAGGGCAGGTCGGCCGCAGTGTAGATGGCAACCACCCCCGGAATGCCGCGGGCCGCGGACACGTCGATGGATCGGACCCGGGCGTGCGCGTAGGGCGAGCGGACGAAGCAGCACTCGAGCGCGCCTTCATCGATGTCGTCGGTGAAGCGGCCGTGACCGCGGAGCAGGCGGTCATCTTCGACGCGCTGCACCCGCGCGCCGAACCAGCGGGTGGTCATTCTTTCATCAGCTCCGCGGCGCGAATCACCGCGCGCCGGATGGAGGCGTAGCCGGTGCAACGGCACAGGTTCCCGGCGATGCCTTCTTCGATCTCCTGTGCGCCTGGATTCGGATGCTGCGCCAGCAGCCCGACCACCGACATGACGAAGCCGGGCGTGCAGAACCCGCACTGGAGGCCATGACACTCGTGGAACGCCTGCTGCACAGGATGCAGCGCCTGTCCGTCGCGGGCGAGGCCTTCGATCGTCGTCACCTCGTGACCCTCGGCCTGCACCGCCAGCATCAGGCACGAGCGAACGGGGGCGCCATCGAGCAGCACCGTGCAGCAGCCGCAGACGCCATGCTCGCAGCCGACGTGGGTGCCGGTCAGGCCGAGGTCGTGGCGGAGGTGGTCGGAAAGCAGCCGCCGCACGTCGGTCGGCGCCGGGCGCGCGACCCCGTTCACCCTCACGCCGCGAACGCCCGCTCAGACAGCACGCGGATGAGGTGCAGGCGGAATTCAGGCGAAGCCTCGAGGTCGCCGCTGGGCTGAAGTCCATCGGCCGGGTCGCGCGGATCCGCGAGCACCGGCGTCGGAGCCACGCCGAAGAGCGCCAGCCTGGCGCCCGCGCGAACCACGCCGGCCAGCGCGAAATCGCCGTGTCGTCGCGACTCCTCGAGGATTTCGAACGGCTCGCGAATCTGGGGGAACCACGCCTCGACGATCAACTCGCCCGGCGCCAGCGTGGTCTCGAACACGCCGGCGAAGAGCTCACCGGCCTGGATCACGCGCTGGCCCTTGCTCGATCGCGCGACGACGTGGCCACCGACTGCCAGCAGCACTGCCGGCAGCTCCGAGGCCGGGTCGGCGTGCGCCAGGTTGCCACAGACCGTGCCCCGGTTGCGGATGACCCGATGCGCGACCAGGCGAGCCGCCGCGCCCAGCAGCGGGCAGACTCGAGCCACCATGTCGGAGTCCTCGACGGCCGCCTGGCGCGCCAGAGCCTGCACCGCCACGCCGCCGTCGCGCTCGTAGATCCGATCGAGGTCGCCGACGCGATTGATGTCGACCAGGTGTTGCGGCCGTGCCAGGCGGAAGTTGAGCAGCGGTATGAGCGACTGCCCGCCGGCGAGCACCTTGGCGTCCTCGAGGGAGCCCAGGAGCGCGCATGCGTCTTCAACGGTTGCCGGCGCGTGGTACTCGAACGGCGGCGGCTTCACTGATCCCCACGAACTCTGAGGCTGCGCCGTGAGTTCGCGGGGGCCCCAGAGTCTTCGTCGATCATGGCGACGGCCCGGCACAGCGCGGCCTCGCCGCCCTGGAAGCGCCACGGGAAGCAGCCGAATCGAATCTTTCGATCGAGGACCTCGTCCAGCTGTCCGCCGAGGTTCTCGATGTGGATCACGTCATGCGGGAAAAGCAGCGTGTGCATGATCTGGTAGTCCTGCTTCGGAAAGATCTCGTCCAGGCTGCGACCCAGCTTCTTCTCCGCCTCCTCAGCTTCGTCGGCGCGGATCCGGCGGATGACGGTGTTCATGGGATGGTCGGCGCTGCCGGCGTCGACCGCGATCCAGCGCACCCCGCGTTTCAGCACCCACTCCGCGAAAGCACGCGCTGGACCGGGATGCCGGATGAAGTACCGGGTCTCGTCCACGCGTGAGCGGTCGGTCCAGTTCTCGGGGTAATAGCGGTGATAGCCGGTCCTGATGATGAGGATGTCGCCGTGCTCGATCTTGAGGTGGGTGTCCTTCTCCCATCGTTCGAAGTGCTCGGGCCCATAGACGTCGTAGTCGCCGACGCCCATGCGCTGCAGGTCGACGACGCACGCGGTGCCGACGAGGAAGTCGAGGGGCAGGTCGCCGATGAACTTGCCGCCCGTGAGGAAGTGCGCCGGCGCGTCGAGGTGGGTGCTGACGTGCAGCGTCATCGTGATTTCCTGACCGCCCGCCCGATCGAACGCAAGGTGCTTGATCCAGCGGATCGCGGGCCCCGGATAACCGGCAAACGCCGGCGTATGCAGCGAGAAATCCTGCGTCAGGTCGAGGAATCTCACTTCGCGAGCAGAGAACGCTGGACCTTGCCCATCGCGTTGCGCGGCAGCCGATCCAAAGTGACCACACGCTTGGGGCACTTATAGGACGCGAGGCGCTCGTGGGCGAACGCGATCAGCTCGCTCTCGACCAGCTTCGCGGACGCCGACGGCACCACGAACGCCGTCACCTCTTCGCCCCACTTCTCGCTCGGCACGCCCGCGACGGCGACTTCCAGCACTGCGGGATGTGCTTCGAGCACGATCTCCACCTCGCGCGGGTAGACGTTGAATCCGCCCGTGATGATCAGCTCCTTGATCCGGCCGCGGATGGCGAGCGAGCCGTCCTCACCGATCTCGCCGACATCCCCGGTGCGAAAGAACCCGTCGTCGGTGAACGCTTCCTGCGTGGCCTGGGGGTTGCGCCAGTAGCCATTGAAGACCTGCCCGCCCTTGAGCTGGACCTCGCCGAGCTCCCCCAGCTTCACCTCGACGCCCGGAAACGGAAAGCCGACTCGGCCCGGGCGGCGCACTCCCTGGTACAGGTTGGTGACTACGATGCCGCCCTCGGTGATGCCGTAGCGCTCCACAGGCGGCTGGCCGAGCAGTCGGGCGCAGCGCTCGAAGAGTGCGGGAGGAAGCGGCGCCGAACCGCAGACAAATAGGCGCACGTGCGAAAGGTCGGTCGGGTGCTGCTCCAGCCACTCGCAGAGGCGGTGGTACATCGACGGCACGCCTAGGAACATCGTCCCGCCGTGGGTCAGCTCACGCACGACGTTCTCGGGCGTGAACGGGACCAGCACGGTGCTTCCACCGCTCAGCAGCGTCCCGTGCAAACCCATGCCGAGGCCGTGGAGGTGGAACAGCGGCAGCGCGTGGACCAGAGTGTCGTCGCTCGTCCAGCGCCACACCTCGAGCGCGCCGCGGCCCTGAGCCAGGAAGTTGCCGTGATCGAGGAGCGCACCCTTTGGCCGGCCGGTGGTGCCGGACGTGTAGAGGATGGCGGCCGGGCTCTCCGGGGTTAGCTCCAGCATCGGGGCTGCGTCGCCGCGCGGCAGCTGCTCAACGGAAATGGTCTTGAATCCCAGTCTGGTCACGATGTCGCGCCGGGGCCGGTCGGCGATAACCAGCTTCGGCTCCGAGTCACGAAGGATGTGCTCGGCCTCGGCCGAGTGGTAGTCCGGGTTCATCATCACCGCGCACGCGCCGGCGCGGATCACGCCGAGGTAGCCAACGACCCAGGCCGGTGAGTTGGCGGCGTACACGGCGACGCGGTCGCCGAGGTTGACCCCCGCCCCGAGGAGAAAGCCCGCTATCTTCGCGGCCTCGCTGCTGAGCTGGTCGCGGGTCATCTCGCTTCCGCCCGACCGGAGCACCACGCCAAGGCCTGGTTTGAGCAGCTCCTCGGGCAGCGTGCCCGAGCGCAGCCTTTTCCGGAGCGCGGCGATGTCCTCCGTCACGCGCCCAACAATGCCATACACCCGGCTTGCGGCCGACCCTACCCGGATACCACCTCCGCGGGTTCACTTTCGCGGTCCCGGATGTGGCCGGGCCGCAGTATCTGGTAGAGCACGATGGCACCGAGCGCTCCCAGCGCGAGATTGTTGAGCTCGAAGTCGCCGAACTTGACGTCGGCGCCGCCCGCCGCGAGGATCAGCGGCACCGCTGCCACCGCCAGGTTGGCTCGTTTGCCGAAATCGACACGGCCATCCACCCAGATCTTGGCGCCGATCACGGCGATCAGCCCAAAGAGGTACAGCTCGATGCCGCCGATCACGCTGCTGGGAATGCTGTCCACCAGCGCGCCGAACTTCGGTATGAAGCCGAGCAGGATGGCGGAGACGGCGGCGACGATGAAGACCCAGATCGAGAAGACGCGCGTCACGCCCATGACGCCGATGTTCTCGGCGTATGTCGTCTCACCGGTGCCGCCGAAGAGAGCGCTGACGGTGGTCCCGATGCCGTCGCCCATGAACGTCCGGCCGAGATATCCGGAGAGGTCGCGCTTCATGATCCCGCTGATGGCGAAGACGTGGCCGGCGTTCTCAGCGACAAGAATCAAAGGGATGAACCAGAAGAGGCTGAACTGGCGAACCGGGTCGCCGAAGCTCGGGAAGGAGAAGGCGGGCAGGCCGACCCATGCCGCGCTCTGCACGCCCGAGAAGCTGATGTGGCACGCCGTCTTTACCCCCTGGCATGCAGGGTCGATGAGCGACACGACGTAACCGATCACCACCGCGAACAGGACCGGCAGCATGCGGGGAAATCCGCGTAGGTAGACGCTGACCAGGACGGCGACGAGCACGGTGACGGTCGCCGTCAGCAGGTCGCCTTTGAAATTGTTCCAGGCGGCGCCGGCGAGGGCGATACCGATGACCGCAACGACGGTGCCCGTGACCACGGGCGGCAGCAGGAAGCGGATCGCGTTGATCCCGACGAAGTGGACGACGACGCCGATCAGGAAGTAGATGACGCCCGCGATAAGGATTCCGCCGTACGCCAGGTCGTGATGTCCGGTGCTGCCGCCCTGGACGGCAAGCACCGCGCCGAGGAATGAGAATGAAGAGCCGAGGTAGCTGGGCACCTTCCGGCCGGTGACGAACAGGAAGATGAGAGTCGCGACTCCGCTGAAGAAGATCACCGTGTTCGGGTTGAAGCCCAGGATCAACGGAACGAGCACCGTGGCCCCAAACATGGCCATCACGTGCTGCAGGCCCATAAGGATCGTCTGGGGCCACGGCAAACGGTCCTCGGGATAGACGACACCGCGCTCGCGCGCGGCAGTTGCGACAGCCATAGCGCCTCCCCCTTTTGAATCCCCACGAAATCGGAGCCCTTGGCCTTGATTTCGCGGGGGCCTCTAACGCGCCGGCCTCCGCCGCAGAGGTCTGGTCGGGCCTATCCTATGCCGCTCTCCGGCGTTTGCAATGGGCGCCTTTCGATGGCCACGACCGGGACCTGGCCCCGCAAGCCCGGCACTCGGCGAAACGTGACGACGCGCATGTCCGCGGCCCCGAGCATCGCCTCGAGCCCGGCTCGTTCAGGAAACTGCCTCATCCTCAGCGCCTGACGGACGTAGCGCATGAAGCCGTCGACGATGAAGTCCGCTAGCAGCCACCGTCCCGCCGGAGTGAGCACCCGAGCCACCTCCGCTATGCCCTTGCGCTGATCGCTCCAGTGATGGAACGTCATCGTGCTGAACACCAGGTCGAACTGGGCGTCGGGAAACGGCAGCTGTTCGGCGGTGGACTGCTGGAAGTTGATCCGGCAGCCCGCCGGCAGGACAGACCGGGGACGCTCGATCATGCCGGCCGCCACGTCGACGCCTTCCAGCCGGGCTTTCGGAAATCGCTGTTCGGCCGCTGTCAGCAAGCGCCCGGTGCCGCATCCGACATCGAGGACCGCGACCGGGTTCGGCACTTCGGACGCAGCCAGGTCGAGGAGCGTGCGCTGGACCGGTTCGAAGACGAGGCGCTGCAGGTAGTGTCGGTCGTACGTGGGAGCCCAGCGGTCGAAGCGCTCGACGTCATGCATCAGGCGGCGCCGCGCGGATCCTCCGACCTGGGCATCGGCTTGTCGATGACCATGCGGACCGGGCTGAGGTGGATCTTGAACGGAACCCCGGGCGCGCGGAACTTGATCGCCAGGTGCTGGTTGTCGCAGAACGGCTTGTGCTGGGACTCGCCGCACCGGCAAAGGGTCGCCCGCGGCAGCACCTCCACCGTCCCATCGTCGCGCCGCACCTCGATCCTGCCGGTGACCAGGAGCGGCCCATCGCGGACCGGCGTGACCGTGGTCGAGCCGTCATGTGACTCCTGCGCACCGCCGTCGAGGCGCCGGTACTGCAGGGCGCCACTGGGGCAGAGCTCGACCACCCTCGCCACCTCGTCGGCAGACCCAGCGTCGGGCAGCACCCACGGCCGGCGATCCAGCTGAAAGACGTTGCGCTCGCCGCGCAGGCATTCGCCGATGTGGACGCAGATGTCGAGGTCGAAGCTCACCTCGATGTCACTGCCGCGGTAGACCTTGCGCATCTCCCCAACACTAGACTCTCCCTCAATGCCCGAGGCTATGGCATCCACTCGAAGACCACGGGGTTCGAGACGTGCTCCTGGCCGGGCGATGATCTCCTCCGAGCGAATCTCCAAACGAGTCCGCCAGCTCGGACGCGAGATCTCAGAGGTTTACGCCGACATCGAGACGCCGCTGGTCATCGTCGCCATCCTCAAGGGGGCGACGGTTTTCGCCGCCGACCTCCTGCGCAGCCTTTCCATTCCGGCCGAGCTCGAGTTCGTGAGTGCCGCGAGCTACGGGGCGGGGACCAGGAGCAGCGGCCGCGTGAAGATCGCCCACATGGTGGAGGGCGCGCTGGCCGGTCGCCACGTCCTTCTCGTGGAGGATATCGTCGACTCCGGCCGGACGATCGACACGATCCTCAGGCGGTTCCGCAAGATGAAGCCCGCCTCGCTTCGGGTCTCCGCTCTTCTCGACCGGCCTGCCCGTCGCGAGATCGCGGTCAACATCGATTTCACCGGGTTCGTGATTCCTGACCGCTTCGTGATCGGCTACGGACTCGACTACGCAGGTCTCTATCGGGAGCTTCCGGGGATCTACGCCCTGAGCTAAACCGCCGGGACTGGCTTCGGCGCCGGTTTCAGGAAGTCGACCAGCTCCTCCCTGTCATTCCACATCACGGTCGTCCGCCCAGGTTCGGTGCGCGCCACGATCTTTCCCCCGCGCATCACCAGCTTGCGCGGCGCGACCAGCCGGATCGCGTCCATCTCGCTCGGCACCGTAAACGCGCAGAGATCGGCGCGACATCCCGGCAGCAGGCCGTACTTCTCCAGGCCGAGGGCGCTGGCCGGATTCCAGGTAATCATGTCCATGAGCGTCCGCAGCTCGCCGTGGCCGGACATCTGGCCGTAATGCGCGAGCACGAAAGCCGCCTGCACCGGATCGGCGTAGCCGAGCGGATACCAGGGATCCATCACCGAATCGTGGCCGATGCAAACGTTGATGCCCGCGGCCAAAAGCTCCTTCACCCGGGTGTGACCACGGCGGATGGGATAGCTGTCAAAACGACCCTGCAGGGTCGAGTTGTCCAGCGGGTTGGTGACCATGTGCATCTGGGCGCGCCTGAGGTTGTTGATCAGGCGGTACGCGTAGGCGTTGTTGTACGAGTGCATCGCGGTGGTGTGGCTGGCGGTGACCCGGCCGCCCATCCCCAGCCGGATGGTCTCGGCGGCCATCACCTCGACGAAGCGCGATTGATCGTCGTCGGTCTCGTCGCAGTGGATGTCGATCCGCAGTCCCTTGTTGTCCGCGAGGGCGAACGCGAACTTGATCGACTGCTCGCCGTACTCGCGTGTCAGCTCGAAGTGTGGGATGGCGCCGACCACGTCGACGCCGAGGTCGACCGCTTTGCGCATCAGGTCCTGTCCGCCGTCAAACGACATGATGCCCTGCTGCGGAAAAGCAACGAGCTGCAGGGTCATCTGGTCGCCGATCTCCTGGCGCAGCTCGATCAGCGCCCGCACCGCCTTCAGCTCTGGGTCGCAGACGTCGACATGGCTGCGCACGAACTGCACGCCGTTGGCGAGCTGCCAGCGAAGCACCGTGCGGACTCGCTCCTTGACGTCCTCCACGGTCAACTGCTTGACCCGTTCAGCCCAGATCGCGATGCCCTCGAAGAGCGATCCGGTCTCGTTGTGACGCGGCTCGCCAACGGTGAGCACAGCATCGAGGTGGATGTGGGGTTCGACGAGGGCAGGAGTGACCAGCGCCCCGCCGAGCTCGATGGTCTGGCGGCTCTCCGGCTCCGGTTCGCTGATCATGCCGTCCCTGATGCCGATGTCCCGGGTCTCCAGCTCACCCGGCAGCCGCGCTCCCCGCAGCAGCAAATCCAACATTCGACGGAATCCTAGTTGACCCTTAAACTTCGAATGTACTTCCGGGCGGTTTTGTAGGGGAGGCGCCTATGCAGTCAGTGCAGGAGGTCGAGAAGCACGTCCCGGTTCGTGAGGGCGACTACGGGGAGAGGGTCGCCACGGTCGAGCCGGGCGGAGTCGAGTACATCTCTCTCAAAGAGAGGCACGGAAAGCCCATCCAGCTGTTCTGGACGTGGCTGTCTCCCAACCTCGAGTTCGCGACCGTTTATGTAGGGGTCCTTGGCGTCGCCGTCTTCGGGCTCAGCTTCTGGGAGACCGCGGCGGCAATCCTGATCGGGAGCTTGCTCGGGTCCATCACCCACTTCGTCCTTTCGTCGTGGGGGCCGAAGTTCGGTGTCCCGATGATGGTCGAGAGCCGTGGCGCGTTCGGCTTCCTCGGCAACATCCTGCCGGCCGGCCTCAACGCGTTTACCGGCTCGATCGGCTGGTTCATCGTCAACAGCGTGAGCGGCTCTTTCGCGCTGCAGGCGCTGGCGCTCCTGATCAATGTCAACCTTCCATTCGCGGTGACGTTCCTCATCATCGTCGTGGCGCAGGTCGCCATCGCGACCCTTGGCCACAACTTCATCCATGTTTTCGAGCGCTGGGCGCTGCCCCTGCTAGGCATCGTCTTCGCCCTCGCCTGCCTCTTCATCTTCAGCAAGGCAAACTACGGAGTCGCCGCCAATCCAGGAGCACTCGGGCACTTCGGCGCCTTCACGCTTCTGTTCACGGCGACCTTCGGGTACGCGGCCGGCTGGAACCCGTACGCCGCCGACTACACCCGCTACCTGCCGACCAACACCAACCGGACGATGGTCGGATTCTGGGCCGGCATGGGTGTGTTTGTGTCCTGCGTGGTTCTCGAGCTCGCCGGGGCGGCACTGGCAACCGTCTCAGGCACAAAGTGGGGCCCGACAGACATTCCGACAGTTCAGCTTCAGAGGGGCATGCCCGACTTCCTCTATTACCTGACCCTGCTCTGCATCGCAGTCGGGGCCGTTGCCGCAAACGCGATCAACATCTACAGCGGCACCATGTCGCTGGTCGCGGTCGGCATTCGCGAGATGGGCATGACGCTGCGCCAGAGGCGCGCACTACTTGCCGTCGTGGCAGGCGTGCTCGGATACGTGATCGGGCTTATCGGACAGGCCAACGTCGGCCCGGGCAGCAAGTACGAGTACTTCCTGCTTCTGATCAGCTACTGGATCGCTCCCTGGCTTGCGGTGGTCTTCGTCGACTACTGGATGCGCAAGGGCGATTACGGCGATGAATCGATCTTCTACGACACCAAACACCAGCGTTGGCAGGGGGTCGCCGCGATGGCGATTGGCCTTGTCGTGTCTGTTGGCCTCTTCGCGAACGTCTACTCCGTCTACACGGGACCGATACCGAACGGCAATCCGGGAATAGGCGACATCACCTTCATCGTCGGCTTCGTCCTCACCGGCGCCCTGTACTACGCGTTCAACATGATGACGCGAAGGCAGGCGAGCCCGGCCACCATGACGGGCTCCCGAGCAGGCTAGCCGGCAACCCAAACGCAGCGCCGCTGTCGTGCACCGGCAGCGGCGCTACTTTATGTTGGCGTGAACGTCCAGATCGATGTCGCGGGGATGCGCTTCCTGGCGCGTCTGGAGACCGAACGCGCCCCCAGGTCGTGCGCGAAGTTCCAGTCGATGCTCCCGCTCAAAACCAAGCTCATCCAGGCGCGCTGGAGCGGCGAGGCGGCATGGATACCGTTCGGCGATCTTGCGCTCGATATCGGTTATGAGAACCACACAAGCCACCCAGCGCCAGGCCACCTCCTGCTCTATCCCGGCGGGATCAGCGAAACGGAGATTCTGTTTCCGTACGGTGCGACCCTCTTCGCCAGCAGGATGGGCCAGTTGGCGGGGAACCACTTCGCCACGATCTACGAGGGCAACGAGCGGCTCCAGGAGCTCGGGCACATAGTGCTGTGGAAGGGCGCCCAGGAGATCACCTTCACCGCACTGTGACCGGTCTCGCCCAGACGGTGATGGAGCGGTGTGACCTGCTCGCCGCCTGCAGCGAGGAGCCCGGCCGGATCACCCGGCCGTTCGCCTCCGACGCGATGCGCAGCGCCCATGACCACGTGACTGAATGGATGGGGCACGCCGGGATGGAAGTCCGCCGCGACAACATCGGCAACCTGCGCGGCCGCTACGAGGGCGCGGGGCAATCGACGCTCTTGCTCGGGTCGCACCTCGACTCCGTAAGGGATGCCGGCAAGTACGACGGACCACTCGGGGTGCTGGTGGCAATTGCCGCGGTGCAGCATCTGCACGACGCCGGGAGACGGCTTCCGTTCGCCATCGAAGTGCTCGCGTTTGCCGACGAGGAAGGGCTCCGCTTCGGATCGACCTATCTGGGCAGCCGCGCGGTTGCCGGGCAGCTCGACGAAGCCGAGCTGTGGCGGACCGACCCGGACGGCGTGACGATGGCGGACGCGATACGCGCGTTTGGCGGCGACCCGGCGAACCTGGCCGCGGACCACTGGACTGGCGACCGGCCGCTTGCCTACGTCGAGGTGCACATCGAGCAGGGCCCGGTGTTGGAGAGCCTCGGCGTGCCGGTCGGTGTTGTTTCGGCCATCGCGGGTCAGAGCCGCTACGAGATCACATTCACGGGCGAGGCGGGGCATGCGGGCACCGTCCCGATGGTCCGGCGGCGCGACGCGCTCACGGCGGCATCTGAGGTGGTGCTTGAAGTCGAGACTCTCGCGAAGACCGACGATCGGATGGTTGCTACCGTCGGCAAGCTCGAAGTTGAACCCGGCGCGGCCAATGTCATCCCAGGTCGAGTCACATTTACGCTCGATCTCCGTCATCCGAGCGACGCGAAGAGGTCGAGTGCGAGTGAAGCCGTGCTGGCTCGGGCACGCGAGACAGCCGAGCGCCGCAAGCTCGATGTAGAGATACGGCCGGTAAGCGAAAGGGCGGCGGTGTCTTGCTCACCTCGCGTGATCGCGATCCTCCGCAAGGCCATAGGTGACGGAGCGGTCGAGGTTGCGAGCGGCGCGGGCCACGACGGCGTCTACATGTCTGAGATCACGGACATCGGGATGCTTTTCGTCCGCTGCAAGGGCGGCATCAGCCACAACCCGGCCGAATCCGTGACCACGGCCGACGCGGGCGTCGCCCTGGACGTGCTGGGCCGCTTCCTGGACCTGCTGGCGCAACAGTGATCGTCCGCGGCGGGACCGTCGTGACCGCTCGCGGTGCGGCGAGGGCGGACATCAGCATCAGCGATGGTCGTATCGCAGAGGTCGGACCTAACCTGAGCGGCGACGGCGAGGAGATCGACGCCACGGGTCTGCACGTCTTCCCAGGCGGAATCGATTCGCACGTCCACTTCAACGAGCCGGGCCGCACGGAGTGGGAGGACATAGCGCACGGCTCGGCTGCACTCGCCGCGGGCGGCTACACGAGCTTCATCGACATGCCGCTCAACAACCTCCCGGTGACGACGACCGTCGAGGCTTTCGACTTGAAGCTCGAGGCGATGAAGCGATCGTCGCGGGTCGACTTCGGCCTTTGGGGTGGTCTCGTGCCCGGCAACCTCGATCAGCTCCAACCGCTGGTCGAGCGCGGCGTCATGGGGTTGAAGGCTTTCATGTGCCCAAGTGGCATCGACGAGTTTCCCGCTTGCGACGCGCGCACTCTGCGCGAGGGCATGAAACGTATCGCCGACCTGGATTCCATCCTCCTCGTCCACGCGGAGGAGCCGTCAGAGCTGCGCGAACCGACAGGCCCGACTGCAGCCCAATATCTTGCCTCCCGCCCGGCCAGGGCCGAGCTCGCGGCGATCACCCTGGCCATCGAGATCGCCGGCGCCACCGGATGCCGGCTTCACGTCGTCCATGTCAGCACCGCCCAGGGCGCCAACCTGATCGAGGGTGCGAGGCAGCTCGGCACCGACGTGTCAGGAGAGACCTGCACGCACTACCTCCTCTATATCGACCGCGACCAGGAGCGGCTGGGCGGCACGGCCAAATGCGCCCCTCCTTTTCGTGGAGACATCGACCGCTCACGGCTTTGGGACATGCCGATCGTCGTCTCCGATCACTCGCCCAGCACCCTCGACCTGAAGCAGGGCGACGACTTTCGGAGGATCTGGGGCGGCATCTCGGGCTGCCAGTCGACCCGGCAACTGCTGCTGGCCCAGAACAGGCTGGATCTCCCGGCGATCGCGGGGGTCACGGCGACCAACATCGCGAGGCGGTTCCGTATCCCGAGCAAGGGCGACATCGCCCCCGGCTTCGACGCCGACCTATGGCTGGTCGATCTGAATCAAGACGACGTCATCCGCCGCGAGGACATTCTCTACAAAAACCGTTTCAGTGCGCACGAAGGCCAGAGGATTCGCGGAAAGACAGTGAGGACCCTGACGCGAGGCAAGCCAGAGCTCATCCGGCCAGGCGCGCGCTCGTAGCCTTGATTTCGCGGGCGATCTCATCTTCGTCCGCGGTCAGCAGCCTCGCGTCGCGCACCGCCGCGCGCCCGTTCACGATCACGGTCTGAGCCCGCGCCGGCGGCGCCAGGGCAAGCGCCGCGACAAGGTCCTGGATGCCGGCGTGTGCGAGGCCGTCGACGCGGAAGCAGGCGATGTCGGCGCACTTGCCGACCTCGAGCGTGCCGCAATCGTCCCGGCCGAGACACTCCGCACCGCCCACGGTGGCGAGCCGCCACGCTCCCCGCGCATCGAGCGCCCGCGGCGAGGTCGCCCGGACGCGGGCAAGCAGCAGCGCCTGGTGAGCCTCCATCGCCAGGTTGGCGTCCTCGTTGCTCGCCGCGCCGTCAACGCCGAGCCCAACGCGCGCTCCAGCCCGGATCAGGTCCTCGACCCGACACGCACCTGCGCCCAGCCGCATGTTGCTCGAAGGGCAGTGCGCGATTCCGGTCTTGACCTCAGCGACACGGTGGATCTCTCCGTCGTTCAGGTGGATGCCGTGCGCATACCAGACGTCATCGCCGGTCCAATCGAGGTCTTCCATCAGCTCATAAGGCCGGCGTCCAAACTTCTCGAGGCAGAAACGCTCTTCGTCGAGCGTCTCCGCCAGGTGCGTGTGGAGCCGGACGCCGTGGCGTCGGGCCAGGGCCGCTGAGTCGCGCATCAGCTCGGGGGTGACGGAGAACGGAGAGCACGGCGCCACCACGACCCGACACATCGAACCGGGATCCGGATTGTGGAACCGCGCGACCATGTCCTCGGTGTGGGCGAGGATGGCCTCCTCCTCCTCGACCACGCTGTCGGGCGGCAGCCCGCCCTTCGCCTCACCCAACGACATCGAGCCGCGGCAGGGGTGAAAGCGGAGCCCAAGCTCGCTCGCGGTCTCCACAAGCGCCTCGAACAGGCCAGGCCGGCCATGCGGAAAGACGTAGTGGTGATCCGTGGACAGGGTGCAACCGCTCAGCAGCAAGTGCGCCATGGCGGCTCGCGCCGCCGCGCGCACGCTGTCAGCATCGAGGCGCGCCCACACTTGGTAGAGGGCGCGCAGCCACTCGAAAAGAGTGCCGTCCGGCACGTAACCGCGCGTAGCCCACTGGTACATGTGGTCGTGGGCGTTGACCAGGCCCGGCATGGCCACGCAGTTGGGCTCGTCGATCACGTCGTCAGCAGGCGGCGGCCGGCCAGAACCGATCTCGGTGATCATCCCGTCGCGCGACAGGACCCAACCGTGCTCGATCTCCCGGTTGCCCGTGAACAGCAACCCGGCGCGAACGAGGAGGGTCAAAGGGTGAGGTCGTGCGGACGAACCGGAACGCGGTTGATCTCGCGTCCGGTTGCGGCCCGTATGGCGGCCACGATCGCCGGCCCGGACGAGATCGTTGGCGGCTCCCCAACGCCCTTCAGCCCGTACGGCGAGTTGGGGTCGCCCAGCTCGAGGATGTCCATCCGCACCGGCGGCATGTCAAGGATCGTCGGGAGCAGATAGTCGGTGAACGACGCGTTGCGGATCACGCCATCCTTGACCTGGATCTCCTCCATCACGGCGAGACCCAGTCCCTGCGCCGCGCCGCCTTCCAGCTGGCCTTCCACGGCCGGCGGGTTGATGGCCTTGCCGACGTCCTGCGCCGTCGCCAGCTCGACAACCTTGAGGAGACCGAGCTCGGTGTCGACGTCCACCACCGCGCGATGGGCCGCGAACGCGAACTGCATATGGGCGTTGGACTGGCCGGTCTCCGAATCCAGGTGCTGCGTGCTGCGCGGCCGGAACTCGCGTGTCTCCTCGATCACCGCATCGCCCAGAAGCGTGGCGAGGGAGACGATCTCAGTGCCGCGAGCGTCGATCACGGATTCGTGCTCGATGCGCAGCTCGTGCGCGGGATGCAGCTCCGACTGCGCGAGCTCGAGGACGCGGTCCCGGACAGCCTGCGCCGCGGCCCTGACGGCGCCGCCGGTGATGTAGGTCTGGCGCGATGCAGACGAGGACCCGGATGATCCGACCCGCGTGTCCGCGTTGAGCACCACGACGTCGCTGACACCAAGCTCGGTGCCGGCGATCTGCGCCTGCACCATGACCAGGCCCTGGCCAACATCGGCGCCCGCGGTGTGGACTTCGACTCGGGGACGCCCGTCGACGACTGAAAGCCCGACGCGGGCCGTCGAGTAGTCGTCGAAGCCCTCGGAGTAGCCGATGTTCTTGAAGCCGAGTGCGTAACCCACACCGCGCTTAACCCCTTCGCCATGCGTGGTGTTGGAAACTCCCCCGGGCAGGGATGTGAGCTGCACCTCCCCTCCCTTGCCCTCCCCGCCAGCGGGGAGGGGCATGGAGTGAACTCTGCGCAGGAGCTCGGCGACCGGCACCGGTCCGTCGACAACCTGGCCTGTGATCATCTCGCTGCCCGTCTCCATCGCGTTGCGCAGGCGCAGCTCGACCGGGTCCATCGCGAGCGCCGCGGCGAGCTTGTCCATCTGCGCCTCGTGGGCGTAGCAGTTCTGCACCGACCCGAAGCCGCGCATCGCGCCGCACGGCGGGTTGTTGGTGTAGACGACTATGCCATCGATCGTCGCGTTGGGACACTGATATGGCCCGACCGCAAAGCACGAAGCGTTGGCGATCACGGCGGTCGAGCTGGACGCGTAGGCGCCGCCGTCGAGAAGGATCCGAGCCTTTACGTACACGAGCTTTCCATCGCGGTTCGCGCCGTGCTCGTAGGTGAGCCGGCCGGGGTGCCGGTGGACGTGACCGACGAAAGACTCCGGACGCGAGTAGGAGATTTTCACCGGTCGCCCGGTATGCAGGGCGAGCATGCAGGCGTGGGCCTGCATTGAGAGGTCTTCCCGAGCGCCGAAGGCCCCACCGATGCCGGCCATCGTCAGGCGAACCTTTTCCGGCGGCAATCCAAGCACCCGCGAAAGCTGCTGCTGGTCTACGTGCAGCCACTGCGTCGCGATGTAGAGGTCGACCCCGCCTTGTCCGTCGGGAACCGCGAGACCAGACTCGGGCCCCAGCGGCGCCTGGTCCTGCATGCCGACCTCGTACTCACCGCGCACCACGACGTCCGCATGAGGTGCTTGTTCGCCGTGGCGGATCTTCACCCAGCGCGTGACGTTGCCGTCGGGATGCAGCCGCGGGGCATCGGGTGCCAGGGCGCGCTCGGGGTCGGTGACGGGCTGGAGGACCTGGTATTCGACGCGGACCTTCTCGGCGGCTCGCCTTGCCTGCTCCGGGTGCTCGGCCGCGACCAGAGCAACCGCCTCGCCCCAGTAACGAACCACGTCCGAAGCCAGGACGGGCTGGTCCTGGATCTCGAGGCCGTAGAGGTTGCGGCCCGGCACGTCCTGGTGAGTCAGCACCGCGCTCACGCCGGGCAGTGCGCGCGCCTCGGCCGTGTCGATGGAGAGGATTCGCGCATACGGGTGCGGGCTGCGAAGCGTCGCACCCCACAGCATCCCTTCGGCCTTCAGGTCGGACGAATAGACGAAATCGCCACGCACCTTGGCGGGGCCGTCCGGCCTCCGGACGCTCTCGCCGACCTTCATGCGGAGCCCGCGGCCAGCTTCACCGCGTCAATGATCTTCGCGTAGCCGGTGCAGCGGCAGATGTTGCCGGCGAGCGCCTCGCGGATCTCCGCTTCGTTCGGCTGAGGCACTCGCTGGAGGAGGTCGTGCGTCGCGACGATTAGCCCTGGCGTGCAGAAGCCGCACTGCACCGCGCCTGCCTCGACGAACGCCTTCTGCACGGGATGGAGCGAGCTGCCAGGGGCGAGGCCCTCGACGGTCACGATCTCGCGGCCGTTGGCCTGCCCGCCAAGGACGAGGCACGCGCAAACAAGCGCGCCGTCGAGATAGACCGAGCACGATCCGCACTCGCCCTGTTCGCACGCGTTCTTCGACCCGTACAGCCCAAACCTCTCCCGGAGGACGTAGAGAAGGCTCTCGCCCGCCCACACGCCATCGGCGGTACGCGGCCGGCCGTTGACCACGCAGTCGATCCTCATGCGGTCGCCCAGGCCCAGGCGAGGCAGCGGCGTGCCAGCACGGCGAGCGCGTGCCGCCGGTAGGCGGCGGTGCCTCGGATGTCGTCGATGGGCCGCGCCGCCGCCGCGACCAGCTCGCCGAACCGATCGATTGCTGCCGCACTCAGCTGCTTCCGGCCTGCCCAGTCGAGCTCGCCCTGAATGAAGTCCTCCGCTTCTTGGGCGCGAAGAGGCGTGGGGCCCGCAGAGCCGATGCCGGTCCCAACGCGCCGTTTCGCCCAGTCGATTGCGAGCGCAAACGAGCAGACCGCGATCACCATCGCGTTGCGCGTACCGACCTTGGAGAACTGTTGCGGACCGGCCGCCGGCTCGACGAGGAATGCCGCGATGAGCTCGTCCTTGCGCTTCGCGTTTCGCTTCGGGCCGGTGAAGAATTCGCGCGCGGGGAGACTCCGCGTGCCCGATGCCGAGGCCAGCTCGATCACGGCATCCGATGCGAGCAGCGGCGGCAGCGCGTCGCCGGCCGGTGATGAAGTTCCGAGGTTGCCGCCGACGGTGCCGCGGTTGCGGATCTGTGGCGATCCGACGGTGCGGGAGGCCATCGCCAGGCCAGGCAGGCGATCGCCGAGCTCCTCGATGAGACGGGTGTAGGTCAAGCCTGCGCCGATGCGCAGAAGGCCGGCTTCGGTTCCCCACTCCGACAGCTCGGCGATTCGCGTCAGGTCCATGATCGCGGCAGGGCGGCCGTGGTCCAGGTTGATCTCGACCATCACGTCGGTGCCGCCGGCGATCGGCATCGCCTCCGGGTGGGCGGCCTTCATGTCGAGTGCCTCAGTCCAGGTCGACGGCTGAAAAAACTCCATCTACCAGGCAAAGCCGGGTTCCGGCGCGTCGTCACGTGTCACCGTGCCCTCGATCAGGCCGAAGGGCCGGTCGGCCGCGTAGAAGACCTCGTTTTCGTTGTCCATGCCGAACGGCGTGAGGTCAACCGCGAAATGGTGCTTGTTGGGCATCGACAGCCGGACCTCGGCCAATTCCGACCTTGCCTCCAGCACCGCCGCGCCCATCGCGTAGAGCGTCTGCTGGAGGGAAAGGCTGTGGTGCGATGCAAAGGCGTCGAGGAGCAGCCGGCGGACATCGTGGAAAGACTGCGTCCAGTCTGCCTGGGTGTCGCAGAAGCGCCAGCGCGCGGAAAGAGACGTGGCCATGATGCGATCCTTCGTCTCCTGCAGGGTCGTGAAACGGTCCTTGATGTAGCCGTGGAATTCGGAACCTGTGGACTTGAGAATGACCAGGTCCGCGACGCCGCCAACCACCCACGCGCCGTCGTCGGTGCAGGTCACGGTCGCCAGACGCTTCTCGACGCCCGAGCGGACGAACGCATGGTCGTGGATGCGTTGCCACGCGAGCTCTTCGATGGTGACGCGCGCCCGATAGACCGACGCGAACTCGCTGACGAAATGGCGCGCCAGCCGCAGACCGAAATCCTCGATCTCGCCGATGGGTTCGCGCGCGAATGCGAAGACCGTGTTCTTCTGCGTGTCCGTCGGGACGACCTTGCTGTTGTCGCCGCTGAGGTGCGTGTCTGCGAAATCGCCGGCCAGGGCGACGCTGACGATCAGGTCTTTGATGTCGTGCGTCGCGCCCGACCTCGTCACGCGCACGACGTGCGTCTCCGCCTTGCCGTACTGGTTGTCGCCGAGAACGATGGTCATGTTCCCTTATAAGTTGAATAGCCGTACGCGCTGAGCAGCAGCGGCACGTGCAGATGACCGCCATCGAAGCTGAAGATCACCGACACCGCCGGGTAGAACGCCGTCAGCCCCGAACGCTCGAAGTAGGGCCGCGTGTCGAACTCGAGCCGGTACTCTCCCGCCTCGAGCTCCTGGTCGGTCAGGTCGCGGACGCGGCCGTCGGCGTCGGTGACCGCCTCGCCCATCTCCTTCCAGTCCCCGTCCGGCTCGTGGCGCTCCAACCTCACCGCCAGGCCCGCGGCCGGCGATCCGCGCATCGTGTCCAGGACGTGGGTCGAGATGCTCATTCCTTCAAGAATCTTTCGAGTCGAAGCCGCGTGATCTTACGCTGCTCACCCGCCGCGACCTGAAGCTCGGTCGCCGCGTCATTGGTCATGCGCCGGCGCAGCTCAGAAAGTATCTCGTCGGCGGTACGGCCATGGGCGGCGATGAGAAACACGTGCCCAAAGCGCTTCTCATACTCTCGATTCTCGGCCGCGATGGCTTCCAGCGTCACGACGGAGCCCTGCGCGACCTGCCTCTGCTCGCGCTTCGATGTCGCCGGCGCATGGCCGCCCTTTTCCCCGATGCGCGGGTGGGCGGTGAACGCCACGAGCCAGTCGTCGGTCGTCAATTGGGACCACGCAGACTCCGTCGCCACCATGAGTTCCGCAAGATTGTCGTAAGGCCGCCCCGCCGCCACGCGCGCCGCCCACGCGCGGTGCGCGAAGCACGCGTAGAGCCGCGTCTCGGCTTCCTGGGACGGCAGTGCGTTGAACGAGGCGATGCCGTCGATGAGCAAGACCTTAACGTTTCACGCGATGGCTGAGGCCGGCCCGCTCGGGGAGCGCCTGAGGCGGCTCGAAGATGGCCGTCTGCTGCGTGGCGCCGCCCAGTTCGCCGACGACCTCGAGCCGGCCGGTTGCCTGCACGTCGGTCTTCTGCGCAGCCCTGTCGCAAGCGGCCGCGTCGCCGGCCTGGACGCCTCTGCCACTCTGACAGCGCCCGGCGTCCGGGCAGTCTTCACGGTCGCAGACCTCGATGGATCGTGCCATCCCCTGGCCGTCCATCTGACGACGCCTAGAGCTGTGTCGCCTGAACGGCCGATCCTGGCGCTCGATCGGGTTCGGTTCGCCGGCGAACTGATCGCCGCCGTCGTCGCCGATACCCGCTACCAGGCAGCCGACGCGGTGGAGCTGCTTCAGCCGGAGATCGAGCTTCAGCCGGCGGTCGTTTCATGCGACGACGCGCTGGCCGCGACCGCCCCCCTGGTGCATGACGCCGTCCCGGGCAATCTCTACTACGTCGGCCGGCGGAGCTATGGCGACGTCGCGCGCGCCTTCGCCAACGCGGACGTGGTGGTCGAGTGCGAGGTGAGTCACCCGCGCGTCTCGGCGGCGCCGATGGAAGGGCGCGGCGTGGTCGCCACGCCGGAAGGCGAGGGCGGGGTGGTCGTCTGGAGCTCCACGCAGGTGCCGCACCTGATCGCCGCTGCAGTCGCGGAATGTCTCGGCCTCGATCGGCCGAAAGTCCGCGTCGTGGCGACCGACGTGGGTGGCGGCTTCGGGATCAAGGCGCAGGTCTACCCGGAGGAGATCCTCCTGGCGTGGATCGCCAGGCGGATGAACGCGCCGGTCAAGTGGATCGAGACCCGCTCAGAGCACATGCGAGCGGCGAGTCATGCCCGCGACCAGCGGATCAGGCTGTCCGCCGCGGTGCGCAAGGACGGACGCGTGCTCGGGCTGCGGGCGACCATCCATTCCAACATCGGCGCCTACGGGATCAGGCCGTTCGGGCCGCTGCTCGATCCCATGACATGCGCCGGTCTCATTCCCGGCCCCTACGACATCCGCAACTACGAATACGACTCGTTCGCCGTCGCGACCAACAAATGCCCCGAAGGTCCGTACCGCGGAGTCGGCATGGTCACAGCGGTCCTGGCCCACGAGCGCCTCATGGACCTCGTGGCGGTGCGGCTCGGCATCGATCCGGCCGAGGCGCGGCGGGTCAATCTCGTGAAACCGTCACAGATGCCATACCTCTCGGCCACTGGTCACCCCTACGAATCCGGCGACTACACCGCCGCGCTGGAGGCAGCGCTCGCGACGTTCGACTATGCAGGGGCGCGTGTGGAGCAGGAGCACGGGCGGGCTGAGGGGCGCTTGCTCGGGATCGGCCTGAGCTCGTACGTCGAGTTCACCGGCGCCGGGTCGGCAACCTTCATCGGGCGAGGGATGGCGGACATCCCGGGTACCGACACTTCACGCGTCTGGCTCGGCGGCGACGGTCGGGTCCACGTGCAGACGACGTGCCCGGCGATCGGGCAGGGGGCCCAAACGACTTTCGCCCAGGTCGCGGCGGCAAACCTGGGTGTGGACGCCTCGAGCGTGGTCGTCGAACAGACCGACACCGCGAGCGTCGGAGAGGGGACGGGGTCGTTCATGAGCCGCGGCTCGGTGACCGCGGCGACGAGCACCCATCGCGCGGCCGGCCTTCTGCGCGAGGCGATTCTGAACGCCGCGTCCTGGAAGCTCGACCAGCCAGTGGAACGCCTTTCGATCCGCGACGCCGAGGTGCTGCTCGACGGTGTGCATCCAATGCTGGAGCTGGCTCAGCTCGCGAAGATGGAGCCCGGGGAAAATGGTGGTCACGCCCTCGATGTCTCGGTGACCTACGACGCGGTGCAGGCTTCGCACCCCTACGCCACCCACGCTTGCCTCGTCGAGGTCGACCCGGAGACCGGCGCAGCAAAGATCCTCCGTTACGTGGTGGCGGAGGATTGCGGCGTGCTGATCAACCCGAGCGTCGTCGAAGGCCAGGTGGTGGGCGGCGTGGCGCAGGGGGTGGGCGCGGCGCTCATGGAAGAGGTCGCGTACAGCGCGGACGGGCAGTTGCTCAGCGGCACCTTCCTCGATTACCTGATTCCGAGCGTGGGCGAGACGCCGGCGGTCGAGATCAGGCACCTGGTCACTCCGTCGACGGTCCACGAGCTCGGGACGAAGGGTGTCGGTGAAGGTGGGACGATCGGCGGTACGGCCGCCGTCGCAAACGCGACCGCCGACGCGTTGTCACTTTCCGACGTGTCGCTTCCGCTGACGCCGGACCGCATCGTCGCTTCTCTCCATTGATGCTTCCGTACGACCCGCTCAGCTACCTGGAGTGGAACGCCGGTCGCCGCGGTGACGAGGCGGCGGTGTGGGATGAGGGCGTCGAGATCACATTTGCGGCGCTGCTCGAGCACGTGCGCCGCCTGCAGCGCGTCCTCGCCGGCCGAGGCGTCAGGGCCGGCGACGTCGTCGGCGTCCAGCTGCCCAACGTCTGGCAGTACGTCGCGCTCGAGCTTGCAATCCCCGACCTGGGCGCGGTGATCCTCCCCATGCCCATGAGCCTTGCTGAGCACGAGATGCGTTGGCTCCGCGAGAAGACGCGACCGGCCCTGTTCGTCACCGCCGCCGACCTGGAAGACCTGTCCGCCGAGCTTCCGGCCCGACCGCTTCGCGCCGACCCCGACCCTGGCCACATCGTCGAGATCGCGATGACCTCAGGCACCACGGGCATGCCCAAGCTAGCGTCGCTTTCGGCGCGCCTGAAACAGGTCACGTTCGAGAGCTTCACCAGCCGGCTGGAGATCACCGAGCAAGACCGCGTGCTCCCGATGACGCCGCTCACCCAGGGAATCGGCGGCATGTGCCTCTACTGCCTGCGGGTCGGAGCGGCCCTGGTGATGCTCCATGAGGCCCACTGGACGCCCGAACATTGCCTCGACGTGGCGGCGCAGGCGCGAGCGACGGTGATGGTCGGCGTACCGACCAACGTCATCCGGATGCTGAACCAACCGCTTCACGTATCGACGTCGTTACGGGCGGTGGCCGTCGCCGGTGCGCCGCTGCCCCCGGAGGTCGCGGAGCGTTGGGAGCGCACGACGGGCGTGCCCATCTCGAGCTTTTACGGCTCCATGGATGCGGGCCAGCTCGCGGTGGCGAGCCCATCCGATCCGCAGGCGCTCCGCTGGACGACGGTGGGCCGGCCTCACGACCGGGCCGAGTGGAAGATCCTCGATAGTGAGATCTGCATGCGCGGCGACCTGGTACAGGAGCGGTACTGGGGCGAGGCGGTCGGGCCTTATTCGGGAGACGGGTGGGCGCACATGGGCGACCTGGGCTTTGTCGATGAGGCCGGCTACCTCCACGTCGTCGGCCGCGTCAAGGACATCATCATCAGGGGCGGGACGAACATCAACCCCTACGAAGTCGAATCGATCCTGCGCGCGCATCCTGGCGTGATGGATGTCTGCGTCGTCGGCCGGCCACACCCGGACCTGGGAGAGGTACCGGTCGCCTTTGTCGTCGGCGAGCTGACTCAAATCGAGCTCGAGCGGTTTCTGGAGGAGCGTGGGCTGGCTCGTTACAAGTGGCCGCAGATGGTCCATCTTCTCGACGAGCTTCCGTTGTCCGGTCCAGGCAAGGTCAACCGCAAGGTGCTGAGTGAGCATGCGCACGCGCTGTAACGACATCGATGTGTCCTGGTCCGAAGTCGGCCGCGGAGAGCCGCTCGTGCTGATCCACGGACTGGCCGACGATCACCGCGCATGGCGCAAAGTGCTTCCGGTGCTGATGCTGCGCAACCGGCTGATGCTGTACGACCTGCGTGGTCATGGCGAAACGTCGCTGGGCAGTCCGGACGGAACCCTGAAGCAGTTGGGCGACGACCTGGTGCGTCTGCTGGACGCGCTTCAAGTCGACAGCGCCAACGTCGCGGGTTTCTCGTTGGGTGGCACGATCGCGATGCGCGTCGCGATCGATCACCCGGAGCGTCTCCGCGGCCTGGTCCTGGTCGCGACCTCCAGTCGCGTCGGCCGCGCGGTGGCGGAGTGGTATCAACAGCGGGTCGACATGGTCAACGGCAAAGACCCTCAGCTGCGCGCAACGCTCGATCGCGACACCGCGGACGTCTACGCCGAGTCACCCGAAGAGCTCGAGGCGGGCCTCTTCATCCGGCGGCAGTCGACCGCCGACCCGCGCGGCTACGGCAACGCCTGTGCCGCCATGGCCGCGCTCCATGCCGCGCCGCTCGACCCGGAGCTGGGACGCATCTCGGCGCCGACTCTGATCGTGGCGTCCGACCTTGACCGCCACTGTCCGCCGAAGGCCGCGCAGATCATCGCTGCAGGTATCGAGGGCAGCCGGCTCGAGGTCATCGCCGGCGCCGGCCACCCGATAGCGCTGGAGAGACCGACCGAGCTTGCCACTCTGATCTACTCCCACGTGGTCGACCGTGACTGACGCTCTCCTCCACGAGTGGGGCGCTCACGACGTCCTGACGCTGACGCTGAACCGACCCGACCGGCGCAACGCGCTCGACCCTGAGCTGCTGGGCGCCCTCGCTGAAGCGCTGCACAGCGACGGGGAGCGGGCCGGGGCGGTCATCCTCCGCGGGGCGGGCACCGAGGCCTTCTCGTCCGGATACGACCTGTCGCGACTCACCGGGACGATCGAGGACCTGGACGCAGACCGTCACATCGGCGAGGCCGCCTCGGCCTTGCGAGCGTGTCCCGCGCCGGTCATCGCGCGCCTGCAAGGGCACTGCCACGGTGCGGCGGTCGAGCTGGCGCTGAACTGCGACCTTCGGATCGCCGCGGACGACCTCCGGCTGTCCGTCCCGGCGGTCAGCCTCGGCGTCGTCTACCGCTTCCAGTTCGTCGCGAGGCTGGTCCAGATCTGCGGCCTGGCCCGGGCGTCGGACCTCCTGCTCGCGATGCCCGAGCTCGACGCCGAGACCGCGCAGCACTGGGGGCTCGTCACCGAGGTGGTCCCCGCTTCGTTACTCGAGGATCGCGTTCAGGCCGTGGCGGAGATGCTCGCAACCTCCCCGCGCTCGGCGGTGCAGGGGACGAAGGCCAGCCTCACCCTGCTCGAGCGACGGGCGATCTCGGGCGAGGACCTGCTCCAGGCGCAGCAGCTGCGAGCCGGCGCGGCGGCAAGCCCAGAACGCCGCGACGCGGTGATGCGGCGGAAGCAGTCAATGTCGCGGCGACCCCGCAGGGACAGGCGTTGACGCAGTTCGACGTCAGCGTCGGCATCAGCCCGCGCCAATCCTTCGAGAGTTGGGCAGCGTTCGTCGCCGCGCTGGAGGCGGAAGACGTGGGGCGGGTGTGGGTCATCGACTCCCAGCTCGCGATGAAGGATGTCTACGCGGGGCTGGTGGTGGCCGCGTTGAACACCACGCGCATCGGACTGGGCACGGGCGTCACCAACGCGGTGACCAGACACCCGACGGTGACGGCCAACGCGATCGCGGCGGTGGCTGAGATCTCGCACGGCCGCACGATCCTGGGTCTGGGCGCCGGCGACTCGGCCCTTTACGGCATCGGGCTGAAGCCGCAGAAAGTCGCCGAGGTCGAGGACGCGATCGGGTTCTTTCGCTCCAACCTCGAGCGAAGCATCCCGATCTACCTCGCTGTGAGCCAGGAGCGCATGTGCGAGCTCGCCGGCCGCAAGGCCGACGGCGCCATCGTGATGGGCCCGGCCCAGCCGGACATGGTGCGGCGACAGGTCGGGTGGATCGAGGCCGGCCTCGGGGCCGCGGGGCGCACGCGCAGCGACTTCGACATCTTGTTCATGGCTCCGATGTCGGTCGACGTCGACAGCGTTCGGTCGTGGGCCTCGACCCAGGCGCGCCTGCTGACGCACTACAAGGAGCTTCCGCCCAGCCTTTCGCCCTTCCGCGACGAGATCAAGCGCAGCGCAGATTCATACAACTACTCGGAGCACCTCTCCATGCGGGCCGGGCACAGCGGCGCGGTTTCGGATGACCTGACGCGAGCCCTGGCGGTGGTCGGCACCCCTGACGACTGCGTGGCGCGATTGCGCGAGCTGTCGTCAACGGGCGTCGACACCTTCATGTTCCCGCTGGCCGGCCGGAATCGGATCGAGCGCTGGCGGGCGATCCGCGATGAGGTCCTGTCTCAGATCATCGTGTAGCCGCCGCTGACCGACAGCGTCTGGCCCGTGATGTAGGACGCCCGGTCGGAGGCCAGCAGCAGGACCGCCGGCACGACGTCGTCCGGTGTGCCGAGCCGGCGCAGTGGATAGGCCCGCGCCGCCTTCTCGCGCACCTCGGGCGTGAACATCTTCGACTGCTCCGACGACCACATCGACTCGCTGCCTGAGGTCTCGGGCGAGCCCGGCACCAGGCCCGGACACACGACGTTGAGCGTGATCCCATGCTTGCCGACTTCCCTGGCGATCGCCTTGGACATCGCGATCACGCTTGCTTTAGTCCCGCTGTACACGGCCTCGCGCCACTCGCCCATCCGGCCGGCGTCGGAGCCGATCGACACGATGCGCCCATAACCGCGCTTGATCATCGGGTCGAGCACCGCACGCACGGTGTTGATGAATCCCCACGTATCGATCGCGATCTCGCGCTCCCACTCACCGCGGGGCTTTTCCATGAACAGCCGGTCGATCGTCCACCCGGCGCAGTTGACCAGGACGTGGACGCCGCCCATGGAGCGCTCCGCGAACTCCACCGTCGAGGACACCGACTCCCAGTTCGTGACGTCGGTATGGCGGGCGACGATTGTCCCGGAAGGCGCCTCCGACTCCACTTTTTTGGCCTGCGCGTCGTCGACGTCGGCGATCAACACGCGGGCGCCTTCTTTGGCGAAACCCAGCGTGATCGCTCGGCCGAGGTTCGACGCGCCGCCGGTGACAATGACGACCTTGCCGGTCAGCCCGAGATCCACGGCCGAAATTCTGGCGGAACCGCTGACGATCGATTGGAAGGGCGGGGTCACCGCCCTTCCTTGCCGGGCTTCTGGCGGCCGGCTTTCGGCTCGCCGTTCCCGTTCAGCGTCCGCATGAACGTAGCTGCCAGCCCTTCCAGCGCGCCACCGCCCCCCGTTACCAGGACCTCAGGAACGACATCGAGATTGCCCTCGGACAGAGCGTTCGCGATCGCAACCGCGGCGGTCGGCGTCGCGCCCAGGCTGCGGACCTGGGCGTCGTAGCCCCTGGCCTTGGCCAGCCCGAGAGCCTTCACCGCTGCCGCGTCACCCAGTCCGATGGCCCGGCGCCGAGAACCTTCCGCCTCGCCGGTCACCCGGACGAACGCCGCCTCACCGTCGGCCTCAGCCTTGCGGGCGTTGGCCCGCGCGCGGTTGATGTCGACAGAGACCTGGGCCTTGGCCAGCTCGGCCTGCATGTCGGCGGTGCCGCGGGCCTTCTCCAGGTCGATGCGGACCGTCTGCGCGTCCTTCTGCTCCTCGAACGTCGCCTTCTCCTGGTTGGCGATCTCGCGGCGCGTCAGTACGGCGACCAGCTCCGCCGGGAAGGTCACGTCCTGGATGTAGACGCCGCGGGTCTCGACCTCGTAGGCGGCCAGGTAGCGCGAAATAGCGTCGAGCGCCGCCGCCTGCACCTGGTCGCGGGTCTCGATGAAGCGCACCGCCTCCAGGCCCTGCAGCGTGTTGCGGAAGTGGTTGCCCACCGCCGCCTGCAGCACCTCGTTGACCAGGTTCTGCATCGAGCCGACCATCGAGATGACCTTCGGCGCCCGCGTGTCGGGAACGTGGATCTGGACCTGGAGGTCGATCTTGAAGATGAACCCCTCGCGGCTCTTGCCCTCGATCGGGCTGAGCTGCGCGTCCAGGTTGTGCGCGACCGAGTTCGCCTCCGCCCAGTTCAGGGTGAGGATGAACGTCGGCACCTTCTCCGCAGCGTAGATGCGCGGGTTGAGCGGGTACTTGCCGGTGCGAAGCGCCTCGCGCCAGATGCCGCGGTGGCCCGGCTGAACGATCGAGCCGAACTTGAACTCGGGCCCCGACGTGTCTAACGTGGGCAGCCCCACGTAGCCCTTGATGACCGCGACCTCGCCCTGGTTGACGACCAGCATCGGCGCCAGCTCGACCCGAACGAGGAACGGGTTCAGGAGGTACGCCCCATACAGCAGGGGGTCGTGCTGAAGCCCGATGCGTCCGCCCTTGTCCAGGAACGCCTGGAAGTCCTGGTAGTTGTTGTGCAGCTCGTTCTTCTTGCCGAGCAGCGCTTCGATCAGCTCCGAGTCGGTGATCTCCGGCTGCTTCTCCAGGGCCTCGATGTCGCTGAAGCCGCCGATCCGGCACGCGATGTCGGCCGGGCCGAGCGGCTCGCCCTCGAGCGTGGTGACTATTCCCACAGCGTCCTGGCTGCCGTTCGGCGCGATCACGGTCACCCGGAATTGATCCGAGTGCAGGCCGAACGAAGCCGGCGCAAGCGGTCCGCGGGCCACGATCTGCCGGTCCACCGGCAGGCCGTACGCCTTCGACGCCGTGATCACGAGGAACGCGATCGGGTGAATCGGCGCGAGCGTGCCGGGCGGCAGCACCGGGCGCTGGACGCCTTTCTGGCCTTTGCGGGCGACGAACACGCGCAGGTCGGTGAAGTTGCCGAACTCCGGCCGGTAAACCGCCGACTTGGCGCCGGTCGGAAGTGGCTCGCCGATCTGCGAGATCACAACGCCGATCTCGCCTGCGGGGACCTGCACCCACGGGTAGCGAAGGACCGCGTACGTCGGCCACAGCTTGAACCGGACGCCGGGCATGAGCAGCTCGGCCTGGTAGCCGGCCTCACCGGCAAATGCGATCGGCGTGTCGGTCGTGTTGTGCCGGCGCGACACCCGTTTGATGACCAGCCCGATCTCGGCCGGGCCGATCACGACGATCGATCTCGCTACCACGTAGAGCGCGAGCGCGGCAAGCACCGACAACAGGAGGAGGAAACCAAGCAGAACACTCATTTGTGCCTGCCTCCGAGGGCTCGATCCTTGCCCTTGTAGCGGGGTTCGCCCCAACCGCGGGCGATTAGCTGACTACTTACCCAGTTTCAGCCCGAAGCATGCGCAAGATTGCGCGAATTCGTCATTTCTTGCTGAGTCCCAGGTACGCCTCCTGGATGGTTGGATCGGCCAGCAGCGTGCTCGACGATCCCGACCGCGTGATACGGCCAACCTCGAGCACGTAGGCGCGTTCGGAAACCGACAGCGCCGTGTCGATGTCCTGCTCGACCAGCAGCACCGCCGTCCCGCCCGAGGCGATCTCCGGAAGCCGAGCGACGATCTCGTCGACCGTCTTCGGCGCCAGCCCGAGCGAGAGCTCGTCGATCAGGAGCAGCTTCGGCAGGCTCATCAGGCCGCGGGCGATGGCGCACATCTGCTGCTCGCCCCCGGACAGCGTGGAGGCGGTCTGGTGCAGGCGCTCGCCGAGGGCCGGGAACAGCTCGACGACACGGCTGAGGTCCCGGTTGCCCTTGCGCCAGCCGCCCAGGAGCAGGTTCTCCCGGACCGTGAGGCCCATGAAAAGACGCCTCCCCTCCGGCACGTGAGCGATGCCGAGCGCGACGATGGATTCGATGGCGGCACCCGCGACCTCCTGGCCTTGAAACGTGACTCTGCCCGATCGGACGGCGATCATGCCGCTGATCGCGCGCAGCAGCGTGGTCTTGCCCGCGCCGTTGGCTCCCACGAGGGCGACGATCTGGTTGGGCTCGACCGCGAGGCTTACATCCCACAGGACCTGGATCCGGCCGTAGCCGGCGTTGACGCTGCGCACGTCGAGGAGACTCACTCCGACCTCCGGCTGATGTAGCGGCGGCCCAGGTACGCCTCGATGACACGGGGATCGGAGAGGACCTCCGGCGGCGAGCCCATGGCGAGTATCGAACCGTGGTGCAGGACCAGGATCCGGTCGCTGACGGAAACGATCGCCTTCATCACGTGTTCGACGGCGACGATGGTGATTCCGCTGTCACGCAGGCGATGGATGAGCTCGACCGCCGACTCGATCTCGGGGTTGCGAAGACCCGCCATCACCTCGTCGATCAGCAACAGGTGCGGCCGGGTAGCCAGCGCCTTGGCCAGCTCCAGCCGGCGGGCATCGGCGACGCTGAGCTGCGTCGGCGCTGCGTTTGCGTGCTTCGCAATGCCGACGAGGTCGAGCAGCTCGTCTGCCGTGGCGAGGGCTTCGCGCACGCTCCCATCGCGGTCGTTGCCGTGCATCGCGCCGATGGCGACGTTCTCCCGGACGGTGAGACCGCGAAATGGCTTGACGATCTGGAACGTGCGGGCGACGCGGTCGTGCGCGATGACCCACGGGTGCAGACCGGTGACGTCGCGGCCGCTGATCAGGACCGTGCCGCCGGTGGGTCGCAAGTGGCCTGTGATCAGGTTCACCAACGTGCTCTTCCCCGCGCCGTTGGGGCCGATGATGCCGACGATCTCTCCCTCGCCAACCGAGAAGCTGACATCCCGCAGCGCCCACAGGCCGCCGAATCGTTTCGAGAGGTGGCGCACCTCGAGCACGGCTGCAGACGGGACGTCGGAGGGAGCGATCACAGCCGGTAGCGCCTCACGTTGTCGAGGACCGAGAAGTGGCGCGTCCGCCAGGCGTCTCGCAAGTAGGAGACCACACCTTGCGGAAAGAAGACGACGACCAGCACGATGACCGCCCCGAAGATCAGCTGGTTGAAGCTGCCGAGGTTCACGCGTAGGAACTGCGACAACAGCTCGAGGCCGACGGCGCCCACGAGCGGTCCCACGACCGAGCCGCTGCCACCGATCACGACCATGATCACCATCAACACCGTGAAGCTCGCGTCGAAGACGTCTGTGGGATAGAACTCGATCTGCTGGAAGGCGTAGAAGGCGCCGGCACAGGCGACGATCGCCGCTGACACGCCGAACGCGACGACCTTGACCACGGTGGTGTTGATGCCCACCGCCCCGGCGGCGTCCTCGTCCTCGTGCACGGCGACCATCGCGTAGCCAAAACGACTCCGGGCTAGGCTGGCGGCGACGACCACCGACAGGGCTGCGAGGACGAGAAAAGCAAGGTAGAAGCCGGGCTTGCCGAAATACGGAGTCGGCGCCTGGTCGCCGAAGGTCGGGATGGTGATGCCGCCGCCACCGCCGGTGACCGACGTCATGTTGTTGATGACCTCGCGCGCGCCCTCGGCCGCGCCCAGGGTCGCGATCGCAAAGTAGTGGCCTCGCAGGCGAAGGAGCGGGACACCGATCACCACTGCAAACAGCACACCCACGAGAACGGCCGCCGGCAGCGCCATCCAGAAAGAGACGTGGTAGTTGTTCATCAGCACGGCCACCGTGTACGCGCCGAGACCGAAGAACGCGACCTGGCCGAAGCTGGCGTAGCCCGTGTAGCCGCCGATGATGTTCCACGCCTGCGCCAGAGCGACAAAGAGGAAGACGGCCGTGAGCAGGCGCTGCGTGCCGGGTGCGATCAGCTGCTGCAGACCGAGCATGGCGGCGAAGGCGGCCAGACCGGCCAGCGCAGGCCAGGAGTTGGCGAGCGTCCGGACGCGGATCCAGTCGCCCAACAGCGCGCGCCGGGTGCGTCCGCGACCCCGCAGGATCGCGGCTATTGGGCCTGGTCTCGGCTCCGGCCTCACACCTCGACGCGCCCGCTGTACAGGGCCTTGCCGATCAGGCCGGACGGCCGGATGATCAGCGTGACGATGAGCACCGCCATCGCGATCGCGTTGACCCAGGTCCCGGTCAGCAGCAGGCCTCCGATTGACTCGGCGATGCCGAGCACGAGGCCCCCGACCAGCGCGCCGTACATGTTGCCCAGCCCGCCCAGGACCGAGATCACAAAGGCGTCGAGCGTGAGCTGACCGGGCGTCGTCGTCGGGTTGAAGGAGCCGACGGTCGCGATCATGGTCCCGGCGACGCCCGACAGAGCTGCGGCGATCCCAAACGTCACCGCATAGATATGACGTGCGCGGATGCCCATCAAGCGGGCGGCGCCGCGGTCCATGCCGGTGGCGCCGATGGCGTGGCCGAGGCGGGTGCGGCCCATCATCAATGCGAGCGCGACGGTTATCGCGACAGCCAGGAAGCACGCAGCAAGCCGGCCGTAGGGCACGTTCACTGCGCCGACAGCGAAGCTCTGCGACGCGTACGAGGTGTCAATCGTCCGGTCGTCAGCCGTGAACAGAAGCTGGAGCCCGTTCAGGATGACCAGGCTCAGGCCGAAGGTCAGGAGGAGGGTGAGAAAGATGGGCGCGTTGATGACGAGGTTGATCAAGCTCCGCTGCACGACGTAGCCGAAGGCGAAGAGCGCAGCCGCGACGATCGGGATGGCGAGAAACGGGTCCAGCCCGAACCGGATGTTCAGCAACCACGCGATATAGGCGCCCATCACGGCGAGCGCGCCGTGGCTGAAGTTGACCACGTTCATGATTCCCCAGACCAGCGAGAACCCGACCGCGACCAGCCCCAGTAGGCCGCCCTGCACGACGCCGTAGGCGGCCGCCTGGAGAAACTGCGCCATTTACGGGTCTACGGAACGGCGGGCCAGATCGCCTGCTTCGTCGCCAGGTTGCTCGGGTATACGGTCACGAAAGCCGCCTTCTGAATCTGGATCACGTACATCGGCTTGTTCGTGTTCATCCCGGTGGAGTCGAACTCGATATGGCCATAGAACGTGTCCGCCTTCAGGCCGGCGAGGGTCGCGCGCACGGCCGCTGGATCGGTCGAGCCCGTCTTCTCGATCGCGATCGCGAGCGCCTCGCACGCCGCCGCCGCGTCCGCCGCCTGGTACGGGTACTGCAGGGTCGACCAACCGTACGTGTTGGTGAAGTTGGTCAGGAAATCGTGCGCGGTGCCGAAGACGCTGTCCGAGGCGGAGATTTCCGGGACCCACTGCGTGCTGCCGAAGATCCCCTCCGAAGACTTGCCCAGCGCGGAGATGAAGGCGGGCGTGGGCGGCGCAACCGTCGCCGCATACCCGAGCTTCGGCTTCACTCCCAGCTCGGAGCTCTGCTTCACCGCGGCGACCGCCTCGTTGAGGTGCGCCGAGATGATGATCACGTCGGGGACGTTGCCCTTGATCGCGATCAGCGCGCTCGACACGTCCGTGGCATTTGCCGTGACCTTGGTCGACGAGGTGTAGGCGGTCGCGGACGGGAGGACGGTTATGCCCTTGGCTTTGGCCTCGGCAACGCCCTGCTCCGCAGCGTGCTGGCTGAACCCGTCGCTCGCGGCGATGATGGCGACCGTCTTGGGCGCGGGGGTCAGCGCGGACAGCGCGTCGATGATGGCCGTCACGTAAGAGCTGCTGGGCGAGAGTACGGCGAACGTGTTCTTGTAACCGTGGGTGAAGATCGCCGTGTCGGCGCCGTTGCTGTCGACCATGACCTGCCCGTTGCGCTCGACCACTGGCGCCACGGCCGTGGTGCCCGCCGAACCGTATGGGCTCAGGATCAGCTTGTCGCCCTGGTCGTTGAACGTGTCGACGATCTGGGCCGACGTCGCGGCCACGCTCTGGTCGTCCTGCGTGACCAGGTTCACCCTGTGCGATTGCCCGCCGAAGTTGATGCCGCCCTTCGAGTTGAGCGTCTGCGCGCAGAACTTGTAGCCCTGGAGCGTGTACAGGCCTTCCGCCTGCCCGAACGCCCCGGTCTGGGAGACCGGCGCCGCAAACGTCACGGTCGAACCCGAACCCGAGGTTGCGCCGCCGCCACACGCGGCCGCAACGAGGACGACGAACATGGCTACCGTTCCCGATGCAGAAACCCTTTGCCTCATCGCGACTCCTCCCCCCAATCTGCCGGTGATCTATGCGTCTGTATACAGCATTCTGGGAGTACATTTGTCGCCGCCCTACCTGGCCGCGCGGCTCGCATCGGGAGGATGTCCATGATGAAGCGCAGGCTTTACGCCCCCAGCCTCGGCGCCGTGCTGGCGCTCTGGCTTTCCACCGGGACCGCCGTCGCCGCCGATCCGATCGACAGCAACAGCGCCCTTTCGGGCAACGGCGGAGGCTGCTACTCCCCGCCCATCGTGCAAGCGAGTCCCTTCGACCAGCTGCCCGCGGTAAACCCGGAATGGGCTCCGGTCGTCAACGGACAGGTGCCGTTCTCGGCGCCCGTTCTAGTCCACGGCATGGCGGTCGACTCACACGTCTCTCGCGAGGACTTCCCCGCCGGGCACGTTCGTTTCGACCAGAACACCGACATCGCGCTTGACCCGGCCGACGCCCACTTGCTCGCGACAGGCAACCTGGCGCCCTCGAACCTTGTGGGCGGCGTGCCCGTGATGGAGCTCGAGTGGGAGACGGGCAGCTACCCCGCGTGGGCGTGGGCCGGCGACGGCGATCGGATCGTGGCTCTCGGCCGCTGGATCTTCGACTGCGGCCACCCCGACCCGATTCCAGGCCACAAGGCGGGGACGAGCATTCCCTGCCTGACCGACAGCGACCCGCCCGCCGGACTCGCGTGCGTCGGCGCGGTCTTCAACTATCGCAGCGAGATGCACCCGCCGCAGGCGGTGGCCGTGATCCGGTCCGGGAAGGCGGCCAGGCTGGCGGACACCGGCCGTGCCGTGCCGGTGACGCAGGCGGACGTCTTTGTGAGCCCTGACGGCGGGGGCGCCGGGGACGCATGCGTCGTCACCCACAAGCGATCGGTAGACGAGATCATCGGCGCGCCATGCTTTCCCCTCGGCGCGCCGCTCGCTCTGATCCCGGCCGGAGGCACCTCGCCGCTCAACTCGACGGACTTTGCGTTCGACGTTCCGCTACCCGCGGTCGCGGGTGGGCGGAACCCTGTCCTCCGGGTGATCCCCCATCCCACGACACCAGTGCCGGCCAACCTCGAGGTGACGCCACACCTCGACGGCGCGAACCCTCACTACCACGTGACCGTGCGCATGACCCAACCCATGGGCAGGCACCTGCCCACCGGCTTTGCCGCAACACTGCTCGCCGGTTGGCAGCAGGCGCCCGCTTCGCCGCTGGTCCACATCCGGGTGGCGTTCGACGGCGTCGTGGTCAATGACGCGCTCAAGACGCCGCTGCCCGGGCTCGGCGTCCCGGCAGGTTGGAAGATGGAGGCCAACGTCAACGGCGAGTGGCAGGAGGTCGGGGGACTCGGTGCGGTCACCGCGTCGTCAGCGGGCCAGTTCACTGCCACACCGGCCGCCTTTGACATGTTCGTCCCGCGGTCGGGCGCGGTCACGCTGCACGCCGACGCGGCCAGCGGCAACTGCGTGGATACGATGTTTGGACAGTCCCTGCTCACCGACCTCGCACGGTTAGGCTTCCAGCTCGGACTGGAATGCCTGGGCGCGATCGAGCGCGATGCCGGCTCGGTCGAGGTCAGCTTCGCCGCCCCGAAATTCGGGGTGAGCGACGTGCCGTACGAGGTCGCGAGCAGTACGCGCGCGTACACGCTTCGGTTCCGGGTCGAGCGGGTGGAGGACGCAGGCTCCTAGCTGACGTTCAGTCCCACCAGAACTGCCATGTGCGGCTGCCGCTGAGCGTCCGCGCATATTCGGCCACGGAGCCCGGGCCCTGCCAGACGTTGTCCGAGCAAAACGCGCAGTGCTCGGCTGCCAGCGCGAGCGCACTCTTCTCCTCCCGCGGCGGGTTGCCGACGGTCAGGGTCAGCGTGTCGAAACCGATCTCGACCAGGCGAGCGTTCCATCGCACTTCCCACGAGCGAAGGACCGCGGATAGCAGCGCCGGATCTTCGTACACGTTGACCGCCCCGCTCCAACCGATCGCGGCGGGGACGTGCGCCGAGCGCTCCGCGGCGACCAGGCCGATCCGGCGATCACGCAAGCGGTCCAGCACGTCAGCGTCGTCGGCGATCTCGCCTACTCTTGCCGGCCGCGAGAGGCCAGGAAAAGTCTTGCCAAAAGGCTTGACGGCGGCAAGACGGACTTCGTCGTAACCGTCCTCGTCCTCGAACTGACCCGTCCACGCCTTGCGGAGCTCAGCCTCCACGTCGATCAACAGCGCCCGGCGAGGATCGGTGGGACAGAACTCTCGACTGTCCCACGGACGGCCCGGTTCGCTTTCCATTCCCGCGAGCATCACCGGGACGAGATTCCTTGCCGCAGCCGCGTGGCGAAGCTCGTAGAGGACGCGCCCAGCGTCCTTGACCGGCTCGTTGGTCGCCCAGAGCACCGGCTCGCTGATGGACGGCACGCCCATCGGGGCGAACTCCGGGTTTCCACCCAGCCACCGCCCGGGCGGAAGCTTGACGTCTCCAATGCGGACAGGGCCGTCGCCGGGCAAGGGGGGTATCTCGTAAGCCGGGAAGACGGACGGCTTGCGAAAACCAGGCTCGTCCTCCGGCCTGGGACCAGAGCCGGCTACCTCCTGGTAGCCCTCTTTCAGCTTCTCGGCGATGAGTTTTCTGACCCGTTCGGCCGCGGCGTCCCACGACCCGCAGTCCTTCGTCTGTGTCTGGCCGTTGGTGCCGATGCGGCCGAACTGGACGGTTACCTGCGGGCCGCTCTGGCTGATCTCCCAGAACTTGCTGGAGGTGCCGCCGACGAACTCAAAGCGCCGCGACATGGCCGACTCGGGGGAAGACTTCTTCGGCAAAGCGCTTGATCACACCGCCCTCGAAGGCGTTGGGCAGGTTCACGATGAAGTACTGGATCCCGGCCTCGGCGTACTCGTGCATCAGCTCGGCGATCCGGTTCGCGTCGCCATGCAGCGGATGCCACGAGCGGATGAACGCCTCGTCCTGGCCGGTTCGGCGCGCGGTGTCCGAAACGACGCGGTCGACCTCGTCGCGGTCGCCCAGGATGCTGTAGAACTCGAGCGTCTTCAAGACCGAGTCGTAGTCGCGGCCGACGTTTGCGCAGTGCTCGCGCAGCACCTCGAGCTTGTGCCGGACGGTCTCGACGTCCGCGTTGAAGTTGCACGCGTCTCCGTACTGGGCAACGAGCTTGAGCGTCACCCTCTCCCCCGCGCCACCGATCCAGATCGGCGGATGCGGCTTCTGCACCGGCTTCGGCTCGTTGATCGCGCCGCGGACCTTGTAGTAGCGGCCATCGAAATTCGCTTCATCTTGCGTCCACATCGCCTTGATCACCTGCACCGACTCACGCAGCATGCGAAGCCTGTCGGGCGTGTCGGAATATTCGTAGCCGTAGGCCTCGTACTCGTGCTGGTACCAGCCGGCGCCGATGCCGAGGATGAGCCGCCCGTGGCTCATGACGTCGATGCCGCTCGCCATCTTCGCGAGCAAAGAGGGCTGGCGGTAGCTGTTGCACGTGACCATCTGGCCCAGGCGGATGGTCCTCGTGTCGCGGGCCAGCGCCGCGAGCGAGGTCCAGCATTCGAACACCGTCTCGGGCTGCGGCGTCGGGACAGTGTGGAAGTGGTCGTAAAGGAAGACGGCGTCGAAGCCCGCCTGCTCGGCTTCCCTTGCGCAGCGGCTCATGGTCTCGTACTTCTCGACCGGGTCGCGCACGTCGGCCAGGTCCATGCGCCAGCCCTGCGGCACGAAAACGCCGAGCTTGAGCTCCCTGCCCGCCACGGCATTAATTCTCGGCGGTCTTACGAGGCGGACGTGTCGGCGGGTTAGGACAGCTTGGTCGGGGGCGGTGCCTCGGGAGGCGGCCCAGGCCACGACGTGGGTTCGGCCGGCGCCTCGGGCACGGCTGGTTCCGGCGCGGCCGCTGCCGGGGCAGGCTTCGGCGCCGCTCTGCGCGTGCCTCGCCACGGCATCAGCATGCCGAAAAGGAATCCGACCGCGATCGCGATGAAACCGACCGCGATCACGAGCCGAGAGTCGGCTGCGGGCACGACGTTGGCGACCAGCCCGGTATCAGATCCAGTGGTCGCGCTCAGGGTCTGCGGTTGCGACCACGACAGCTTCCAGATGGCCGTCTTGCGGTCGAGCGAGAACAGCGCACCGGGAGCAGACGTGATGACGTGCGGGACTGTGAGGGAAAACGTTATGACGAAGATCGAGGAGAGCTCGTCACCGGTGATGATCTGCTGCTCGCCTGGCGAGGGCGAGGGCGTTGGGACGGGCGCGGTCTTGAAGGTGTACGTGTCGGTCTGGCCGGTCGTCGTGTGCGTCGCCGAGGCGAAGAGCCCGCCCGTGTTGGACAGGTTGATGCCCATCCCGGTGCCAGACGTCGCGCCGGACGGTGATAGCTGGGAGGGCGCGGTGAGGAACGTAAACGCCTCCTTCTCCGTCTTGAACGGAATCGCGACCTGGGCACCCGTCTCGTCGCCCTCGGTCACGACGGTGATCTTCGCCCCGGGGTATTTCGACTGCAGCTTGGCGTTGGCGCTCGCGATGTCCGAGGGGCTCATCCCCGTGACGGTGGCCCCGTTGGCGCCATTCATAAGGGACTTTGGAAACAGGAATTTCAACCCAACAGTGACCGAGCCGTCCGAGTTGAATGTTGCGCTCGTGTCGAAGCCGCACGCTGCCGCGCCGAGCACCACAGCTGCGACGAGAACCATCCTCGCGATCGCTCTCGGCACGGCCGATATGTTGACGATCGGGATCCCGATTTGATCCGGCTTAGGCCAGTTTTCCCTCCACGCCGACCCCTTCGCTCAGGAAATCCAAAAACCCCCCGATGGTCAGGTTGACGAGGTCTGGATGGGTCAGGTTGCTGGAGTGGCCCGCGCCCTCTACGCGCAGGAGACTGATGGCCCCCGGCAACAGCTCCAGGAGCTGCTCGGCAAGCGCCATCTCGATGGCCACGTCCTGTTCGCCGTGGATGACGATCGCCGGCGCGCTGATCTCGCCGAGGCGATCCGTGAGGTCGTCCCGGTCCATCAGCGTCCGGTAGATCTGCGTCAGGGTGGCGGGATCCCTCGCCTTCCACTTGGCGATCCAGGATGCCGATTCGGGTCGCTCGTTGCCGATGATGATCGCGGCCACCATCTCGAGCAGCTGGTCGTTGGCGCCCGAGCCAACCCAGACGTCGTGCATCAGGTCGTACTGGAGGGACTTTTCAGGATCTTCTTTGCCGGCCTGGGTGTCGATGAGGACGAGCCCGGCGGTCCGGTTCGGATAACGCAGCGCAAACCGAAGAGCGATAAAGCCTCCCTGGCTCATGCCTCCGATGACCGCGCGTTCGATCCCGACGTGGTCGAGCAGCGCAGCCAGGTCGTCCGCCGAGTCCCAGTAGGTGAAGGGCTCTGGTGTCGATACGGTGCGACCGTGGCCGCGCTGGTCCCACGTGATGATCCGGTGGCGCGTGGCCAGATCGCGCACCTGGGGTTCGAACATCTCGCCGTCCTGCAGGAAGCCGTGGCTGAGGACAAGCGGCATCCCTGCTCCACCCGAGTCTTCGTAATGCAGCCGCTGGCCACGCACCTCGGCAACGGGCATGGCGCAAGCCTAATCTGTCTGCTCTAGATGCACGAGCCGACTTTTCTCGACGTCCTGGACGCGGCCAGGCAGATCCGCCCCCACCTGCCGCCGACCCCGCTGCGGCGCTACGCGGCGCTGGAGCGCCTGGTCGGAGCCGAGGTCTACGTCAAACACGAGAACCACAACCCGACTGGCGCCTTCAAGGTGCGCGGCGGGATCAACCTCGTGAGCCGCCTCGACGACGACGAGCGCAGCCGAGGCGTCATCGCCGCCTCGACCGGCAACCACGGGCAGTCGGTCGCGTACGCAGCCCGGCTCTTCGGCGTGAGCTCCATCATCTGCGCGCCTCACGCCGCGAACCCCGTGAAGGTCGAGTCGATGCAGGACCTCGGCGCGGAAGTCGTCCTCGCAGGTGAGCGCTACGACGATGCGCGCGCAAACGCCGAGAAGTTGGCCCGCGAGAACGGCCATCGCTACATCCACTCCGGCGACGAGCCGCTTCTCATCGCGGGCGTGGGCACCCACACGCTCGAGGTCCTCCAGGAGCAGCCCCGCGTCGACACCGTGATTGTTCCGATTGGCGGCGGTTCGGGCGCCGCCGGCGCCTGCATCGTCGCCAAGGCAGTCAATCCGCAGATCCACGTCATCGGCGTGCAGTCCGACCAGGCGCAGGCGGCTTACTTGAGCTGGAAGTCGGGCGAGCTGCGGGAGTCGCCCAACCGCACACGCGTGGAAGGACTCTCCACGGCGACGCCGTTCGAGCTGCCGCAGCGAATCATGCGCCGGCTGCTCGACGATTTCGTGCTTGTCTCCGACGATGAGATCGACGCCTCGACCGCACTGATGATCGAAAAAACGCGCACGCTGGTCGAACCCGCGGGTGCGGCGGCACTTGCAGCGGCGCTCAAGTTGCGTGATTGGCTGCGCGGCCGCACCGTGGCGCTGATCTGCAGCGGCGGCAACATCAGCCCCGCTCAGCTCAAGGCGTTACTCGCCGCGGGACAATGAGGTCTGATTTATCGCGAGCTCGATCAGCGCGTAACCGGCGGTCAGGAAAGGTATGACCGATTGCGTGAGTGCGCTGACCAGCGCGGGAGGCGCCGCAGGCAGTGACGCCGCAACCGCCTCTCCCAGGCCGAGGCCTATGACACCAGGCAACGCTGCCAGCTGAAGCCGAACGTTGCGTCGCCGCAGCTGTTCGCTGATGGCCGCGATCAGGACCACGTCGGCGAAGCCGATGTTGAAATGCCCACCCTCGAATGGAATCCGAAAGTTGAACCAGATGAGATGCGCATCTCGGGTCGCAGTCGATGTAGTGGACGTGCCTGGGGAGGGCCCTGAGAAGACAGCGTTCTGCGCGGCGTCGAGCACGCTCAGGATAAGAAGTAGGACGAGAAACGGCCTGAACCGAGGTGGCATGACGCGGCCCAGGACGATGCCCGCGAGCACAGAGAATCCCAGCACCACGACATCGCTGACCGGGTAGAAAGCCAGGCCGAAAACCGCCCCGGCCACGACGACAGCCAGGACGGGCGTCGCGGCGATGGCCACCCAGGGCGTTGGAACGCGTACAGCCGCCCACGGCAACAAGGCGCAACCGACAGCCACTGCGAGGCTGATCAGGAGATGCATTGGTTTGGTCTATGCAACGTATCGAAACAATTGATTGGCTCTATCGCCCAAATCCCCCTAGCCTCACGTTGATTACGCAGATGGGTGACTCCGAAGCGGTGCTGTACGGCTCGCACGACTCGCGCGAGTCGAACGCGATGGTCGATCTCCTCAACGAGCTCGGCGTCAAGTTCGAATTCCGGGCGATCGACCGCGACCCCGGTGCGATGCGGGAATGGGAGCAGCTCGATGGGGATCGCGTTCCGATGCTTCGCGTCGGCAACAATCGAATCGTGCGCGGCTTTGACCGGATCAAGCTGCAGCAGCTCTTCGGTTGGGTCGGCTGCTGACTAGCTCTCTGGCGGGCTGAACAGAGTCAGCTGAACCGACTCCGGTCCGAGCAGGCGGACGTTGCGGTCTCCCCATGGCGTGACCACCGGGCCGCCGATGACCTCAGCCCCGACCGCCACCAGGTCTCTGGCCAGCGATTCGCTATCGTCCGTTTGAAAGCCGATTCGCACCGGCCCGGCAACCCTCTTCCCCACCTCGATCTGGTCGATCGCAGCGGCCTGCGCCTGGTCGAACAGCTCCAGCGTCGCGTGGCCGCCGTCGAGGAGCACACCGCGCCCACCGTCGTTGTTGAATTCGGCCAGCTGCGGCAGCCCCAAGGCATCTCGAAAGAAAGCCACCGCGCCGACCAGGTCGTTCACCGTCAGAACCAGACGCATTTCTTGGATTGCCAATTCAAGTCCTCCGCGTCAGGCAGTGCCGGTTCGGACCCCGATCTCACGCAGCCATCGGCGGTACGCGATCGCCGCCCGATCGCTCCGGAGGTGAAGCTCCGCCTGGAGGTCAAGGGGCAGAAGCTCAGGGCGCTGCGACTCGAGGATCGGCCTGTCCTGGGCGAAGATGCGGTCCTGGAATTCGACCATCGGGGACTCAGGCTCGTAGTTCATCGCCATCCACATCCAGGCCGTGCTGTCGACTGCATCGTGGGGCGTCACCGACAGGAGCATCCCGAAGGAGTGTTCCCCGTGCTTGATGAACGATGCCGAAAGCGGCCGGTGCACCTGGTACGTGTACGTCACCACCGAGCCATGTCCGGTGGCGTAGGGATCGGGCTGAAAGACTTTGACCCCCGTCGCTAGAACTCCACTCGAGTCGAAGGTGGCCTCGTATTCAGCGATCTCCGGCCGCGAGCGGTCGCCAAGGATTCCTTCGTGGACGAAAGGAAAATGGCCGACGTCCAGGAAGTTCTCGACCACGCGGGGCCCGCTCGCCTTCACGCGATATGGTCCCGCCCGCAAAACCTGGTACCTCGAATCTTCGAGCAGCTCGAACGTCGGCACCCCGGCGGTCGGGCTGCCGAGGCTCACCCACACCACGTCGTGGGCGACCGCAGTCCGATAGACCTGCACGCAGGCTTTGGCCGGTGGCGTCTGCCCAGGGTGCGCCGGCATCAGCACGCAGCGTCCGTCGCCTCCATAGTTCCAGCCGTGATAGGGGCACTCGAGGGCGCCGCCGTCGACGACCCTGCCCAGGGACAGCCGGGTTCCGCGGTGCACGCACAGGTCGCGCCACGCGTGATGGTTGTCGCCCGAGCGCCACAGCACGATGTCCTCGCCCAGGAGGCGTGCCGCGAGCGGGCCGCCGCCGGCCAGCTGGTCCACGCTTGCCACCGGGTGCCAGTCGTTGGCCAGGACCGGGTCGTCGATCATCCAGGAGCCTGACGCCCATCATCGAGGACAGCCCGCTCCAGCTCGACCTTGGCGGAATCACCCACCTTGAGCCCGGCCGAGCCGAGAAGCTTCTGGCTCAAGGACAGGGCAAGGACGCCACCGCCGGCAGGCATCGTGTTCGAGTCGAAAGACACACCGTTCAGCTTTCCTTTGACTCGCATCTGCTTGAGCCCGCCGAGTTTGGCGGTCACATCCCTGGGGATGTCGGCGACCGCAAGTCCTGATCCGCGCTCGGGCCTGAAGTAGCGGATGGTGGCTCGAAAGGTCTGACCACCCACGTCGCCAGGATCATAACCTCGCCTCCGACGCCGGCCAGAAGGGAACGTTTGCCCCACCAGGAAAGTTGACCTCTTCATGGATGCTCAAGGCGTAACCCACACGATGCCACCCCGAGTTCCGAGCGCGGCCGCGCGAGCTAGGCTCAAAGACGGAGTTCATATCGAGGTCAGCCCGCGACGAGTCCGGGCTTTCTTCGACAACACGGTGCTCGCAGACAGCCAGCGGGTGCTGCTGGTCTTCGAGACCAGGCGTCCCCCCGTGTACTGGTTTCCCACGGCGGACGTGCGAATGGAACTGCTGACGGTCAAAGAGCCGGCGGGCGAGGCGGGCTCAGGAACCGTGCGCTGGCGGTCGAACACCGGCGGCCGCGTCGCGGACAACCTGGGCTACAGCTACGCGAATCCCAAGGGAGACCTGGCTCCACTCGAGGGTCACATCGCTTTCCACTGGAATGCCATAGACGCGTGGTATGAAGAAGACGAGGAAGTGTTCGTCCACCCGCGGGATCCCTATACGAGGGTGGACACGGTCCACAGCTCCCGACAAGTGCAGGTCGTGGTCGACGGTCAGGTGGTCGCCGACACGAACCGGCCCGTCCTGCTTTTCGAGACGGGGCTGCCCACCCGCTACTACATCCCCAAGCTGGACGTGCGGATGGACCTGCTCGAGCCCACGAGCACCGTCACACACTGCCCCTACAAGGGCGATGCCACTTACTGGTCGCTGAGTGTCGGCGCCAAGAGGTACCAGGACTTCGCCTGGAGCTATCCGCGACCGATCCCGGAGATTCCCAAGATCGAGAACCTCCTGTGCTTCTACAACGAGAAAGTCGACCTCTACGTCGACGGCGTCCTCCAAGAACGGCCGGAGTCGCCGTTCTCGTAATCCGACCATGCGCGACGAGAGGGACCGCGTTGGTCCCTCTCATCCGCCGGCGACCGCTCTTACGTTTACCGGCCGGGGTTGTCGCGAAGCGACTTGACTGACCACCCGGGGGCGAGCGAAGGGCTGTCGTCCTGAATCGACGTGCTGCCGGTGCTGCGGCCGGTGTGAGCCGCAGGCGCGCCCGACTGCCTCTCGGCGCCGCGGTCCAGCAGCGGGGCGGCCGCCTTCGGCGGGTTGTCCTGCCGGAGGACGGTGCCTGCCGCCGGGTGCACGGTGCTCGTTACTGCCGAGCTCGAGCTGGTGAAGTCCTTCGCCAGCACTGAAGCCCCAATCGCCAAAGCGATCGCCATGCACGCCGCCAGCACGATCACGATAACCTTGGGAACACCGGTCCCCCTCAACGTCTGCCTGGCTTCCACTGTCTTTCTCCTGTCGTTTAGTCGGTCTCGTCGACCGCCGACACGAGGTTCGGACCAGGCCCTCAACGCCCACTCAAGCGACGCTCAAGGAGCTCGGCCAGTGCGATGATCGGCTGCTCGCTAAAAACGCACCCGTTCACGATGCCCGGTTTGGATTTACATTTACCCGCGAAATGCCTAGGGCGGCGGACTTCACTCCCCCGGACCTGACCAGCACCGGCATCCTGGACAAGGCCCAACAGGACAACCACTGGAGTGACGCCGACGCAGCGGAGGCGAAGGAGTGGTACGAACACTTCCTGGAGCTCAAATGGGCCAGCCCTGGGAAGCCGATTTACGTCATGGCCAACAAGGCTGACCGCCTCTGGCACACGCACATCACTTTTACGCAGCCGTACCAGAAGTACTGTGACGACGTCCTCGGCGACTTCCTCCACCACACGCCGACCGTCCCACCCCACCACCCCACCCCTATACAGATCGCGGATGCGACACGGCAGTACAAGAAGTGGGGCCCGATTCCGGACGCCACCACCTGGTGCGTCTAGACGCCGTCCGTGAGGTAGCCCGCCACCACTTCATCGAGCGCGTACCCGATCGCCTCTTCTCGCGACATCGCGGCGCCTGCGCGCCAGACCTGCTGCGCCTCGGGACCCTGCCGCACCGACTCAAGCCGGCGGCTTATCTCGCGATGCAGCGGTGATGTAGACACAATCTCGATCCTCGCGCGCAAACCTTCGGCTGCGCCGCCCAGTCTCAGCGCTCGCTCGATCTGGCCTTCCGTGATGGCTGTGGCCGCCAGCGACTCAAGCAGGTTCGCAATCGAGCGAGAGCTTCCCTCGAGGCGTTGAATCTCGAGGCTCTCGCGCAGATTTGACTTCGCTTCGTCGAGCCTGTTTTGCCGCAGTGCGATGTTGCCCAGCATGAAGAGCGACATCGCCACCGCCTCGACGTCCTCGCGGCCGCGTGAAAGATCCATGCTCGTCTGGAAATGTGTGGTGGCGCCGGGCATGTCCATGGTGAACAGCGCTACCAATCCGAGCCGCCACTCACAAAGCGCCTGGATCTGCCCATAGCCATGCCGCGTCGCTAGCTCGAGCGCACTCGCCAAGTACTTGCGCGCCGCTTCGAAGTCCTCGCTCTGCACGGCGATCTGGCCGAGCTGCTGCAGGCAGCGCGCTTCTCCTTCCGTGTTACGGAGCTGGCGACTCAATCCCAGGGATTGGTGCGTGTAGTCGCTTGCCGCTGATTGGTCACCCTGCGCCCAGGCCAGTAGCCCCGCCGCCTGTAGTGCCTCACTCCGCACTCTCGACGGCTCAGGACTTCGTGCCAAAGCGACCTCGAGGCGCTTCCGGCCTTCGCTGTACTCGCCCCGCGCTTCCCAGAAGTCAGCCAAACCTGACGCCAGCGCCAGGGTGATTTCCGGAAGGACTCTCGCAGCTTCGAACACGCTCCGCAGGTTGTCAACGTCGAGGCCGAGAATCTGGAGCCACCTCCGCCGATCGGAACCCGCAATCCTTCCGCGCGCTGCCTCTACGAGCTGACGGTAGTAGGTCGCGTGCCTCTCCTGCAGCGATTCCAGCCCTTCATGCTCCTCAAGGCGGGCGCGGCCGTATTCGCGGACCGTTTCAAGCATGGTGTATCGGGTGCGGCCGTCTTCGGTCTCTTGCGGTGAAACCAGAGATTTGTCGACGAGCTGCCCAACGAGCTCGAACACGGATGGAACACCGTCGCCCCCGCATACCGCCTCGGCGGCGTCGAGCGTGAATCCGCCGGCGAACACTGCAAGCCGGCGGAAAAGGTGTTGCTCCGCTTCGGCGAGCAGCCAGTAGCTCCAGTCCATGGCGGCCTTCAGCGTTTCGTGGCGTGCATCGGCGGACCGGCTGCCGGCCGAGAGCACGCCGAAGCTCTCCTGCAGCCGAGCCAGAATCTCGGCGGGCGCCATCATGCGGGCGCGTCCCGCGGCGAGCTCGATAGCGAGGGGAATTCCTTCCACCCTCCGGCAGATTTCGGTCACCGATTTGGAGTTCTCGTCGGTCAGGCGGAAGCCAGGCTGGGCCGCGCTCGAGCGGTCGGCAAACAGAACGACGGCGTCCTGTTCGTCGAGTGGCCCCACCCTCATGATCGCCTCGCCGTTGACACGCAGCGCCGCCCGGCTCGTCGTGAGCAGGCGCACGTCCGGGCAGTCGCGCAGGAGGCGATCCGCGAGGCTGACCACGGCCGGGATGAGGTGCTCGCAGTTGTCCAGCAGCAGCAGGAGGTCCTTATCCCGCAGGCAGTCGGAAAGTGTCTTCAAGATGGGCCGGCCGGCCTCCTCGCGGACACCGATCGCCTCGGCGGCGGTCTGCGCGACGAGCTCACGCTCGCTCACAGGGGCCAGCTCGACCAGCCAAACGCCATCCTTGAATCGTTCGATCACGTCGGCGGCCGCCTGAAGCGCGAGCCGGGTTTTGCCCGTTCCGCCGGCGCCGACCAGGGTCAGCATTCGGTTCGCTCCGAGCCGATCTGTGATTTCGGCGAGCTCGACCTTGCGACCGACGAAGCCGGTGGGGCTGACCGGGAGGTTATGCCGTCGCGGGTCCATCGACCTGAGCGGCGGGAACTCTATGCGGAGACGCGGAGCGACCACCTGGTAAACACGCTCGGGTCGCTCGAGGTCGCGCAGCCGGTGTGAGCCGAGGTCGCGAAGGGCCACGCCATCGGGCAGGGCGTCGACCACGAGGTCACGCGCGCCCTGGGTCAGCAGCACCTGGTCGCCGTGCCCGGTGGCCAGGAGGCGGGCGCATCGGTAAACCGCGGGGCCGTAATAATGGCCGGCCCGCAGCTCCGCCTCCCCGCTGTGGATGGCGATCCGGATGTGCACCTCGGCGCGGTCGGGCCATGCCTGGTCGGAGAACGCACGCTGCATGGCAACCGCGCTCGCCACCGCGTCGCTGGCCCGAGTGAAGACCGCCAGCACGCTGTCGCCCTCACGACCAGACTCGACCTGCGTGCCGCCGTGCTCGCCCACCAGGCTGCCGATGATCGCGTCGTGCGCCGCCATCGCCTGGCGCATCGCGGCGGGATTCTGGTCCCACCGGCGCGTCGACCCTTCGACGTCGGTGAGCAAGAACGTGACCGTACCGGACGGAAGGTTGGCGCTCGCGGGCGTGCCCGACGTCGCCGCCAGGCTGGAGTCCTGCTGAAGGATGCGTTTCAACAGCAGCTGCAGGTCTGGACCTGGCTCCATGCCCAGCTCGTCCACGAGCCGCTCGCGGGTCCGCTGGTAAAGGTCGGAGGCCTCAGCCTGCCGCCCTGACCGATACAGGGCCAGCATCAGCTGTCCACAGAGCCGCTCGCGAAGAGGATGTTCGTCGACCAGCGCCTGCAGTTCCCCGATCACCTGCCCGTGGCGGCCCAGCGCCAGCTCGTTTTCAATTCGCTCCTCTCGCGCGTGGAGGCGAAGCTCGTTGAGTCGCGTGGCCTCACTTACAGCGAACGGCTCGCTGACGAAATCGGCGAGTGCAGGCCCGCGCCACATGGCCAGCGCCCTGCTCAACAGGCCATCGGCCTGCTCCGGCGGGGCCGACTTGGCCGTCTGGACGAGGTGCTGGAACTCTGCCGCGTCAAGCTCGCCCGTCGCGACCGCGAGCATGTAACCGGAGGGCTTCCTGAGAAGCACCTGGTACGGCGCTCCGCCCGGTTCGAGGGCGCGGCGAAGCTGGGACACGTAGACCTCGATGATGTGGTCGGACGTCGCCGGGGCATCGTCACGCCAGAGAAGCTCGGCGAGTCGCTCGAGCCCGACCACGTGATTGGCCTCGATCAACAAAATTGCCAGCAGCGAACGCTGCTTGGCGCCCCCCAGGGCAAGCATCTGGTCGCCACGCGTGACCTCCAGCGGGCCGAGCACCCTGAATTTCATCGAGGCCGCCATTGTGTGCCTGTTTCGCGTGACCTGAAAACCGCTGCTCGGCCCCTGCCGGCGGTTTGAGTGGTTCTTTGGTCGCCCTTGAGCAGCCTTGCGGAACCTGCGGGTGCGGTCAACCGGACCGACATCACAGCAGGAGGACTTCGATGGCGAACCTGGAGTTCGAGATGCCGACAGCCCGCGAGATCGAGCTCGACCTGGCGTTGGCCAGCGACAGCTGGCAATCCCTTGTGGGAGCGAAGAGGCCGTCCACGGCGCCGTGGACGTGCGGCCGCCACGCCATCGTTATCGGCGGCAGCGTGGCGGGCCTGCTTGCGGCACGCGTGCTGGCCGACCACTTCGACCGGGTAACGATCTTGGACAGGGACCGCCTCCCGATCGACGCCACGTTTCGCGACGGCGTTCCGCAATCGCGCCACCTTCACGCGCTGCTGAAGCGCGGGCTGAACGTCCTGGAGGAGCTCTTCCCCGGGCTCGAGTCCGAGCTGCTCGCGGCCGGCGCGGTCCGGCTGACCGGGCGCGATTTTCTGCGGATGAGCGCCGCGGGATGGGCTCGGCGTTTCGATGGACCGCCGCTCATCGCCGCCACCCGCGAGCTGATCGAATGGAGCGTGCGAACAAGGACGTTTCAGCACCCGAGGGTGTGGCTCATGCAGCAGCACGACGTGGTCGGCCTGGTGCTCACTCCAGATGGATCAGCCGTCGGCGGCGTGGAGATCCGAGAGCGCGATGCGCACCGGCATCACGTGCCGGCGTCCACGCTACGCGGTGACCTCGTCATCGATGCCAGCGGCCGGAATTCAAGAGCACCCGAATGGCTCGAATCCGCCGGCTATACAAGGCCTCAGGAGACCGCGATCAACTCCTTCCTCGGTTACGCAAGCTGCGCATTTGGCGCGGCGCCGGAGCTCCAGCCCGATTGGAAGGTCCTGATGGTCGGCGACAAACCGCCTTCCATGCCCCGGGCCGGCGCGCTGTTTCCGATTGAGGGCAACCGCTGGATGGTCACCCTGGCGGGCTACGGCCGCGACTATCCGCCCACCGACATGGCGGGTTTCCTGGAGTTCGCGCGCAGCCTGCGCAGCGACATCCTTTACCAGACCATCAAGGATGCGGAGCCGCTGTCGCGGATCAGCGGGTTTCGCAGCACCCTCAACCAGCGGCGCCACTTCGAATCCCTCACCCGGTCGCCGGAGCGCTTCGTCGTCGTCGGTGACGCCGCGTGCGCCTTCAACCCGGTCTACGGGCAGGGTATGAGCGTGGCGGCGATGACCGCGATGGCGTTGAGGCGCGGCCTGGAAGAGCACATCGCACGTCGCGGGCTGTCAGACCTGACCGGCTTCGCCCGCCGGATGCAGCAGACGGTGGCGAAGGCAAGCCTTGGCGCGTGGGTGATAGCGACCGGCGCGGATGCGAGGTACCCGACGACCGAAGGCCGGCAGCCCCGATTCGCCGACCGGATCATGCACGCGTACCTCGACCGCGTGATCGAGGTTTCGATGCAGGACGCGACCGTAAACGCGGCGTTCTTGCGCGTGGTCCACCTGCTCGACGCTCCTCCCGCGCTCTTCCGGCCGGCCGTGGCCTGGCGCGCGCTGGCGCGCGTCCCGCAACCCATCGTCGATCCGCCAACCCGTACGCGCCATCCCGTGCTGAGGACCGCCAGCGCTTGATCGCTGAACGCTGAACAGACCCCTCCCTACCCCTGGCTGGCGCTCTTGGGAAACGTCCCCGGGGCGCCGGTCCATTTTTGAGCAGCGCTTGTCCAGCCCTTGAGTGGCCTGCGGGAACCTGCGGACGCGGTCGAAGAGACCGACTTCGCAAGAAAGGGAGCCACTCGAAATGAGCGAAAACTACCGGTGGTACGTCCAGAAGACGGTGGAGCTGATGGTCTCGCGCGAGATCGAGCAACGACCCCTGCGCATCCAGCTCGACGAGATTCTTGAGGTCGTCGCCGAGTGCGAAGCCAGGTGGGCGCTCGAAGACCGCCTGAGTGGCTGACGATGCCCTCTATTTCGCAGCGACGAACGCGACCATCGCGTCGTCGGCCGTGGCCGGCCGGCCCGTATAGCCGGCCTCGACTGCGACCTCCCGAAGCCGGCTTGCCGGAGCATCAGCAGGACCTCCTGGACGAAGTAAATGCTGATCTTCAGGTCGTACTCCTCTTCCTTCGCGATCTGGCCGTCGTGCCACAACCAAGCTCGAATGTGATAGGTCGTCCGCTGCTGCAGGGGATCGACCTCATCCTTGCGAAACAAGGTCTCGATCTCGTCAGCGTCGGAAGCCGTGCGTCGATTGCCCTCGACCGGCCACTCACTCGTCGCGCCGGTGCGATGTCCGGGGAGCCAGAGCGCCCAGCCCTCTTCGTCGTCGTCATACGGAAGGTTGTGGTTGGTGATGAAAAGCGCGCCTCCGGGCTCGAGGTGTCGGTGGGCACGCCGCAGCGCCTCGAGATCGTAGTCGCGCCGGCCACCCAGGCCGAACGAGCCGCACATGTAGATCGTCCGATAGGTCCGGGCGAGGTCGAGCTCGTGCATCGGCTGGACGGCGAGTCGCGGATGGAAGCCACGCTTCTCCGCCGCCGCTCCGGCCAGGGCGATCATGTCGGCGGAGATGTCCGCGCCGTCGACGTCGAAACCTTCGGCGATGAGCGGCATGAGGATTCGACCCGTTCCGCACGCGAGGTCGAGCGCGGGCTCTCCGAACTTCCGGATCGCAGCTTCGAAGTAGGCCTGCTCTTCGGCTGTCGCGACGTTGAACTCGGCCCACCAGCGTGCGATCAGGCCGTGATGCCACGTCCCAAACTCAGCATTCACTGGCCGAACCTTAGACCCCACCACGCGAATCAATAGGGCGAACGCCCGATGTTCGGCGGGGGGCCCAAGCAATACGTTGACCGTGCTGCCGGCGGCAGGCCGGCGGACGAGCATCCGGACGAATGCCGGAGCCAAAGGAGCTTGTCATGAACCTCAGGGCAACCCGCATCGCCGCCGATCCCGCCAAAGCCGCCGAGGGAACGGCCTCGTACCAGGACATGGTCGGCGCGATGAGACAGGTCGATGGCTTTATCGGCGCTCTCCTGCTCATCGACCGCGCCAGCGGCGACAGCCTCGGCCTCACCTTCTGGGAGAACGAGCAGAAGCTGCGCGCCAGCGAGGAAGTGGCCGGCAAGTTTCGGCGCGAGGGCGCCAGCGCGATCGGCGCCACTGGTGCGCCGACGGTCGAGCGGTTCGAGGTCGCCTTCTATGGCGTGCCCGAGCCCTCGAGCGTCAGGTAGAGAAGCGGCAGTGGCGAACATCAAATTCACAATCGACAGCGAGCTCCCCGCCGAGGCGGTTCTGGCGGCGGCGACCGACTTCAACGAGAGGCGGCCCCATTTGTGGCCGAACATCGACCCGAAGGTCTACAGAGTGCACGGCAAGACGTCAACGACCGCCGACGTGACGGAGGGGAGTGCTGTGTTCGGCGGGATCTGGGCCCGCGAGGCCTACGACTGGTCACAGCCGAACACCGTTCGCGCCACCGTCCAGGACTCCAACGCCTTCCAACCTGGCGGCACCTGGCAGCTGCGGGCAACTCCCCGACCCGAAGGCGGATGCCACATCGAGGTCACCAACCACCGCGTGGCGCGCGGATTCAAGGGCCGGGTGATCGGCACGATGCTCACGCTGGTCGGTGCCAAAGTGCTGCCGGCGCAGCTGAAGCTGACACTCGACATCATCGGCAAGGAATTGGTCTCCAGTACGACGGCGGCGGGTTGAAAGAATGTGAGGGACATGACTCCTGCCGAGGGTAGGCTCCGGCTGGCCGGGTTGATCGCGGCCTTGTCGCTTGCGACCGACCTGGGCATGGGGCAGCCCATGGAGAAGGCGATGCGGTCTTGTCTGATCGCCCTCGGCCTCGGCCGCCGTCTGGACGGCGATGCGGCGACCCTCAGCGACATCTACTACCTGGCCCTGCTCGAGCACATCGGCTGCACCGCCCACGCGGCCGAGTTCGCCGTATACGCCGGCGGCGATGAGATCGCCATGCGGACCTACGGGGCGACTTTCGCCAACAGCCCCATGAGCGAGGTGATGGCGGCCTTCATCCGCCACGTGGGAGAGGGGTTGCCTCTTCGGCAGCGCGCGGCGCTGGTCGCGGCGATGATGCGCGAAGGGGACAGACGGTTCAAGCATGTCGCCGCGACCAACTGCGAGGCAGCCGTCTGCCTGGCTCGGCGGATGCACATGTCGCAGGGCGTGCTGACGAGTCTCGGCCAGACCCTGGAGAGGTGGGACGGCCGCGGCGGCCCCGTCGGGATAAAGCAGAATCAGATCGCCCTTCCCGTGCGCGTGGTCGGGCTGGCGCATGACGTCGAGGTCTTCGAGCGGGTTGGCGGAATTGACGCCTGCCTGGCCGCGGTCAAGAAGCGGCGTGGCGCGGGTTACGACCCCGACGTCGCTGACGCCTTTCTTCGCGAGGGGCGGGAGATCTTTGCCGAGCTGCCGTCCGGGCCGCTGTACGAGGCGGTGCTCGAAGCCGAGCCCGAACCCCGAGCACAGATCGCGCCCTCCGGACTCGACGGCATGGCCCATGCATTTGCCGATTTCATCGATCTCAAGTCGCCGTACACGACCGGGCATTCGTCGGGCGTTGCGACGCTCGTCGAGGTCGCTGCCCGGAAGGCAAATTGCAGCGAAGCTGAGGCTGCCGCGTTGCGCCGGGCCGCGATGCTGCACGATCTCGGCCGGGTCGCGGTGCCCAACGGCATCTGGGACGCGCCGCGGCCGTTGACGACCCCAGAGTGGGAGCGTGTGCGCCTGCATCCCTATCACACCGACCGAATCCTCAGCAGCGGGCCGGCTCTCCAACCGCTGGCCTTCATCGCGTCGTCCCATCACGAGCGACTCGACGGTTCGGGCTATCACCGCCGCAGCGTGGCCGCACACCTGTCGCTGCCCGCCCGGCTCCTTGCCGCGGCCGACGCGTACCAGGCCATGACGCAGGAGCGGCCGCATCGCGCGGCGCTGAGTGATGACGGCGCGGCCCGAGAATTGCGCGCGGAGGTCGACGCGGGCCGCCTCGATCGGGCTGCAACGGAATGCGTGCTCGAAGCAGCGGGGCACGTCCGCCGGCGCGCGTCCAGGGACCTGCCTGCCGGTCTCAGCGAACGGGAGGTCGAAGTGTTACGGGAAATCTGCCGCGGCTACTCCAACCGCCAGATGGCGGAGCGCCTGCACATCGCGGAAAAGACAGTCGGTCACCACGTACAGCACATCTACAACAAGATCGGACGCTCCACGAGGGCCGGCGCCGCCCTCTTCGCGATGGAGAACGACCTCATCCACTGATCGCAATCAGGCGAGCTGGTAAATCCGTCTGGCGTTGCCGCTGAGCACCTGCCTCCCGGCAGCGACGGCTTCCGCGCGGGTGAGCCAGTCGAGACCTACCAGCCGCCCCAGGCCGCGGGCAAGCGCTTCTCGGTAGAGGGCAGCCGCGACGAAATAGGCCTCGGCGAAGCGGCTTGCATCGGTTCCATAGAGGAGCTTGCTGGTGGGACACAGGCCGAGCGCTTCCACCAGCGCGCGGGCACCGTCCTCCGCCGCGAGGTGGATCGCGAGCGAGAGGTCCATGTACACGCCCGGGAAGACAGACGAGAGGTACGCCGCCTCGCGGTGGAACGGATAGCAGTGGAGAAAAACCACCGTCAGGCCGGCGAAGCGCTGTTCGACGAAAAGCCGCCTCAGGCCGAGTGGGTTGGCGAGCGCGAGGTCCTCGTCGGGGTCACCGAGGCCGCAGTGAACCTGCAGCGGCACGCCGAGGTGACTGCACTCCTCCGCCGCCGCGAGGAGAAGTGTGTGGCAAAGCGGCTCGCGCTCGAGTCGAATCGGCTTTCCTCCGGCGACGCGTGCCCGAAGTGTTTCGTAACCCGCTGCGGCGCGGCGTGCATCAGGTTCGCCAAGGCGAAGCCCGGCGCGGTACGCGGCGATGGTCTTGACTCCCACCGCGCCGCGACCCACCGCGTCGCGGAGCATGGACAGGACCGCCTCCACCCAGTCCCCAACGGTCTCGTGCGCTGCCACCAGTCCTTCGGCCGCGGTCTCGAGCCGGACCACCTGATGCTGAGGGATTTCGATCACGGCCGAGTGTTCGGCGGGGCTCATGGCCTCGCCACCGGCGAAACCGTGGTCGAGGATCATCACGCCGGTCCGCGAGCTCTTCAGGAGCCGGTTGGCGTGATCAGCAAGGTCGATTCCGTCCCGATGCCGGAGCACGCCGTCTTCCGTCGGCTCGCAGTGCAGCTCGGCGGCCAGGATGCGGAGAGCGCGGCGGTACGCCACCGAGTCAACCGTGTGTTCGCGAACGACGCCTTCGTCGATCGCCTCTGTGAAGGGCCGGCGCAGGTCCACGCCAGTGACTGGAATATCGAGTCGGAGCAACGGATGGCAGTGGTGATCGACCGCGGGCAGGTCGTCCCACTCCGTCAGCAGGGACGCGTCGACTGCGGTCAGCTCAGAACTTGTACGCGTGCTGCCGGAGCTCGAAGGCCTTGTCCTCGTTCGCGAACGCGGCAACGTCGGCCTCCTTCACAGCCAGGTACGAGCCGGCGAGCCGCTCGCCTAGAGCATCCACCAGGACCTCGTCGCGGCGCAGGTTGGCGATGGCCTCATGCAGGCTCTGGGGCAGCCGATCGGCTCCCATGGCCTGCCTTTCGTCCTCGCTGAGCAGGTGGGGGTCGGTCGTGGCCGGCGGTGGCAGCTCCAGTCCTCGCTCGATGCCGTCCAGGCCGGCCGCGATGAGGCCGCCGAGCGCCAGGTACGGGTTGGAGCTCGAGTCGCTGGCCTTCAGCTCGACATTCGTCGATTCCGCCTCGCGAGATCTCGTCGGCGAGGCGACCCGAAGAGCACCCTCGCGGTTGTCCGGCCCCCAGACGCGGTAGGCGGACGCCCACGTTTGCGGCTGCAGCCGCCGATACGAGTTGACC
>Ga0099828_10000046_pt1 | contig 56924 bp, 48 predicted proteins | sample CZO8metaG_2_FD_79338 | JGI IMG/M metagenome (GOLD analysis project Ga0099828, IMG submission 79338) | Vadose zone soil microbial communities from the Eel River Critical Zone Observatory, Northern California, USA - CZOApr15con2H1.8 metaG | ecosystem: Environmental > Terrestrial > Soil > Vadose... | reverse complement strand
TTCAACATCATCACCGGCAACCCGGACAACCTCCAATTTTCTCCCAGCACCAGCCGTCCCAACGTGGTGGCTGCAGGCACGGCTGCGACCCCGTGTGGCCCGACCGTGGCATCAAGTTTCTCGCCGACCGGGTTTTTCCAGGAACCCTGTTACGCCCAGTTTGCCGTACCTGGCACCACACCGACCCTTGAAGCTCTCGACGGTAACTTCAGCCGCAACGCAGGCCTGAAACCGTGGACGGTATTCAACGACCTGCGCGTCTCGCGGCGCATCAATTTCAGCGAGCGCATAAGCATGGACCTGATCGCCGACATGTTCAATATCGCCAACCGGTACAACGTCGCCGATGTGAATCCGCTGTTTACTAGCGCAGGACAAGCCACTGCGGCCTACGATCCGCGCCAGTTCCAGTTCGCGCTGAAGCTGAACTGGTAGGGCGGAACATAGTCATTGGCCGTTCGTCGTTGGTCGTTGGTCATGCGTTGTTGACACCTCCTCAACCGGTCTTGACCAACGAAGCAGGACGAACGACCAACGACTGCGCTCCAAACCTGTTAAAATGCTGGCCTTTCGCATAAGCTTTCGTTTTTGCATTCATGGTAGACAACCACATGTGAATCCGTGCAAATCCGTGGCCGTTGACCAACCACCAATGGCCGACAACTAACGACGGGCCCCTGAGGTCCGAAGTCCGATCTCGGCTCTGCTACACTGCTCTTCTACTCTTCGCGATTGCCGGGAGATTCCTCTAAATGTCTGAAACCCATGCACCCACGGCGCGGACGCGTGTGGTCCGCGAGTCTCACCGCGGGGTTTACGACCGTGCTACTGCTTACCAGATCCTTGACCAAGGTTTCATCTGCCATGTCGGCTTTGTGGCTGACGGGCAGCCGTTCGTCATCCCGACGGCATATGGCCGCGCGGGCAACGATCTTTACCTCCACGGCTCAGCCGCCAGTCGCATGTTGCGCAATCTGGATAAGGGCATTCCCGTTTGTGTGACGGTCACGCTGCTCGAAGGCCTGGTGCTAGCTCGCTCAATCTTCAATCACTCCATGAATTACCGTTCGGTGGTGGTGCTGGGCACGGCAGTCGCAGTGCTGGATGCCAAAGAAAAACTGGATGCCCTGGAGTCGCTTTCCGAGCACATTGTGCCCGGGCGCTGGGCGGAATCACGTCAACCCAACGAAACCGAGCTTAAGCAGACGCTGGTCATGCGGCTGCCGATCGAAGAATTTTCCGCGAAAGTGCGCCAAGGTCCGCCGATCGACGACGAACAGGACTATTCGTTTCCCACCTGGGCCGGAGTGATTCCGCTGCAGATGGTCCCAGGGGCGCCGGAGAACGATCCGAGGCTGGACCCGAAGACGCCGGTGCCAGTTTACGCGAGCGCCTATTCGCGTGAGAGATCATAGTCCCCGCAAGCTGGGTCGGGATGCCAACGCCCCATCTATTTTCCGTTCAACCAATCCGCATACGCCTGGAACGAATACGGACGTCCCAGAAAATCGCGCACTAAATCTGCCGCCGGTTTCGTCCCGCTGGCTCCCAAAACTGCGTTGCGATATTTCGCCGCAACTTCCGGATTCACCAACCCGTTCTTCTTGAACTCGGTGAACATGTCCTTCGCGATCACCAGCGACCACATATAGGTGTAGTAAACCGCCGAGTAACCGTTGAGGTGGCCAAAAGCGGTCTGCATGTGCGTGCCTTCCACGAACTTGAACGGCGTATACCGTTCCTGCAACTGAGCCACCAGCTTGTCCTGATCGAGTCCCTGCGGGTCGCGATTATAGAAATCGAGGCTGATGGCGGCGTAGAACATCTGCGTGCGCACGTTCAACGCGCGGCCGAAGTCAGCGGCGGCCCGGGCTTTCTCCGCCAGCTCCGCCGGAATCGGTTCATTGGTTTTGTAGTGCCGCGCGAAGGTCTTCAAAATGGCGGGATCTTTGGGCCATTCTTCAAACATCTGCGACGGTGCCTCAATGAAGTCATTCTCCAGATCGCCGCTCGCCCACTTGGTGTTGCCCTTCATGATTCCGTGCACCAGATGTCCAAACTCGTGGAAGAAGGTGATGACGTCGTCGTACTCCATCAGTCCCGGTTCGCCGGTGGCGCGTGGGAAGTTGCAGACCAGAACATATTCGGGCAGCTTGAAGCCATCCTTGCCGGTGGCCAGATTGAACGTAGCGTAATGCTTGTACTTGTTCTCCCGAGGAAACATGTCGAAGTAAATCCGGCCGATCCGGTTGTTCTTGTCGTAGACGTCATACACCGTCACTTCCGGATGCCAGACTGGCGCGTCGGTCACCGGCTTGTACGTGATGCCGTACATCTGGCCGCTGATGTCGAGAATCCCCTGCAGCACTCGTGAATATTCGAAATAGGGCCGCATGACCTGGGAGTCGTATCCGAATTTCTCGATCTTCGCTCCTCGGTTCAGGTGCGCGACGTCCCAGCCATTGACGCTGGCCGCCTTCGGATCTTCTTTTTCCTTCTTGTAGGCCAGCAGTTCCTCGTAATCGCGCCTCGAGCCCGCCTGCGCCGCTGTCGTGATTTTTTCGATGAAGTCGGCGGCATCCTGTTCCGTCGCGACCATCTTGTCCGCGGTGATGTAGGCCGCCCAGTCCGGGTATCCCAGCACGTTGGCTAGTTCGTGACGCTTCTGCAAAAGTTGCGCCATCACATCGATGTTCTTGGGATAGGCGCGCTGCCGGTAGAGCACATAGAAAGCTTTCCGCGCGGGCTCACTCTTGGCGTAATCCATGAACGGGAAATAGTCGGTGTTATCGGTGGCCAGCGTCACCTTGCCGGAGGCATCACGGGCATGCGAGCGTTTGAAATCATCCGGAAGTCCATCCAGGTCGGAGGCGTCGACCTGCATCTTGCGGACGTCAGCGGCGATATTGAGATCGAATTGCTGTCCGATTTTTACCAGTTCGTCCTGCAGTTGCTTTATTTTTGCCCGGGTCGGATCATCACGGTCAACGCCAGCGCGACGGTAATCGCGCAGGGTGGTTTTGAAGTAGTAGGTGCCGGCCGCATCGAGCTTCGAGCCGTCGAGCGACGCCAGCACGTTGTACATCTCTTTATCCAGCGAAATGTCAGTGAGCACACTGCTCCCCTCCTGTTCGCAAACCTGGGCAGCATCGCGAAACGGCTTGGCGGGATGCACCTGTTCGGCCAGTCCGGCGCGGGCTTCGGCGTCACCGGCGACAAGCACTGCCGTGTCGAATGCCTGCAACGTGGTCATGGCATCGCGCGGAGACGGGCTCGCCTTGATCGCGGCCATGCGTTTCTTGGTGTCCTCGAGATCGCTGCGGCAGGAAGCCAGGAACGATTCCGCCGTGCCCGCCAGGTAGGTCGAAGCGCTGGGCGTCAGCGTTTGAGCCTGGACAGCAGAAGAAACGCACAATGCTGCGGTGAACAGCAGCCCGCCAACCTTCCGATTCATACTTTTCTCCAATCGATTTTAAAAAGAGGGCGAGGAGTGGACCCACGGATCATTCACACGCAAACCGGTCAGCTTAAACAGCGTGCGCAGTTCCGTCAAGGAAAACACGGATCGGCAAGGGCTGGCGATGTACTCTTTGCCATATGACAAATAACAATTGTTCAGTCGGAGGAAGGGGCCAAAGTCAGTCTGATTTCAACTATAAACAAGCACATAACTTCGAGTGCGCCATGACTCGGGAGTATATACGGCAGAGTCCAGCACCTGGTATCTCGACGAACCGCTACCGTGTCTTCAGGTAGTCGAGAATCTGCATTCGTTCTTCTTCGCACAACTCGCGACCGATCACGCCGTTGCCCCTTGGACCGTCGTTGAACTCATGCCCTGCATTCGAATTGCGGGTCGGTGCGGAACTATGAAGCACCTTGGAGCGGATCGGTATTGAGACCAAGCTTGACGGGATCGCATTGCTTGTTCCCAAGATAAAAACCTTTGGCCGCTCAGAACCGGTGAAAGCAGTGCAAACGGCAAGCAGGGGCCAGTTCAAGAAACTATCTCCGGCGGACCTTTTGGAATCGCGGCCTTCTCTCGTCTCGCCGCGCCTAAGTCAAGTGGTGCTGGCCATCCGAAAGCCAGACATAAAGGCCGCCCGGGCCGATTCGGGCCCGGCAATAAAGTAACCTATCACTCCGCCAACCATCACGTAAATCACGAAGCAGGCTACGTCCTTCATCAAGCCCGGGTTCCATACTGGAAACCTAACCGCGAGGAAATCCGCCTTGGTAGGTTGGCCGAACAGATAAAAAAGCAGCGAACCAAGCCAAGCGCAAGCGATGAATTCGGCGCCTTGCAACGCTTCCGGACCGGCAGTTTTAGCATAGAGCGCAAAAGCGCTTGGCGCAGTTCCAGGCACCTTCACTCCGACGAGACTCACTGCGGCGTGCTGGGCGAGGGGTTTTCCGAACTTTCAATTTGCCGGGCGGCTTTCGATTTCAGCTGTCGTTCTTTCGGGAATGCCGCTGTCGTCGCACTGCCGGATCTCCACGATGCGTGACGTCACAATCGGGGTGCGATACGCAGGATGCCGGAATTCCAAATGCATGCCGCGGCCCACAAAACGGATCTTCAACATGGAACCGCCCCACGATGAACCTTCAATTCGCACCAGCAGTGGTTCGGGGCAAAAAGTAGGATGTCCCCAAATCCAGGCTTCGCCCTGCCCACAATGCACCACCGTGTAGCGGCGGTGCTGGGTCTGTATGTGCAGTGTGGTCCGGGCGGGAAGATCGTCGAGGAAGGCCCCGCCTTCAATCTCCGACGCAACGATGTTGCGATTCACTTCGTCGTCGAGATTGGGATGACAGCGAAACAGCTGCGGACAGGTGTCCACCGGGGCTCCCTTTGACCTGGTTCGAACCGACCTAGCTCGAAGTGACAACGGTTCGAACTAGCAACGCCTAGAGTATAAACCTGCTGTCCATGCCTAAAACCATCTTTGGTATCGGCAACCTCGCACTGAAGTTACGGCTTCAAATCTCTTGCACGGCGGGAACGTCGCGAGTGCCCTGTCTAAAGTAATGGGACGTATCCCGTTTGCGGATTGACCCTGCAAATTGATGGGGATAGGATTCATAGACAGCGCCGCACATGGAGATCTAACCAAAAAGCTGTGTAAGTAACAGCGTAAGTTATAGATAAAAATGGGAATGAGGAAGCCCACTCTGTCGAGCGCGCTCTTGTCGGCGCTAATTTTAGCCTCCGCGGGCACGGCCTGCCACAGCGACAAGCGCCAGGCAAGCCTGCCTGCGCCCCAGGCCAACGCTCCAGCGCTGGCTCCTGTCCTGGCCGCCCTTCCTCAAGCCATACCTGAAGCACAACCAGTCCAACCCCAGGGGGACCAGGTCAAGACCGACCCCGTCGCTGATCTGATTGCGAGCGCCGAGAAAGATTATCGGGTCGGAGAGGAAAAGTTCAAAGCCGGGGATCTGGAAGCAGCCAAGCGAAGTTTTGATCGCGCGGTGGATCAACTGCTGCAAAGCCCTCCTGAGATTCGCGGGGACGAGCGTGTGCAGCATGAGTTGGAGCGGGTCCTCGAAGGTGTGAACCGTCCGGAACTGGCGGCTCTGCAATCCGACAACCCGGCAGCGAAACAGAAAGCCGAGCCCGCGCCCATCGATGAAACCAATGAGATTACGCCTCCGGTCGATCCCAACGTCAAGGCCCAGGCGGAAGCCGAGGTCAAAGCCACGCGTTCCGAGCTGCCCCTCATGCTCACCGACCCAGTGGCGGCCTACATCAACTATTTTTCCACCACCCGGGGGCACGACATTCTGCAACGCGCGCTCGAACGCGGTGGCCGGTACCGCGAAATGATCGAGAGCACGCTGAGGGAAGAAGGCGTTCCGCAGGAACTGATCTATCTGGCACAGGCGGAGTCGGGCTTCCATCCACTGGCGCTGTCGCGGGTTGGAGCTCGCGGCATGTGGCAGTTTATGTCCAGCCGCGCCCGGGGCTATGGCTTGCAGCACAATTTGTGGGTGGACGAGCGCCAGGACCCGGAAAAAGCCACCCGCGCCGCCGCGCACCACCTGAAAGATCTCTACAACCAATTCGGCGACTGGTATCTGGCCATGGCCGCCTACAATTCCGGACCGGGCGGGGTGCAGAGCGCGGTGAGGCGTACCGGTTACGCCGATTTCTGGGAACTCTACAAGCGCAACGTTCTGCCCAAGGAAACGCGCAACTACGTACCCATCATTCTGGCCGTCACCATCATGGCCAAGAACCCCGCGCAATACGGGTTGGACAACATTGTTCCGGAGCAACCGGTACCGTATGACATGGTCAAGATCGATTATTCAGTAGACATCCGCCTGGTCGCTCAGTGCCTCGACGTCTCGCCCGCAACTCTGCAGGATCTGAATCCCAGCCTGCTGCGCTTGAGCACTCCGAAAGATCAGGCATTCGAACTTCACCTGCCAGCCGGGACTCGGGAAAAGTATTTGGCCGCGATCGAGCCCATCCCTCCGCCGATGCGAGTGTGGTGGCGCTACCACGAAGTGGCCGAGGGGGAGACTCTGGTCTCGATCGCGCGCACCTACCGCACCAGCCCACTGGCCATCGAAAAGGAAAACCACCTCCAGAACGAGGATGATCTCAAGCCTGAAAGCAAGCTGGTTATTCCCATCCCGCCGGGCAAGCACGCGGCCACCGAAGATGGCGCCAGCTACGCTCGCCACGCCACCCGCTACAAGGTCCGCCGGGGGGACACGGTTCAGACACTCGCGGACAATTTCAGCCTTCCTCCCATCATGATTCGCCGCTGGAATCATCTGCGGGGCGATAGCTTGCGCGGACGCCGCATCGTATATGTTCACCTACCGGTGACCCCCAACGCTCTGTCGACCGATCAACCGGAAGAACCTAAATCTAAGTCTAAGAGGAGCTTACGCCCAGCCAGTGAAAAGCCCGTACAGCACCACAAAGTGCAGCCTGGAGAGACTCTGACCTCGATCGCCACCACTCACCACACCACCGTCGCGGCATTGAAACGGGATAATGGCAACCTGGCGATGCTGCGTCCGGGAATGGTTTTAGTCATTCGCGAAGTGCAATAACTGTTAGCTTCTGGCTTCTACCTTCTAGCTTCCAACCTCGGCTTTTGGCTTCCAGCTTCCGGCCTGGACTATTCAAGACTCGAAGGCAAATCCGGTAAGGGCACGGCTTTCAGCTGTATCGCTAGGGACACCGTATTTGGCGGCTTCAGCCACTGAGGGACGCTTCTTGGCGCAGGCTCAGGGCTGAAGCCCCGTCTGGGACAGGACTTGAATGGCGCGTCCAAAGCCGTTCTCTTTGCGTGCTGGCGCTCCCGACGCCATACCAGCAAAATACTTTGCGCCTTCTACTCGACTTTGACCTCTCGGTGTAATATGCAAACTGCGGATGGTTGTGGCCGTCTCATGATGCGGTCGCGCGAAAGCGCTGTGCTATAATCGCGCCCCGTTCAGCCAACGCATCAGTCTTTCAGCCGTCTTTTAATTTCCCAAGTAGCCGCAGCGCCTGCGCAGAGTCACGGCGCAGCCCAAAACCAGGAGGAAGAATGACTTTCGACGAGACCCTCTACGCACGCGATGATGAGATGGATGAATTTGGTGACAGCGGCGCCTACGGCGATTCGCTGGAAGAAGATTACGAGGAAGAAGAGGAAGAGGAAGCGGCGGAAGTACCGGCCATCATCGAGTCGCAACCCGAGCCAGTGGCTCCTGCTCCGGTCGCACCACGACCTTCCGGCGGTGGCAACCCACCCAAGCCCCCGCGCAAACCCGCGGCGAAAAAGGCGGCCAAGAAGAAGCCGGCGCGCAAAGTCGTCCGCAAGCAGCCGGCCAAGAAGAAGAAACCGGCGCGCAAGCCGGCTGCGAAGAAAAAGGTCGCCAAGAAAAAACCGGCCCGCAAGGCGAAGAAAGCCGCCCGCAAGGGCCGCCGCCGCTAACGAACACCTTTGGCGTCCGCGCCGGTCAAGAGGTCGGCCAGGCGCGGATTGCCTCGGGTTTCTTGTGAGTCTCCAGGACGCGTGATCGGGGTACCGGCCGCGGACCACCAGGAAAGCAGTGACACTACGCTGCTTTCGGTAGCGTCGTGGCTGTCGTCGTCAACCGCCGCACCGCTGACGACATCATCACCCGCGCTACCCCGCTCATGATCATGCTCACGCCGACCAGCGTGCCAATTGCCCAGGCCGAACTTGAAGGCCAGTGAACCCCGATCAACAGCGAGAGCAGCAAGGTCACCAGGCCGTCAAACAGCAGCCAGACTGCTCCCCGCGCGGGGCGCAGTTTGGCGTATAGAACCATGTCCAGCACACCTTCGATCAGGAACAGTGATGCCAGCAGCAGCGTCAACGACGCCACCCCCAGCAGCGGGTGCGTGAGTAGATATCCGCCGATGAAGATATAAGCCAGGCCCACCAGCAGCCTCCAGATCAAGCTGCCCGCGCGACGGGCGTGAAACGCCAACACCAAGTGGACTACGCCACCTAGAACGATCAGCCAGGCGATTACCGCGTTGACCGCCACGGCCGCCAGAAGCGGCGAGCCGACAGCCAGAATCCCGAAGATAATAAGCAGAACGCCCCAGGCAATGGACCACCCGGAAGCCTGCCGTAACAACGAGGCTGGAGATTGCGAAGTCATGTGCGCCTCCTTGGTCGACTTTCAGGACGGCACATTTTGCGCCTTGGGTGAGATTTGTGCAATGCGGAAGAGTATGTATAACTGGATCGCCGAATAGACGCAAAAGCAGCACGAAGCGGAAACCGACTCTGGTACAGATCGAAGCGCTACTTCTTTCCCGCAACTGCCTGCAGGCACCTCCCATAAAGCTCGAGCAAATGGGCGGCATACTCTTCCGGCTTGGCCGCGGCGCCGCTGCCCTGAAAGCCGACTCCTGATGAACTGGTCCGGCCGTAGCCCGTGGTCATAGCGACAAATTTCATGAGATCCAGCGCAATATCTTCGTTGCGGCGCAATCCCGATGCTGCGGCAGGTGTTTCGTCCATGCATGCCTCCCTTGGGTCGTATTCCTAGTCGGTAAGAGAAAATTGAGTCGGACGAAAAGTTGATGATAACAGAAGGCTTCCGCGGCAGTAGCGTGTCCACGTCGTCCCCCACGCGGTGAAGGAGCCCTTCCTTCCGGCCAGAACACGGCTCGCACTATGGTTTCGGACTCCAGAAAGGTTCGCGCGCCGGAATGAATTGGATCGGAACCTCGGTCACGAAGGTCTTCAACCACCGCGTACACTCTTCCATCCCTGCCTGTTCAGAAGGAATGTGGCCGAGGATGATCAGCGACTTCTGTTTGCCCTCGCTAACCGCGTCCGCGACGTATTCGACCGTTTCCCATTCCTGGGCTTCGCCGATTACAAGAGCCTGCACTCCAGTTATTTCCAGTGCCTTGGCGTGACGGGCAAATCCAGCAGCGCCGGGAGCGAGCGCGAGTCTGGTCACGCGTAAATCTGGATCCCCGACAATCCGGACGATGCGAATTTCAAGCTGGCGCTTGATGTCAGACGCCAGTTTTTCGAGCGGCGTTTCCGGAATATCGAACAAATACTGATTGTGTGCATCCTGAAACTTCTCCCATCCCAAGGCGTGGACCATGCCGGCTTCGATCCCGTCCGGATTGCGAGCGTGCCAGTGATCGTGGAATCGCCAGATCACCAGGCCATGTTTGTCGATGAATCGTCGCTTTTCCTTCAGCACCGGGTCGCTGTCCTTCTCTGGCAACTGGTCAGCTTTGTCCAGGTGATCGAAGAAAGTCGGTTCGTGAGTGATGATGAGATTGTCGCCGGCAGCAGCGGCACGCTGAAGCACATCGAGGGTGGCCATCATGGTAACCGCAATGCCCGTTACCGGGACTTCGGGATTGCCGGCTTTGAAGGTATCCACGGTATCGCTCTGCCATGGAACTCCGACCTGTTGCCGGATGCGCGCAATCACCTCCCGAGCAGTAAGATGTTGATCCCGAGCTAGTACGGCACTGGCCAGCAAAACGATTGTTGTCAATGCGGCTGTTGTCGATCTGATCCGTCTATTCGTGGCAGACATCTGTATTCCCCAGCCGAGACATTGCTGTAATCGTTCGCATTAGACCACATCGTCATGAATTTTGGCGCTCCTCATTCATGCAGGAGATAGCTTCCATGAAATAGCCAAAGGCTTCTAAAGTTCCCGTCCGATCTGCCGATGAGTCCAATGAGGAGAAATTCCTGTGGTCAGCCCGGTACATCATCCAGTCACACCCAATCAGGCGGAGAACATCTTTATTCGGTCTTCGACCCACGCGGCGGCGAAAGCAGCGCAGAAACCGCCCGCCAAGCCGCAACCCGTGCAGGATTCAGTCAAGTTGAGCCGCACGAAGTAGTTCTTATTCGAAGTAAGGTTTGGCGACCGACTTTACCTGGCCGACGCCTCAAAAAGGCGAACGGAGGAGGTGGATCCCAAGATCTCACCTCCTCCCTGTTTTTGCCCCGGCTGGGTGGAGCGGACACTCCTGTCCGCCGCCTTTGTATTGGATGACACACCTGGTGTAACTACATTGCAACTACTAGATCTCCAAAACCAAAAACCAACTTAGAAAAATCACTCTTAAAGACGGCGGACAATAGCTGTCCGCCCCACCTGGGCTACTCAGTTCACGTCCTGCAGCATCGTGTAGGAAAAACCTCCCGCCTGGCTGTTCAAACCTATAAACGTCCGCACCTGGCCCGAACTGAAGGTGAGCGACCCAGTGTCGATGGCGGGAAATTTCTGGCCGGCCAAGGTGAAGACGATCTCAAAGCTGCCCGCAGCCAGCGACTGATAGCCGGAGGCAGAATCAAAGCCGATGTTGCTCAGCGTAGGACTGACCGTATTCAGGTCGGTTCCCGGATCAACGACGTAAACGTCGACCGGCCCGAGGCCGGGCGCAGAGTTCACAATCCGAAGTTTGAAATCGCCCGACGAAGGCGCCGAGTTGTCGTCACTGAGCACCAGCGCGCCAATGTTGGAAGAAAAATTCGATACGATCACCGTGGTGTCCGTGCCAGAAGAAAAGCTGATGGACTGGGTCAGCAGCGCGGTGGAGGTTCCCGAAGGCTCGATCACAACCTGCTGGGAACCCGATTTTACGGTTTGATATCCAGTGCTGGTACCGTATGCGACGGTGCTGGCCACCGCAGTGCCGTTCACCAACACTTCCAGGTTAGATTCGTCCGGAACCGCGTTCATCAAGCGGAAGCGGGTTTTCCCTCCTCCACCACACCCTGCAATGAGAAAGAGAAGAAGAGTTGCTGTACAAACCTTCGCACACAACTGCACCCAGCGCGACAATCGGCCCACTGTCCACCCCTTCGATTTTGAGAGTTGGAACTACGGCACTAAAGTTCGACTGATGCCAGGCCTTCGCTCCAGAGTTGCTAGTCCGGCGTAAAGAGTGCGTCAACAGAGGTAAAGTCTTGTAAAGCCGTTCGTCGGTCATCAGTCGCCAGTTTGTGTAGTGGGCGGGCCGACGGCTCGTGACTGACGACCTGCTTTACGAATTTTTACCTGACTTTACCAAGTCTTTACTCCGTTGCTGGTTGTGAAGTGTTCTAACTAGCAGAGAGATTTTCTTACACGGGAGCCGAAGGCTTCCGAGAATCACGCGAGTATGAATGGAGAGTGCCTATGAATTCACTAATCCCCCACACCTTTTGTGTGCGAGCCGCACGCAAGTCTTTGGTCGCTACTGCTTTTCTGGCAGCCCTGTTTAGCCTCGGCGTCGCTGCCTTTGCCCAGGATGATCAGAACGGGCCGCCACCTCCGCCGCCGCAACAGCAATCCGATCAGCAGCCGGGGCAGACATCCGAACCAGGGATGGGTCGGCACATGGGCCAACACCAGATGCCGAGCGTGGACGACCAGCTCAAGCACCTGAGCAAGAAACTGAACCTGAGCGATGACCAGCAGGCGAAACTGAAACCCATCCTCGAGGACCAGCGCAAACAGATGGAGACGATCCACAACGACTCGTCGCTCTCACGCGAAGACCGCTTCAGCAAAATGCAGGAGCTGCGAAAGAACTCCGATGATCAGATCAAAAGCGTGTTGAATGCAGATCAGCAAAAGAACTTTGACAAGATGCGCGAACAACAGCACGAGCGCATGAAGAATTGGCGCAAAGGCGGAGAAAACGCTCCCCCCGCCGGAGACAATCAGTAAGCCCGGGATCGGACGTCGGACCTCGGCCCACGGACCGCGCCCTAGAGAGGTAGCAGAGCTACGTCTCTGCGAGCCCTTGCGTCTGGGGTCTAAAAAGGATTTTTCACTTCTCCCCAGCCTCTGGGCCAGGTAACCCCTTGCGTCGCCCGCAAGAGTTGCCTGGTTCAGAGGCCCTTTCTTATTCCGGCATGCTATGGGAGTTTCCCAGGTGAGCTATATCGTCTTCGGCATTTCACACATCAATGCCAGAAAATTTTCTTCGGAGTCGCGGAAAAAGGCCATCCACAAATCGTGGGTTGGCATTTTCGCGATCAGGTGAGGTTCGTCTTCAAAGCGCACGCCGCTGCTTAGCATTTGGCGGTGTGCGCTGGCGATGTCTGGCACGGTAAAGTACAGAACCGAGCTTGGGTGATCGAACTCCGGCTTCTCGGCGCGGGTGAGCATGAACCGGACACCAGCGCAATCGAAGAAGGCCAGGCTCCCGGCAGTAAACAACAGCGGCAAGCCGAGGATATCCCGATAGAATGCGGTAGCACGGTCGACGTCGTGGACGTTGATGGCGATCTGTCCGAGCCGGGAGATCGCGATGGGTGTGGTTGCGGCAGTCATGGTCAGCCTCCAGAGAGATCGTTGGTTGTTGGTCGTTCGTCGTTGGCCAAAATCAGCTACGATGACTCCTTGCAATTCCTAAAAACGCTCGTCTGTGTTCTGTCGCTCTGGCTTGGTCAACGACCGACGACGAACGACCAACGATTGTAATTCGTTAGTATAGCTAACTATATTTCGTGTCCCAGCGCAAGCTAAAAAATCGGCCCATGCAGAACGCGGCCACAGTGGCCGACCGGCTGCATTCGGCGGCGATTCATCTCCTACGCCGAGTGCGCAAACAGGATGCCGCCACTGGCGAAGGCCCCGCCCGGCTCTCGGCATTGTCGGTGCTGGTTTTCGGTGGCCCGATGACGCTGGGACAACTGGCGGCAGCCGAGCAGGTGAAACCTCCCACTATGAGCCGCATCGTCACCGGCCTGGAACGAAAGCGGCTGGCCGAACGCATCCCGGATTCCAAGGATGCCCGCCGCATCCAGATTCGCGCCACCCCGAGCGGCGTGCGTTTGCTGCAACAGGGCCGGCGGCGCAGAATCGAATACCTGGCTGGCCACCTCCAAAGAGTTACGGTGCCGGAACTGGCTACTCTGGATGAAGCGCTAAATCTTCTGGAAGGGATTCTGCGCGATTGGCCGACAGAGACTTGATCGGGCGATAAACGGGCGCGCGCCCCGCCGAATACCGTCGGCTTCCCCCAGGAATTGTCGAGTGGCAAGGAAGGGCGGACATACTTTGTCCGCGGCGTTTGACTTGGACTTTACCTGTTTAAAACTTATTCGCGCCCTCTGCAGCCACACGGAGCAACCAAGATCTCAAACTAAAGATCGACTTCAAAAGCGGCAGACAAGAGTGTCCGCCCCCCACGAAATATTGCTTAAACCCCGGCTAGGTCTCAATTCCCATAGCAGACGCGCCCTATCAAGTAGTCGTGGATAGTCGTGGACTCTCTTGCCCGGCTCCATCGCCATCACTTCGACCGGGTAGGCGGTGTTATAATAGGGGGACGCAGAACCAGATAATTGCCTGCCACTTCCACATATTTCACCGTGCAGGTGCCACCTTTGGCGACGGCGTACATGTTGGACTCACCCTTGCGATAGGGCTTAAGCGAATTGTAGTGGCGGTCAAGCAGGACCGTGGCCCCGGGAAGCAGCCGAGGGTACATGCTCACGGCTTCGCGGCCGTGGGCGCGGATGATCACGAAGCGCTCCCAGTGTTCGCGCTCTCCTTCCATCTCTGGCCGCAGCTGGCGCAGAAAGCTCTTCTTGAGCTTCATGATGTCCTTTACTCTCATACTCATGATCTCAGGCTGGCGCGCGGCGACCGCACCATCGACCAGCAGCACGTTATCGAAATCGTCCTGACTGGGAGGGGCAATGCTGGCACGCTTGTTGATTTCGCCGGGATCGAGCAGATCCAGGACGAACAAGCGTTGTACATTCAACACCTTGTCCATGCCTTCGACGCTCAAACCGCGCTTGCGGTTGAGGAAGTTGGAAATATGGGCCTGCTTGAAACCCGTGTCCTTATAATAGCCAGACGTAGGCCGGTCAACTCGCCTTCGTTAATGCGCTCCCAGAGAGCCTTGCGCAGGTTTTCCTGCAGTGCACGAAATTTCATGAGCGAAGTATAGCCCCCAGCGTGTTGCTATTTGGACTGTACTAGTGACAACTCGAAGTAAATATATCTAGGTCAGGCGCGTTGATAGTTTCCCCGCTAACGCTGTCACGGATTCCTAACTAAATAATTCCAACTGGGAATAAGAATTTGGAAAGCATGTCGCATTGGCCCTGGTCGATTTGTTATTCTAGATTTAGAGGTTGAGAAACAAACTTTTGAGGGCGCGCTGCAGCGCGCCTTTATTCTTTGGTGACGAGCGCAAAGTGAAGAAAACGAAAGAGAGAACGAGAATAGAAGCTTTCCAAGAGAGCTGCGCAGGCAAGAAAAGGATCACACAAACCCGTTGGACCTGGCGGAGATCCGGCAGATCACAAATCTTGTGGGAAATGATTGCCGTCGGTATGGTCGAGATCACGATGGCGAAGTGGGAAAAGGCCATTGTCTGGGAATGAAGTACCTGTTCAAGATGATCGGGCCCTATCCTGCGACAGGCGAGGATGGGACGCTGGTGCCGGATTCGATGGCTGCGATCCTGCTGCGCCGTCTCGGTCTCCCGGAACCGCCGACGCCTGAGCAGATGGTTACCAAAGATCAGGCAACAGCGGCTGCGGTTTCCGATGATGAGGGCTTAGAATGAAGGCCAGCAGTTGGGCGACTACCATCAGGCGGCGGGCCGCTGCGGGAAGTTGGTCGGAGCTGGTTGGCCAGTGGCTTCGATCGGACAGGCATTTACCAAGATAAGCGTTGAGCGGACTGGCCTCGAGCAGCCGGATCAGCACGCGGGCCGGAGCGCATGAATCGCACAAAGCTCTGCTGCAGGGGACTTCCAGGATGGATATGACTTGGGTGACTGACCGAATCGCGGTCGGGGGCGGAATCTGGAGAGCGGACAACATGGCGGCGGTGGCGCGAGCGGGCATAACACACGTTATCGATATGCAAATCGAATTTGATGACACCGAGTTGGCCGAGCCGCATGGAATCGAAGTGCTGTGGAACCCGATTGACGACGATTTTCAACCTAAGCCACCGGAGATACTGCAGCGTGGAGTAGAGTTCGCGACCGAGGCCCTCGACCGGGATGGGACCAAGCTGTTCATCCACTGCGCGGCCGGAGTGCACCGGGCTCCGATGATGACGCTGGCCGTGTTGTGCTCGATGGGTTGGGCGCAAGAGGCGGCACAGGATCTGATTGAGAAACGACGACCGGTGGTGGATTTTGCCGACGTGTACGTTCGTAGCGTGGAGAGGTTTCTGGACCAGCAAGTAAGGGCGGGAAAGTAGAAGCCAGTTCGTAGTTACCAGTTCCCGGTTGTCAGTTCACCCCTCGTAAATTCAGGACATTGGGAGTCGTTCATTCCCCTTGGGGTCGAGGGAAGAATGTGAGTCGCGGAGGAAGTATGTTCGATTGGCGCCCCCCCTGGGGTAGCGTGTTTATTTGCTGCTCGCCGCGGCGGTGTCGTCATCGCAGACGCCGGCGACCACCACCATTAGCGACGATGTGTACAGAGCGGACGGAACTCTGGCCGGCGGAAGTCTTTTGACTTCGTGGCCTACGTTCAGCACCTCCCCCGGACAGTCGGTGGCGGCGGGCGAGAAGAGCGGGACTTTAGGGCCCGGCGGCGCATTGTCGATGGCGCTTGGCGACATGGTCTAAGCCATGCCCTGAAGTCATCCGACTTCTTCGCTCCAGTTCTCGAGCGTTTTCTTGACTTGGGCCATAAACTGATCGGCTACGGCGCCGTCGATGAGGCGGTGGTCGTAGCCGAGGGTCAAATGCACGAGCGAACGGATCGCGATGGAATCGTTGCCGTCCTCGTCGGTGACGACCACGGGCGACTTGGTAATTCCGCCAACGCCCAAAATGGCCGAGTTCGGCTGATTGATGATGGGCAATCCGAAGACCGCGCCGAACTGACCCGGGTTGGTGATGGTGAAGGTCGAGCCCTCCACCTCTTCCGGTTTGAGTTTCTTGCCGCGGGCCCGCTCGCCCAGGTCGCTGATGCCGCGCTGCAATCCGAGGAAGTTTAGTTCGTCGGCGTTCTTCAGCACCGGAACGATCAAGCCCCAATCGAGCGCGACGGCGATGCCGACGTTGATGTGGCGATGGTAGCGGATGCTTTCGCCCTCGATCGAGGCGTTGACGATGGGAAACTGCTGCAGCGTAATGATGACCGCGCGGGCGAAAAAGGGCATGAAGGTCAGGCGCGCGCCGTGGCGCTTTTCAAAGGCAGACTTGGTCTTATTGCGCAGATGCACGATCCGGGTCAGATCGACCTCGAACATGCAGTGGACGTGGGCGCTGGTGCGACGCGATTCGATCATGCGCTGGGCGATGATCTTGCGCATCTGGGTCATGGGCACCAGATCTCCCGGAATGGAAGCGGAAACCGGAGCGCCGGCGCCATCCGACTTTGCCGCGGGAGCCGGAGCAGAGGGTGTTGTCGATGCAGCCGGACTAGCCTGGCTCCGCTCGAGAAACGCAGTGATGTCTTGCTTGGTGATGCGTCCACCAAGTCCAGTGCCGGATACTTGTCCGAGATCCAGGTTGTGCTCGCGCGCGATCTTGCGAACCAGCGGCGAAGAGCGGGCATGGTCCTCTTCTGCTTCCTCTTGTGAACTCTGGGCCGCGGGCTTGGACTCAGCCGGCGCAGGAGGTTTGACTGGGGCCGATTCTGGTTTCACCGCGGTTGCGGGTGCAGGTTTGGCGGCAACGCTTTCACCCTCCGCGGAAATTGTGCCCACAACGGTGTTGACTTGAACCGTCGCACCCTCGGCGACCTTTATGTCTTGTAAGATACCCGCGGCGGGCGCGGGAATTTCAGCGTCCACCTTATCGGTGGAAATCTCGAACAGAGGCTCGTCGCGCTGCACCTTGTCGCCAGGCTTCTTGAGCCATTTGGTAATTGTGCCCTCGAAAATCGATTCTCCCATCTGGGGCATGACGATATCAGTCGGCATAGTTCCCTTCCACGCGGCCTGGGTGGGGAAATTCCAGGCGCACGCAACCCTATATTATATATATTCCGGTCCCTATATTCGGCACTGGCTACCGGTGGCAATACGCGCCACTAATCATGATGCTGACTGTGGTCTTCCCCCTCCGGACCAGCGGCTGGGGGTAGGCTCCCGAAGGACTTCTTCCAATAATCCTGCACCGCAGGGGGCAATTTTTCGAGGCGAGAGAGGAAAGAGGTAACCTTCCACATTTCCTGTTCTGTCAACGCCTTATTCCAGGCGGGCATGCCGGTGTAGCGGATGCCGGTGCGAACAGCGTAGTAAATGTGCCACTCGGGATCATCCAACGAGTGCAGGATTAATTGCGGCGGCGCGGGGTAGAAGGACCCCTGGAGCAGGCTGGGTTTGTTGTCGAGCGTGCCATGACACAGAGCGCAGTTCATGGTGTAGATCTTCATTCCATCGATCAAGTTGTCGTCCGTGGGCGGCACCGGATTGGTCATGCGCGGGGCGTGGCGTTCCATGGATGCGTCCATGGCGGACATGGCGATGCGGCGCTCAAGTCGTGGCGCAGTGGAGTCTGCATTCGTGGGTAAGAGGCCGAGCATGGCGATGGCCAGTCCTCCCAGAGCAAGCAAGAGCAACGTAATGATGACCCCGAGGATGAAACTGCGCATTTTGCCTCCTTTCCAGCAAACATTCTTGGAAGACGCAGCTAAGGATTGTCCAGCGGTGCGGTGCGCCGCAGGATGGCCACAGCGTCCCGCGCCTCTGATTCGCGTACCTGCAACTTGATCCCGCCGAATATGTAGGAATGCCATCCGCCGATTCGCAGCATGTTTTCATCATACGCGAAGCATTCGATGTCAGCCGATTCCAGGCGGGTACGGGCCAGCAGGAATTCCGGCTGGCTGTGAAAGACGGCGATGGTAACGAGGCATTCATCCATGGAGCGTAGATGCATTTCTTAGAGGGCGAGGCAAACCCCGAAGTCTCAATATGCCTTTAGCCGCCGCGCCTCTCGCACCACATCGCTCGCCTTGGGTAGAAAATATTCTTCCTGCGGCGGCGAGAACGGCACTGGAGAATCCTGGGCGGTGATGCGGACGATGGGACTGTCGAGATCGTCGAAGGCATCCTCATTTATCAAGGAGGCGATTTCGCCGGCGATACCTCCGGTGCGGGAATGCTCGTGCAAGACAATAACCTTGTTGGTCTTGCGAACTGTATGAGCGATGGCCTCGCGGTCCAGCGGCGCAATGGTGCGCAGGTCTAGAACCTCGAGCTCAATTCCTTCCTGGCTTAAAACTTCAGCAGCCTCAAGCGCGGTATGAACCATGGCGGCATAGGTGATGACGCTCAGGTCGCGGCCTTCGCGAGCGACGCGCGCCTTGCCTAGGGGCACAATGTAGTCTTCCGCCGGAACATCTTCCTTGATACGGCGATAGAGATACTTGTGCTCGAAGAAGATAACCGGATTGTCATCGCGGATCGCAGCTTTCATCAGACCCTTGGCGTCGTAGGCGCTGGCAGGGCAGACAACTTTCAAGCCCGGCGCGTGCACGAACCACATCTCCGGATTCTGCGAGTGGAAGGGCCCGCCGTGAACATTGCCGCCGCTGGGCCCGCGGATCACGAGTGGCGCGGGCGCACCCCAGCGGTAGTGGGCCTTGGCGACCATATTGACGATCTGGTTGAAAGCACAACCGATGAAATCCATGAACTGGAACTCGGCCACGGGGCGCATGCCGGTGAGCGATGCCCCGAAGGCCGCGCCGACGATGGCCGACTCGGCGATGGGCGTGTCAACGACGCGTTCCGGGCCGAAGCGGTCTATGAATCCGTCAGTGACTTTGAAGGCGCCACCGTAGATGCCAATGTCTTCGCCGAGGCAGAAAACAGCGGGCTCGCGCTCCATTTCCTCCCAGATGCCCTGGCGGATAGCTTCGAGATAGGTGAGTTGGGGCATGGGGTCCGTTAACAGTCGTCACTTCAAATGCACTGCCGCTTCGGTGTACTTTACGCGAGCGGCAGGTCTGGCTTTGACCCTCGGGGTCGCATACTTCGGCTTGATCTGGTGGCATCCATTTTCGCAATACACACCACCTGCGGCCGATTCAGGTTCTGGCATGGGGCTGGCGACGGCGAATTCGCGGTCAGCCTCCAGTTGTTGATCAACACCAGCAATTAGTTCTCGGTTCTCGGTTGGGCTTATCCACTTCTTTACGTTCAGCAAGTAATTCTCGAAGCGGGCAATCGAGTCGCGCTTGCGCCAGTACTCGAACAACGGTTTGGGGACGTACTCGGCGGCGTCGTGGATGGCGTGGCCTTTCATGCGCATCATTTTGGCTTCGATGAGGGTGGGGCCCTCGCCGCGGCGGGCGCGCTCGCAGGCTTCGTGGGCGGCGTCATAGACCTGACACGCGTCGGTGCCGTCCACGATCACGCCGGGAATTCCGTAGGCGATGGCGCGCTCAGCGAGGTCTTTCACGCGGAATTGCATGTCAGCCGGCGTGGAGTATGCCCAGAGATTGTTTTCGACGAACAGCACCAGGCCCAGATTCTGCACCGCGGCGAAGTTCAGGCCTTCGTAGGTGACGCCGGTGGACTGGCCGCCGTCGCCGATGTAGGTCATCACCGCGATGTTTCGCCCCTGGAGGCGAGCGCCCAGCGCCACGCCGGCGAGCACCGGAATCAGGTCACCGAGAGTTGAGATGGGAGAGACTACGTTGCGATCCTGAATATCGCCGAAGTGGGACGACGCGTCGCGACCCCGCGTAGGCGAACCAGCCTTGGCCATGTACTGCATCATGATGTCGCGGGGGGAAAAGCCGCGGACCAGCGTCGAGCCCTGATTGCGGATCATGGGACCCAGCCAGTCTTCCTTTTTTAAGGCATAAGCGGAGGCGCACGAGCATGCTTCCTGGCCGAGGCCGAAATAAACTCCGCCGACCACTTTGCCTTGCTTGTAGAGATTTTCAAGCGCGGTCTCCATGTTGCGATTGAGGAGCATCCAGCGATAGATCTCAAGGTGCTGCTGCCGGTTCAGGTATCTCGATTCTCGAATAGGCGGTACGGTCCCGTTGAAATCGCCGCTGACCTCGTAGCGGACTCCGTCGGCCTTGCGAACTTGGCGGATGGTGAAGCTGGGTTTTTCCAGGCGGTAATCCGGGATCGTATAGGTGCGCTGGTTGGCGGTTGTGGGGTTAGCGTCGGGGCGTCGGCTGCTGGGCTTGGTGATGATTTGCTTTTGTTTCTTCTTGGCCATGGGGCTATGCCCAGAACGTATCTTCTTCTTTGTGCAGCTGGCGCAATTCATCGGGCGGTTTCGCCGGCACACCGACCGTGGGGCTCAATAGCGCGTCTAAATTTTCGAGCCAAAGCATCTGACTGTTGAAAATCAGACCGAAGTTGCGAGACAGCGAATGCGCGACCTCCCGCGACGAGAGCTGTCGGCCCCGTTCCTTGGCCATCGATGTCACGGGCTTTGCGGTGATCCCGCACGGGACGATCAGTTTGAAACCGTCAAGATCCGTGTTCACATTCAGAGCGAAACCATGCGAGGTGACAGCACGGGAGATGTGGACGCCGATGGCAGCGATCTTGGCTTCGTCTTTATCTTTATCCGTGCTTGAAGCGGTCCAGACACCTGTGAGACCACAGATCCGCTGCGCGGGAATCGTGAAATCCGCACAGGTGCGGATCAGGACTTCTTCCAGCCGACGCACGAATTCGATCGCCCCCAAGGTTTTGCGCTTGCCGTCAGGCGTGGAAAACCCACGCAAATCGAGGATCGGATATCCCACCACCTGGCCGCGGCCGTGGAACGTGACGTCTCCCCCGCGATCACACTCGTACACCTCCACGCCGCGCTGGGCGAGGAGTTCGGGCGAGGCAAGAATGTTCTCGCGCTTCGCATTGCGGCCGAGAGTAATGACCGCCGAATGTTCGAGCAGAAGAAGAACATCGCCGATGCGCCCTTCCTGGCGCAGTTCGACGAGCCGCTGCTGGAGGCGCAGACCAGTGGCGTAGTCAATGGTGCCGAGTTGGATGACGGAGATCAACAGCTTCTTGGCCACGGGGCCTGCCTTTCACGCGTTAATGGCCATTCCGTATACGCTATTCGACGCGTCCAGCATGGCTTCGGCCAGTGTGGGATGGGCGTGGATCGTCCACATCAAATCCTCCACCGTGGCTTCGAGTTCGATTGCCGCAACCGCTTCAGCGATCAACTCAGTCGCCAGCGGGCCAATGATGTGCACTCCGAGAATTTCGCCATAATCGGCGTCAGAGACAATCTTGATGAATCCCTCGTGCTGGCCCACAATTGAAGCTCGCGAGTTCGCGGTGAAGGGGAACTTGCCGACCTTGATGTTGTATCCCGCTTCCTCGGCTTTGGCCTCGGTCAAGCCAACACTGCCGATCTCGGGATGGCAGTAGGTTGCGTTGGGGATGTGCTCCGGGTTGATCGGCTTGCCGGGTTTGCCTGCGATCTTGCTTACGGCAACGATGCCTTCCATCGCGCCGACATGCGCCAGTTGGGGCGTCCCGAGCACGATGTCGCCGATAGCGTAGACGCCGGGCTCGCTGGTCTGCATCCAGCTATCGGTCTTGATGAAACCGCGATCGGGTTTGATCTTTGTTTTCTCCAGACCGATATTCTCGGTGCGCGGCTTGCGGCCGACCGCGATCAGGATTCTCTCGGTTTCGAGTTTCTGCGGTTTGCCATCCACGCTGAAAGCGACCGACACTCCTGACTTCGTCGTTTCGATTTTCTCCACCTTGGCGCCGGTGTGGAAGTTGATTCCGCGCTTCCGGTATACGCGCGCCAGTTCCTTGGAGATTTCTTCGTCTTCCACCGGAACAAGCCTGGGCAGCATCTCAAGGATAGTGACTTCCGCGCCGAACGAACGGAAGATGGACGCGAACTCCACGCCTACAGCCCCGGCACCAACGATCACCAGCGACTTGGGAATGTCCTTGAGCGAGAGAATTTCGATGTTGGTCAGCACGCGGTCCCCGGGCTCAAGGCCTGGCAGCATGCGAGCTTCCGAGCCGGTACAGAGAATCACATTCTTTGCTTTGACTTGCGAGGTCTTGGCGTCGGCGGTGACTTCAACCGTCAGTACACTGTTTTGGCCCGAGCCGGTCAGCTTGCCATAGCCCCGGATCGTTTCCACCTTATTCTTACGCATGAGGAACTCGAGGCCCTTGGCGTGCTTGGTCACGATCTTCGACTTGCGTTCCTGGACGGCTGCCCAATTCAACTTCCGCGCGTCAACTCCTTCGATGCCGAACTCTTTCGCGTCTTTCAGGTGGTCCCAAACTTCAGCGTTGAACAGCAAGGCTTTGGTCGGGATGCAGCCCACGTGCAAGCAAGTGCCGCCGAGTACGTCGTCTTTCTCGATAAGCGCGGTTTTCAGACCAAACTGGCCAGCGCGGATTGCGGCTGTGTATCCAGCCGGACCGCTCCCGATGATGGCAATGTCATAAACGGTTTCGGGCAAGGGCGCACACCTCTATACAGAAGAGATGAAGTTGGGCAAGCGTACGATTCTAGACCAGGTCAGTAAGGAAAGGCTAACTATCCCAACAGCCGCGCGGCTTCCTTCGCGTAGTAAGTAACGATGATGCTCGCCCCGGCGCGGCGGATCGAGAGCAGCGATTCCATCATGACGCGCTCGCGGTCAATCCAGTTATTGCGTGCCGCGGCTTCGATCATGGCGTACTCGCCCGAAACCTGGTATGCCGCCAACGGCAAGTCGAAGCGCTCGCGGGCGGTGGCGATCACGTCCAGATAAGGCATGGCGGGCTTGACCATGATCATGTCCGCACCTTCTTCGACGTCGAGTTCGATCTCGCGCATGGCTTCGCGCAGGTTGGCTCCATCCATCTGGTAGGAGCGGCGATCGCCGAACTGGGGCGCCGAATCGGCAGCCTCGCGGAATGGCCCATAAAATCCCGAAGCGAACTTGGCAGCGTAAGAGAGAATAGGCGTGTTGATCAGTTCGGCCTCGTCGAGCGCTTTACGGATAGCAGCTACGCGACCGTCCATCATGTCGGAAGGGGCGATAATGTCCACGCCAGCGCGGGCCAACGAGACCGAAGTGCGAGCCAGCAGCTCGAGGGTGGCGTCGTTGACGATTTCGAATTCCCGCCCGACAGCGCGAGCCGCGACCGCTGCCACCGCTTCCATGGCCTTCATTTTTTCTTCCGGCCTTACAGCAACAGCCGACGTGGTATTCAGGGCTGCCGCCCCGAGCGATTGCGGAAATTGTCCCTTGCGCACCACACCACAGTGTCCGTGAGACATGTATTCGCACAAGCAAACATCGCCCACGATAATGACGTCGGAAACTTCGTTTTTGATGGCCCGAGCCGCTTGCTGCACGATCCCGCTTTCCGACCAGGCGCCGGTGGCAACTTCGTCCTTGGTCTCCGGTAGGCCGAACAGAATAACGGCGGCAACGCCCAGGGAACGAGCCTGGCGTGCCTCCTTGACGGCCTCATCCACGGACAGGTTGAACACGCCCGGCATAGACCGCACTTCCTTGCGCACACCCTGGCCCGGACAGACGAACAGAGGGTATACAAAAGCCTCCGGAGTGAGCCGGGTTTCCCGTACCAGAGCGCGCAGTTGGTCGTTCTGGCGCAGGCGGCGAAGGCGAGTCACCGGGTAGGTCATGGACTGATTCTAGCAGAGGACGCAGCGCCGGTTTGCCGTCAACAGTGGCGGACAAGCGTGTCCGCCCCACCCGGCGTGGCCCTCGGGACGCTGCGTAAGTTCGGCTGGGGTTGTACGCTAAGAGGCTGATCAATGTTCCGCAGTACCAAAGTAATGCATTGACCGGTCCGAAACCTACCAGCTCCGAGCTCACGCACTAGAATGCGGAATACCAATGACCTCGAGGCGAAAACGGTGGATTGGGGGCCTTAGCTGCCTGGTCCTGGCATATGCGATCGTGTCGCTCAGCGTGCCCGCGGGCTTCGCATTGCTAGCCTTTGGTGATGTTGCCCAGTTCCTGTTGCTATTTCTTGCCTTCCTGCTGATGGTGGTAAACGCCGTTTCCAACCGCGGCCAAATCCGGTTGTTCTGGGGACTGATGGCGGCCGGCTGCCTGTTGTGGTCAACCAACCTGGTTTTGTGGACGCTCTACGAGGTGGTCTTGCGCCGCACGATCCCTGATCCGTTTGTCGGGGACGTAATCCTCTTCATTCATGTGGTACCGTTCATGGCAGCGGTTGCTCTGCGTCCCCACCTGTCGGAGGAAAAGAAGCTTTACTTCAGCACATTGAACTTCCTGGTGCTGCTGGTGTGGTGGGTGTTCCTTTATGCGTTCATTGTTTTTCCGGACGAGTTTGTGGTGCTCAACGTTGCGGTCTACAGCCCCCATTTCGACCTGCTCTATCTGGTGGAAAATCTTGCCATGCTGGGAGTGCTCGGCATCCTGGCATGGAATACGCGCGGAGCGTGGAAGGAGATTTACTGGAACCTGTTTGTGGCGTCGGGACTTTACACTTCAAGTTCGGTGTCCATGAATGCCGCCATCGCGCGCAATCAATACCACACCGGCAGCATCTATGACGTCCCGTTCATTGCTTCTATTTGCTGGTTGATCTGGGCAGGCCTGCTGGCGCGGGAATTGAAGCCCGCCTGTGAGCCTGTGGCACCCCACAGGGGTCGTTGGCGGATGCTGGCCCCACGACTTGCCATGCTCGCCATGCTTTCTCTTCCACTGATGGGATATTGGGCGTGGTTTCGAGACACGGCGCCCCCAAACCTGCGCCAGTTCAGGCTGCTGGTAACACTGGCAGCCACGCTGGTGCTGGGTCTATTCGTATTTCTCCGCCAATATTTGATGGACCGGGAACTGGTACGCTTACTGGAAGAATCCCGCCTCAGCCTGGAGAACCTGCAGCGTTTGCAGGCCGAACTGGTGCAACGGGAAAAGCTGGCATCGCTCGCGCAACTGGTATCCGGAGCGGCGCACGAGATCAACAATCCGCTAGCCGTGATCCTTGGCTATTCCGATTTGCTGGCTGCCGACCATGGCCTGAAGCCGGACCAGGCCAACATGGCGCGCAAGATCGGCCACCAGGCCCGTCGCACCCGGGAACTGGTCTCCAGCCTGCTCAGCTTTGCCCGGCAGTCGCCGGGTGAAAAGACGCTGCTGAACATGGGCTCAGTAGTGCAACGTGCATTGCAAATGAAAATGCTTCGCATCGACAACAAGAACATCCGCGCCAAGAGTCAGATCGCGGCCGATCTTCCCCAAATCTGGGGAAATATCAACCAGCTCTTTCAATGCTGCGCCGAAATTATCGGGAATGCGACGGACGCTCTGGAAGAAGTGGGCGGCGGTACAGTATCGGTGAGCGCGCACCAGGAGGGCGATGAATTGGTGCTGGAGTTTTCCGACTCCGGCCCCGGAGTCCGCGATCCGCACCGCATCTTTGATCCCTTCTACACCACCAAGCCAGTTGGCAAAGGTATGGGTCTGGGCTTGAGCGTCACTTACGGAGTCGTCCAGGAACACCAGGGCCATATCACCTGCCACAACCTGCCCGAAGGAGGCGCTGTCTTTGTGGTTCGCTTCCCCGTGGCCAACCAGCCGGCCTCGACAGTCGCTTCCGCCGCGGCCGCGAAGGCGTAGCCCCCCCAGCCCACGTTGAGGGATTCGCCTTGCTTGGATAACAGCATGGGATCACAGTGAAGCCAGCTTCAGCCCTGGCGTAGCCAATCCGTCCGCTTCTTGTAACATGAATCTGATGCAGTCTCCGCTCACCCACACCAGCGCCCGGGTGCTGGAGTTCGAGTCTTTGCGCGATCTGATCCGGGGATACGCCTCTTCGCCGCTCGGCCAGGAACGGATCGCAGCCCTTCGCCCGTCGGTCGACCGTGGTTGGATTGAAAATCAGCATCAACTCGTTACCGAAATTCGTGAGTACAGGCGGGTTGGCGGGCGCTTCGAGTTTTCCGGGTTACTGGATGGCTCAAAGACGGTGGAAAAATCCCGCATCTCCGGCGCGGTTCTTGAGACCACAGAAATTCGTGATGTGATTCTGGTCGTGGACCGCGCAGCCGAGTGGCGGGAAATCGCTCTGAGTCCGCCCGCGGCCATGAAGGTGGAGTGGAAAGCGGTAGCGCTACTTTCCTCCGGCATTATCGATTTCACTGAGTTCCTGCGTTCGTTTCGCAACAAGATCCAGCCCGACGGCAGGCTCGAAGACCGGGCCTCGGCGGAGCTGGCTAGAATCCGTCGAGAAATCGAACGGCAAAAGAGGTTGATCCAGGAATCTTTGCGCGGCTATCTGAGGCGCCTGGCTGAAGGCGGCGCGGTGCAGGATGAACTGGTCACGATTCGGGGCGAGCGCTTCGTCATCCCGATAAAAATCGAACAGAAACGCCGGGTGCAGGGTGTCGTACACGGCGCCAGCTCCAGCGGACAGACCGTATTCGTAGAGCCGCTGGAAACGATTGATCAGAACAACGAACTGGTTCGCCTGCTCGACGAAGAACTGGCCGAGATCCACCGCATCCTGTTGGAAATGACACGGCGAATCGGGGAAAGCGCCGATCCGATTCTAAAGGCGGCTGATGTGCTGGCTGAGCTGGAGTTGCAGTTTGCTAAAGCCCGCTTTGCCGAAGATTACAACTGCGTGCCCGTCAGTCTGCTCGAGCAGGACAGCGACGATCACATCAGCCCACGTGGGGACAGCCGCCCTCGGCTGCCCGAGCCGGGCTCAGCCCGGCTGGTACTACACAACACCCGCCATCCGCTGCTCGAACGAAACTTGAAAACAAAGAAAAGGCCGCTCGTTCCCATCAGGATCGAGCTCGAGAGCGGAAATCTGGAACTTGTCATCACCGGCCCAAACACAGGCGGAAAGACAGTCGCATTGAAGACGGTCGGGCTGCTGGCCTTGATGGCGCAGTCAGGCATTCCAGTTCCGGCGGATCGCGCCGAATTGCCGGTATTCGACGCGGTGCTCGCCGACATTGGCGACTACCAGTCCATCGAGCAGAATCTTTCGACCTTCTCGGCTCACGTCACCAACATCGACTTCATTTCGCGCGCCGCGACACGGCGCTCGCTCGTGCTGCTGGATGAACTTGGATCGGCCACCGACCCCGAAGAAGGAGCAGCGCTGGCGGTCGCGATCGCCGAACATTTCTGCAAAATCGGATGCATCACGGTCATCTCCACGCACCACACTTCCCTGAAAGTGTACGGCGCGAACACTCCCGGAGTGGTGAATTCCTCGGTAGGGTTCGACGAAACTACGCTGCAACCGACCTACGAACTGAAGGTCGGCGTGCCGGGAGCGTCGGCAGGTATTAACATCGCCCAGAGATTGGGACTGAACCCCTCCATCATCGATGCCGCCCGGTCGAGGCTGGGCACGCAGGCACGGGACGTGGGTCAATTCCTGGATCGCCTGCATGAGCAGTTGCGCGAGGCCGAAGCCGAGCGTCTCCTAATGAAAGCCCGCGAAGAAGAGTTGGAACGGGAGAAGGCGCGCCTGGCCGCCGAAGGCCGCAAAGAACAGCAGAGCAAAATCAGAGAAATGGAGAAAAAACTCGAAACCGTACTGCGCGATTTCGAGTATCAGGCGCGCGAAACGGTCAACGCCATTCAGGATCGCGCCATGGCGCAAAAGCTCACGAAAGACGCCGAGCGACGCATGTCCAAACTGCGACGCGAATTTCGCGAGCAGTTCGATTCCACAGTCGTCGCCCACACTACCGGCGCCGATCGGGGCGACCCCAACGCTCAGCCACAGGTGGTAAAGCACGTGTCCGAGGGGGATACAGTCAAACTCAAGTCGGTAGGCCGTCCAGCACGAATTAGCCGGCGCCTCGATGACCACCACTTCGAAGTTGAAATCGGCGTCATGAAGATGAAAATTGCACGCGACGATATCGCGGAAGTTTTGGTACACGCCGCCGATTCGCCAGTCAAAGCCGCCCGGGCGCGGGGTATTTCGGTTTCCCTAGAAAAGGAAAACGCGGATGTGCCATCCGAGATTAACGTGATCGGCCGCACCGTGGACGATGCCACCCGCGAGGTGGAAAAGTTCGTAGACCGAGCGTTCCTGGCCGGCCTGCCTCGGGTACGTGTGGTGCACGGCAGCGGCATGGGGATATTGAGGAAGGCGCTGCGGCAATATTTGCAAGGGCACCCGCATGTGGAATCAGTGACCGAGCCCCCGCAGAATGAAGGTGGGGGTGGAGCGACGGTGGTCGAGCTGAGAGTCTAAGCTTCGTTGAGGGGATAAGGACGCTTCGACTGCGCTGAGGATGACCGAGGAAATTCGGTCATGCGACGAAATCTTCACTGGGCGGCGGGAGAACGTGCTGAGGTAAGCGGTCAGTTACGGCAGCCAGGGCCGCGAGTTTCTCGGCCAGAGCGCGGGTTAGCGATCCCGACTGGTAGCGCCAGCGGAAGTTCCCTTCTGAGACGCTGGGCGTGTTCAAGCGGGCTTCGCTGCCCAGCCCAAGCACATCTTGCAGCGGAACTACGGACAGGCTCGCAACCGACTCTTGCGCCAGGCGGATGAAAGCCCAGTGGATGCCGTCATCGCTCTCTCCAACGTAGGCCTGAATGGCGCGGCGTTCACTTTCCGATACGCCAGAGCGCCACCAGCCCGACGTGGTGTCGTTGTCGTGGGTGCCGGTGTAGACTACGCGGTCCGGGGTTAGACGGTGCGGTAAATAAATGTGGGCGCCGGCGTCGCCGAAGCCAAATTGTAGTACCGCGCATCCCGGAATCTGGTTGCGCTCGCGCAAGGCGTGTACGGCGGGGGTGATGTGGCCTAGGTCTTCGGCGAAGAATGGAAGCCCGCCCAGGGCTTCGCGAAGCTTGTTGAACAGCTCATCTTTGGGGCCATCCACCCAGCGGCCGTGTACAGCGGTTGGCTCGCTGGCGGGAATCTCCCAGAACTGCTCGAATCCGCGGAAGTGATCGAGGCGAATGTAGTCACAAGTCTGCGTTGCCCAGCGCAGGCGATCGATCCACCAATCGTAGCCTCGCGCTTTCATTGCGCCCCAATCGTAGAGAGGACTGCCCCAACGCTGGCCGGTGGCGCTGAAAGCGTCAGGCGGAACACCAGCAACTGCTTCCGGTTCGAGATTGTCTTTTCTTAGGCGAAACAGATCGCGGTGCGACCACACGTCGGCACTGTCGTGGTCCACGAAAATCGCGACATCCCCCACCACGCGAATCGAGCGCTGCGCGCAGTAAAGGCGCAGGGCGTGCCACTGCTCGTAAAAGAAAAACTGAATGACGCGGCGCAGGTTTATCTCCGAGGCCAGTTCCTTGCGCGCGCCCTCCAGAGCCGCAGCCTGGCGGCAGGCAAGTTCGCGCGGCCATTGCTTCCAGCATTGCCTGGCATAGCGCTCGCGCAGGGCATCGAAAAGGACGAAGTCTTCCAGCCACCAGGAGTTTGCGCTGGAGAAACGCTCGAAGCGATTGTGGGCCGCGGGCGGGGCTTTCTGAAGAAAGGTGCGAGCGGATTCGACAATCAGAGGGAGCTTGCGCTGGTAGACATCTTCGTGGTCGATGTCACCGGCCTTCTGGGTGAGGCGGGCCAGACTCGAGGGCTCCGATTTTATCCAGCCGCGCTCTGCCAGGCGCTCCAGGCTGATCAGCAGCGGATTCCCCGCGAACGCGGAAGTGGACGAATAGGGAGAGTTCCCGTTGGCTGGCGGACCGAGGGGCAGCACCTGCCACAGGCCCTGGCGCGCGGCGGCAAGAAAATCTACAAACTCATACGCGGCAGGACCGAAATCCCCAATGCCACCACGCGACGGGAGGGAGGTCGGGTGGAGCAGGATGCCGGTAGCGCGAGGAAATAACATCGTTCTGAACTACACCGATGCTACCAGCAAATTTTGAATCGGGGATGCTCCCGGCTTTACTCTCCCTGTTCCTGAGCCTGCGCCCGGGTCAGGTTTTTCATCTCGTCCTGATTGATCTTGATCTTTCCCGCCTTTTCCAATTGGGCGCGCAGATTAGTGACGAACAGGCCAAACATTTCCTGCTGCTTGTTCAGAAGCAGGGTATCCCGGATCTGGTCTTTCTTGGCCTCAAAATCCTGTTGAGACGGCTCCTGCCTTTCCAGGATCGAGAGCACTACGCCCGTGGTGCCGTTGCTGATCGGACCGCTGATCTCGCCCGGTTTCATGCTGAAGGCCACCGCGGCGCTACCGGCCATGGAACCGATGTCAGGAACCTGACCATCGGGCTGCACCAAGTCGCTCGTTTTGACGGTAGCGCTAGCTTCTTTGGTGGCTTTCTTCAGGTCATGCTCGGCCTTAGCGCGATCAGAGAGCTCCTGGGTTTTCTGCGAGAGCAGGGCGGCGACCCGCTCGTTTTTGAATTCGCTTTCAACCCGACCGCGAATTTCGTCGAAGCTCGGCGTGGCCGGGGGCTTGATCGCTTCTACCTCGAACACGGCGTAGCCTTGCGGCAACTGTACCTGGTCAGGCGGAGCCTTTTCGGCCTGGCCGAACACGGCGCCCATGAATTGGGGTGAGTTGCCGATACCAGGCAGAGTATCGGTGCGGCTGACGAAGTCGGTGCTCACGACCTGAAGGCCTTTGGCGGCGGCCGCCTTTTCCAGTCCGGCACTACGGGCCTGCCCGAGCAATGCGTTGACCTGGTTGGTCACCGCCTGGGCAGCCTTCTGCTGCTTAATACTCTCCTCGATCTGATCCTTGACTTCGTCCAGAGTCTTCACATGGGCGGCCTGCTTGTCGTCCACACGGATGATATGGAAACCGTAACTGCTCTGCACCAGATCGCTGGTGGAGCTTTTGGCGAGTGAGAAAGCCGCTTTTTCGAACTCAGGAACGGTACGGCCCCTGCCGATAAATCCGAGCGAACCGCCGTTCTTGCCACTGCCCGGGTCTTCAGAATATTTTTTGGCCAGTTCAGCGAAATTTCCGCCGGCCTTCACCTGTTTCAATACGTCATCAGCCTTCTTACGAGCCTCCTCCACGCCCTTGCCGTCGACTTTCCCATCCGCGCCGGGGAGCGGGGTCTTGATCAGAATATGGCTCACGCTGACCTGCTCCGGAACCCGGTAATCGTCCTTATGCTGATCGTAATACACCTGCAGATCCTCACGGGAAACGGCAGTTTCGGCCTGGATCTTCGCCATGTCCAGCACCACATAACGGAGCTTGCGCTTTTCGGGAATCGAATTGTTGTAGGTCGCCTTATTGCGCTCGTAGAACGCCTTCAACTCGGCCTCATTGGGCTGAATCTGTTTCAGCAAATCGTCCTTGCGGAGCACAGCGTACTCGAATTTGACTTTGACGTTTTGCTTCACAAATTCCTGCTGGACTTCAGCATCCGAAACCAGGGCGCTGCCCGTGATCAGGTTGTGAAGCTTGTCCAGCAAGATGTCTTTCTTGATGGTCTGTTCGAACAACGGCACGCTGAGGTCGGCACCCTGCAGAATGGCCTCATATTTCTGCTGCCCCACGAAATTGCCACCGGGGAAGAACGTGGCCGAATAGCGACCGTGTTGTAATTCGTCGCGCACTTCGTCGTCGGTAACGCGCAGTCCGACCCGCTGCGCTTCGGCAATGATGGCTTGCCGGCTAATCAGGTTCTGAGCGGCGCGCTCGGCAAAATAGGGAAGCAGCATCGTCGCCTGTTCGCCACCGCGCGGGAACTGCTGGCGAAGCATCTGCCTGGCCTCGCGCTGCACCTCAACCGTAGTGACGGGCTCACCTGCCACGCTGGCCACGACACCTTGCCCCGGCCCCCCGAGGCCAACCACATCCGAGCCCAGGCCGCCCGGAATCAGCGTAATCGCCATGGCGGCGCAAATAATGGTCAACAGGCCGCCAAGAACCACTTTCTTGATGGGGCCAGGGGTTTGCAGAAATCGGATCATTTTTCTTGTCACTCCAGAATTTGAGGCAAAGTCTTTGAGATTATAAACTACAACCCGTGGCCAATTTGGCGCGAGCGTCCGGCGCGTGCTCGCAACCAGCATGCCCCAGGCGGACCGAATACGCAGACAATGCTGCGTTCGGACGGGACGCCCACAACCTGCATTGAAAAATTCAGCCATTGAAACGTATTAATGAGACGTGTTATTAAACTTGAGCCGTCTTTGACCCGTCCATCTTTCGCGCGGAACAAGGGACGAATGCGGCGTAACCGAGCAGCCTTGAAAAACTTTCCCTCGGCAAAGGATCTCTTGATGAACAAGAGCACCCTGTTGTGCGCACTGTTGCTGTCTTTCTCCGGCCTCATTTTTTCGCAGGAACCAAAACCCAGCCGTCTCCATGCGGAAGCCCAACTCTCCCTCCGGGAGAGTTGGGCTCTGCAGTCTTCGGGCAAAGTTGATGAGAAGGGTGAGACTCTCTCCAGCCCCGGGTTCCAGCCAAAGAATTGGTATACCGTGACCATCCCCACGACCGTGGTCGCGGCGTTAGTCGAGCACAAGGTGTATCCCGATCCATTTTTTGGGACCAATCTGCGGTCTTTTCCGGGCGTCACTTATCCCGTTGGCGCAAACTTTTCCAACATCCCGATGCAGCAGGACAGCCCTTTTATTGTGCCCTGGTGGTATCGCAAGGAATTTGTCCTGCCGGCCAGCTTTAAGGGAAAGAGCATCTGGCTGAATTTTCGCGGGATCAACTACCGTGCCAACATCTGGCTGAATGGCAAGCAGATCGCAAAGTCCGACGATGTTGCAGGCGCGTGGCGCACCTACGAGTTCAACATCACCGATGCCTCCATCCTCGGAAAGACAAATGTGCTCGCGGTGCAAGTCTTCTCGCCGACCGACACTGACTTGGCGATCACTTTCGTGGACTGGAACCCCGCGCCTCCCGACAAGAACATGGGTTTGTTCCGCGAGGTTGATATCTCCACCAGCGGTCCCGTGGCGCTTCGCTATCCCGCTGTGACATCGACCGTGGATTCACCGGCCAATGCCAAAGCTCATCTTACGGTCACCGCGCTGCTGAAGAACGCGGCCAACCATCCGGTGAAGGGAACGCTCAAAGGCCGGATCGAGAAAATCGAACTCTCCCAGGAGGTTGAAGTCGGACCCGGCGAATCGAAGGATGTGACTTTCACTCCGGAACAATTTCCCCAACTCAACGTCGACAATCCTCGTCTGTGGTGGCCGGCACAGATGGGCAAACCGGAACTCTACAACCTCAGCCTGGAATTCGATGGAGACGGCAAGATTTCCGACCAGTCGGAAACCAGGTTTGGCATTCGCGAGGTCAAGTCTGAAGTGCTGGCGCCCAACCGGCGGCTATTTTCCATCAATGGCAAGAACATTCTGATCCGCGGTGGCGGCTGGTCTCCCGACATGATGCTGCGAGAGAACTCGCAACGCCTGCGCGACGAACTCCGTTATGTGCAGGATATGGGGCTGAATACGGTCCGACTGGAAGGCAAGCTGGAGGCGAAAGAATTTTTCGACCTGGCCGACGAGCGCGGCGTTCTGCTCATCGCCGGCTGGTGCTGCTGCGATCATTGGGAACACTGGCCAAACTGGAAGCCGCAGGACTTCACCATTGCGGAACAGTCGTTGCGTGACCAGATTTACCGTCTGCGCGGCCATCCCAGCCTGGTGGCGTGGCTGAACGGCAGCGACAATCCGCCGCCGCCGGACGTGGAACAAACTTATCTCAGGGTGGAAAAGGAGCTGCTGTGGCCGAATCCGGTCATCTCCTCCGCCACCGCCAAACTCGCAGGCTACTCCGGCCAGAGCGGGGTAAAGATGACCGGACCCTACGAGTACGTCGCGCCCTCATATTGGCAGACCGACAAAACCGATTCCGCACGCCAGTGCAACCAGGGCGGATGCGGCGGAGCCTACGGCTTCAACACCGAGACCAGCATGGGGCCAGCGGTGCCGCCGATTGAGAGTATTCGCGCCATGGTGGGTAAAGATCATCTCTGGCCGATTAACGACTCGTGGAACTATCACGCCGGTGGCGGCGCGTTCAAAGATGTCCACGTTTTTAGCGACGCGATAAACGCCCGCTTCGGTCCGGCAACCAGCGCCGACGACTACGCTCTAAAGGCACAGCTTCAAACCTACGAAGGCGTGCGGGCCATGTATGAGGCTTACAGCCGGAACAAATACGTTTCGACCGGCGTGATCCAGTGGATGCTGAACAACGCCTGGCCTTCGATGATTTGGCACCTGTATGACTTCTATCTGCGCCCGGGAGGCGGCTACTTCGGCGCCAAGAAGTCCATGGAGCCGTTGCATCCGGTGTACGGCTACGACGACCGTTCGATCTGGATGGTGAGCAGTCAGTACGTCGACGCCCCGGGACTGAAGCTTACAACCAAAATCTTGAACCTCGACATGAGCGAGAAGTATTCGCAACAGACCCCGCTCGATGCCGCAGCCGACAGCACGAATAAAGTTCTGACGCTGCCCGAGATCGACGGCCTTAGCCCAACTTATTTCCTGGTCTTGCGACTGGAAGACGCCAGCGGAAGACTGGTGGGATCGAATTTCTACTGGCTTTCAAGCCAACCGGAGACGTTAGATTGGGAAAAGTCGAATTGGTACACGACTCCAACTGCTTCCTATGCGGACTACACTGCTCTTGCCCAATTGCCCAAGGTCAAACTGAACGTGGCGCACCACACCGAGCGCAAGGGTGAAGCGGCTATCACTCACGTCACGGTGGAAAATCCCAGCCAGAGTCTGGCATTCTTCGTGCGCCTCAAGGTAGACAAGGGTAAGGGCGGAGAGGAAGTTTTGCCCGTCCTCTGGCAGGACAACTATTTCTCCCTGCTGCCCGGCGAAAGGCGCGAAGCAACCGCGACTTATAGGGCGCAAGAGTTGGGAACGGCTCAGCCCGCAGTAGAAATCAGCGGGTGGAACGTAGCTGCCCAATAGGCGGCACGGCCGGCATTATTTCTTTCCGCCCGGCCGCTGGAGTTCGCGTATGGTTCGCTCTTGCTCGGAGTCTTCGATAAGCCGGGCGAGCCGTTTTAGTCGCGTTTCTTCCTTCTTCGCGCTGATGACCCACCAGCTTGCGGTCCTCTGATACCACGGCGGCTGGGCCTGGAAGAATTTCCAGGCCTTGTTGTGTAGGCGAAACGTCTTTTCGTACCTGCCGCTGAGCTTCGCGCCATTCCGCTGCTCGTAGGCATAAATCTCGGATCGGTTGCCGGTGCGCCGTTCGAAGGCCTGGACGCCCGCAGGCCGCATCAGGCCCAGCTTGGTCAATCCAGCGACGCGCTTGATGTTGACTGTGCTCCAAATGCTCCGCGGGCGTCGCGGCGTAAAGCGAATCACATAGCTCGTTTCATCCAAAGACTTTCGGACACCGTCAATCCAGCCGAAGCAAAGAGCGCCATCCACGGCTTCCGGCCAGGTGATGCTGGGCTTGCCCGAGCCCCGCTTATGGAACCCGACCCACAGCTCCTCGTGTTTTTCCTGGTGCTCTTCAAGCCAGGCGCGCCACTCGGATGGCGACAGGAAGAATTTAGGCTTCATGGCCAAGGATCAGATTTTATCAACCTTCTTCCGGCGGGAGTTCGAAGTCCACCAACTCGCCGCGAAAGCCTCGCGTCTTCCAAGCGCCGAAGGCGATGCCGATGGCCATCCAGATTGCTCCTACGATTCTCGCTTTGGTGCTGAGGTTCCACCATAAGATCAGGCAGATGAAGAAGCCTAGAACCGGCGGGAGAAAATTCGATATCTTCTTTTTCTCTTCGCGGACGAAGTAGCGAACAAAAGCAGCCGCATTCACGCCCATGAAAGCAATTAGAGCGCCGAAATTCAGCAAGTTCGCCCCTAGTTCGTAGCCCGTCGCCGCCCCGGCTATCGCGGGCAGAAGGAAGGCTCCCGCTAACGCCAGGGCGCCTACGAACATCACGTTGTTGCGAGGCACGCGCCGCTTGGGATCGACCGCGCCGAAAAATTTCTTGGGGAGCGCGTTGCTGCGTCCCATGCCGTAGAGCAGGCGAGCGGCGCCCAGCTGCGCTCCCATGCCGGAGCCAAAGTTAGCTACCACCAGAGTGAAACCCACAATCGCGAACAAGGGCTGCCAGGCACGGCCGGCAACGAACGTGAACGCCGTGTCCACATTTGGAAAAGCTTCTGAAGCCGGCCATACCAACTGGGCGGCATAGACTTCCAAAGCGGAAAGAAAACCAATCACCACGCAGGTGAGCACCGTGGCCAGCAGGATGTTGCGCCGGGGATTTTCGGCTTCCTCGGAGAGCGTCGAAATACCATCGAAACCGATATAGGTAAGCACCGCCAGAGAAGTGCCACCCAGGACCAGTTTGGTATTCCAGGTTTGGGGGTCGTAGAACGGTCGGCTCAAAAATCCGGGGTCTTGCGGATGTCCGAAAATGTAACGCGCAGCAGCCACGAAGAACAGGGCGATCACCACTCCCATGCCGGCCGCCAACCCGGCGTTCACCCGTGCGGAGGTCTTCACTCCCTGCATGTTCAGCAACGTAAATACGACCGCAAAAAAGATCGCCCAGGCCCAGTACGAGACGCCCGGGGCAAACACATGGGCTTGCTGGCTGATCCAGATGATGCAAATCATCGGGTTCAGCATGTAATCCATCACCATGCTCCAACCGGTCACATAGCCCAGCGCAGGATTGATTTCCTGGCCGACATAAGTGAAGGCCGACCCGGCGCTGGGATAGGCCCGCGCCATGCGCCCATAACTGATCGCCGTGAACAGCATCGCGACCATCGCGATCAGGATGGTGGTTACGACGTGCCCGTGGCCGCGTTGGCTCAGCACGCCAAAGACCGACATGGGCGCCACGGGTTGGATTACGATGACGCCGTAAAGAATCAGATCCCAAAGAGTGAGCGATCGGCGAAGCCGCGGTCCGGAGGAGGAAGTAGTACCGGCAGGAGTGGTTGCCATTCCCGCGTATTGGATTATGCCGCCTGAGGCGCTGTCAACGATTAAAACGATTTGGTACTGATTTTTTGGCCGACTCTATCCTCGTACCTTGAGCGTGCGGCTCGCAAACGCCGGCCACCTCAATTCGATGGACGATAGTCGAACCGGTATCCCGTCGGTTCGTTCCCGGAGAGATGGCGCGTGTTGTAGTTCAAGAAATAGTCGACGTGCGCATCATCCAGCGGAAACGACCTGCCCTTCGGATACGGATAGGTGCCCATGCTGCGGAAAGGCAGCGGGTGCACTGTGCTGGCCTCGGCGGCGTAAAAGTCCATGTCTTTTTCGTAGCCGTTCGCCACGAAAAAGTAATCCCGCACCCAACCTTGGGGCAATGCCGGAAGCTTTGCCGGATCAAAGTCCAAAACCACTTCGTCCCCTGATCCAAAGACCGCGAGCCGGTCATCGTAACCAGTCAACAGTGGACGCACGTCGCCGTAACGCGTGTAGGTGCCGGCGGGGCGCGTGTAAGGGCCGGTTGGACTGGTCTTTTCGTATACGTATAAGACATTACCTGGCGGTTGGTTTTCGATCTTCAGCGGGAAGCCGTGGTAGCGCAGGTCGGCGCGCGCCAGAGGAACCGCCGTGAGCCGGGAGTTCTGATCCTGCGCGGTGCGATTCACCAGAATGTTGTCCCAGTAAATCTGCAGGTTGGTCGTGATGCGGATGCGCCTCGTTCCCTGCGGCAGTTTGTCCGTCAGGTCGGCGGTCATGGTGCGAGGGCCGCCAGCCGGAAAGCCCAGGTCGTCCACCACCCGAACCCATTTGCCGTTTGCGTCCTGCACTTCGACATACGGCGCGACCGCTTCGATGCCGGCCTGATAAGCAGCAAACATGCTGGTTGCGGAGAAGTACTCAATCTCGCCGTGCATGAGCAACCAAAGCGGCCCACCACCATACCGTTCGCCGAGATCAAGCTCCAGGCTGTGCGTTTTGACAAAGCCTTGGAAGCGCTGTAACTCGAAATCGCCGAAATAGCGATGTGCCAGCAAATCCGGCAAGACGTTGTGCCCATGTTCGTCCCACGCTTCTGCGGGCGGACGGGCATCACGACTGAAGACAACTTTGAACGGCGGATACGGCGGGTTGCTGGCGAAATACTCGTTGGGGAATACGTCGACAGGACCGGGATGGTCCACGGCCAGCAGCTTCACCTGGTCGAGGTAGACTGCTTCCTCGAGCGGTTCCATGAAACGGAAACTGAGCTTGCCGTCTTTCTCGCGAACCGAGTTGCGGGGCACTTTGATGTATTCCGTAGGCCGCGGAATGTCACGCTGGTTGGGCCCAACCCAGTGGCCGACCACGCCCGCACCCAGCATGTCCCCAATCAGTTGGTAGTGGGTGCCATCCCAGGCGAAAAGCGTGGGGCAGGAACTGCCGCGGCGATCCATTTCGAGGAAACTGTGGTCCTTCAGCCCGGCAACCTGAATTTCGTCCTGTATTACTCCGGAAGGCCAGAGCATGCGCACAACATCAGCTTGCTTCTCTCGCCCCAACCCGACAACAATGTCCGTCGAGCTCTGTCCCAGATAGCCGGACGATCCCGCAATTTCAAACTTCTGGCGATTCACCCCAGCGAAGACCTCGACCTTCGTTCCAATCGCGCTTTTGTTGTCAGCCAGACCCTTGAACGAAAAACGCAACCAATTGTTCTTGTTGCCACCTTCGTTGCGCAGCAACACGGCCGGTCCACGGTTCTGGGTGATGAGCAAATCGGTAGCACCGTCACCGTCAAAGTCGGCCGTGATGATCGCTCGCGGGTTTTTCAGTTGAATCTTATCCAGACCAACATCGGCCGTGACATCCTTGAAACCGTCAGGACCGAGATTACGAAAGAGCCGGACTTCACCCTTGCCATCGGCAGTTTCACCTACGGCGACCAGGTCAATCCAGCCGTCGTTGTCGTAATCGAAGGCCGCTATGCCCCAGCCGCGAATCCAGTTCGGAGTGGGAAGAGTAACGGGATCGAAGCTCTTTCCTTGATGGTTACGCCAGAGCGTCACTCCTGGTGCGGCTAGCTGTGTGAAGCCCACATCCATCCAGCTGTCGTGGTCGAAATCCAGAGCGGCGATACCTACGGTCGGAACTCCGGGTCCCCAACCTGAACGAACGATGAATTTCCCCTCCCGCGGATTCTCGAAGACGGTTGACGTCTTGTACCAACCGGAAGCAACGATGTCGACGGCGCGATCATTGTTGTAATCGCTTCCAACCACGCCAAAGGTTGGCACGGGGGCGGCTATCCCGATCTCTTGGCTCTGGTCGGAAAAAATTCCATTTCCGTTGTTGCGCCACATGCGGTCCAGTTGGGGAGGCTGGAACTCCCCGCCGGTCCAAGGATCGTTTCGCCGCAGATCGAAATAGGGATGCGTGCTGTACTGCGCCACGAAAAGGTCCAAATCCCCGTCGTGGTCGTAGTCGATGAAGGTCAGTCCCAGGTTGAACACGTCTGGTGCATCGCCCACAGCAAGACCTGCGGCCGAGGTTGCATCTTTGAACGTGCCATTCTTCTCGTTGTGCAGGAGCAGGACTCGGTCCTTGAGACTCACAGCGAGGTCGGTTGCGCCATCGTTATCGAAGTCGCCGGCCGTGCATCCGATGGCGTGGACCGTCAGATCCAATCCGGCTTTCTTCGTCACATCTTCAAACTTGCCCCCGCCCGCGTTGTGATACAAGGCCATCCCACCCTGCGGACCGTTGTCGGGCAAAAAAATGTCGGGCTTGCCATCGCCGTCATAGTCAAGAAAACAGGCGCCCGGTCCGAGGAACGATGCCAGGTCGTTCGCAGGGCCCGCTGCGGGCTTCGACATCAGCCCAGCAACATCCGTCATCGGCACAAAACGGACCGCAATTTGCGGCAACGGCTTCTCCATTGCTGAAGGCGATTCCTCCACCAGCGAATATTTTCCCTGGTCTCCGTAAGCCAGCCCGATGGGCGAGCCGAGTTTGTTTTGCGTGATGTGCTGGAAGCGAACCAGATGTTCGCGGGCCTGCGCCGCATCACCCGACTGCTGGTAGGCTCGCGCGATGCCGAATTCGGCTGAAGCGTGCAGCGGGTTCAGCTTGAGCGCACGCTGGAAGGCGTCGATGGCCTGCGGATATTGCTTGAGCTGCGCCGAGGCGGCGCCCAGAAAATACCAGCTATCGGCGTCGTTGGGGTCAATTTCAGTGACGTGGCGAAACGCGTCCACTGAACCCTGGGGATTATCGGAATTCTTGTAGAGCAATCCGAGGCTGAACCAGGCGTGGGGATCGCCGGGGTTTTTCTTCACGGCTGCTTCGAGAAGCGCCTTGGCGGGCTCGATGCGCGTCAGGTTAAGCAGGGCCACGCCCTGGTTCAAGGCGGCAACCTGCAACTCCGGGTCGAGAGCGGCGGCCTCCTGGAAGGACTTGAGTCCCTTTTCGAAAAGCTGCTGGTTCATGTAGGCAGCGCCCAGATTGTTGAGGCGCGCCGCCTCCCTGGGATTGGCAGGCGAGGTTGCCGCCTTTTGCGTGGTCGCGGCAAAAATACCGAAGGCCGCCAAACTGATGGCCGCGATGAGAGTTAGTCGAAGCATAAGGAATTTAACCACAGAGGGCACGGAGGACACAGGGGAACGTCAAACTTGCTCTGCGTCCTCTGTCCTCGTGGTTCATCTCCTTCCCGCTCGTCTCAGTCCGCTCGCGGCAAATCTCACTAGAGGGGGGGCGACTCCCAGCCACCGCATTGCTCCTCCAAAGCTGCCGCCACCGAAAGAACAATTTCTTCTTCCCATGGTCGCGCCACAATCTGCACTCCGATCGGCAAACCTTCCGGCGACTTCCCCACCGGCACTACCGCCGCCGGAGTGCCCAGCAGATTGAACCACTCGGTATAGCTCCATGCGTCAAGATACTGCACAATCTTTCCCTCAACTTCCCAGCTGCACTCGCCGTGGCGGAACGCGGGAATGGCAGCCACAGGACAAAGCAAGACAGGATATTTCCGCATCTGGGCAAATATCTTCATGCGCACCAGATCGCGCTGCACCCAGGTATCGAGCAACGATTCGCCGGTATGAGACGGCGCGGCGGCCGTCCAACTGGAAAACCGCCTCAGCAGAGGACTGATCTCAGCCTCATGGCCCTGCATCATCGGACCGAGCACCATCCCGCCGGCGACACCAAATATTTTCCACCATAGTTGGCGGGCGAGTTCGAGTTCTTCCGGGCGGAAGGGTTGCACTTGAAATCCAGCGCGTCGAAGGCCCTCAGCCGCGGTCCGCACTGCCGCGCGAGTTTCCGGAGTCACAGGCGTGCGGCCATCGTCTTCGAAATAACCGATTCGGAGTCCCTTCAGATCATCGTTCTCCGGCCAGCGCACCGGCACCGGCGCCGCCGAGGGGTCGCCATCGTCGGGGCCCTGCATGACTTCGAACAACACTTTCAGGTCACCTACAGTCCGAGCCATCGGTCCGACTACACCCAACAAAGCGAAAGGCCCGGCTGAGACGGGGAAGTGTCCCGTTGCCGGTATCCGGCCGGGAGTGGGCTTCAGGCCGCAAATTCCGCTGAAGTGTGCCGGCACGCGAATCGATCCCCCTCCATCGCTGCCGACTCCACCGACTGACATGCCGGCCGCGATCGCGGCGGCTTCCCCGCCACTCGATCCACCGGGCGTGCGCGAAACATCCCATGGGCTATTGGTTCGACCGTAAAGAAGATTGTCCGTCTCCCACGCCATGAGCAGTTCCGGGGTATTGGTCACGCCCAGAATGATCGCGCCGGCCTGACGCAAACGGCTCACCAGCGGAGCATCCTGCGCAGCCACAAAGCCCGCGCGCAGTTTCGATCCCGATTCGCAACGCAGGCCGGCGACTTCGATCGAACTCTTGATACTTAGCGGAACGCCATGCAGAGGCCCTAGCTTTTCACCGTTACCGGCGGCTTCCTCTGCCACTCGCGCCTGCCGGCGCGCCGCTTCGGCATCGACCTGCACAAAGGCGTTTAACCTTGGATTCAATTCTTCAATTCGGGTGAGATGGGACTCGACCAGCTCGACCGGAGACAGTCTCTTTCGCCGGATTTGTTCAGCCATGGAAACAGCAGAAAGGAAATTCAGTTCGCGCATGCCATCTCAATCAGGCGATCTAAATCAAGCATCTCGATCAAGCGATTTCAATCAAGAAAGAAGCTTGAGTCTAGCATGCGGCGGAAAAGGTGTTCGCCCAACGAACCCTCGAGGAGAACAAAGAACCTAGCGGGAACCGGCCGCTGCGCGACTAGCCTTCTGGCTTCGAGCAGAACGCACAACGGTTTTCTTCTTGGCTTCTCGCTTCACGAACCACTGTTTCAGATACTTTCGCGAAGCTGGGGTCAACTGGGAAAAGAGCATGCCGGCGCGGCCGCCATCGTCGGCCCAGATTACCTCGCCCATACCTTCCACCATGTGGCCGGTGCCGGGCAAAATGAAACGCAGCGGAACTTGCTGAACTGGTGGCAGCGGTTCAGGCGCCTGCAGCGCCAGGCCGTCCCGATTGAGATCCAGCACCATGGCCGGCAGCGCGGCGATGCCGAACTGCAGATAAACTAGCGATTCCAGCGGCTGGCGTTCTGATTTTCGGCGGTCCGGGCGCATGAAACCGCGGCCCGCACGCAGGCAACGGACGATCTGCCCGAAGACCAGCGGCTTATAAATGATAAAGTTGACTCCAGCCTGGAAGGTCTCCGCGATTTCAGTGAACGCGCTGATCATCCCGAAGATCACCGGCCTGCGCCTTGAAGGCGCCAGTCGCGCCATGCGAGCTACGGTCGCCGCACCAGGCAGGTCGAAGTCCAGGACAAGTGCCGAGTAGTGGCGCAGCACCGTTAGATCCAAGGCCTCGGGCGCCGACAGGCACACTTCCGGCTCCATTTCAACCTGATCCAGTGCTGTCCCGAGAACGCGGAGGGTTTGTTCCTCGCCGCACATCAGCAGGGCATTGAGCGCCATAAGGTCGCAGCTTACGACTGCACCGGACCTGGGTAAAGTAACCCCGGTAATCGGCTGCCCCTTACCAGAAAGAATGAATCTCAAATAGGGACAGAGACTTGCGCTAATTTCGCTGTTTCTAAACGCGATTTCCTGGCGCTTGCGCCGGCGCTCTTTTGTTGCCAGTTCACTCGCGCGCTCAGTTTTGGGGCCGAAACGAAAGGCTAGCAGCGAATAGAAAGCGAACATCGTTTGGGAAAATGGGGCCAAGTTCTTTCGTAATCTGCCCTCTCGAGGCCGCCAGTGTCATAGTGGGAAATCATGCCTCGATCAAGACGAGCTGACAAGGCCCGGCGCGCCCCCCGGGTCAAACTCGCTGGGACCATTCTGGCTCTGCTCCGGCTGGACAGCGGCCGGGAGATCCGCGCGCGACTGCACCAGCTCTCCTTTACTGGCGGTCTGCTCCACCTGGAAAAGCCGCTGGATGAAGGAATCAAGGTAGACGTGATGTTTCACGTCGTTGATAGCACCATTCGAAGCAAAGCCGTCATGCTGTTTCCCATGTGGGCTACCCAGGGTTGTCTCCAGCCTTTTGAATTCGCAAACCTCGAGGAAGAAGACCGTCAAAAACTGGAATCCGATCTGCAGAAATTCTTGAGTTCTAGCGCGAGCGGTTCACCCTCTTTCGAGGGTGCGGCCGCGGCAGGTTCCGAGTAACAGGGACGGCCGTTGGCCCCTAGGACTTGGTATATAGCCAATGCGAGGCTGGCCCTGGGGTCAGTAGGTGCTCTAGCGAGACATGTGAATGCCGAACGGCTCCTACAACTGTCGCCCCCAGCATCCCGGTTCACTCGCACAGCGTGATCTTAGGTAAAATAATTCTTCCAACGTGTTGAGTGAATCTCATGGCACACCAGCATTCCGCTCGTTTTCTGAAAATCGTCGAAGACGCCAGAAAGCGCGTCCGGGAAGTGAGCACTGATGACGTCAAAGCTCGGCTCGACCGCAGTGAGAACTTCTTGTTGCTCGACGTAAGGGAAGAGAGCGAGTACGCCAACGACCATCTGCCGGGGGCCATTCACCTGGGCAAGGGCATCATCGAGCGTGATATTGAGGAGCGAGTGCCGGATCTGGACACGCCGCTAGTTCTCTATTGCGGCGGGGGATACCGCTCCGCCTTGGCCGCCGACAACCTTCAGAGAATGGGTTACACCAACGTGCTCTCCATGGACGGCGGCATTCGCGGCTGGCGCGAAAAGCATTTCCCGCTGACCAGGGGATAGCAAATCTCCCGCCGAACGATCCCGCAGTACCTCGGTAACTTGATCGGATCTCTCCCTAGCGTCAGCATGGAGTCACCCGCATATTCTTCTGCGCTCGGGTCCTTGGCCTCGGAAAGACTAGGTCTCGGAAGACGGGATCGAAAGATGGGGCTCGGAAGCAGGGGCTCGGACAAATGGGGCACGACAAGCAAATTTCGAGTGAAGGCACTTCAGCGGCCGGGGCAGCGCCCGCGCTCGATCGCGGGGCATTGGAAAGCCAGCTCGTAAATGCTGGCGGTCCCGAGCAATGCTGCACCGAGCTGTCCAGGATTTTCCGTGTGCGACCCAACGAAGTCGCCCTCTTGCGCCTCGAAAATGGACTGCTGAGGTTTCTTTTCCCCAGCGAGCTTACCACCGCGGGATCAATCCCGATTTCCAGTTCATCCGCGGTCGCTGCTCACACCGCGGTCACCAGGAAAGTTGAGTTGTTCAACAACTTCACCAGAGTCAAGCACGCCAGCATTTTTGAGAGCGTCAGGCCGAGCGGGGAAGCGAGCGAAGAGCTTCACCCTGCGACCATTCATAAGCTGATGTCAGCGCCCGTGCTCGACAAAGGGGACAAAGTTCTAGGAGTAGTCCAGATCTGCCACAAAGGTTTTGATCTGGCTTCCGCTGGGCCGGACTTTACCCTCGACGACCTCCAGAAACTTGAGCTTGCCGCCAAGGCTCTCGCTCAGGTTGAGTTCATGCACGAGAGCTGTTAACTGCAATTGCGTTCATGAGTAAAAACCTCCGGCTCGCACCGGACGCGCCAGGCTCAAACGGCGGCTCACTCGATTTTGCATTGCCTGATCGATCGCCTGTTTCTCCTGCACTGTCAGTGAGCGAACGCCGCCTTTGCGAAGCTGGCCAAGCACTAGCGGCCCGATGGCAACCCGCACCAACCGCAGCACTTCGACGTCAAGCTGTTCCAGCATCCGTCGTATGTGGCGATTCCTGCCCTCGTCCAGCACCATCTCAAGCCAACTGTTGCGATCACCACGGCGCAGAATGAGAACCCTCCTGGGGCGAAGAAGACCTCCATCCTTGGTCTTGACTCCGGAGGCCAGCGATTCCAGCAGGGCTGCGTCCGCCACCTTGTTGATTTGCACATGGTAGGTTTTGTCCAGGCACGTTGCCGGCGCCAGCACTCGAGCCGCCCACTCGGAATCGTTGGTCAACAGGAGCAGGCCTTCGCTGGCCTTGTCCAGGCGGCCGACTGGCGCCACCCAGGGCAGGTCACCTTTCACAACTTCGGAACCCAAAAATGCATACACCGTTTGCCGTCCCTTTTCGTCGGAGGTTGTAGTAACCGTTCCACGCGGCTTGTTGAGTATGAGATAGACCTTGGTGGCAGTTGGCACCGGCCGGCCATCGACCTCAATGCGATCCTTCTCCAGGCGGACCGGCGCTTCGTGATCGCGCCTGGTAGCGCCGTTCAGCCGTACTCGCCCCTCGTGGATCAAATCAAACGCGTCGGACCGGGAGCAGTAACCGAGTTTCGAAAGCGCGCGCGCCAAACCCACTCGCCGGGAAAGCTTCTGGCTGGTCACGCTTCCATGTTTATCATGGAAGCCAAACGAGGAAACACGTCTCTTCACAAGGCCTCATCTTCTACAATCACGTACACGGGGAACGCTCATGAACATAGAACCTTTCTCCCTTCCCTACTCCGACGCCGCCGTGGAAGATCTGGGCCTCCGTCTCTCGCAAACGCGCTGGCTCGATGAAATTCCCGGCTCAGGCTGGGAATATGGCGTCGATCTCGACTTCATCCGGCAGCTCTGTGCCTACTGGAAAGACCATTTCGACTGGAAAGCGCAGGTAGAGACGCTATCCGCTTTCCATCACTACCGCTGCACCCTGGATGGCATCGGCATTCACTTCATTCACGAGCGCGGCAAGGGACCAGCGCCCATCCCGCTGGTCCTTACCCATGGCTGGCCCGGGTCATTTCTCGAGATGCTCAAGATCATTCCGCTGCTCACCGATCCGGCAAGTCACGGAGGCGACCCCGCGGTTTCATTCGATGTGGTGGTTCCCTCACTTCCAGGCTTTGGCTTTTCAGACCGGCCCACAAAGCGCGGGATGAACACATTCCGCATGGGCGAGCTTTGGGTCGCGCTGATGGCAGGGCTGGGTTATGAACGTTTTGCCGCGCAGGGAGGCGACTTCGGCGCAGCGGTGAGCACCATTCTAGGATTGCGCCATCCCCAGCACGTAGTCGGCGTCCATCTTAACTACATTCCCGGATCCTACCGGCCTTACCTCGAGCCAGGCACGAAACTCGACCACATCGAGCGGCAGTTTCTGGACGACGCGGACCGCTGGTACGTCGATAGCGGCGCCTATGCCCACCTGCAACGAAACACCCCCCAGACCGGTGCCTACGGCCTGAATGATTCGCCGGCCGGGCTGGCTGCCTGGATTGTGGAAAAATTTCGGGATTGGGCGGACTGTGATGGCGAGGTGGAACGCAGGTTCAGCAAGGACGAGTTGCTTGGCAACATAACCCTCTATTGGATGACCCAGACCATCCACTCCTCCTGCCGCCTTTACTACGAATCGAAGAATATGCCCCTTCAATTCAAGCCAGGCGATCACGTGCGCGTACCCTGCGCGATCGCACGTTTCCCCAAGGAAGCGCCTTTCCCTCCACGGGCCTGGGTTGAACGCGGATACAACATTCAGCGCTGGACCGAAATGCCGCGCGGAGGCCACTTTGCCGCGGCCGAAGAGCCTGAACTATTAGCCAAGGACATCGCTGATTTCTTCGGTCCTTTGCGGTCGACCGCCTGACATGGGCTTTCGCCGTCATCATAAGTGGCAACAGGGATTGGCCCAGATTGGTGTTAGTCTGTCTGAGAAAATGCTGTGATGGTTGCGAACGCCCGATTGACTGCGCCTTATGGCTGAGAAGAACATCGGCGAAGAGAAAAACGCCGGCGAAAGCCCGCACGTGACCAAGAAGCCTTATCTCAGGCCGGAATTCCGCTACGAACGGGCCTTTGAGACCATGGCTCTTTCTTGTGGCAAGATCCGCGGCAGTCAGGCACTTTGCCGCTTCAACCGCAAGAATTCGTAACCACTCGCGTCTGATTTAAAAACCCAAGGACAACTCAGGCTGACTTTGTTGCCCGCCACCAACGGCGCACAGCCACCAGCGACCAGATGCCTTCGACGACTCCAAACGGCCAGGCTCCCTGCAGAAAGCCGTAAACCGAGCCCAGCATGCACGCCACACTGAACGCCAGGATGAACCATCGGCTGCGATTCTCTAGGGCATAGCACACCAGCATCGCGGTCACCGCAAACAGTCCGAAGAGCGTGAGGTGGCTCACGCTCCAACTCTTTGGCTAGATTGCTTCACTTGGGCGTCGCCGCTTTTAGGATACAGTTTTGCTCGTAGTCTTTACAGGATCGAGCAGGGAGTAGTGCGGCTCCATCTTTTGACAGCGATCGGCTCTACGCTCTTTGTGTCCGCTTCGCGACCTTCGCGGTTAAAATAGCCGCAAACGGCAGTCATCCCTATTTCAAGAGCGAATCAAGCGCCAGGTTTAGCTCCAGCACACTCACGCGCGGCTCCCCGAAGAAGCCCCATTGCCGTCCCTGAATGTTGCGGGCAACGAGGTCCCGCACCTCTTTCTCGCTCATGCCCCGTGCTTTGGCGATTCTCGGGACCTGGAAGACCGCGGCGGCAGGCGTGATGTGGGGATCGAAGCCCGAGGCGGAAGTCGTGACCAGATCGACGGGGACGGGTTCGCCCGGATTCTCCGCCTGCGCGCTGGCGACGTCGGCATTCACACGATCAATGAGCTTTTGATTTGTCGGGCCCAGGTTGGATCCGCCGGAATTGCTGGCGTCATAGCCATTCGCGCCTGCCGCGGACGGGCGCGGGTGGAAATAACTCGCCCCCACAAACGGCTGGGCAATAATGTGTGAGCCGACCACGCTTCCGTTACGCCGCACAAGTTGCCCGTTGGCTTTCTCCGGAAAAAGGACCTGCGCCAGTCCAGTGACCACCAGAGGATAAACCAACCCCAGCAGCACAGTTGTGACAAGCGTCATAAGCACGGAAATTAGAAGATTTTTTTTCATGGTGATCCTCTTTAGGCCATCCCAATGCGGGTGATGGCCATGTCGATCAACTTGATGCCGATAAACGGGATAATGATTCCGCCCACACCATAGATGAAAAGGTTATTGCGCAGGAGCGCAGCGGCGCCCATGGCGCGGTACTTAACGCCCCGCAGTGCCAGCGGAATCAACGCGATGATGATCAGCGCGTTGAAAATGACCGCCGACAATATCGCTGACTGTGGTGTCTGCAAATGCATGATGTTGAGCGCGGCAAGCACTGGGAAAGTGCCGGCAAACATCGCCGGGATGATGGCAAAATACTTGGCCACGTCGTTGGCGATGGAGAACGTCGTCAACGCGCCGCGAGTCATCAGCAGTTGCTTGCCGATTTCGACAATCTCAATCAGCTTAGTGGGATTCGAATCCAGATCCACCATGTTTCCCGCTTCCTTCGCAGCTTGCGTGCCCGTGTTCATGGCCACGCCGACATCGGCTTGAGCCAGGGCGGGAGCGTCGTTGGTGCCGTCACCAGTCATGGCCACCAGTTTCCCGTCACCCTGTTCCCGGCGGATAAGATCCATCTTCTCTTTGGGAGTGGCCTGCGCCAGGAAGTCATCTACGCCGGCCTCGCGGGCGATGGCTGCCGCGGTGAGCGGGTTGTCGCCCGTGATCATCACCGTACGAATGCCCATGGCACGAAGCTGGCTGAAGCGCTCGCGAATTCCTCCCTTTACGATGTCTTTGAGGTAGATCACACCTAACGCGCGGCGATTCTCGGAGACAACCAGCGGCGTGCCGCCGGAGTGCGCGATTTGCTCAACCGTCGCCTGCACTTCTTTCGGAAGTCCATTGCCGCTGACCACAGAAATATATTTTGCGATCGCATCCGATGCGCCTTTGCGGATCTCGCGGCCATCGAGGTTGACCCCTGACATTCTGGTCTGCGCGGTAAAGGGCACAAATCGCGCCTCGTGCGAAGCCAGGTCGCGTCCACGCAGGCCGTAGCGTTCTTTTGCCAGAACCACAATGGAGCGGCCCTCCGGCGTCTCATCGGGAAGCGATGACAACTGGGCCGCGTCGGCCAGTTGGGCCTCGGAAACTCCCGGTGCGCAAACAAACTCCGCGGCCTGGCGATTTCCTAGAGTGATGGTGCCAGTCTTGTCCAGAAGGAGGGTGTTGACATCGCCCGCAGCCTCCACCGCCCGCCCGGACATAGCCAGCACGTTGTGCTGTACCAGTCGGTCCATGCCGGCGATGCCAATCGCGGAAAGCAATCCTCCGATCGTGGTCGGAATCAAGCAGACCAGCAGCGACACTAGTACGAACACCGTCTGCGGCGCCCCGGAGTAGATTGCGAACGGCTGCAGCGTGACCACTGCCAGCAGAAAGATAATGGTCAGACCGGCCAGCAGAATGTTCAATGCAATTTCGTTCGGCGTCTTCTGGCGCTCGGCACCCTCCACCAACGCGATCATGCGATCCAGGAATGTTTCTCCGGGGTTGGACGTAATCTTGATCTTGATGCAGTCGGAGAGCACGCGTGTGCCGCCAGTCACCGCCGAGCGGTCCCCTCCCGCCTCGCGGATCACGGGCGCAGATTCGCCCGTGATCGCCGATTCGTCTACTGACGCCACACCTTCCACGATCTCGCCGTCACCCGGAATAAATTCACCCGCAGTAACCGTTACCACGTCACCGGAGCGCAGCTTCGAACTGGCGATCTTTTCGATCTTGCCGTCCTGCAGAACCCGACTCGCAACAGTTTCCGATCTCGCTTTTCGCAAACTTTCCGCCTGCGCCTTGCCGCGCCCTTCCGCCATGGCTTCGGCAAAATTTGCGAAGAGCACCGTAAACCACAGCCAGAGCGTGATCTGCAGATTAAAACTGAATGCACCCTGATGGCGAAGTGCGTCCCGCACCAGAAGCACGCTCGTAACCACGCTGCCGACTTCCACCACAAACATGACGGGATTGCCCATCATTTTGCGTGGGTGCAGCTTGACGAATGAATCCCAGATCGCGCCCTGCACGATCTTCATGTCCCAAATCGCTTTACCTTTTTTCTCTGCCATAGTTCCTCAGAAAGTCTTGCCGGCTTGCATCAGCAGGTGCTCAAGAATTGGTCCCAGGCTCAACGCGGGGAAGAACGTCAATGCACCCACGATCACGATCACACCTACCAGCAGCATGCTGAACAGCGGCGTGGTCACCGGAAATGTGCCCACCGATGGCGGAACATATTTCTTCTTCGCCAGGTTCCCGGCAATCGCCAGCATGGGAAGAATCATGAAAAAGCGTCCCATCAGCATCGTCATCGCGCCCGCGGTGTTGTACCAGAGCGTGTTCCCGCTCAATCCGCCGAAAGCGGACCCGTTGTTGCCCGCCATTGATGTAAAGGCGTAGAGAATCTGGGTAAGGCCGTGCGGGCCCGCATTGCTGATGCTCGATGTCCCGAATCCCTCCACCGAGGAAATGCCCGCCAGGACCAAGATGACGAACGGGAAGACCAACGTCACCAGCATCGCCATCTTCACGTCGTAGGCCTCGATCTTCTTGCCCAGATACTCTGGCGTGCGCCCGACCATGAGTCCGGCGATGAACACCGCTAGCACCACGTAGATAAGGATTCCGTAAAGCCCCGCGCCTACTCCTCCGAATACGGTTTCACTGAGCATGATGTTGGCCAGCGGCACCATCCCGCCCAGCGGAGTGTAAGAATCATGCCAGCCATTGATGGCGCCGCAGCTCGCGTCGGTCGTGATGGTGGCGAACAGCGTGGAATCCGCAATGCCAAAGCGGACTTCCTTGCCCTCCATGTTGCCGCCAGACTGCATGAGGCTGGCATGCTGATCCACTCCCATAAGCAGCGGATTGCCCTTGGACTCAGCCCAATAGGCGGTGGTCACGCCGGCCAGAAACAGAGCCGCCATTGCCGCCCAAACCGCCCAGCCATGGCGCTGCGATCCAGTCATGCGGCCCAGCGTGTACGTCAGCCCGGCAGGAATCACAAAAATCGAAAGCATTTGCAAATAGTTGCTTAGCGGTGTGGGATTCTCGAAAGGATGGGCGCTATTGGCGTTAAAAAAACCTCCGCCGTTGGTCCCCAACATCTTGATCGCTTCCTGCGAAGCTACCGGACCCTGGGCGATCACCTGATCGGTTACCGTATCCATCACCGGCTTGCCATTCTGGCCCACCACCGGTTTCCCGTCTGTTCCCACCCGCTGCACCTGCTGTGGCTCGACCAGCTTTGCGGTGTCGTACGGCCTGAAGTTCTGTACCACTCCTTGCGAAACCAGGATCAATGCGTAAACGATGCACGCCGGCAGCAGCACCCAGAGCGTTGTGCGGGTTAGATCAACCCAGAAATTGCCGATGGTCTCCTTTTCCCGCCGCGCGATGCCGCGAATGAACGCAATCGCCAACGCAATGCCCACAGCGGCCGAGGCAAAGTTGTGATACGCGAGCCCAGCCATCTGCGTGAGATAGCTCATCGTGGCCTCGCCACCGTAGTTCTGCCAGTTGGTATTGGTGGTGAACGAAGCAGCGGTGTTGAAAGCCAGGTCAGGAGCTATGCCTGCGAACTTCTGTGGATTCAGAGGCAGGATCTGCTGCACCCGCTCGATCACGTACAGCACCAGCATAGAGACGCCGCTGAACAGCAACATGGAGAATGCATATTCCGTCCACCGCATGTCATGGTCTTCGTCCACCAGAGTCAGGCGGTACAACAGGCGCTCAATGGGTCGCAATACGGGATCGAGAAACGTGCGCTCCCGCTTGAACACCCGCGCCATGAATATCCCCACCGGCTTGGTCACGGCGAATATCAGGGCGAGGTATACGATGATCTGCAACCAGCCATTCACTGTCATTTTTAGAACCTCTCCGGCCGCAATAACGCATACAGCAGGTAAACCATCAACCCCGCGCACACGACCAGCATGATGATCGATTCAGCATTCATAAAGCGTTTCACCTCAGCGGATGCGATCGCAGAACTTCACATACGCGATAGAAGCCAGGAAGAAGGCAATCGTAACTGCCACGAAAATGATGTCTCGCATATCCGTCTCTCCAGTGGTGCAACCCATAGCCCGCAGCACCAGTTCCCCCCGCAGCGCTATCTCCGACCATAACTGCGTTTGGTCGAGGATTCGCGTGGCCGCGCTCGGGCGGCGAAAGCGACGAGATGGGGCCGGTCAACCGCTACCTGTTGATTCCCGCGGCTGGAATTCAAGGCGAGAGCGGTAGAGATTCTCAGCACTCCCCATGGCAAGGTGGCCTGATGGATTCACCGCAGTTTCGCTGCGCAACAACTCTTTGCAGGGTGCATCTGCCGCCGAGCGTACTCCCTTTGGGCGAGTCCGGTACCCGCTCCGCATCTTGTTTCCATCACCGGCCAGCGCGATAAAAAAGCGGACCATGAACCCTATCCCCAGAGCGCACGCCGCCACCATCGTGAAGGTAGCGAGACTCGCAGCTGTGTTGGCCGGAAGCATTGTCGCCTCTCATTACATTCGATAATCCGGGGCGTAATTTTTGTATAAGAAGTGCATAAAAACTTCATAAAAGATCCTGCAGGCTTGAACTGATACGGGAACCAACAACTGAGCTGGTCTCTGATTTTCCCACCCTCACATGCTGACCAAAGCCCAAGATGACGCCAGAGATGGCCCGAGAAATGTCGCGACAAGAATAATGAGGGGGTTATTGAGCCGAAACCGAACTGCTACTTTTCGCCGGCGGGTTCGAAGCGATATCCCACCCAAGGCTCCGTGATGATGTAACGCGGCGTACCTTCGACGTCTATTTTCTTGCGCAGTTGCGCCACTAGCACACGCAGATGCTCCGGCTGCTCAACACTGTTGGGACCCCAGATGGCGAGAAGGAGGCTTCGATGTGTCATCACCCGGCCCGCGTGCCTCGCTAGGTAGAGCAACAGTTCGAATTCTTTGGGAGTAAGGCGGACCTCGCCGTTCTTCACCGTCACCCGGAACGCATCCGCGTCGATCTTGAAATCCCCAATGGTGATGGTTCGCTTCGAGCTGTCCTCGGTGGGTCGCGTTCGCGCCAGGTTCCGTCGCACCCGTGCCAGCAGTTCATCCATGCCCACCGGCTTGGTAACGTAGTCGTCCGCCCCGGCGTCGAGCGCCTCAACCTTGGTCTTCTCCTCGCCTTTCACGGACAGCACGATGATAGGCAAGGCAGACTCAGCGCGAAGTTGGCGACACAATTCAATTCCATTCATGTTCGGCATTGAAATATCGGTGATAACCAGATCCGGCTGCCATTCCCGCGCCGACCTGAGGCCGGCATGACCGTCATCGGCGGTGCGGACTTCGTAGCCGCTGCCGGCGAGAGAAGTCCGCAAGACCCGCGTGATCTGCGGTTCATCATCCACCACCAGAATACGTTTCTTTTCAGCCATGTCGGTTTACTGGACTGCTTAGCTGGAGCTGCTCAAGAGGACTGCTGCGTGACAATATGGACATCCACGGGCGGCGCGTCTCTGAGAAACTTGTGGATGGCGTTCAAGTATAGGTATCGCTTCCAGCCCTTCACCGCGGAATGGCCGAACACAACCTGGGTAATGTGTTTCTCTCTGACAAATCCAGCCACGGCCTTAGCCACGGTCGGAGACTTCAACTTAACCACCTGGGCACCCACGGCTTCGGCAAAGCGGACGTTCGACGCCAGCGTCCGCTGGTCGGCCTCGTTGTGGTCCACTCCGATGTCCACGTAAACCACGTACAATTCACCGTCCAATCTCTTGGCCATTCGCGCGGCACGAGCGATAAGTTGCTGCGCCGCCGGGTTGGAGCTGATGGCTACCGCAAATCTTTCACGTACTCCGAGCTTTCGTTCACCGCCTTCCTGATCGAGGTAAGTTTCAAGACTGCGGTCTACCTCCTGCGCGACTTCCTGTAGAGCCAGCTCGCGCAGCGCAATCAGGTTCCCGGGGCGAAAGAAGTTTGAGAGCGCCTTCTCCACCCGATCCAGCGGATAAATATCGCCACGCCGCATGCGGGTCTGAAGCGCTTCCGGAGTGAGGTCGGCCATAACTACCTCCCTCACCCGCTTCATCACCCAGTCAGGAACGGTCTCGCGCACGGTGACGCCACTGATTCTTTGCACGCTCGGAGCAACGCTCTCCAGGTGCTGCACGTTCATTGTCGTTAATACGTCGATGTCAGCATCCACCAATGCCAGAACGTCCTCATAGCGCTTGCTGTGCTTGCTGCCTTCGATGTTGGTGTGCGCTAACTCGTCTACCACCACAACGGCCGGCTTGCGGGCCAGGATTCCATCCAGATCCATTTCGTCAAACACCGTGCCCTTGTATTCGATCTTCCTTCTGGGGACGGTTTCGAGTTTTTCCGCAAGTTCAATCACTCCCTTGCGCCCGTGCGTCTCCACCACGCCGATGACCACGTCTTCGCCACGGCTCTTGCGCCGGATGGCTTCGCTCAACATGTTGTAGGTCTTCCCCACGCCGGGCGCATACCCAAGAAACAGCTTTAGCGTGCCGCCCTTCTTCGCGGGTGCAGCCTCTTCGAGCCATTGCTCCGGCGTCTTGCTCATCGCCGACCATTGTCATAGAGCGCATTCGATTTGTCGAATATCGGCTACAATCGTTGATCGTGAGCCAGCCGGTGATCAGGGTCTTTTCCCGTTTCGCAGCTTGCGCCGCGGTCCTCGTCATTGTCGTACACTTCTATACCGCCGTCATTCGAGTGAACCCCACCACGGTAGCCCTGACTTTCCTGGTCTTCGTCCTGATCGTCTCCGCCCTGTGGGGTTTGCGGTATGCGCTGTTCACCGCCTTCGTCGCAACGGCGGCGTTCAACTACTATTTTCTTCCTCCCATTGGCACGTTCACGATCGCGGGCACGCAAAACTGGATCGCTCTGGTCGCTTTTCTCACCACCGCGGTGATTGCCAGTCAATTGTCTGACCGCGCGCGAAAGCAGACGGAGGAGGCCGTCAGCCGCCGCCGCGAACTGGAACGCCTCTACAGCTTCAGCCAGCAATTGCTGACCGCGGATAACGTTCTGCAACTGCTGAACACCGTCCCCCACCACGTCATCGAGTCTTTCGACGTTTCTGCCGCGGCAGTCTATGTCCCGGAAAAGGGGAACATCTATCGTGCGGGGATCGAAGCCCCCGATCTGGACTCCGACCAACTCAAGTCCATTATCGCGCGCGGCGAACCCATGATGGACCGCGAGCGCAATCTGAGTTTCACCCCGCTCAAAATGGGCGTGAGGACAGTGGGCGCAATCGGGGTTGCCGGCAATCTGTCCCGCCAGACGCTCGACGCCATGGGAGGTCTGATCGCGATCGCGGTCGAGCGCGCCAATGCAGTCGAAACCCTCGCTCGTTCAGAGGCCACGCGCGAGGGCGAAAGACTGCGTTCCGCCATCCTGGATTCGGTAACTCACGAGTTTCGAACCCCTCTCACTTCGATCAAAGCCTCGATCACCAGCCTGATGTCCAACCTGAGCCTGAGCGTGGACGATCGCCGCGAGCTGATGACCGTCATCAATGAAGAAAGCGATCGTCTGAACCGCCTGGTCGGCGAAGCAGCGGAGGTCGCCCAACTTGAGTCCCACGAATTTCAACTCGATCTCCAGACCTGTCGCGTCATTGACCTTGTGCAAGCCGCCGTCGAAGAGGTGAAACAGGTCATGGGCAAGCATCCGGTCGAAATCCGCGTGCCCCAAGACATCACTGTGCGCCTTGACGCAGACCGCATGAAGCAAGTTCTGGTCCAGTTACTGGAAAATGCCGGCAAATATTCACCGCCCGAATCCCCCATCCGCATTACCGCCGAAATGCAAAAGGCCGAATTGCAAAAAGAAGACACGAACTTCGAACTAAGCGTGGCCGACCGAGGTGTCGGCATTGACGATATGGAGCAAGGCCTGATCTTCGACAAGTTCTATCGCGGCAAGAATCAGCGCTACCGCGTGCAAGGCACCGGAATGGGACTGGCGATCGTAAAGGCAATCGTCGAGGCTCACGGCGGCAAGATAGCCGTCACCAGCCAGCTTGGATGCGGCTCGGTCTTCCGTATTGTGTTGCCGATGAAGACCTGACCCTGGTTTCTGGTCACTTTCGCGAGCTATGCATGGTGAGCACGGAAGGAATCGAATCCCCGCTCTAACGTAGTTCCAACAACTTACAACGCAGCAGATGGCATGTATACGATTCCGAGAAAAGGTGTCGGGGATTTCTTTAAGCCCCCGTCTCAAGCTCATTCTGGAGCGGGGTTTTTTTGACCGAGAACTGAGCG
>Ga0099828_10000042_pt1 | contig 57738 bp, 61 predicted proteins | sample CZO8metaG_2_FD_79338 | JGI IMG/M metagenome (GOLD analysis project Ga0099828, IMG submission 79338) | Vadose zone soil microbial communities from the Eel River Critical Zone Observatory, Northern California, USA - CZOApr15con2H1.8 metaG | ecosystem: Environmental > Terrestrial > Soil > Vadose... | reverse complement strand
CGGCGCGCAGGGCGCCGAGGTGCTCGACTACATTGCGAAGCCGGGTCAGTTCCGCGACCAGGTGTTCGTCCAGTCGGAGAAGCGCCGTGGCGGCGGCATGCCGGCCGCCCCGGCGGGCGCGCCGATGCCCGCCAACCCCAGCGGCGTATAAGTTTCCCCACGAACTCAGAGCCTGCGGCGTGAGTTCGCGGGGACCTCAAAAAGGCTCGGGTCCAAGACCACCGCTCGCGCTGCTGGGTTTCATGGGCGCGGGCAAGACGCTGGTCGGGGCGCTGGTTGCGGAACGCGCCCGTGCGCCGTTCTTCGACCTCGATCACATGGTGGAGGACAAGGCCGGCATGTCCATCGGCGAGCTCTTCGCCACCCACAGCGAGGAGGCGTTCCGAGCATTTTAGAAAGCCACGCTGCCCACTGTCCTGCAGCCGGGCGCAGTGGTCGCGCTGGGTGGCGGAGTCACCATCGACGACGACAACTGGCGACTGGTTTCTGGGGAGGCGACCACGGTGTACCTAGAGGTGCCTTTCACCATGCTCTGGGAGCGCATCCATCACCTGCCGGGGCGCCCGCTGGCCTTCAACCGCACGGCACCCGAAGTCGAAGCGCTGTTCGAGCGCCGACGGTCCCGCTACGAAGAGGCGGCGCATCGGGTTGACGGCACCCGGCCGGCGGGCTCGGTCGCGGATGAGGTGCTGAAAATTTGGTCCGCCTGATCCTCGACTCTTCGTCCGGCGGCTACCCGGTCCTGATCGGCACAGGCCTCAACCGCGAGCTGCGCAATGTCATCACCAGGCTCGACCCGACCGGCGCCGCCATCATCACCGACGCCAACGTCCGGCCGTACGCGGTCAAGGTCGCGAAGGCGATCAAGCGAGCCGGCCTGAAGACCTCGATTCACGCGGTCCCCCCGAGCGAGCGCTCGAAATCGATGGGCCAGCTGCAGGCTGTCCTCGGATTCCTGGAGCGGAACCGGATTGACCGCGGCGGTTGCGTCATCGCGGTCGGCGGTGGCACCGTGGGCGACCTTGCCGGATTCGCGGCGGCGGTCTGGCAGCGAGGTGTGCGGTTGGTCGCGGTGCCGACGACCCTGCTCGCCATGGTCGACTCGAGCATCGGAGGCAAGACCGGGATCAACGGCCGGCGCTCGAAGAACGCGGTGGGCGCGTTCTGGCAGCCCTCGGCAGTGATCGCCGATCTGGCGACAATCGAGACACTTCCCGCCCCGACTTACCGAGACTCGTTTGCGGAGGTTGTAAAGTACGCCGTCGCCATGGACCGCGGCCTGTTCGACCTGCTGCAGCGGAACAGTCCGCGTCTGATCGAGCGTGACACCTCGATGCTCGAGCGCGTCGTGTTCCGCTGCGTCGCGGCGAAAGCCCTCGTGGTGGCCAAAGACGAGCGCGACCGCGGTCCACGCGCCATCCTCAACTACGGGCACACCGCAGGCCACGCCCTCGAGGCGGCAACCGGGTTCCGCATCACCCACGGCCGGGCCGTTGCGTTCGGCATGCGAGTCGCCGCGCAGATCGCGTTCGCCATGGAGCTCTGCAGCAAGCGCGTCGTCGAATCCCAGGACGCGCTGCTCGAAACATTCGGCCTTCCCGACCGCTCGCCCCACGTCGCCCCCAAACGGGTCCTGTCCGCGATCGCGCTGGACAAGAAGGCTCGCCGTGGCAAGGTCGCCTGGGTCATGCCCCGCCGGATCGGGCACGCCGAGATCGGGCACACCGTGCCCGGGGCGCTGGTGCGCCGGATCGTGACGAGGGCGCTGGCATGAGCAAGCGGGTGGTCGTGGTCAACGGACCGAACCTCAACCTGCTGGGCAAACGGGAGCCGGCCATCTACGGCACGAGGTCGCTGGACGACCTGAACGAGGTCGTGCGCGCCAGGGCGAGCCAGCTCGGTTTCGAAGTGAATCTCTTCCAGAGCAACGACGAGGGGGCGATCATCGATTTCCTGCACCAGCACGGGCCTGGTTCGGCCGGCATCGTGATCAACCCCGGCGCGCTCTCCCATTACTCGCTCGCCCTCTACGACTGCCTGCAGGCCCTGGCCCTGCCCGTGGTCGAAGTCCATCTCTCGAACATCCACGCACGCGAGGAGTTCCGGTCCAGGAGCGTCACCGCCCGGGCGGCGCGGGGCGTGATTACGGGGCTTGGATTCGTGGGATATGAGCTCGCGCTGGAGTACCTGGCAAAGCAATGATTTCCACGAACGATTTCCGCAACGGGACCATGTTTGAGATGGACGGTCAGCTGCTGTCCATCGTCAGCGTGGAGCACATCAAGCTGGCGCGCGCCGGCGCGGTGATCAAGGCCAAGCTGCGCAACGTGCTCACAGGCTCGATCTTCGAGCAGAGCTTCCGCAGTGGCGACAAGTACCGCGCAGTGCGCATCGACAACACCGAGGCGACGTACTCGTATTCGGACGGCACGCACCACTACTTCATGGACACCAAGACCTATGACCAGGTTCCGGTGGATGAGGACATGCTGGAGTCGGTGCTTCCCCTCTTGACGGAGGGCAGCACCGTCTTCCTCCAGCGGTACCAGGACCGGCTCATCGGCGTCGAGCTGCCCATCAACGTGGACCTGAAGGTTGTCTCGACCGATCCCGGGTTCAAGGGCGACACGGTCTCGGGTGCGACCAAGCCCGCGAAGCTCGAGACGGGGGCCACGATCCAGGTGCCGCTGTTTATCCAGTCGGGGGACGTGATCCGCGTCGACACACGGGATCACTCGTACGTCGAACGCGCCTGAACCCTTTGAGCCCCGACCGGATGCCTGGTTCGAGGCGTAGGATCAACCGGTTATGAGTGAGAACGGTTCGCTGGGGGCGGTCCGTGTGGCCAATGAGGTGATTGCGAGCATCGCCGCGTTGGCCGCGTGCGAAGTAGAAGGTGTGGAGGGCATGGACGAGGCCGCGGCTCGTCATTTCGGCGATTGGGTTCGCCGCCAGGCAGCGCATCGCGGAGTCCGCGTGCACATCGAGGGCGATCGTTCCATCCATCTCGAGGTGTTCATCACTGTCGATTCGGAGGCCAAGCTCGCTGACGTGGCCTCGGCGGTCCAGGCCAATGTTGTGGAAGCGACCGAGCGCATGCTCGGCCTCGAGGTCGGTGAGGTGAACGTCTTCGTCTCGAGCGTCGCCTTCGCCACATAAGCGAAGAGCGGTGGGCAAGCGCCGCCAGGCGCGGGAGCTCGCGCTCAAAGTCCTGTTCCAGCTGGAGGGCACGAGCGATGACCCCGCGGAGGTGCTGCGCTACCACGCGTCAGAGAACGCGGCGACCGACGACGTCATCGGCTTTGCCGGGCAGCTCGTCCGCGGTGTGATGGCGAACCAGGTCAGGCTTGACGCGATCCTCAGCGAGACGTCAGAGCACTGGAAGCTCGACCAGATGGCGAAGGTCGACCGGACCATCCTGCGCATCGCGGTCTACGAAATCGCGATCGATCGCCGCGTGCCTACCAAGGCCGCGATCAACGAATCGATCGAGCTCGCGAAGACCTTCTCCGGCGACGAAGCGGGGCGCTTCGTCAACGGCATCCTCGGCCGGGTGGCCGCAACCGCGACTTGAGCGAGCGCGGACTGGACGAGCTGATCTCCGACCTCGAGAAGGCGATCGCGAAGCTCGCCGACGGCTCCGCGCCGCTGGAGGATCTCGTCGCCGCGCACGGGGTTGGGGTCAAGCTTCTGGCCGAGACGCAATCCCGCCTGGCTGAGCTGAAAGCTCGCGCCGACGCCACGGCAAAATTGCTGTCGCAATGACGTTTCTTCTCGCCCCGCTGGTGGCATGGACGATCGCCCAGGCGGCCAAGCTCACCCTGACCTCGGTTCGCGAGCGCCGCCTCAACCTGAGGGTGCTCGCAGTGACAGGAGGCATGCCCAGCAGCCACAGCGCGATCGTCATGGGTCTGACCGCGGCGGTCGGTAAACATTCGGGCCTGGCTTCCGCTCCGTTCGCGATCGCCCTTATCTTCACCTTTGTGGTGATGTATGACGCGGCCGGGCTGCGGCGCGCCGCGGGCCGCCAGGCGGAGGTGCTGAACCGGCTCGTCGAGGACCTGGTGCACATGCGCGGCGTCCAGGAGGCGAGGCTGCGCGAGCTGCTGGGCCATACCCCGATGGAGGTGCTGGTCGGCGCGGTCATCGGCCTTGTGGTGGGCCTCATTCTCTGAGTTGCCGCGGCTGGACGTGCTTCTGACCAGTAGCGGTTTGATCGAATCCCGCTCGCGCGCCCAGGCCCTGATCCTCGCGGGCAAGGTGAAAGTGGCGGGCGAAACGGTGCGCCGCCCAGACCGGGCCGTCCGTGACGACGACGTCGTGACCGTGGATGAAAGCCCCGGTTACGCGAGCCGAGGAGCGCTCAAGCTCGCGCCGGCGCTCGACCGATTCGGGGTTGATCCCGCGGGCCACGTCTGCGCCGACATCGGCGCCTCAACCGGAGGATTCACTGACGTGCTGCTGCGCAGGGGAGCAGCGAAGGTGTACGCGCTCGACGTGGGACGCGGCCTCCTGCACTGGCGGCTCCGCCAGGATCCTCGAGTCGTGGTGATCGAGCGGGTCAACGCTCGCGACCTCGAATCGTTTCCGGAGCCGGTGAGCCTGGTGGTGATCGACGTCTCCTTCATCAGCCTGGAGAAAATCGTGCCCGCCGTCCGCAGGGCGGCGCCGCGCGCGGAGGTTGTCGCCCTGTTCAAGCCGCAGTTCGAGGTGGGTCGCTCCGAGGTGGGGAAGGGCGGCATCGTGCGCAACGCGTCCGTGATCGAAACCGCGGTGGTGAAATTCAGGAGTTGGTGCGCGACCAACGGCTACATGGTCACGGGCACAGTCGCATCGGAGGTCGCCGGTGCGGAGGGCAATCGCGAGATCTTCTTCCATTTGATTCCGTTGATTGCGGAGCACCCATGAAGATCTGTTTCCTGCGTGGGCCGGGCGCGGAGCAAGCGATCGTCGACCGGGCGGTGGCCGCGGCCAGGGCTCACAACGCGGAAACGATCGTCGTCGAGCGGGACGGTTCAAGCAACGACATAGACAAGGCCGGCCTCATAGTCACCCTCGGCGGTGATGGCACCTTCCTCGCGGGTGCGCGGCTTGCGGCTCCGCACGAGATTCCGATTCTCGGGGTAAACCTCGGGCGGCTTGGCTTCCTCACCGAGGTCGAGGAAACACAGTTGGAACGCGGCCTCGAGCTGTTCTTCGAGGGCTCCTATCGCATCGAAGAAAGAACGATGCTCGAGGTGGCTCACCTGAGTGACGATCGCGTGCGCGCTCGCTCTATCGGCCTGAACGAGGTCGTCGTCGAGCATTCAGGGGAGGCGCGGATCCTCCGCCTGGAGATCGACGTGGGTGGGCAGGCCGTGGGCGTCATCGATGCGGATGGGGCGATCGTCGCGACAGCAAGCGGGTCGACCGCTTACGCGCTGGCGAGCGGAGGCCCGATCCTCGAACCCACGCTGCGTGACCTCGTCCTCGTGCCCATGAACCCATTCGCGCTCACGGTGCGGCCGATCGTGTTCGCTCCAGGCCAGGACATCACGCTCAAAGTCGTGCGCGGTCCGGCCGAGATGCGCCTCGACGGAGGGCGCCAGGGGCGAACGGTCGCGACCGGTGACCAGATCCGCTGTGGCTCTCACGAGCCGAGCCTCAAAGTCGTGCGGTTCAGCCCGCCCGAGAGCTTCTACGTGCGCCTCGCCGAGAAGCTGGGGTGGGGCAGGCCCCTTGTCCCGAAGAAGTAGCTGATGCTCAAAGAACTCAAGGTTCGCGACCTCGCCCTGGTCGCGGAGTCAACAGTGCGTTTCGGCCCGGGCCTCAACCTGCTCACCGGCGAGACGGGCAGCGGCAAGTCGCTGATCATCGACGCCCTGAGCCTCGCGCTGGGATCGCGCGCGGACGCGGGCCAGGTCCGCCACGGCGCGGAGCGCGCAGTGGTGGAAGCGCTGTTCGATTCGGTCGCGCTGCGGCGCGAGGCCGGCAAGCGCAGCGCGGCGCGAATCGACGGCCGGGCCGCCACGCCCGGCCAGCTGCGCGAGCTGGGCGACAGCCTCGTCGCGATCCACGGTCAGCACGAGCACCACGCGTTGCTCGACAACGAGACGCAGACCGAGCTGCTCGATGCATATGCCGGCGCCATCGACCTGCGCGCCAGGGTTGCGACGGCACACGGGGCGTGGGTTGCGGCGACAGCGGCGGAACGCGACCTGGAGCAGCTCCGGTCGCGTGGGCAGCGCGAGCAGGAGTACCTGCGCTGGCAGCTCGACGAGCTCCGCAAGGCCGACCTCAAGCCCGGCGAGGACGAGGCTCTCGGCGCGGAGCGCGCGGCGGTGCGGCATGCGGCGCGCCTGGCTGGGCTGGGCCGCCAGGCCGTGGAGGGGCTGGGCGAGGAGGGCCCGGCCCGCGCTGCGGTGGCGATCTCCTCCGCGGCAGCCATCGATTCAAGGCTGAGCGAGCAGGCGGCGAGGATGGATGCGCTCGCCCAGGAGCTGGCCGACATCTCGGCCGAGCTGCGCCGCTACGTCGAACAGCTGGATGCGGACCCGGTAAGGCTCGAGGCGATCGAGTTGCGGCTTGCGGTACTCGAGAACATCAAACGCAAACACGGGGGATCGATCGAGTCGGCGATCCAGGAGCAGCAGCGCATCGAGGTCCAGGTCAACGCGACGGAAGACCTTGAGGGGGCCGTCGCCGCCGCCGAATCGGCGAGGCAGAAAAACCGGGACGAGCTAGAAGCCGCGGGCGCCCGGCTGTCCAGAGCCCGGTCGGCCGCGGCACGCCGCATGGAGATCGCGGTGGCGTCGGAGCTGCTCGGGCTGCGCCTGGAAGGCTCGAGGTTCGAGGTCGCATTGCGGGCCCAGCCCGACATCGGACCTGCGGGCGCCGAGCTCGCGGAGATGATGTTCTCGGCCAACCCGGGCGAGCCGATCGCGCCGCTGGCGAAGGTTGCATCGGGAGGAGAGCTGGCCCGCGTGATGCTCGCGGTCAAGACGGTCAGCGCTGACGCCGACAGGCTGCCGACGCTGGTCTTCGACGAGGTCGATGCGGGCATAGGCGGCGAAGCGGCGATCCAGGTCGGGCTCCGGTTGAAGGCGCTGGGAGCCCGCCACCAGGTGCTGGTGGTCACGCACCTCGCGCAGATCGCATCTTTCGCCGACCACCACCTCCTGGTGGAGAAGACGCCCGATCGGGACGGCCGCAATGTCGTCACGGTCCGTGAGCTGTCGGGCGATGAGGAGAAAGCGCGCGAGCTCGCTCGCATGATGAGCGGAGGCGTCACCGCCAAAGCCGTGGCTCGGGCGCACGAGCTCCTCGAAGAAGCGGGTAGGCCCGTAAGGTAGCCTTACCCCACGGATTGGACGTCAAGACCCCGGTTTTCGAAGGTCCGCTGGAGCTGCTTCTCGCGCTGGTCGAGCGCGAGGAGGTCGACATCTTCAAGGTCTCTCTAGCCAGGGTCACTGACGGCTACCTGGCCGAGCTGGCGTCGCGCGAGGTTGTCGACCCGCAGGAGATGGCGGAGTTCTTATGGATGGCAGCGCGATTGCTCCTGCTCAAATCGATCCGTCTCCTCCCGGGTGAGACACCGACGGACGAGGAGACCGAGCTGCTGGGTTGGGAGGACGAGGTGCGCCAGCGTCTCGAGGAGTACCGCGCCTACAAGGAGATAGCGGGTGAGCTGCTCGAGCGCGCGGTGCAGGAGTCGTTTGCCTTTCCTCCGCCGGCCCGCCCAGTCGAGGCCGGGGGACAGGAGGAGCCGCTCGACGTCGACTTCCTCGTCGCTGCATTCAACAGCGTCCTCGCGCGCATACCGCCGCGTCCGGTCGTTGTCACGGGCCGGACGTGGACCCTGCAGGAAAAGCTCGACCTGATCAGCGACCGGCTGCGGCAGGGGCCAATCGAGCTCGTCGAGCTGATCCTCGAATCCGAGGACCGCCTCGAGGCGGTGATCACGTTCGTCGCGCTGCTCGAGCTGGTCAGGCGCTCCGCCGTCCGCGTGCGGCAAAAAGTGCGATTTGGACCGATCCACGTCGAGATGCGGGAGCCGGCCGCTTGAGCGATGTGTCGGCTGCCCTAGAGGCGATCCTCTTCAGCTCGAATCGCCCGCTGAAGGTCCGCGAGCTGCAGCAGGCGACGGACAGCGATCGCAACAGCGTCGAAGGCGCGCTGGAGAAGCTGCGAGAAACGCTCGAGGGTCGCGGCGTGATGCTGATGCGGCACCACGACGAGATCCACCTCGCGACCCGGCCCGAGTACGCCGGGGCCGTGCGCCGCGCTCTGCGCCCCGAGGTGTCGGGCCGGCTGTCCCACGCCGCCTATGAAACGCTCGCGATCGTCGCCTATCAGCAGCCCGTTTCCCGCGCGCGCATCGAGGAAGTTCGAGGCGTGAACTGCGAGAGCGTGTTGGGCAATCTCGAGCTGCGCGACCTGATCACGGAGGTAGGACGCGGTTCAGGTCCGGGCCAGCCGAAGCTCTACGGGACGACGATGCGGTTCCTCCAGGTGATGGGCCTCGAGTCGCTCGAACACCTGCCCGCGCCCCGCAACGACCAGGCGGAGATCTCCGAACGAGCGAGCGGCTGAACCGCTTCCTCGCGCGGGCCGGCGTGGCCAGCCGCCGCGCGGCCGACGGGCTGATCGCTTCCGGATCGGTGCGGGTCAACGGGGAGCGACCGCCGGCATCGGGACTGCTGATCGACCCGGACCAGGATCGCGTCACCATCGATGGCCGGCTCGTGAGGCCGCCGGCGACGCATCGGTACCTCATGCTCAACAAGCCACTCGGCGTGATCACGACGGCAAGGGATGAGTCGGCGCGGACGACGGTCCTCGACGTGGTGGGAGAGGAGGGCAGGTCAGGCCACCGAATCTTTCCGGTGGGCCGGCTGGACGCCGACAGCACGGGGCTGCTCATCCTCACCGACGACGGAGAGCTCGCCTACCGGCTCACGCATCCCCGATACAAGGTCACGAAGGGGTACGAGGTCGTGACCGCGGGCGTGCCGACCGGCAAAGACATGGTGGCTCTGCGCGAGGGTGTGAAGCTCGACGATGGAGTCACGGCGCCGGCGGAGGTGGAGTTGATTCGCGCCACCACCGGGGATCGAGATTCGGGGCGCGCCGAGCTTCGGATCGTGATCCGGGAAGGTCGGCATCGGCAGGTCCGGCGCATGGTGCAGGCCGTCGGCCGCAAGGTCCTCGCGCTGCGGCGGACATCGTTCGGGCCGCTGCGTCTAGGGCGTTTAAAAACGGGAGGTTGGCGTGTCCTGTCGAGTGGCGAGGTGTCGGCGCTGCGACGTGCCGTCGGCCTGGACGTCACGTGATCGTCACCATCGACGGTGGCGTGGCCTCCGGCAAGTCGGCCGTCGGCCGTCGCGTGGCACAGAGCCTCGGCCTGCCGTTCATCGACAGCGGCCTCATGTATCGCGCCATCACGCGGCTCGTGGCGGAGCGTGGCATCGACCCTCACGACAGCGAGGCGGTAAGGAGGCTGGCCGAGTCGACCACCGTGCGAATCGACGGAGAGCGCGTGTGGGCGGACGGCACGGAGCTCACGGAAGGCATCTACGACACTGACTATGCGGACGCGCTTCCCATCATCTCCGCCAACCCGGGTGTGCGCAGGGCACTGGTCGATCAGCAGCGAGGGATGGCGCACTCCGGCGTCGTCATGGCCGGGCGCGACATAGGCACGGTGGTGTTCCCCAACGCCGACCACAAGTTTTTCCTGGTCGCGAGCCTCGATGAGAAGGTTCGCCGGCGCGGCGCGCAGTACGAGCGCCGCGGCGAGCGCGTCGATGAGGAGGCGATGCGCAAGGAGGTGGAGCTGCGGGACAAGGTCGATTCCGAGCGCCCGGTTGCACCGCTGCGGCCGGCAGCGGACGCGGTCATCATCGACACCGACAACCTCGACGTCGAGCACGTGGTCGGTCGCATCCTGGAAGAGGTGCGGGCGAAGAAATGATGTATGGCTTGATGCGAGCCTTCATGCGCTTCATCACGCGCACGTTCCTCATCGGCGGCCTCTTTCGCGTCGAAGGTGTGGAGAACGTGCCCGGGACGGGCCCGCTCATCGTCTGTCCCAACCACACCGGCACCATCGATCCGCCGTTGGTCCCTGCGTTCCTCCCTCGCTCGGACAGCTGGAGCATGGCCAAGTCCGAATACTTTCGGAGTCCGGCCCTCCGCTGGCCGTTCCTGCTGTACAACGCGTTTCCGGTGGTTCGCCACACCGCCGACCGCGCGGCGCTCCGCAGGTCCTTCGACCTCCTGAAGGCCGGGCACGCGCTGGTCATGTACCCGGAGGGGACGCGGATCGACGCCGGTGTGCTGGCCGCACCCGAGCCTGGCGCGGGATTCATCGCCCAGCTCTGCGGCTGCCCGGTGCTCCCGATCGCGCTCACCGGCACGGCGGAATGCCTGCCCAAGGGAGCCTGGTGGCCTCGTCGCGTCCCGGTCACCGTGCGTTTCGGAAAGCCGTTCGTCGTCCTACAGAGGCGCGCGAGCGGTGAGCGGGTGTCACATCAGGAGGCGGCGGACAGCATCATGCTCGCGATCGCCGAGCTGCTGCCGCCGGAAAAACGCGGCCTGTTCAGCGACCTGGAATCGCTGCGGCGTCGCCTTGACGGAGTGGCGGAGCTGGCCTAGCCGATCGCGGGTCGGGCCCAGTCGTCCTCGACCAGGCTGCCGAGCGCGGGGTTGAAGCAGGCGTCGAACGCCTCCTTCAGCGACTGGGGCGTGAGGCGTGGCGGCTGCTGACGGTAGTTGGCCAGGTCGACCAGGCGTGCGATCAGCGCGCGCGGATGCGAGCCACGGAGCGGCTTCTTGCCGTAGAGGTTGTTGAGCAGGTAGCCGATCGACTTCTCGTCCCAGGGCACGCCCTGCCGGTCGCACTCATACCGCAGGATGCGGCCGAAGGCCTCGGGCGACGGGTTGCCGATGCCGATCTTGTAGGCCATGCGGCGCAGGAAGGCTTCGTCGACCAGCTCGGTGGGGGACAGGTTGGTCGAGAACACGACCTGGCAGAGGAACGGCAGCTCGATCTTGCGGCCGGACGCCGAAAGGTCCAGGTAGTCGATCTTCTTTTCCATGGGAACGATGAAGCGGTTGAGGAGGCGCATCGGTGGCACCTCCTGGCGGCCGAAGTCGTCGATCACGAACACGCCGGCGTTCGCCTTCCACTGCAGCGGCGCCTCGTAGTAGCGGTTCTGGGAGTCGTAGGTCAGGTCGAGCTGCTGGAGCTTCAGCTCACCACCGGCGGTGACGACCGGCCGCTCCACTTTGACCAGCCGGCGGTCGATCGGTTGCTCGGTCTCCGCGAACTTGTGGTACACGGGGTCGATCACGCGGACGATCTCGTCGCCGATGGCAACCGCGTGCGGGATCTCGATCGGCGCCCCCATCAGCAGCGCCATGCGCTCGGTGATGGTGCTTTTGCCGTTGCCTGGAGCGCCGAAGATGAACAGCGACGCGCGGGAAACCATCGCACCGCCGATCTGGTCGATCACGTGCTGCTCGAGCTCCAGCTCGCCCAACGCCTTTTTCAGCTGGGCGTCAGTCACGGGGGATTTGCCGGTGACCTGGGAGCGGATGAGCAGGAGGTAGTCCTCGAAGTTCACCGGGCACGGACCCAGGTATCGGGTCTGGACCGCGGACATCTCGGCGGCCCGCTGGCGGCCGGCGCCGGAGATCGCGTAGTTCATCTTCACCGGGTACGGGCGACCTTCCATGCCGGGGTCGTTAGAAACGCCACGGGTATCCATGAGCTGGTTCTTCTCGAACTCGTCGATGAGCGGCGAGAAGGTTTCGAACGGCAGTCCCAGACGCTGCTCCAGGGCAGCGCCCGTCAGCTGGTCGGCGAAGGCAAGGGTTCGGAGCAGCAAGCTGGCGACCAGGTCACGCCTTACGTGCAGGTCTTCCAGTCGCTTGGGAGCCTCGATTGCCCCGGTTACCATCGGGCGGACATATTACCTTTCAGGACTCCGCTCCAGGACGGTTACTAGAATCGGTACGACCTTGCCGGAGTACGTCGCCCTGGACCTCGAGACCACCGGTCTCGACCCGGCCCGAGACCGAGTCATCGAAATCGGCGCTGTCGCCTTCACGCCCGACCACATAACCTCGACCCTCGAGCAGCTGGTCGATCCTGGGCGCGCCGTGCCTGACACCGTGCTTCGCCTGACCGGGATCAAGCAGGAGGAGCTGCGTGGCGCGGCCAGCCCCGAAGCGGCCCTGACGCGCCTCGCCGACTTCCTGGGCGGCCGCCAGCCCGTGGGACACGGCGCCAGGCTTGACGTCGAGTTCCTCGAGGCCGCCGGGTTGTGGGACCCGTCGCAGCAGATCCTGGACACGCTGGACCTCGCCCGGATCCTGCTGCCCACGGCGGGGAGTCACAGCCTGCCCATCCTTTCGACTGAGATGGGGTTCACGCAGCCCCGGCCGCACCGCGCTCTCGACGACGCGGACGCGACGCGGCAGCTTCTGCTCCGCCTGCGCGACGAGGCGGTGGGCCTCGACGAGGGCTTGAAGGATTCGCTGCTCGCGCTGGTCGCGCCCTACGACTGGCCCGTCGCACGCTTTTTCGCCGAAGCTCTGACGGCGCCCAATCCGAGCCCTGAGCCGGCGCCATCGGTCCGGCTGGAGCTTGCCGCCCGCGGGCGCTCGGCGGAGCCCCCGCCCGAAGACCCGGCCGCCGTCGCCGGGCTGCTCGGACCCGAAGGTCCGCTGGCCGACCTCTTGCCCGGTTATGAGCACCGCGAGTCCCAGCTGCAGATGCTGCTCGCCGTCGCCCAGATCCAGTCGCGCGGCGGGGCCCTCGTGGTCGAAGCCGGCACCGGGACGGGCAAGAGCCTGGCCTACCTTGTGCCGTCGATCGCTCGCTCGGTCCGCCACCGCGAGCGCGTGGTGGTTTCGACCAATACGCACACACTGCAGGAGCAGCTGATGGGTAAGGACCTGCCGAGCCTGCGGGAGTGGCTGCCGTGGGACTTCAAGGCGGTCCTGCTGAAGGGACGCTCGAACTACGTTTCCCTGCGTCGGTGGCGCCGCTACCTCGTCGAGCCGTGCAAAGACGCCGACGAGCTCATGTTCAAGCTGAAGGTCCTCATCTGGCTTCATTCGACCGAGAGCGGGGATCGCTCCGAGCTGCGCCTGTACGGCAGGGAGGAGGTGCTCTGGACCCGCATCGCCAGCGACCCGCTGGACTGCGTCGGCATTCACTGCACGAAAGAGGACTGCTACGTGCACCGGGCGCGGGCAGAGGCGGAGACGGCCGACCTGGTGGTCATCAATCACGCGCTGCTGCTGGCGGACGCGGAGGTCGGAGGAGGGTTGCTGCCCGAGTACGACCACCTCGTCATCGACGAGGCGCATCACCTGGAAGATGCGGCGACACGCGGTCTGCGGCAGGAGGCGGATGGCCCGGGCGTCCTGGCTCTGCTCGACCGGCTCGCGGGCGGCCTTCTGGCCGATCTCGAGCGGCAGCCGCACCTCGGCGCTTCCGGCGACGCGCTCTCCGGCGCCGGGCCCCAGGCGGTCGCGGGGGCCGAGCGTGTGCGCGTGCTCTTCCAGCTCGCCGACGGATGGGTGGCCGCCCGCCTCGGCGAAACGGAACGGCGGGAGGAATCCGTCCGCATCACGCATGCGGTCCGGGAAGATGAAGGCTGGGCAGACATCCGGCTTGCCGGCGAGAACGCGGTGACCGCGCTCGTCGCGCTCGACCTCAACCTGCGCAAGGCCGTCGGGGGTGCGCGGGAATGGCTCGGAGGAGATGAGCCGGACCAGGGCGTCCGCGAGCTCGAGATGATTCGCGGACGGTTGGAGGCCGCGACGCGCCTCCTCGATGGGGCGCTGATCAAGCCAAACGCCAATCGCGTTTACTGGTTCAGCCAGGTATCGCGGGCTGAGAACCTCTTGCTGCGTGCGGCGCCCGTCAACGTCGGCTCACTGCTGCGGGAGCGCGTTTACGCGGAGCGGCGATCGACCGTCTTCACCTCGGCGACGCTTGCCGTCGGCGGCACGTTCGACTACTTCAGCTCGCGCGTGGGCCTTGGTCCAGAGATCGAAGAGATGATCCTGCCGTCACCGTTCGACTTCTATCACCAGGCCCTCGTCTGCCTGCCCACCGACCTGCCGCTGCCGGAGCACGAGTTCTTCGACGTCGCGGTGGAAGAGCTCATGGCCGCGGTGGCCCGACGGGTGGGAGGCCGCACCCTCGTCCTGTTCACCTCTCACCGCCAGCTGCGCGACGTGCACGCCGCGCTCAAGCAGCGGGTCGACCTCGACGAAGTGCTCATCCTCGGCCAGGGCATCGACGGTCAGCGCCGGCAGCTGCTCAAGTCCTTCGAGGAAGCAGAGCGTCCGCTGCTCCTCGGGACCGCGAGCTTCTGGGAGGGCATCGACATCCCGGGCGAGCGGCTCAGCTGCGTGATCGTGGTCCGGCTGCCGTTCCCTGTGCCCACCGACCCGGTCTATGCGGCGCGCGCCGAGCTGGTCCGCGACCCCTTCGCACAGCTTGCCCTCCCTCAGGCCGCGCTGCGGCTCAAGCAGGGCTTCGGCCGGCTGATCCGGCGCTCCACCGACCGCGGCGCGGTCGTCATCCTGGACAACCGAATCCTGGGCCGCGACTATGGCAAGGCGTTCCTCGACATCCTGCCGCCCGCATCTCGTTACGTCGGTCCTGGCGCCGAGGTTGCGGACCGCGTCGGAGAGTGGCTCGACGGTACATGAGCCGTCATGGTGGCTTCACCTCCCCACTCGCTGGGGAGGTCGGCGGCCGAAGGCCGCCGGGTGGGGGGGTGTGAGTCGGCTCTACGTCGTCGCCACGCCGATCGGCAATCTCGAAGACGTAAGCGCCAGGGCTCTGCGCACACTCGGTGAGGTGTCGGCGATTGCCGCCGAGGACACGCGCGTGACAGCGCGATTGCTGGCGCGCCACGGGATCCGCAGGCCCCTCATCAGCTACCGCGCCCCGGTCGAACGACGGGGCCTGCCGCGCGTGATGGCGGCGCTCGATCAGGGTGACGTTGCGCTCGTGAGCGACGCCGGCACGCCGACTCTTTCCGACCCCGGCCAGGCCCTGGTCAGCGCGGCGTGGGCAGCGGGCCACACCGTGGTGCCGATTCCTGGGCCGAGCTCGATCACGGCGGCGCTTTCGATCGCGGGCTACGGGGGCCCCGGCTTCACCTTCCTCGGCTACCTGCCGCGCAAGCCCGGTGAGATGCGCCGGCTGCTCGCATCGGTGCGTGACGATCCACGGCCGGCTGTCGCCTTCGAGTCGCCTTTTCGCATCCGCAAGGCGCTCGCGCTGATTGCAGAGACACTGCCGGAACGCAGCATCACGCTCACTCGCGAGCTCACCAAGCTGCACGAAGAGGTGCTGCGTGGGACGGCGTCAGATGTGCTGGCTGCTCTAGGTGAGCCGGCGCGCGGCGAGTTTACGCTTGTGATCAGTGGCGCCTAGTCGACGCACAGTTCTGATCGCTCCCGCGTGGCCGTACGCCAATGGACCGCGACACATCGGGCACGTGGTCGGATTCGCGGTGCCCGCGGACGTGCTGGCGCGCTTCGAGCGGCTGCGCGGGTCGCGGGTCTTGATGGCGAGCGGGACCGACGAGCACGGCACTCCCATCACCTATGAAGCCGACAAGGAGGGCATCCCTCCGCGTGAGTTCGCCGATCGCAACAACGCATCGATCGTCGACGACCTCGTGCGGCTGGGCATGACCTACGACATATTCACGCGGACCACGACGGCCAACCACTACCGCGTGACGCAAGAGCTGTTCCTGACGCTCTACGAAAAGGGTTACCTGCTCCGGCAAAAGCAGATGGGCGCGTTCGACCCCGCATCTGGGCGCACGCTGCCCGACCGATACATCGAAGGCAAATGTCCGATCTGCGGCTACCTGGAGGCGCGCGGCGACCAGTGCGACAACTGCGGCAATCAGCTCGATCCCGCCGACCTCATCAATCCGCACCAGCGCGGTAGTGATGCGCCGGTCGAATTCCGGGAGACCGAGCACTTCTTCTTTGATCTCCCAGCCTTCGGGGAGCAGCTCACGGCCTGGATCGAGAAGCACGATGACTGGCGGCCCAACGTGCGCAAGTACTCGCTCGAGTACGTCCGCAACCTGAAACCGCGCGCGATCACGCGCGACCTGGACTGGGGCGTTCCGGTCCCGCTGTCCGGCTGGGAGGACAACCCGCACAAGAAGATCTACGTCTGGTTCGACGCCGTGATCGGCTACTTATCGGCGTCAATCGAATGGGCGGCCAACATCGGCCAGCCGGAATCGTGGAAAGAGTGGTGGCACAACCCCACCAGCCGCCACTACTACACGATGGGCAAGGACAACATCACCTTCCACACCATCATCTGGCCCGCGATCCTGCTCGGGGCCGGTGATCTCCACCTGCCGGACGAGATCGTAGCCAGCGAGTTCCTACACATGGAGGGTTCGAAGTTTTCGACCAGTCGCGGCAACGTCATCTACGTCAAGGACGTGTTGGATCGCTACGACCCCGACGCCCTGCGCTACTACCTGATGATCGCGGGGCCGGAGAACCAGGACACCGATTTCACATGGTCGGAGTTCGTGCGCCGCAACAACGACGAGCTGGTGGCGACGTGGGGCAACCTCGTGCACCGGACGCTGGTCAACGCGCACCGCAACTTCGGCGTGGTGCCAGAGCCGGGAGAGCTGACGAGTGCCGACCAGGCGCTCCTCCTGGAGGTGGAGTCGGCTCTGGACGCTGTAGCGCTGCAGCTGCAGGAGGCGCGTTTCCAGAATGCGCTGAAACTCGCGATGGGCATGGCGGCCAGGGTCAACGTATATCTCGGGACCGAGCAGCCATGGCACACGATCAAGACGGACCGCGGGCGGGCGGGTACGGTCCTTTACGTCGCGCTTCGCTGCGTCGACAACCTCAAGACGATGCTGACTCCGTTCCTGCCTTTCTCGTCCCAGCGCCTGCACGCGATGCTGGGCTATGACGACGTGATCGCGCCCCAGCCAACGGCGAAAGACCTTGGGTCGCACCGAATCATCACCGGCGACTACCCGAGCGACGATCGCTGGAAACCTTCCAGGCTTGAGCCCGGCCGCAAGCTGCCCGCGCCGCAACCACTCTTCAAGCGGCTGGACGAAGTCGCAGAGGAGATCGCCGAATCTTCGTAGACACGCACCTCCACCTCGAGGAGCTCGGTGAGGCCACGGAGGTGGTGGAGCAGGCCGTCGCCGCGGGTGTCACCCGCCTGATCGCCGTCGGGGTGGACCTGGACCGCAGCGCGACGGCGGTCTCGCTTTCGCACGCCTACGAAGAGGTGTGGGCCGGAGTCGGGCACCACCCGCTGGAGCTGCCCGAACCAGACCTCGCCGCCATGCGCCAGCTTGCCAAGGACGAGATGGTCGTCGCCATCGGGGAGATCGGCCTCGACTTCGAGCACATCGGCGGGCCGCATCGCGACCTGCAGATGCAGCGGTTGGACCAATTCTTCCGCGTTGCGACCGAGCTCGACCTTCCGGTCTCCGTCCACAACCGCGGCGCGTCCTCTGAATTGTTGAACGCGATCTCGAAGCATCCAGGCATCCGGGGAGTGATGCATTACTTCGCGCTCGACTGGGATTGGGCGCAACGCTTTCTCGAGGTCGGGTTCTATATCTCGTTCGCGGGCCTGATCACCCGACCGAGCCGCGAGGAGCTGCGGGACGTCGTCAAGCGGTGCCCAGCCGACCGGCTGCTGCTCGAGACCGACTCGCCTTATGGCAACGCTCAGAAGCGCATGGCGACGCCCAACCGACCGGCGTATCTGCTCGACACCGCGGAGGTGGTGGCGGAGCTCCGCGGGATCAGCCTCGAGCAGCTCGCCGATCAGGAGCGCCAGAACGCGATCACTTTGTTTCAAAAGATGAAGTGATCGACCCTGCCGACCCACAGCAGCTGGAGAAGCTGCTGGGTCGCCACGGCATCACGCTCCAGCATCGCCTGGGCCAGAACTTCCTGGTCGACCCGCAAATCCGCGATGCGATCGCCGAAGCCGCGGGGACGAATCGGGAAGACGATGTCCTTGAGGTCGGCGCGGGCGCCGGCACGCTGACGATAGCCCTTGCCCCACACTGCAGGCGCCTCGTGGCGGTCGAGCTGGACCTGCGCCTCATCCCGGTGCTACGCGACGTTCTAGCCGGCCACGCGAACGTCGAGATGGTGAGGTCCGACATCCTGCGCTTCAACGTGGCGAGCGCCTTTCCGAGAGGAGGCGAGGTTGTTGCCGGCAACATCCCGTACAACCTGACCGGCGCTCTGATCCGCAAGCTGCTGGACCACGCGCCACGCCCTCGGCGCCTCTCCCTGGTCGTGCAGAAAGAGGTTGCCGAGCGCTGGACCGCGACCACGGGGGCGAGCCTCGCGACGGTGGCGGTGCAGGTTTTCGCGCACGCCCGTACGGTGATGACGATCCCGGCGTCGTCGTTCACTCCGGTTCCGAAGGTAGATTCGGCGCTGGTCCTGCTCGACGTTCGAGAGCGGCCCGCCGTCGATGTGGGCGACATCGAATCCTTCTTCCGCTTCGTGGAAGCGGTGTTTCAGTTCCGCCGCAAGCAGCTGGGCGGAAGCCTGGCGCGCCTGGCTCAAACCTCGGGCGCTGAGGTCGCGGCCCGGCTCGAGAAGGTCGGAATCGACCCCGCCCGGCGCCCGCAGACCATGACGCTGCGCGAGTGGGAGGCGGTCTTTCGCGCATTCAATCTGAGTTTCGGTCGTTAGGCTCTACCGGTTGTGGATCCGATCAGGCTGCCCGTCCAGGCTCCTGGCGGCTTTCGCGGCGTGCTCCGGTACACCGCGTTTCGCAACATCTGGTTCGCGCAGCTGGCCGCTCAGCTCGCGGACAAGTTCCTCCTCTTCTCGCTGATCATCCTGGCGTACAACATCTCGGGCGGAAGCACGCCAGTCGCGGTGACGCTGCTGGCGTACACGGTGCCCGCGGTGCTGTTCGCCCCACCCGCCGGCGTGATCGCGGATCGGCTCAACCGCAAGCAGATCATGCTGTGGTGCAACCTCGGTCGCGCCGCCGCGGTTGCGCTGATCCCCATCGCATCGCTGATCCCCGGCCTCAAGGGCGACTTCCTGCATCTCCTGTTGATCACGCTGATCTTCTCGGCGGTGGGGCAGCTCTTCGGTCCGGCGGAGGCGGCCGTCATCCCGACCATCCTTCCTCGTCAAGCGTTGATCACCGCCAACTCGATGGCGCTGCTCACCATGGTCCTGACGCTCGTGGTCGGCGGCGTGCTCGCCCCGGTCGTATCGAGGATCGACCTCTACGCGCCGTACTGGTGCGCCGTCGTGCTGCTCCTGATCGCCGGAACGCTGATCTTTGCCTCCGACATCCCACCGCTTGAGCGGCACACCGAGTCGCCGGTCGAGGAGAGTCGAAGCCGTTTCCGGCTGATTCTCATCGACCTGCACGAAGGCTTCGATGCCGTTCGAGCGTCGCGCGGACTGCGCCTGGCCTTCGGCCAGGTCAGCATTGCTGTGCTCGTCCTGTTCATGCTGTACACGCTGGCGCCGGCGTACGTCAGCAGGGTCATCGGGATCGCCGCCCAGGACACCTACGTGATCCTCGGCCCGGCGACTGCCGGCGCAATCCTCAGCGCCGTCCTACTCGGCCAGTTTCTACGCAGCATCGACCGCTCGCGGGTGCTGGCGGGTTCACTGATCGCGAACGGCGTCACGCTCCTCGCGCTCGCCGCGGTGCCGCAGGCCATGCGCCACTTTGCTGACCTCCAGGTGCACAACCGGATCACGGGTGCGACCTTCAGCTTTCTGCTCGGAGTGGAGTTCGGGGCCATCCTCATCCCCGCCATCACCTACCTGATGGAGTCGACGAGCGACGCCATCCGCGGCCGGATCTTCTCGCTTCTCTATATGGTGATCAACGGCGTGTCGGCGCTTCCGGTGCTCGTCGCGGCCGCCCTTGCGGACATCATCGGCACCGCCCAGGTGCTGGGTGGCCTGGGCGTGCTGCTGCTGGGCGGTGGTGTGGGGGTCATCGCCGGCGGGTTGCACGCACCTGGGCCACGAGCAGAACCAACACGATCAGCAAAAGAACCGTGAGCCCCCCGATCCCGACGGCGCGGATGATCGTCTCGAGCAGCGGCAGGTTGCTGCCCAAAACATAACCCGCGGTCCCGATCAGGGTGGCCCAGAGCAAGCCGCCCACCGCGCTGAACAGCTGAAAGCGCCAGAACGGCATGCGCGCCATGCCGGCAAGCATCGACGCCCACGTGCGAAGGCCGAGGAGGAAGCGCGCTCCGAGGATGGCTTTGTCGCCGTGCCGTGCAAAGAAGAGCTCGGCCCGCGCCAGCTGCTCAGGACGGATCCGCAGCCTCGCGCCGAAACGCTCGACAAAAGGACGGCCGCCTCTGTACCCGGCGAGGTAGCCGATGTCGGCGCCGGCCGACGCGCCGAGGAAGCCAAAGAAGATCACGATGATCAGAGAGTGGTGGCGCGCCGCGGCCCACGCGCCGGCGGCAAGCAGGAGCGCTTCACCGGGAAACGGGATGCCTGCGCTTTCGATCATGATGCCGAGACCCGCTGACGGGTAGCCGAGCGTATCGACGATCCGAGCCCAATCCACTAATTCACCTCCCCGCTCGCCGGGGAGGTCGGCGGCTGCGCCGCCGGGTGGGGGGATCCGAGTTCATGCAATTCCGTCCATATACTGGACGACCCGATGCCCGACTACGGGGAGCACGAGTCAGACGGCGATCCACTCCAGACGCTGCGGCACTCGGCCGCACACCTGCTTGCGGCCGCAGTCGTGCAGCTGTATCCGAACGCCAGGTATGGAATCGGCCCGGCTGTGCAAGACGGCTTTTACTACGACTTCGACTTCGGTAAGCCGATCTCAGAGTCGGACCTCGGGGCAATCGAGTCCCGTATGCGCAGGCTTGCCCAGGCGGACATTCCCTTCGTGCACGAGACGCTTTCCCGGGCGGAGGCGATCGAGGAATTCACCCGGCGAGGGCAGGACTACAAGCTCGAGCTGATCGCCGACAAGGTCGAGGGAGACGAGGTCAGCGTCTATCGCACGGGCGACTTTCTGGACCTGTGCCGCGGTCCACATGTCCGCTCCACAAAAGAAATCAAGGCTTTCAAGCTGCTCCGCGTTGCGGGCGCCTACTGGCGAAATGACGAGAGGCGGCCACAGCTGACGCGGATCTACGGGACGGCGTGGCAGACCCAGCGCGAGCTCGACGACTACTTGAAATTCCTCGAGGAGGCCGCTCTTCGTGACCATAAGAAGCTCGGCAAGGAGCTGAAGATCTTCACGCTGGATGAGCGAGTCGGCCTCGGCCAGGTGATCTGGCTTCCTAACGGAGCGACGATCCGGCGCGAGCTCGAGCGATGGATCGTCGACGAGGAGCTCCGGCGCGGCTACCGCCACGTCATCACGCCGCACCTCGCCAAGCTCGACCTCTACAGGCAGAGCGGGCATTGGGAGCTGTTTCACGACACGATGTATCCGCCCATTCGCTTCGAGGACGGGGAGGAGCTGGAGCTCCGTCCGATGAACTGCCCGCATCACATCATCGTGTACTCGCACGAGCTGCACAGCTATCGGGACCTTCCGGACCGGATCGCTGAGCTCGGGCAGAACTACCGGCTCGAGAAATCCGGGGAGCTCATGGGCATGATCCGGGTGCGCTCGTTCACCCTCAACGACGCCCACATCTTCTGTACGCCTGACCAGGTGATCGACGAGGTGCGAGGCGCCATCGAGCTTGCCAACCATTTCATGGCCGTGCTCGGCGTCGAGGATTACTGGTATCGCCTCTCGGTGCGCGACGACGTCAAGACCAAATGGGCCGGCAGCGACGACGAGTGGGAGACGGCCGAGGCGATGCTGAAAGAAGCGCTCGACAGTTTGCATCTGCCTTACAAGATGGGCGTAGGAGAGGCGGCGTTCTATGGACCGAAAATCGACTTCCAGGTTCGCGATGCTCAACGCCGGGAGTTCACGAACAACACCGTGCAGGTCGATTACCAGCTGCCCAAGAAGTTCGACCTCGAATATGTGGCGGAAGACGGTTCACGACAGCGCCCCGTGCTGGTCCACCGCGGCGCGTTTGGGGCTTTTGAGCGAATGACCGCCTACCTGATCGAGCACTATGGCGGGGCTTTCCCGACCTGGCTCCACCCCGTGCAGGTCGTGGTCATCCCGATAACCGACGCGCAGCATGGCTACGCACGCGAAATTGCCGATAGCTTGCGCAGATCGCGTTTGCGTGTTGAGGTGGACGACCGCGCAGAGCGCATGCAGCGCAAGATCCGCGACGCCCAGGCGCAGAAGACGCCGTACATGGCGATCGTCGGACAGCAGGAGGTCGAGACGGGCCACGTCAACGTGCGCGACCGGTCGGGCAAACAGGTCGACATGGCGCTCGATGAGTTCGCAACCCAGGTCACGGCCGAGGTCGCCGAACGCCGCCGCTAGGCGGCGCTAGAGGCCTCCGGGGAGGCGACCTCCGCAGTCGCCCTGCGCCGCGACGGGCACCATGGTCCCGTCGGTCACATTGGCGAGGCGTGGCTGGTGCTGCGGATCACCGCCCGACAGGACGTGCCCGTCGTCGAGCCAGGTGCATGCGTACAGGCCGGCCATCGACCTGCCGGTTTCCTGGATTGAGGTCCCGTTGTTGTCGACAAGGGCGACCTGGCTGCCGTTTGGTGAGATGTAGGCAAAGGCGGGGCCTGGGATTCGGAATGTCCGCACGGTGCCGGCCGTCCAGTTGAGGACCGTGGCTCCGAGATTGGCAGTGTCTTCACACACCACACCTGCTGGGGACGGAGTCCCCGCGATCACGCACCCGGCGTTCCCGAGGATGAAGCGGCGGTTGGCGTTTGCCGGATCTACCACATGAAGCTCGAGCGGTCCGCAGCAAAACGGCCCGCCGCCCTGCGTGCAGGACGGCACCTTGGCCAAGACCAGGTTGTTGGTCCCATGCCATCCGGTGGGCCACAGGGTGAACGCGCCGTTCTCGCTGAAAAGCTCCAGGTGATTGGCTCCGCCGTCTAGGTCTTCGACGTACAGCCTGGTCGCCGCACCGCTGGCGTTGAAGTCGTCGACGATCACGGCGATGCGCCGGTCATCGGGGCTGACCGCAAACATGCTCCGCCGCGATCCACTCGGCGCCGGCACGGTTGTGGCGCGACCCGTGTCTCCGTTGGGCGCCAGGAAAGCGACCACTCCCTGCGCGTCCATGAAATAAACACGCGAGTCGCTTGTGCTCACGGGGGCCGAAACCAGGGCCGCGGCTGCGTTGGCGCAGCTGACCTGGGGCGGAGTGCTCGTCTGGGCCGACGCCGCCACCCTGCCATCGACGCCGATGAGGCTCACCGCGTAGCTGGTGGCGGCCTGGCTGCTGATCAGCACGCCATAGGGTTGGGTGACCCGCTGGGGCGATGGTGAAGCTGAGGTGGCTGAGGCAGACGCGGATACCCTGGGCGACGCCTCGCTCGTGGTTGGCGACGGGCTGTGGGTCGCGACGTTGCCGGAGCTCCCGCCGCCGCACGCGGCTGCTGCCGCGACGAGCGCCAGCAGCGCGGCCAACCTCCTGGGTGCTGGGACGTAGGGCAGCGTTCCCATCAGCGAGAGCAACGACATTCTGCGCACTGGGTTACGTTTCCGGTACCATCCACGCTCTGAAGAAGGGCACCAGCCCTCACCCCCAGGGCGCCGGCTCGAACGGGTTCGCCGGGCGCGCGCAGGGCGCACTTCCGGAAAAGATGGATGGCTGGTGCTGTCCGTCTTTGTTTTTTGGATGGAGGAATAAAGCAACACTGAATTTGGCCGAGGTAGCGTCCCATACCGTTTAAAGAGCTGAGGATCAACGATCAGATCCGCAGTTCCGAAGTGCGACTGATCGACGACCAGAACAACCAGTTGGGCGTGCTGTCAATGGATGCCGCGCTTCGCATCGCAAACGAGAAGGGGCTCGACCTCGTCGAGGTGGCGCCGCAAGCGAACCCGCCGGTCTGCCGCCTGATGGACTACGGACGCTACAAGTTCGAGACCGTCAAGCGCGAGAAGGACCAGCGTCGCAAGCAAAACGTCCTCAAGCTGAAGGAGATGAAGCTGCGGCCGAAGGTCGCCGAGCACGATTTCCAGACCAAGTTCAAGGGATTGCGACAGTTCCTCGAAGCAGGAGAGAAAGTCAAGGTGACGATCATGTTCAGGGGCCGCGAGATGGTCCACCAGGACATCGGGCGCAGGCTGCTCGACCGGGTGGCCGACGACGCGCGCCTGTTCGCCGTGGTCGAGCGCCAGCCCCTGCTCGAGGGCAAGAACCTGTTCATGATCCTGGCGCCGAGCCGCCAGGGCGCCCCTAAGGAGCCAGCAGCAACCAGTGCCTAAGATCAAGACGATGAAGGGCCTCGCCAAGCGCGTGCGCGTCACCCGTAACGGGAAGCTGGTGCGGCGCAACTCGTGGACGAGCCATCGCCTGCACCAGAAGTCGAAGAAGCACAAGCGCAAGGACCACACGGAGCAGCCTGTTTCCAAGGCGGACCGCAAGACGGTGCGCCGGGCGCTCGGGGCCTGACCCATGGCACGCGTCAAGCGCGGAGTTCCAGCCCATCGCCGCCACAAGGCGATCCTGGATCGGGCCAAAGGCTTCCGGCTTTCGAAAAAGCTGCTCTTTCGGCCCGCCAACGAGGCGGTGCTGCACGCGCTCGCGTATGCGTTCCGCGACCGCCGGCGCCGCAAGCGCGAGATGCGGCGGCTCTGGATCGCACGAATCAACGCGGCCTCGAGGCAGTCAGGGCTGCCGTACAACAAGCTGATGCACGGCCTTCGCCAGGCCGGAGTGGAGATCGACCGCAAGATGCTGGCTGACCTGGCCGTGCGCGACAGCGGTTCCTTTGCCCGGCTGGTGGAGGTTGCGAAGAACAACCTCTGACCAGCAGATAATCTCGAGCCCGGACAACGAGGTCGTCCGCCGTCTGCGGCGCCTCGCCCACCGGCGCGAGCCAGGCCTCGTTCTCCTGGAAGGTCCGCGCGTGCTCGCCGAGGCGAAGGCGGCAGGGCTGACCTTCGAGCTGATCGCGGTGCGCGACGGCGACAAGCTGCCGTTCCGCACTGAGTCGCGCGTGACGCTGACGCCGGCCGCCTTTCGTGCGGCGACCCAGACCGTCACGCCACAAGGTGCGATCGCGATCGCGAAGGTGGACGAGGCTTCGCCGGCGGATGCGATCCGCGCGGCGCGCGCCGCCGGATGGCCGCTGGTGGTGCTCGACCGCGTGCAGGATCCGGGCAACGTCGGTGCGATCGCGCGGACGGCGGCTGCGGCGGGGGCGCCCGCGCTGGCGGTGCTGCCCGGCAGCGCTGACCCGTTCGGGCCGAAAGCTGTGCGCGCCTCGGCGGGAAACGTCTTCCGTTTGAAGGTTGCGAGGGCGCAGTGGGAGGACCTCGAGGCGCTCGACGGCTTCGGGGCCTCGCCTACCGGCGGTGCACCGCTGGCCGAGGCGCCGATAGAGTCTGCGGGCATGATCGTCCTCGGCAGCGAGGCTCACGGCCTGTCGCGCAGAGACCTCAAGCTCGTGACTGTGCCGCTGGCGGAAGGTGTCGAATCGCTCAACGTGGCCGCGGCGGCGGCCCTGATCCTGTTCGAAATTCGCCGGAGGCTGGGATGACCGACTCGTCGGCCCTCACTTCGGAGGCGCTTGCCGCCATTGGCAAAGCGCAGACTCCGGCCGAGCTCGAGCGGATCGAGGTCGACTACCTCGGCCGCAAGAGCGGTCGCGTGAGCAAGCTTCTCGAGGGCATCGGCAAGCTCAGCGGGGACGAGAGGGCGGCGCTCGGCAAGGCCGTCAACGAAGCCAAGGGGACGATAGAGGAGGCGCTCGCGGCCCGGCGCTCTCAGCTCGAGGCGGCCCGTCTCGCGGACCTGCCGGAGACCGAGGCGATCGACGTCACCTTCCCCGGTCCGCCGCTGGAACGCGGCCACATCCATGTCCTGACCCAGGTGCGCCGGCAGATCGAGACCGTGCTCGAGTCGCTGGGGTACCAGGTCGAGCTTGGGCCCGAGGTCGAGACCGAGTGGTACAACTTCGAGGCGCTCAACATCCCGGCCGGACATCCCTCGCGCGAGAGCTGGGACTCCTTTTACTTCACCCCCGAGCTGCTGCTGCGTGCGCACACGTCGCCGGTGCAGATCCGCGCCATGCAGCGAATCAAGGAGCCGCCGATCTACATCATCACGCCAGGCCGGTGCTACCGCCGCGATGCGCCTGACGCCACGCGTCTTCCTTATTTCAGCCAGGTCGAGGGCCTGGCGGTGGACAAGGGCCTGACGGTCGGCGACATGAAAGGCACGCTGCTCTACATGATCCAGTCGCTGTATGGCCTCGATCGCAAGGTCCGCGTGCGCCCCAGCTACTTTCCGTTCACAGAGCCGAGCTTCGAGTTCGACGTCTCCTGCGGCATATGCGGCGGCATGGGCTGCAAGAGCTGCCGGCACAAGGGATGGCTCGAGGTCGGCGGCTGCGGCATGGTCCACCCCCAGGTGCTGCGCAACGGCGGCATCGACCCTGCGCAGTGGAATGGATACGCGTGGGGGTTCGGCATCGAGCGCATGGCGATGCTGAAGCACGACGTCGACGACATCCGTCTCTTCTATGAATCGGACCTCCGCTTCCTGGAGCAGTTCTGATGGTCAGGTCTCTTCCCCGCTTGCCGGGGAAGGTGGCCCGCAGGGCCGGATGGGGGGTACCGAACTAGCAAATGCGGATCTCCTACGAGTGGCTTGGAGACTTCCTCGATCTCGAGGGTGTGACACCGAAGGACGCCGCCGACGTCCTCACGCGTCTTGGCGTCGAGGTCGAGTCGCTGACGATGGTGGACCTTTCTAGCATCGTCATCGGCAAGGTCCTCGAGCAGACACCTCATCCGAAATCGCGCACGCCGCTATGGGTTCACCAGGTGGATCTCGGCGGGCGTGTGCAGCAGATCATCGCCGGCGCTCCCAACGCGGTACCGGGCACGCTGGTCCCGGTCGCCCTGCCGGGCACGACCGTCCCCAACGGGAAGGTGGTCAAGGACATGAACATCGCCGGTTTCCAGGCCAGCGGCATGCTGTGCTCCGCGGCCGAGCTTCTCCTGGGCGACGACCATTCGGGGATCCTGATCCTCGATCGCGGCACCCCAGGGGATCCGCTCACGTCGGTCATCCCGAGCCAGGCGATCATGGAGGCGGAGATAACCTCCAACCGTCCCGACTGCATGGGACATCTGGGCGTGGCACGCGAGCTCGCGGCCGGCCTGGATCGTCCGATGAAGCGGGATTTCATGCCGGCGTTCACCGGCGCCGCCGATCCGCCGGGCCGCGACCTGGTCAAGGTCACGATCGACGATCCCGACCTGTGCAGCCGGTACATAGGGGGCGTGATCAAGGGTGTCCGGGTCGGCCCCAGCCCTGACTGGATCCAGCGCCGGCTGCGCGCGTGCGGAGTGCGGCCGATCAACAACATCGTCGACATCACCAACTACGTCCTGCTCGAGTACGCCCAACCGCTGCATGCGTTCGATCTGGCCAGGCTGAACGGACCCGCGATCCGCGTGCGCCGGGCCCAGGAGAAAGAGACGCTGCTGGCGCTCGACGGCACCGTCCGCGACCTGACGCCTGACATGCTCGTCATCGCCGACGCGCTGCGCCCGGTGGCCATCGCGGGGGTGATCGGCGGCGAGGAGACGGCGGTCACGACCGCGACGACGGACGTGCTGCTCGAGTCGGCCACCTTCAATGGACCCAGCGTTCGGCAGACCTCGCGCGCGCTCGGACTGCGCACCGAGGCGTCGGCACGATTCGAGAGGGCGCTTCCCCCCGAGCTCGCGCTGGCGGGTGCTCGCCGAGCCGCGGCGCTGATCGCGGAACTGGCAGGTGGCACGGTGCACCGCGAGTGGGCCGACCTCTATCCGCACCCGCAGCAGCCGGTCCGCGTGAACCTCAAGCCGGCGTTGATCGACGACGTGCTGGGCACGCATGTGCCGCTCGAGGAGGCCGAGTCGATCCTCAAGCGGCTCAACTTCCACGTCAAGGTGATGGGCGACGGCGAGTGGGACGTCCTGCCTCCGGTGTTCCGGCTCGACGTCACGATCCCGGAGGACCTGGTCGAGGAGGTCGGACGCGTCTACGGCTACGATCGCGTGCCGCCGACCCTCCCCGGGCACCGCCACGAGACCTGGACCGCATCGGCGCCGAGCCTGGATCGCCGGCTCGATGCCATCCGCGAGGTCCTGGCAGGAGGCGGCTATACCGAGACCTGGAATCCCGCTCTCGTCTCAGGCCGCAAGCTCGAGGCGATGCGCATCGCGGCTCACGCAATGCGTGTCTCCAATGCGCTGAGCGATGACATGGACACGATGCGCACGTCGCTGCTGCCCTCGCTCATCGACGTCACGGCACTGAATCGCGACCGAGGGCGGATGGACGTCCGGCTCTACGAGATCGCGGCGGCATTCCTTGCCAGGGTGGGTGAGCGCAACGGCGCGCAGCCCGAAGAGCCGCTGCGGCTGGCCGCCATGGCGGCTGCGGGCGAAACAGCCGATGACGGGCGCAATGCGCTGTACCGGTTGAAGTCAGTGCTCGATGGATGCTTCGGCGCGATGTCGGCTCCCCCGTGCACGTACGACCGTGCATCCACGGAGCTGTTCCATCCCGGCCGGTGCGCTGCGGTGATGCTCGACGGCCGCCAGCTCGGCTTCATCGGCGAGCTGCACCCGACGGTGACCTCCGGGGCGGGGATCGACGGAAGGGTCGTCGCCTTCGAAATCGACGTCGAGCCGTTGGTTGCGGCGTCGCGGATCCCACGCGCGCAGCCTTTGCCTCGCTTCCCTGGAGTTCAGCGCGACCTGGCGGTCGTGGTGGAGGAAACGGTCGCGGCAGGCGTCCTGCTGGCCACGATCAAGGAGTCGGGCGGCGACATGCTGGAGCTCGTGCGGGCGTTCGACGAGTACCGTGGCGCACAGGTTCCGGAAGGCCACAAGAGCATCGCGTTTACCTTGACTTTCCGAAGCCCGGAGCGCACCCTGACGGACGCCGAAGTGGATAAGGTGATGTCGGAGATCAAGCTGGGACTGGAGAAAAGACACCGAGCCAGGTTCAGAGAGTGATACCGGCGCGGCTTGCGCACGCCTCGGCGTGCTGTTTCGGGGGAAGCACCAGGTGACGTGGATCGACTGGTTTCCGATCGTGCTCATCGTCGCGTACGGCGTGGGCGGTTTCTTCAGCGGCCTCATCCGGCGCTTCCTCGGACTCGTCGCTTTGTTCGTTGCGGTTTGGGCCGCGACCAACCTTGGCCTGCAGACGGGCCTCATCCTGCAGCAGACGTCGAACATGGAGGTGCCGGATGGCCGCATCTACGGCTTTTTCGGGATCATCGTCTTCCTGCTGCTCCTGGTCGAGGCCGCGACGCAGATCGCGCATAAACAGATCCAGATACCGGCCATCGTCCTCAATCGAACGCTGGGAACCGTCCTCGGGCTGATGACCGCCATCCTGCTGTCGGTGGTCGTCGTTTACGAGCTGGGGCTGGCCGCCAACCCGATCGGCGGGGGTCAGCTGGACGCGACGCAGCAGAACCTGCGCGACTCTGTGCACCAGTCGGCATTCATGGTCGGCCTCGTCAACGCGATCGACAGGCCGATCATCGCCCTGTTCCAGCCGCTGCTGCCCGGAGATCCGCAGATCTACTTCGGTCCAAATCCGGTCAATCCCTAGCGCCCTGCGGTGAGTAGCGAGTTTTTCAACCGCCTGCGCGAGCGGGCGGTGGAGATTCACGTCGAGGATCACCTGCGGGCCCGCCTCGACCGCGACGACAGGCTGCGCGTGAAGCTTGGGCTCGACCCCACCGCACCCGACCTGCACGTCGGCCACCTGGTCGTGCTCGACACGCTTCGAATGTTTCAGGACCAGGGCCACACGGTCGTCGTGATCATCGGCGACTACACGGCGATGATCGGCGATCCGAGCGGACGCTCCGAGACGCGACCGATGCTCACCGAGGAGCAGGTCGAAACGAACGCCGAGACCTATTTCAAGCAGCTCGACCTGGTCCTCGATCGGACGAAGATCGAAGTCCGCCGCAACTCGGAATGGCTCGCCTCGATGTCTGCCGCCGACATTCTTCGCCTCCTGGCCAACGCCACCCTCCAGCAGGTGCTCCAGCGGGAAGACTTCGCCGATCGGATCAAGTCGGGCGCAGCAGTCGGAGCCCACGAGATCCTCTACCCCTTCAACCAGGCGTACGACTCGGTGGCGATCGAGGCTGACGTGGAGATCGGCGGCACCGACCAGCTCTTCAACCTGCTGTTCGGCCGCGAGATCCAGAAGGCTTACGGACAGGAGCCACAGGACATCGCAGTGTTCCCGCTGCTGGAAGGGACCGACGGAGTCCAGAAGATGGGGAAATCGCTCAACAACTACATCGGCCTGACCGAGCCGCCGGGGGAGATCTACGGCAAGACGATGTCGATCCCCGACCGGCTCATCGAGAAATACGTGCGGCTGGTCTCAGGTCTCGATCCGGCCGACGTGCTGGCAATGAAAGCCAGAGACGCGAAGGCGGCGCTCGCGCGCCAGCTCGTCAAACGATTACACGGCGAAGAGGCAGCGCATCGAGCCGAAGAAGATTTCACCACCAAGTTTCGCAAAAGGGAGACGCCCGACCAGATCGAGGAATTTGAAATCGGATTTCCAATGCGCTTGATTGAGGCTTTGGTCAAAAGCGGACTTGCGAAATCGAACAGCGAAGCGCGGCGCCTCATCGAACAACGTGGCGTGAAAGTCGACGGCCGGACCGCCGCAGGCGATGATCCACTCACGCATGGCTCAGTCGTGGTTCAAGTCGGAAAGCGCCGTTGGATTCGATTTGTTGTGAAGTAGAATGAGCGAAAGCATGTTCGGAGGCTGTCGCTGATGTCCGGACACTCCAAATGGGCCGGCATCAAGCACAAGAAGGCCATCGTCGACGCCAAGCGCGGCCAGGCGTTCACCCGCGCCAGCCGTGAGATCACGATCGCGGCGCGCGAGGGCGGCGGCAACCCGGAAGGCAACTTCCGGCTGCGCCTTGCGATCCAGAAGGCGCGCGAGATCAACATGCCTACGGACCGAATCCAGAACGCGACCAAGCGAGGGACGGGGGAGCTGGCCGGCGAGAAGCTGGAGGAGGTCCGCTACGAGGGCTACGGCCCCGCCGGCGTCGCAATCATGGCCGACACCCTTACGGACAACCGCAATCGTACGTCGGCGTCGATCCGCCACCGGTTCTCGAAGCTGGGCGGCAACCTTGCCGAAAGCAACGCCGTGGGTTGGATGTTCGAGCGCAAGGGCGTGATCACAGCCAACGCGGGCAAGCGCGATCCTGAAGAGGTCGGCCTCACCGCCATCGAGGCGGGCGCGGACGACGTCCAGGTCGATGGCAGCTCGGTCGAGATCACGACTCCGCCCGCGGCTTTCGAGAAAGTGAAGGCCGCTGTCGAAGGGCTCGGAGTCAACATCGATAACGCCGAGGTCACGATGCAGCCGAAACAAACCGTTGCGGTGGGCGAGGACAAGGCCGCCGCGGTGCTCAGGCTGATGGAGTCACTGGAGGAGGACGACGACGTCCAGCAGGTTTACGCCAACTTCGACATCCCATCCGACGTCCTTGAACGCGTCTCTGCACAGGTGTAGAACCTTGTTGGACCAATGCCTGGCAAGCGCGACGGACTGATCCTCGGGATCGACCCGGGCCTTGCCGGCACCGGCTTTGCCCTGTTTGCGGAGCCGAATCTGGTCCTTTCCTGCAGCACCGTCGTCACGATTCCGGGCCGTGACGGCGCGCGACTGCTCACGATCACCAATCACCTGCGCGCGCTCATCGCCGAGGTGCCGCCCGCGGAGGCGTCGATCGAAGAGCTCTTCATGGGCCGCAACGCCACGAGCGCGGTCGGAGTGGCTCAGGCGCGCGGCGCGATCCTCAACGTGCTCGAGGAGTGCGGCATTCCCGTGTTCGAGTACAAGCCAAGCCAGGTAAAGGTCATCCTCACCGGCTACGGCAATGCGGACAAGAGTCAGATCGGGCGCATGCTGGCAGCGCAGGTGAAGCTGCCCGAAGGAAGGCTGGACGACCACGCGCGCGATGCGGTCGCCATCGCGCTGTGCCACGCGCGGAGCAGAAAGTTCACGAGGGCCGCAACGACGCCGGGCGCGCGCAGGGCGCAATTCCAGTGATCGCCCATCTAAGTGGGGTCGTGCGGCGGGCCGGTCCGGATTTCGTGGTCCTGGACGTGGGCGGCGTCGGATACCTCGTGACTGTGGCGACCCAAACGCGACAGCAGCTCCCGCCACCGGGCGGGGACGTGGAGCTGCACATCCACACACATGTGCGCGAAGACCAGCTCAACCTCTATGGATTCGCGTCAGTCGAGGAGCTCGAGCTCTTCGAGATGCTGATCCAGGTCGATGGGGTGGGTCCGAAGGTCGGACTGAACATCCTCAGCGCTGCCAGCCTCGAAGTCTTGAAGCGGGCCATCATGAGCGAGGATGCGGCTCCCATCAGGCGCGCGAGCGGGGTCGGCGCACGCACGGCGGCCAAGGTGATCATCGAGCTCAAGCCGCGGCTAGACGCGGTCGCGGCCCTCGAGGTGGTGCCGCGCGCGGCGGCCCTGTCCGGGGACGGCGCAGTGCCGAAGGCCGTGGAGTCGGCCTTACGCAACCTCGGCTATTCGTCGCAGGAGGCTCGCACCGGAATCGAGTCCGTCGACTGGAAGTCTTCGCCGTCGACTCAACAGGCGCTTGCCACGGCGCTCAAGGCTCTGGGTCGAAAATGACCAAAGACAAGGTGCTCGACGCCCGTTCCGACGACGAGCAGTTCGACCTCACCCTGCGGCCTCGGTTCCTCGCCGAGTACGTCGGCCAGGAGCAGGTGCGCGAGAACCTCAGCATCCTTCTCGAGGCCGCCCGCCGCCGCGACGAGCCTGTGGAGCATGTCCTGCTGTGCGGTCCGCCTGGCCTTGGCAAGACGACGCTCGCGCACATCATCGCCAACGAGCTGGGCGTTGCGATCAAGGTCAGCTCGGGGCCGGCCATCGACCACCAGGGCGCGCTCGGTTCGATTCTGTTGAACCTGTCCACGCGCGACGTCTTCTTCATCGACGAGATCCACCGCCTGAACACGGTGGTCGAGGAGTCGCTCTATCCAGCCCTCGAGGATTTTCGTTTTGACGCCGTGCTGGGCAAGGGAGTGGGGGCCAGCGCGGCGACCCTGCCGCTCCCTCATTTCACGTGCGTCGGCGCCACGACGCGGCAGGGTCTCCTCAGCGGGCCGCTGCGCGATCGCTTCGGGGCCGTGTACCGGCTCGACTTCTACACCAAAGGCGAGCTGGAGAAGATCGTCAGCCGCTCGGCCAGAATCCTGGACATCGAGATCCACGGCGACGCGGTGTCCGAGATTGCCCGCCGGGCGCGAGGCACGCCCAGGGTCGCCAACCGGCTCCTGCGCAGGGTCCGCGACCACGCCCAGGTGCGCGGCGACGGTCGCGCGACCGTCGAGACGACTCGCCTGGCGCTGAGCAAGCTCGAGATCGACGAGATCGGCCTCGAACCGCTCGACCGCCAGCTGCTCGATACGGTGATCGTCAAGTTCAAGGGCGGCCCTGTCGGCCTGGACACGCTGGCCACCTCCCTCTCCGAGGAGCCGGAGACGATCGAGGATGTGCACGAGCCCTACCTGATCCAGATCGGCTTCCTGGCCCGGACGGCGAGGGGAAGGGTCGCGACGGAGCTCGCCTACCGCCACATGGGCATCACGCCGCCGCGGGCTGAGTCCCAGCAAACGCGATTACTGTAAGGCGCGATGGCTGAGGTGGGGAGGCTGGTCCTCTTCTTCGGCGTTGTTCTCGTCATCATCGGCGGGGCGCTGATGCTGTTCGGGCGGTTCCACCTGCCCGGCGATCTCACGATCCGGAGCGGCAGTGTCACCGTCTACGTGCCGATCGCCGCCAGCATCGTGCTTTCGGTCGTCCTCACGGTCGTCCTGAATCTCATCTTCCGGCAGCGGTAGATGGGTACTACGTACACTGATCGGCTGCCGTGCACATAGTCCTCAGCACGCCGATCCGCCTCTTTGTCGTGGCCGTTCTTATCTTTTCGCTGTTCATCGACGGCGCCGGGTTTGTCTACCGGATCGCCAATCACCTGCCGCTGACGGGCGACGTGACGGGGCTGCCCCCCAACTTCGGCGGCTGGCAGCTCTACTTCCACAAGGGCCTGGACCTGGCCGGCGGCACACACATCGACTACCAGCTGACGAACTTTCCCGAAGGTCAGAGCCGCTCCGCGGTCCAGCAGCGGACGATCCAGGTCATCAACAAGCGCGTCAACGCGCTCGGTGTCAGCGAACCAGAGATTCGTGGTGCGGGCAACAACTACGACCGGATCACGGTCGATCTCGCCGGCGTGAGTGCCGCGCAGGCGCAGAAAACGATCGGGGCGGTGTCCAAGCTCATCTACACGAAATGGGTGCCCGACACCAAGGTCACGGGCGGTCCCGAGCCCGGTTACAAGCCACAGCTCACCGGGCTGACCGGAGACGACATCTCGAATGCCAGCGCAACCATCGACTCCACCGGAGTCAGCTGGGTCGTAAACGTCAGCTTCACCTCGCGCGGGGCCACCACCTTCGACAACCTCACGCGCGACAACGTCGCTGCCTGTCCCGGCGACCCGAACACGTCGGCGAGCGCCAACTGCGCGCAGCGCCACCTCACGATCTGGCTCGACCTCACCCAGAAGGACATCGACAACTGGGAGGACCCTTCGTACGCCGCCAGGGTCAGCGCCCCATACGATCCCGGCTGCCTGGCCGCCCAGACCGAGACCACGGTCTGCGGCAAGTTCCTGACCGACCCCATCACCCTGCAGGAGATCGCGGGCGGCAACGCGCAGATCTCGGGCGCCTTCACGCAAACGAGCGCCAACGACCTGGCGACCGGGATCAATTCCGGCTCGTTGCCGGTCGACCTGGTGGCGCTCGACGTCACGCAGGTCAGCGCGACGCTCGGAGCTCAGGCGGTCAAGCTGAGCCTGGCGGCCGGGCTCCTTGGTCTCTCGATCGTCGTCGTGTTCATGATCCTGTACTACCGTGTTCCCGGCTTCCTGGCGAGCCTTGCGCTGCTCTTCTACGCGGGCGTCGTGCTGGCCCTTTTCAAGTTCATCCCCGTGACGCTGACGCTGGCCGGCATCACCGGGTTCATCCTGTCTGTGGGCATGGCGGTCGACGCCAACGTCCTGATCTTCGAACGCTTCAAGGAAGAGGTGCGGGCGGGGCGGACCATCGCCGCCGCCGTCGATGCAGCGGTGCGGCGCGCGTGGCCCGCGATCTGGAACTCGAACGGATCGACCCTGTGGACGTGCGCGATCCTGGGCTTCGTCGGACCGTCGGCGGTCAAGGGCTTCGCCCTGACGCTTGGCATCGGGGTGCTGGTCAGCCTGGGGTCGGCGATCGTGGTGACCCACAACCTCCTCGCGATCGTGCTGATCTCCAGCCGCTTCCGACGCGCAGGTTTGCTGGGGGTCGACCGTGTCCGAACTGTCTGACGTAAAGGCCGAGGACCAGGCCGCGGACATCGCTCCGGACGGAGGCGCGAAAGAGCCGGAACCTGTTCGAGCACCCAGGGTCCGCCGGCTCGACGTCATCGGCCGGCGCAACTGGTTCTTCGCCCTCTCGCTGGTCATCATCGTCCCCGGAATCATCTCGATGGCGACGCGCGGATTTCTCCTCGGCATCGACTTCGCCGGAGGGACCGAGCTCACGGTGACCTTCGGCAACCACCCGACGCTGGCGCAGGTCGAGGGGGCTGTCGACGCCGAGAACGCCAGCGGCTCTGTCATCCAGACGACGGGCGGGGGCTACATCCTCCGCTACCCGCCGCTGACCGCCGCGCAGGTGACCAACGTCCAGACCGACCTGCAGAACCGGCTCGGTCCGATGACCGGGGGAGGTCCGAGCCAGATCCTGGAGGTCGGCGGAACGATCGCCGGGGAGACCATCGAGCTCTCCTTGCTCGCGGTTGCCATCGCCGCCACCGGCATCCTCATCTTGCTCTCGATCTGGTTCCGCAATGTGCCCGGCGGATGGCGAGCCGGGTTTCAGTTCGGCGGTTCGGCCATCGCCGCCCTGCTGCACGACGTGTTCGTGCTCACCGGCATCTTTTCCATCCTCGGCAGGGTCTTCCACCTGCGCCTCGGCGAGATAGATGCGTTCTTCGTCACGGCCGTCTTGACCGTCGTGGGCTTTTCAGTCCACGACACGATCGTCGTGTTTGACCGGATTCGCGAGAACCTTCGCGTGAGCCAGCGCCTCTCGTTCGAACAGGTCGTGAACCTCAGCATCATGCAGACCGCGGCCCGCTCCATCATCACGAGCTTCACGGTCGTACTGGTCCTGGCCGCGATCCTGATCGCGGGGGGGCCGACCCTGCAGGGCCTCGCCCTGGCCCTGATGATCGGGATCGTGTCCGGCACCTACAGCTCGATCTTCAACGCTGCGCCGCTGCTGGTCGTCTGGCGGAGGCTGCAGCCGCTGCGGTAGCGTTACGCCAAGAAGAAGACAGCGGACATGCCGACCTGGCCTATATCGTCGATCAAAGAGCTGCTCGAGCCCACGCTCAACCACATGGGCTACGAGCTGTACTCGCTCGACCAGTCGGGCCAGTCGGGACGCACCCTTCGCATCTCCATCGACCACAATGAGCCGATCACGATCGAAGACTGCGAGCGTGTCAGCAGGGTTGCGGGGCCGCTGCTCGACCACGCGAACCTGATCCCGGGACCGTACGAGCTGGAGGTGTCCTCGCCCGGCGCCGAGCGCCCGCTGCGCACCCACGGCGATTACGGACGCTTCAACGGCAAGCGCGTGAACATCCGCTATCGCAGCGGAGTGTCCGAGGCCGTCGTCGAGGGACAGCTAGTCGCAGTCGACACCGCCGGCATTGCAGTTCAGGCGCCGGGAGCGCGGGGTCGAGCGCCGGTCATCATCCACATTGCTTGGGAAGACGTTGTCGCGGGCAGGCTCGCGGTCGCAATCTGAGCCGTCCACGGAAAGCCTGGCCGAAGCGCTGAGCGCGCTTTGCGCCGAGGTCGGGATTCCTTTCGAGGAGATGCTGCACACAGTCGAGAGCGCCCTCGCGGCCGCGTACACGCGCGCGTTCAATCCGCCGGGCGAGGTGACCGTGAAGCTCGACACGACCACCGGAGCTCTCGACGTGCGGAGCCGGGTCGTGCAACCCGATGGGACCAGCGCCGAGCATGAGCTGCCGTCCGACGACTTCAAGCGCATGGCCGCGCAAACCGCCAAGCACGCAGTGCTGCGTCACATCCACGATCTCGAGCGCGACAAGGTGCTGCGCGACGTGGCCGAGCATCGGGGTGAGCTCGCGACGGGAATCGTCGACCGCATCGAGTCCGGCGTCGTGTACATCGACCTCGGACGCGCGGAAGGCGTGATGCCGCCAGAGGAGCAGATACCCGGCGAGCAGCTCCAGCCCGGGCGCCCGGTGCTGGTCGTGATCCTCGAACCCCAGCACAACCGGAGACAGGCGCAGGTCCGGGTTTCGCGAGCGGGGCGCGCGTTCGTGCATCGCCTGCTCGAGGCCGAGGTGCCGGAGATCAAGGCGGGCACGGTCCAGGTTCGCGCCATCGCGCGCGAGCCGGGGCTCAGGACGAAGATCGCCGTCTCGTCGAGCGAGCCGGGTGTCGATCCGGTGGGCGCGTGCGTCGGGCCGAAGGGCGTGCGCCACCGCGCGATTCTCAGCGAGCTGGCCAACGAGCACGTCGACATCGTTCCGTGGTCCGAGGATCCGGAGGCATTTGTCGCGGCGGCGCTGGGTCCGGCCAAAGCCGAGAAGGTGTCGATCGACCGGGTCACACGCACCGCGACGGTGCTCGTACCGAGGGGACAGCTCTCCCTGGCGATCGGCCGCGACGGGCAGAACGCGCGCCTCGCCGCCAAGCTCACGGGCTATCGGATCGACATCAAGCCCAGCGAATCCGTGGAGCCGGTTGCGGAAAGCTCGACATGAGCCGGTCAGGACCTGCGTCGCCTGCCGGCAGGAGGCCGGTAAGGCCGGTCTGATCCGCGTTGTGCGCCGTCCGGAAGGCGGCGTCGCGGTGGACGCCGTGGGTCGATCGCCAGGCCGCGGCGCGTATCTACACGCCGACCGGACCTGCGTCGAAACGGCTCGCAAGCGCCGCGCGCTGGAGAGGGCATTAGGGGTTCCGATTCCGCCAGAATTGTGGTCCGAGATTGAGTAAATAGGTCTCCGCCCCATTCATGGGAATGGGCAGCGGCTCCTCCTCATTTATGGGGAGGTGCCGGCGAAGCCGGCGGAGGGGCAGCGCCGGAGGGGAGACCCGCCTCAGGTTTGGGATCCGCCCCGGGCGGCATAATCAGTAGCTCCGGCATGAAAGCACACGAACTCGCGCGCGAACTTGGCATCAGCCAGAAGGAGCTGGTCAACTTCCTGCAGCAGCGCAGGTTGACCCGCAACACCGCGGCGCCGCTGGCGCCCGGTGCGATCGAGGCTGCCCGCTCCGCGTTCAAGCCGACCGCGGTCACACCCAAGATCGAGACCAACGGCGACCGCCGCGCCACCCTGCCTCCGACGCTGTCGGTCAAGGAATTGGCGGAGAAGCTCAACGTGAGCCCGGTCGAGGTGATCAAGAAGCTGATGGCCTCAAAGATCCTGGTCACCATCAACCAGGTCATCGACTTCGCCACCGCCGAGATCGTGGCCGACGAGTTCGGCTACACGGTGGAGCCGGTCGCCAGCGAGGACGTGGTCGCGGTCGAGTCGGCCGAGGGCGAGGGCGACCTGGTGACGACCTCGCGCGAGGCGCTGTTCTCGCTTGCCAACGAAGACCCGACCAAGCTCAAGCCGAGGCCGCCCATCGTGACCGTGCTTGGGCACGTGGACCACGGCAAGACCTCGATCCTCGACTCGATCCGGCAGACACGCGTTGCCGCAGGCGAGGCCGGCGGCATCACGCAGCGGATCGGCGCCTACAAGATCGAGACTGCGGACGGACATCCGGTCGTCTTTATCGACACGCCGGGCCACGAAGCGTTCACCGCCATGCGAGCGCGCGGTGCGCAGGTGACCGACCTCGTGGTGCTCGTCGTCGCCGCCGATGACGGCGTGATGCCGCAGACGGTCGAGGCAATCCACCACGCGCGCGCGGCCAAGGTGCCGATCATCGTCGCGATCAACAAGATCGACAAGGACAACGCCAACGTCGACCGCGTCCATCAGCAGCTCGCCGAGCAGGGCATCGTGACGCGCCACTACGGCGGCGAGCACGAATGCGTCCATCTCAGCGCCAAGACCGGCAAGGGGATCGACGACCTGCTGACGACGATCGTCCTTTCCTCCGACATCCTCGAGCTGAAGGCCAATCCCGACCGCAACGCGATCGGGACCATCGTTGACGCCCATCTGGAGCGCGGTCGGGGCCCGGTCGCGACCGTGCTCGTGCAGGCGGGAACGCTGAAGGTCGGCGACGACTTCGTCTGCGGCCACATCTACGGCCGCGTGCGCGCCCTGGCCGACGACCGCAGCCGGAGTGTCACCGAGGCGCCGCCCGCCACGCCCGTCGTGGTATCGGGCCTCAGCGAGGTCGCCCAGGCGGGTGACATCTTCCAGGTCGTCGGCTCGGAAAAGGCCGCCCGGCAGATCGCGCTGACCAAGCTGACCGAGAAGCGAGCGCAGGAGGCCGCGCGGGACGTGACGCCGCGCATCACGCTCGAGGACCTGGCCCGGCGCGCCAAGGAAGGCGAGGTCAAGGAGCTGAGCCTGGTGGTCAAGGCCGACGCGCAGGGCGCGCTCGAAGCCGTGCTCGCAGCCCTGCAGAAGATCGAGGACCCCGTGGTCGCGATCAAGATCGTCGGCCAGGGTGTCGGCGCGGTCAGCGACTCCGACCTGCTGCTTGCCGGCGTGTCGAACGCCATCATCGTGTGCTTCAACCTCAAGCCGACGCCGTCGAGCACCGCAGCCGCGGAGCGCGCGAAGGTCGAGGTCCGCTACTACGACGTCATCTACAAGCTCACCGAGGACGTCGAGCGCGCGGCCAAGGGCCTGCGCGAGCCGACGTACCGTCAGATCCGGGAGGGGCGAGTCGAGGTCATCACGCCCATCAAGATCCCGCGCACCGGCGTCATCGCCGGGAGCCGCGTCGTGGAGGGCAAGGTCAGCCGTGGAGGCTGGGTGAAGCTTTTCCGGGCCCGGGAGATGATCCACGAAGGGCGGATCAACTCGCTCAAGCACTTCAAAGAGGACGTGCGCGAGATGCCGGCGGGCCAGGAGTGCGGCATCGGGCTCGAAAGCTGGGAAGACTTCCAGCCCGGTGACAGCATGGAGACGTACCGACTCGAGCGGGAAGAAATCTAAGCAAGCCGTGTCCTTGCTGAATGCGGAGGTCATCATGACCAGCTACCGCGCGGACCAGGTGGGGGAGCAGGTGCGCGAAGAGATCATGTCCATCATCCGGCGCGACCTCAAAGACCCACGCATCGGTTTCGTCAGCATCACCGCCGTGCGCATGTCCCCGGACCTGCGGCAGGCGCGCGTGCACGTCAGCGTGCTGGGCAACCCTGATGAGCAAAAAGCGTCGATCCGCGGACTGATCTCCGCCAAGGGATTGATCAGGCACGAGCTGGGCCGGCGCCTGCAGAACCTGAAGTTCTCGCCCGAGCTCCGGTTTGAGCTCGACTCGTCGATCGAGTACAGCGTGCATATCTCCGAGCTGCTGAAAGAGGTGCTGCCGCCCAATGGCACCGACCAGGAGCAAGCGCCAAGCCCCCCACGACTTGGTCGTGGGGGCCCCAGCAGGAAGATCTGGGAGGAGCGCCACGGCAATACCTAGCCAGCGGTCACGTTCTCTCTATGACGAGATCAAGGACCTGATCGACGCCAACCAGGAGATCCTGATTTTCGGTCACAAGGATGCCGACGGCGACACGCTCGGCTGCAGCCTTGCGTTTGCCGAGGCGCTGCGCGTCGAGGGCAAGGACGTCTGGGTGCTGGTGCCGCCCCCGCTGCCCCCGATGTACACGTTCCTGCCTGGCTTCGGAGACATCCAGGCCGAGCCTCCGCACGGCGTGGATCCTCAGCTCGTCTTCTTTTTCGACTCGGGCAACATGGAGCGGTCAGGCAGCGCCGTGCGAAGCATCGCCACCCACGCCACGATCAACAACGTCGACCACCATCCCTCCAACACGCGGTTCGGCGACGTCAACGTCATCGACCCGAACGCATCCGCGGTCGGCCAGATGGTGATGGAGATGCTCGATCACTTTCGCTACCCGATCACGCCTGCAATCGCGACGAACCTGTACGTCGCCTTGCTCACCGACACCGGTGGATTCCGCCACGAGAACACGACGCCAAGGGCGCTCGAGGACGCGGCTCGTCTCGCCCGGCTGGGCGCCGATCCCGGCCAGATTGCGACGCAGGTTTACAAGATGCGGCCGGAGACGACGCTCAAGCTCAGCGGAATTGCCCTAGCCACCATGCGGGTCGAGATGGAGGGCCGCCTCGCATGGGCGAAGGTGACGCGCCGGATGCTGAAAGAGGCCAACGCCTTGATGGCCGAGTCGGAGGGCATCATCGACACCCTGAACAGCATCGCGGGCCTCGAGCTCGCGATCCTCTTCAAGGAAGTCTCGAGCGAGCTCACGAAGATCAGCGTGCGCAGCCGGGGCGCCGTCGACGCAGCAGCGCTTTGCGCATCGTTCGGGGGTGGCGGGCACATTCGCGCCGCCGGGGCGGAGATCGAGAAGCCCATGGACGAGGCGGTGCGGTTTGTGCTGGGGGCCGCCAAGGAGGCGATCCTTGCCGCCTCGTCGCGGCTCTGACGCGCCGCGATTCTCGACCGGCGTACTGAACGTCGACAAGGCGGCCGGCGAAACCTCGTTTGCCGTCGTCAACCGCCTGCGGAGGCTCACCGGCGCCCACCGGGTCGGCCACGCCGGCACTCTCGATCCTCTTGCCACCGGCGTTCTCCCGGTCCTGTTCGAGTCGGCGACCAGGCTTGCCGAGTTCGCGCTGCAGCTGCCGAAGACTTACGTCGCCGACATCCACCTGGGCTATGTCACCGCCACCGATGACGCCGAGGCGCGGCCCGATCCGGTGGCCGACCCGAGCGGCCTCGCCGCAGCCGACATCGAAGCGGCCCTGACCCAGTTCTCCGGGCGCATCCAGCAGCAGCCGCCGGCGTATTCGGCGGTGAAGGTCGACGGCACCCGGGCCTACCGGCTTGCGCGTGGCGGCGCAGCCACGCGTCCCGCGCCGAGGGAGGTCGAGGTCTATTCCGCCAGGCTGCTGGACTTCCAGCCGGGAACGCGCGCGGTCGCTCGGGTCGAAGTTCGGTGTGGCAGCGGGACGTACCTGCGCGCGATCGCCCGCGACCTGGGCGAGGGATTGGGAGTTGGTGGCTACCTCGGCCGCCTGGTGCGCACGGCCTACGGGCCCCTCACGATCGAGAACGCCGTCCAGATCGAGGAGCTCAGCACGCCCGATGCGGTGAGGGACAGGCTGCTTCCGGCGGAGGTCATACTGCCGGAAATGGAACGGGTTCGCCTGACTGTCGAGCAAGAAGCACAGGTTCGCCAGGGCCGAGCGGTGCGCGTACTGCCCGAACCCGCGGAGGGACCCGTCCGCGCCCATGATGCCGAAGGCCGGCTCGTCGCGCTCGGGCACACGGACCCGTTGCGGCGGACCTTTGTGCCCGAAAAGGTGCTGAGCTGAAGGTACATCTCGGGCTTCCTACCTCTCCGATCGGTCGGGTGGCGTTGACGGTGGGAAGCTTCGACGGCGTGCACCTCGGTCACCTCGACGTGATCAAGCTCGCCGTGCATGGCGCCACCGAAGTCGACGGCGAATCCGCCCTGATCACGTTCGAGCCACACCCTCGCTGCGTCCTGGACCCTGCCAACTGCCCCCAATCGATCACCAGCCTCCAGGAGAAGCTCGCGCTCATCGAGCGCGCGGGGATAGACCACGCGATCGTCCTGCGATTCGACCGCGAGCTCTCGGCGCTGTCGCCGCAGGAGTTCATCGACCGCCTGTCGGCGGTGATGGAGATCCGACGGTGGGTGATCGGGTTCGACTTTGCGTTTGGCCGGGGCCGCACCGGAAACGCAGAATGGCTGCGCACCCACGGTCACGATGTGGTCGTCGTCCCTCCGTTCAAGATCGACGGCCGCGACCTGCACAGCTCTGAGATCCGCCGCCTGGTCATCGCCGGCCAGGTCGACGAGGCGAACCGGCTCCTCGGCCGCGAATATTCGATGGCGGGGCCGGTGGAGGCAGGAGATCGGGTTGGGCGCCGGCTCGGTTTTCCAACCGCGAACATCGGCATCGAGCCGAACAAGCTCGTGCCCGCCCTCGGCGCGTACGCGGGCCGCGCGCGCTTGACCAGGGGCCCCCGCGAACTCACGGCCCGCCGCTCCGAAGCCCGCTCCGCGGCCCGCGTCGCGGGTCCTCAGAGTTCGTGGGGATATTCCCCCGAAGGTGACTTCATCGCAGCACTCTCGGTCGGGTACCGCCCAACGTTCGGAGGGACGCAGCTGCGCGTCGAGGCGTTTCTGCTGGACTTCGAGGGTGACCTCTACCAGCAGCGTCTCGAGCTGCGTTTCGTCCGCTACCTGCATCCAGACATCAGGTTCGAGTCGCCCGACGAGCTGGTCCGGCAGCTGAAGCAGGACGTGTCGGACACCCGGCGCATCGTTGCTCGTTGACGAAAGTCCTCGTCGTCGGCGGAGGCATCGCCGGTTACTGCGCGGCGCTCGCGGCGCGCCGGGACGGAGCTGACGTGACGATGCTCGCGAGGGCGCCAGGGGCGACGGCGCTCTACGCGGGTGGGATGGAAATCGTCGACGATCTCAATGCGGTCCTGGCTTTGCCGGACCATCCGCTCACCCGGCTCGGCATGGACTCGGTGGGACTTGCGGCCGAGCTCGACATTGCAATCTCGACCCTGCTCCTGTCCCTCGGTAAGGAAGGGCTCAGGTTCGAGGGAGGCTGGCGGAGTCGCGGGCTCTACGCGGACATCCACGGGCTGGCGAGGCCGGCCAATCTCGTCCCCGAGACCGTCGCCCGGGGTGAGCTGGGCGCACTGAGCGGAAAGAGGGTCGCGGTGATCGGGATTCCGCAGGTGGGCGACTACGACGCCGCGTCAACGGCGCAGGCCCTCAAGGAGCTGCATGCGATCGAGGCGTTTGCCGAGGAGATCTCCATCTCAGACCTCCCGCAGGCGGCGGCGCTCACGGACCTTTACGGGCGCCGCGCGCCCGCTCCTCGAGCCCGCGGCGCCGCCATCGCCTACCCGCCGGGGTTCACGAATCTCCCCGCGGACGGCTTCGAACTTCTCGCCGCCGCGCCGTCCCCACATGGGTGGCGGCTGCAGCAGGCGATCTCCCTCGGCGCCATTGCGGCGGAGGTCACCTCGTTGGAGACCGCGCGCGGCCGCGTGCTGGCGGCGCGCGCCGCGGGCCGCACGTTTCGCGCCGACGCGCTCGTGCTCGCCACCGGCAGGCATATAGGCGGCGGTCTTCGCGCGGGACGCACCACGACCGAGCCACTGCTGGGGCTGGGCGTGTTTCACGATGGCGTCCCGGTCGCGGCGACCGGCACCAGGCTGCATCACCTCAAGTACCTGGACGCAGCGGTGGAGATGCGGCTTGGCGTCATGACCGACAAGCGGCTGCGTCCGCTGAACGAGGACGGCTCGGTGCCTTACACCAACCTGTACGCGGCCGGAGCGGTGCTGGGCGGTTATGACTACAGCGGGCCGTGCGGGTTTGGGGTTCCAATCCTGACCGGGTGGCTCGCGGGCCGCTTCGCCGCGAAGCAGGGCGTATGAGGACCGACCTCGAAAAGATCGTCGGCGCCACGGCCGTGGACGAGCGACCGGTGCGCGACCTGTGGCCGCTCGGGATCATGGAAGAACGCGCCGGCACCGCGGCAGCAAAGGTGCTGGTCGTGCGACCGGCCGCGCGTGACCAGGTTGCGGCGATTCTCCGGTGGGCGGGCGACAACCACGTTGCGGTGACGCCGATGGGCGGCGGGACCGGGGTCGTCGGCGCCGTCCAGCCCGCGGCTGGGGAGGTGGTCATCGACATGGGCGCCTTCGACCGCGTGCTCGAGATCGATGACACCAACCTGACCTGCCGCTGCGAGGCGGGGGTGAACGGATACGCCCTGGAGCACCAGCTCAACGCTCACGGGCTGACGCTCGGGCACTATCCCAGCTCGCTGCCCGCCACGACAGTGGGCGGATTGATCGCCACGCGTTCGTCGGGACAGGAGTCGAGCCGCTACGGAAGCATCGAGGACATGGTTCTATCGCTCGCCGTCGTGTTGCCGGACGGCTCGTTTGCGGCGCCGCGGCCCGGCCCCAGGTCGGCGGTCGGCCCCGCACTGCATCAGCTCTTCATCGGCGCGGAGGGTGGCCTGGGCGTGGTGCTCGGCGCGGTGCTGCGCATCCACCGGCAGCCAGAGTCGACGGTCGGCCAGGGTTATGCGTTCAAGGACCTGCACGGCGGCCTGGAGTGCATGCGGAGCGTCATGCAGGCGGGCATCAGGCCGCTCCTGTTGAGGCTGTACGACGCGGACGACGCGGCGTTCAACGGCTACGAGCTCAACGCGGGCGAGTGTGCGCTCGTGGTCGCGACGGCTGGCCCGTCCGGAGTGGCGAAGGCGGAGGCAGAAGCGGTGAAAGCATTGGCTCGCGGCGCCAGGAAGCTCGGCCCGGAGCCGTGGCAGCGCTGGCAGGAGCACCGTTTCGACCTGTCCGCCGAACGCCTGAAGACCTTTCTGGCGCCTGCCGGGGCTTACCTCGACACCATCGAGCTGGCCGCGCCCTGGACCGTGCTCCCAGGGCTGCACGCGAGGGTCAAAGCCGCAATAGGTGTCGGCGGGCTGGCGTTATGCCATTTCAGTCATGCGTATGAGCAGGGCTGCTGCGCGTACTTCACGTTTGGCGGCTCTGGTGACACCGAGGCTGAAGCCCGTGCAGCATATGGACGCGCATGGGAAGGCGCGATGACCGCGGCCCTCGAGCTTGGTGCGACGATCAGCCACCACCACGGAGTGGGTCAGGCGAGAGCAAGATGGGTCGCCGATGAGATGGGAGGATGGATGCGCGTGTGGCGAGCTGTCAGGGATGGCCTCGATGCTGAGGGGATCATGAACCCCCACGCCGTGGGAGGCCGGTCATAGGCGCCCGGCCCGGCGCGGCGATCCTGTTCGTCGTCAACCCGTCGTCGGGCGCGGGCAAGGCGGGGCGCGAATGGGCGGCCGTGGAGACCTGGTTGCCGGGCAGCGGGTTGCCCTACGAGGTGGCGTTCACGACTCGTCCGCTGGAGGCGACCGAGATCGCCCAGCGGGCAGTGCTCCAGTCGCGGCCGTTGGTGGTCGCGGTCGGCGGCGACGGCACGCTGAACGAGGTCCTCAACGGCTTCTTTCGCAACGGCGCGCCAATCCCGACCACGAGCAAGCTCGCGATGGTCCCATTGGGGACGGGAGGAGACTTCCGCCGCACGCTGCGGATTCCGATTGACCCCACGCAGGCCATCGACGTGCTGCGCAGCGGGATGGTCAGGCGGCTCGACGCGGGATGCGTGACGTATCAGACCGCGGAAGGCACGACCGCCATCCGGCACTTCATCAACATCGCCGACGCCGGGCTGGGTGGAGACGTCGTGTTCACGGTCGGCAACGGAACCAAGCGTTTCGGGAGCGCCGCCTACCGGATCGGGGGCCTGCGCGCACTTATCGGCTTCAAAAACAAGCCGATGACGGTGAATATCGACGGGGTCACGCACGAGCTTGGCAAGGCACAGCAGGTCGTGGTCGCCAACTGTCAGTTCTTCGGCGGCGGAATGCAGATGGCCCCGTCGGCATCGCCGACCGACGGAGTGTTCGACGTGATCCTGATCAAGGATGCAGGCAAGATCGAGACCCTGCGCGGGATGAACGACATCCTCAGCGGAAAGCATCTAGATCAGGCGAACCCCAAAATGGAGCTCATGTACGGCAAGCGCGTCTCAGTCACGTCGCCCGAGAGAGTGCGCATCGACATCGACGGCGAGGCGGTTGGATTTCTGCCTGCGCTGTTCGAGATCCAGCCCGGCGCGATCGAGTTCGTCACGCCGCGTTGACGAAAGGGGTGATCGCCACCCCGCATCACGTCGCGAGCGAGGTCGGGGCACAGATCCTCCGAGACGGCGGCAACGCGATCGACGCCGCGATAGCGGCCGACGCGGTTTTGTGCGTGGTCTACCCGCACATGACCTCGGTGGGCGGCGACCTGATGGCGATCGTGTGGGCGGGTGGCGAAACGTCGCCGGTCGGGCTGATCGGAGCAGGACGGTCTGGAGAGCTCGCGACGATCGCCGCGGTTCGCGCGCGAGGGCATGCCACGATGCCGGCACGCGGCGTGCTGCCGGTCACCGTGCCGGGCACGGTCGAAGCATGGGGGCGACTGCTCGAGCGCTTTGGCAGCGTGGGCCTGGGCGCGGTCCTGGAACCCGCCGCCGCGCTGGCACAGGACGGCTACCTGATCACGGTGCAGCTCTCGGACTTTCTCAAGCAGGCCGCGGAATGGCTCAGCCGCGAGCCGGCGGCCCGCGCACTCTACCCGCCCATGGAGGCCGGCATGCTGCTGCGCAACCCTGACCTTGCGTCGGTGCTGCTCGAGCTGGGCCGCAGCGGGATCAACGGGTTTTATCGAGGCACGATCGCTGACGCGATCGCGGCCGCGATCAAGCGTCGCGATGGTTTCGTCACCCGGCAGGACCTGGCGACGCATCGGTCGCAGTGGGTCGAGCCGGTCTCGTTCCGGTACCGCGACACGGTCGTCTACGAGCTGCCGCCGCCAACCCAGGGACTCGCCGCTGCCGCAATGCTCGTGCGGCTCGAGGCTGGCCTCACGTTCCTCGAGGCGCGACACGCCGCCTATGCGCTGCGCGACCGCTACATCACGGACCCTGATTTCTCACGCGCGCCCGTCGAGCCTTTCCTCGATGCGGCGCAGGCCACAATCGGCCAGGGCCTGGCCCATGAGGCGGGGGACACCGTCTATCTCTGTGCTGCCGACGAGCACGGCAACGTGATCTCGATCATCCAGAGCCTTGCCTACGATTTTGGGTCAGGCATCGTCGCCGAGGGCACGGGCCTGCTGCTCCAGAACCGGGGCGCGTACTTCAGCCTCGACGAGGCCCATGTCAACCAGCTCCAGCCCAAGAAGCGCACGATGCACACGCTGATCCCCGCCATGGCGGCACGCGACGGGCGGCCCTGGGCGGCATTCGGCGCGATGGGCGGGGACCTCCAGCCGCAGCTGCAGGCGCAGGTGTTGATGAACCTGGTCGACGATGGCCTGGACCCGGCTGACGCCGTGGCGCGTCCGCGCAAGGCGCTCCTGCCGGACGGTGTCACGCTCGCGGTGGAGGCGGACTATCCCGGCGCGGGGGAGATGTCGCGCAGCGATGCAAACGTGATGCTCATGCCGCCCCGGCACCCCTCCTTCGGCCACGCGCACGCTATCGTGATCGACGGGCCGAAGGCGTGGCGTGCCGGTGCTGATCCGCGATCGGATGGAAGCGTCGAGTACGTCAAATGATCGTCGCCCGTATACTCCCCTGTTGAGTTTGGCAGTAGAGAACGAAGTCAAAGGCAAGCTGATCGCGGATCACAGCCGCGCGGAGGGTGACACGGGGTCCCCGGAAGTCCAGATCGCGCTGTCGACCGCGCGCATCCGGGAGCTCACCGAGCACCTGAAGACGCACGCCAAGGACCACCACTCGCGCCGCGGCCTCCTGCTCCTGGTGGGCAAGCAAAGGCGTCTGCTGAACTACCTGCGGGACTGTGACGTGGAGCGCTATCGCGCCCTCGTCGCCAAGCTCGGGATCAGGAGATAGGCGTTTCAGCAATCGGGAGGACCCAAGCCGGTAGCGGGGGTCAGCTCTTAGAAGCTCTCACTCAAGTTCGGTTACGAACTTAAGAGGCAGCTGCTAGGAATCTGACCCACTAACGCACCGCCGGGTTCCTCCCACATTCATGGAGGTATTTGGCGTGGCAGTAGTCACGAAAAACGTAGAGGTCGCCGGAAGGCGGCTTTCATTGGAGACCGGCCGGGTGGCCGAGCAGGCCAACGGAGCGGTCATCATCCGCCAGGGCGACACGGTGGTGCTCAGCACCGCTGTGATGTCGAAGGAGCCTCGGGAAGGCATCGATTTCTTTCCGCTCACTTGCGACTATGAGGAGAAGCTCTACGCCGCGGGCAAGATCCCGGGCGCGTTCATGCGCCGCGAGGGCCGGCCGAGTGAGACGGCAATCCTGGCTTCGCGCCTGACGGACCGGCCGCTTCGCCCGCTGTTCCCAGAAGGCTTTCGGCTTGACGTGCAGGTCATCTCGACCGTGCTCTCGGTGGACCAGGAAAACGACCCGACGATCCTGAGCATCAACGGAGCGTCGACCGCGCTCGTGATCTCGGACATTCCGTTCCAGGGCCCGGTTGGTGCGGTGCGTGTGGGCTATATCGATGGCAGCGTAGTCGTCAATCCGCCCATGTCGCAGATGGGCGATTCGGAGCTCGACCTGGTGGTGGCCGGCACCGCCGACGCCATCCTGATGGTCGAGGCCGGCGCGAAGGGCGTCAGCGAGCAGGTCGTGCTCGACGCTCTCGCGGCAGCTCATGACGAGATCAAGCGCGTCTGCGCAGCCCAGCTGGACCTGCGCGACCAGGTCGGCCTCGACAAGCACGAGTGGCTCCCCTCGACGTACCCGGAGCAGATGCAGGAGATCGTGGGAGAGTACCTCGCGCTGCGGCTGGACCAGGTCCTCTACAACGCGGACAAGGCGAGACGCGAGTCCGCGATGGACGACCTTCGCACCAAGACGGTCATCGAGCTCGGCGAGCGGTTCCCCGAGCACTCCGACATCCTCGGCAAGCTCTTCGACAAGGTGGTCAAGGAGCGCGTTCGCGAGCGCATCGTCGAGGAGGGCGTGCGCGTCGACGGTCGCGGCCTGAAGGACGTCCGGCCGATAACGGTCGAGGTCGGCGTGCTGCCACGTACCCATGGCTCCGGCCTGTTCACCCGCGGCCAGACCCAGGCGCTCACCATCGCGACCCTCGGCTCGATGTCCGACAAGCAGAAGCTCGACGGCCTGACCGCCGAAGAGTTCAAGCGTTACATGCACCACTACAACTTCCCGCCCTACTCGGTGGGCGAGGCACGGCCCCTCCGCGGCCCCGGCCGGCGTGATATCGGTCACGGCGCCCTTGCTGAACGCGCCCTGTTGTCGGTCATCCCGCCGGTGGAAGACTGGCCCTACACGATCCGGGTCGTATCGGAGATCCTGAGCTCCAACGGCTCCACGTCGATGGCGTCGGTATGTGGCTCGACGCTGGCCCTGATGGATGCGGGTGTGCCGATCAAGTCCCCGGTCGCCGGGATCGCGATGGGCCTGATCACCCGCGAGGGCAAGTTTGCGGTCCTGACCGACATCCAGGGCATCGAGGACGCGCTCGGTGACATGGACTTCAAGGTCGCCGGAACCCGGGACGGAATCACCGCGCTGCAGATGGACATCAAGATCAAGGGCCTGACCCACGAGATCATGGCCCAGGCCCTGGAACAGGCCCGCGAAGCGCGCGTCTTCGTGCTCGAAAAGATGCTCGCCGTGCTGCCCGGGCCGCGCAGCGAGATGAGCTCGTTTGCGCCGCGGATCACCACCATCCTCATCAACCCCGAAAAGATCCGCGACATCATAGGCAAGGGTGGCTCGATGATCCGCAAGATCACCGAAGAGACGGGCGCGCAGATCGACGTGGAGGATGACGGCCGCGTCTTCATCGCGGCGGTCGACCAGGAAGGCGGGCAGAGAGCGATCGACTGGATCAAGGGCCTCACCGACGAGGTTGAGGTCGGCAAGATCTACAAAGGCAAGGTGGTGCGCATCATGCCGTTCGGCGCCTTCGTCGAGGTACTGCCCGGACAGGACGGCCTCGTCCACATCTCCAAGCTCACCGACCATCGGGTGGAGCGCGTAGAGGAGGTCTGCAACATCGGCGACGAGATCGTGGTCAAGGCGGTCGAGATCGACAGCCAGGGCAGGCTCAACCTGAGCCGCCAGGCAGCGATCGAGGAGCTGACCGCCCGCGGCGAGCCGATCGAGGAGAGCATCAATCCCGAGGTGATGGCGGCCGCGCTCGCGTCGCCCGCGCCTTCACGCGAGGGCGGGTTTGTGGGGCGAGACCGCGGCGGCCGCAACGGCGGAGGCAGAGACCGGCGTCCGCGCAGAGACTGATCAAAGTCGCTGTCGCGGGACACCGCGGCAAGGTGGGTTTAGTCCTCGCGGCTGCCCTTCAGACCGAGCCGGGAATTGAATACGTCGGGGGAGTGACGCGAGGCGACGATCTCGCGTCGTTCCTTCACGAGAAGAGGCCCCAAGCCCTGATCGATTTCACCCGCCCGTCCGAGGCCGTGCACAACGCCCTCGCGGCGGTCGCGGCCGGCGCATCGCCGGTTGTCGGCACCACCGGCCTGTCGACGTCGGATGTCGACAAGCTCGAGACGGCGTGCAAGGCGAAAGGCCTGGGTGGGATCGTCGCGCCGAACTTCGCGGTCGGCGCCGTGCTGATGATGCACCTTGCCGACATCGCGGCGCCGCATTTCGACGCGGTCGAGATCATCGAGCTGCACCACGCGGGCAAGCTCGACGCGCCGTCGGGCACCGCCCTGTCGACGGCTCGGCGTCTCAGCGCACGGCGCAAAGAGCGACCTTTCAGTCACCGCAAGGCCGAAAAGGAGACGCTCGCCGGCACGCGAGGTGGGGAGGAGGGCGGAGTCGCCGTCCACAGCGTTCGGTTGCCCGGCTTCGTCGCCGACCAGGAGGTCATCTTCGGGCTGCCGGGTCAGACCCTGACCATCGCCCACCGCACGACCAGCCGCGAGGCATACATACCTGGCGTGCTGCTCGCGATCCGGCGCGTCACGTCAGAGCCGCGGTTCTATCGGGGTCTCGACCATTTGCTTGGATTGAGGATTGATTAGCGCTCCCAACCGCGTGCTCATCTGGCAATCTCAACTCGCCGCGAACGAATTCCCGCCCGTCTGTGCGATGACAGGTCAACCGGCCGAGACGTGGCGTAAGTTCACTTTCCGCAAAACGCCGCCGTGGGCCTTCTGGGTGGGTGGAGTCTTCCTTGCGAGAGCGCTCTCCGAACGATCGAGCGGCTACCTTCCGCTGACACGCTCAAGCGTGAAGAAGTTGAGGACGGTCACGTGGACGTTTGGCGGGCTCATCCCTCTCGCGTTCTTCCTATGGGCGATTGGCATCGTCCTGTCATCCGTGTCGAGCAGCCAGATCAACTCGGCGATCTTCTGGCTGCTGTTCCTGCTTGGCTTCGGCGCTTTGTTCGCCGGGGTCATCGGGCTGTTGATCGGCCGAAGCGCCGTCAACCCTGTGGGAAAGGTCCTCGATCGGCAGCCTGGTTACTACGAATCGCTGATCGAGCTCCGCAACGTGCATCCGGCATTCGTCGCGGCGGTCATCAAGGCCCAGCAAGCCCGGCGCGGTGCGAGTTGATCAACCGCTCTAACCGCGTCCAGATCTGGTCCTCCCAGCTCTGGGCAAACGACTTTCCACCCGTCTGTGCGATGAGCGGCCGGCCGGCCGAGACGTGGAGAAGGTTCAAGTTCTCGACGCCACCGGATTGGGCGTATGCGCTCCTGGCCCTCGTGTGTCTTGGCGGCCTGGGCGTCATCGCCTTCGCGGTGGTGATGGCCCTCGTGGCGCAGCGGGCCACCGGTTTTCTGCCGTTGACGAAAGCAAGCAGCAGCACGGTGACCATGGCGACGTGGATCCCGGGTGGTCTCCTGATCGGTGGCTTTGTCACCTGGCTGATCGCGCTGGTGATCGCCCTCTCGAGCAATGACTCCACCGCATCGGCGGTCGCAGGCTGGTCATTCTTCCTTGGACTGCTCTTGATCATTGCCGGAATCGTTGGCTGGCTGGTGTTCAAGCCGTTGATCTGCCCCAGGGCCAAGGTGATGGAAGCGGCGCCCGGCCAGAACGACCGCATCGTCGAACTTCGGAACGTGAACCCGCTGTTCGTCGCCGCCGTGATGCAGCATCAGCAGGCTCGAGCCGCGCAGCACGCTGCTCCTGCGCAACCTCCATTTTTGCCCGGTTCGACGTAAACTTTGCCCGTGCCCACCCCCAAGCGATTAAACGTTGCTGTCGTCGGGGCGACCGGTCTCGTTGGAACCGAGATGCTCAAGATCCTCGCTGAGCGCAAATTTCCGGCCGATACACTTCGCGTGTTCGCCTCAGAGCGTTCGATCGGCAAGCACGTCGCATACAACGGGCATGAGCTCCAGCTGGAGCGCCTCGACGAGTCCGCGTTCAAAGACGTGCAGGTCGTCATGTTCGCGGCGGGCGCCGACGTCTCTCTGATGTACGGGCCGATCGCGGCGGAATCGGGCGCACTGGTCATCGACAAGAGCTCCGCCTGGCGGATGAAGGCCAACGTCCCCCTCGTCGTGCCCGAGGTGAACCCCAACGACATCCGCGAGAACGAGGGCATCATCGCCAGCCCCAACTGCACGACAATCCCGCTGACCATGGTGCTCGAGCCGCTCCGACAGAAGGTCGGCATCGAGCGCGTCATCGTGTCGACCTACCAGGCAGCGTCCGGCGCCGGCCGCGCTCTGGCGGAGGAGCTGGAGGATCAGACGGAAGCGATCGCCGCGAGGCGTAAACCCGAGGTGAGCGCGACCACTCATCAGCTCGCCTACAACGTGATCCCGGGCGGCTGGAAGCCGCAGCAGTACGGCTACAACGAAGAGGAGATGAAGCTCGTCAACGAAACGCGCAAGATCCTCCACGCACCAGACCTCAAGATCGCGGCAACATGTGTGAGGGTTCCCGTCCAGGTTGGACACAGCGAATCGGTGACGATCGAGACGACCGACGCGATCGAGCCGGAAGACGTGCGTTCCATCCTCGAGCGTGCACCGGGGCTGGCGATCGAGGACGATCCCGCCGCCCGCGTTTACCCGACGCCGCTGCACGTCGCGGGCCGTGATGAAGTCTTTGTCGGGCGGATACGAAAGGACCTGTCGTCGGACAAGGGAATCGCACTGTGGATCGTTTCGGACAACCTGCGCAAGGGAGCCGCGCTGAACGCGGTCCAGATCGCAGAACAGGCGATTGAGATGGGAGTTTTGGCGAAATGACGAAGGAGATCGGGCGCCTGCTGACCGCGATGGTGACGCCGTTCAAGGCCGACGGTACTGTCGACTATGACGCCGCGGCGAGACTCGCGGTGATGCTCGTCAGCGACGGCTCGGATGGCGTTGTAGTCTCAGGCACCACCGGCGAGTCGCCCAGTCTCACCGACCCTGAAAAGATCGAGCTGCTGAGAGCGGTCAAGGACGCGATCCCGGGCCACGACGTGGTGGTGGGTACCGGGAGCAACGACACGCATCACTCGGTCGAGCTCTCGAAGCTCGCCATGAAGGCAGGGGCTGACGCGCTGCTGGCTGTGGTGCCCTATTACAACAAGCCGCCGCAGGACGGCATGTACCAGCACTTCAAGGCGATCTCAGAGATCGGGCCGACCATCATGTACAACATCCAGGGCCGCACCGCCGTCAACATGACCGCGGCGACGACCCTGCGCTGCGCGCACCTGCCTGGGATCATCGGCGTCAAGGAAGCCAGCGGCGATCTCGACCAGGTCGGGCTCGTCTGCGCCGGCAAGCCCGCGAAGTTCAAGGTCTGGAGCGGTGACGACAGCTGGACCCTTCCGATACTGGCGGTCGGTGGATACGGCGTGATCTGCGTCGTCTCCCACATCGCCGGCCGGTCGATGAAGAAGTTGATCGACGCCTATGCAAGGGCCGATACGGATGTGGCGCGCGACATCCACCTCGGCCTGCTGCCCGTGATCAAAGCGCTGATGACCACCGCCGCCAACCCGGTGCCGATCAAGTCGGTGCTCAACGCAATGGGCTTCAACGCGGGACCGTTCCGGCTTCCCCTGGTGCCCCTGACGGACGAGCAGCTGAAATCGGTGATGAAGACGATCCAGGAGGCGGGTGACTACATCACCTTGGCCAAGCCGGGAGTGAAAGTCGCTTAGCGCCCCGACCGAGCTGAGGGAGCTGTCGAGGAAGTCATCGACGGATCTTCGACGCCCATGCGGCCCACTTCCCCCGAAGGGGGCCCCAGTAGGTTCTGCGCTGCTCGCTCACGAATGCGCGATGCGCTCGCTGCGCTGCTCGTCGCTTCGCCCGAATCTGGACCACCTGGATCGCCGAATCTCTCGCCGATGATCCCCAACAGCTCCCTGCTCCAGCTCCACGACACGATCCGGGCCTGCAAGAACTGCGGCCTGCACGCGACGCGCACGCAGGCTGTACCCGGTGTCGGACCGTGTCCGGCCAACGTGATGATCGTGGGCGAGGCGCCCGGTTTCAACGAGGACAGGCAGGGCGAGCCTTTCGTGGGCGCTGCGGGCAAGCTGCTCGACACACTGCTCGGGCGCATCTCGCTCAGCCGGTCGGACGTGTACATCACAAACGTCTTGAAGTGCCGGCCGCCGATGAACCGCGACCCGATGCCCAACGAGGTGGAAGCCTGCTCGCCATATCTCAAGCAGCAGCTCGAGCTCGTCAAGCCAAAGCTCGTGCTCATCCTCGGCCGGCACGCGCTCGAGCGCCTGATGCCCGGGCAGGGATCCATCTCGCGCATCCACGGCAGCCTGATCAGGCGCGCTGACGTGGCTTACGTGCCGCTGTTCCACCCCGCCGCGGCCCTGCACAACGGGTCGCTGGTCGCCGACCTCGAGCATGACTTCGACCAGGTGAAGCGATACCTGGACCAGCTGCTGGCGCCGCCACCGCCTCCAGTGCCGGTTGCAGCTCCGAAGCAGGAGTCAGAGCAGCTGCGGCTGTTGTGAACCCCGGCCGTCTTCGGTATCTCCCGCTTGGCGGCCTCGGCGAGGTCGGCATCAACATGTGGGCGCTGGAGTGGGAGAGCAAGATCCTCGTGGTCGATGCGGGCCTGATGTTCCCGCAGGAGGACATGCTCGGCATCGACCTCGTCCTGCCGGACATCTCGTACCTGCTCCAGCCGGGCAAAGAGGTGCTGGGCATCTACCTCACGCACGGGCATGAGGACCACATCGGTGGGCTGCCCTACGCACTGAAAAAGCTCAAAGTGCCGGTGTACGGCACGCGTCTGACGCTTGGGCTGGTCAAACCAAAGCTCAGGGAGCACCGCATATTGCGCGAGTCGGACCTGCGCGAGGTGCGGGTGGGGGACGTGGTGCAGCTGGGCCCGTTCCGGGTCGAGGCGATCGCGGTGTGCCACTCCATTCCCGATGCGGTCGCGCTGAGCATCGAAACGCCGGTCGGGCGCGTCGTCTACACGAGCGATTTCAAGCTCGACCCGGCGCCGCCCGACGGCCACCCGACCGACATGGAGCGATTTCGGCGTCTGGGCGACGCCGGCGTGCTGTTGCTCCTGAGCGACTCCACGAACGCCGAGAGGGAGGGACGCTCAGGGTCGGAGCGCGACCTGCATGGAGCCTTCGAGCGGATTTTCAGCGAAGCGCCAGGACGCATCGTCGTGGCCAACTTCGCTTCAAACATCCAGAGGGTGCAGCACCTGGTGCGCATGGCCGCGCAGTTCGGCCGCAGGGTGGCGGTCGTAGGACGAAGCCTGCAGCAGAACTTCAAGACCGCGCGCGAGCTGGGCTTCCTCAGCGTGCCCGACGGCCTGACCATCCCGCTGGCCGACTACGAGCGCGTCCCGCCTTCGAAGCTGCTCCTGCTCACGGCGGGGAGCCAGGGCGAGCCCATGTCGGCCTTGACCCGTTTCGCCGCGCAGCGCCATCCGTTCATCAACGTGCGCAAGGACGACTGGGTCGTCATCTCGGCGAGGCCGGTCCCCGGCAACGAGCGGATGGTCCACCAGACGGTGAACAACCTGTACCGGCATGGGGCGCGGGTTTTCTATTCTGAGGTCGGCAACGTGCACGTCACGGGCCACGCCCAGCGGGACGAGCTGCGCGACATGCTCAAGGCCGTGCGCCCGCGTTACTTCGTCCCGGTGCACGGCGAGTACCGCCAGCTGCTGCTGCACTCGGAGCTTGCCCGCGAGGCCGGCCTCGACGGCGATCACATCGCGGTGGTCGAGGACGGCGAGACCGTCGAGCTCAGCGCGGATGCGATGACTCGCGGTGAGAAGGTGAGCACTGGCCTCGTGTACGTCGACGGCCTGGGCGTCGGAGACGTCGAGCAGGTCGTGCTCCGCGACCGGCGTCACCTCGCCGAAGACGGCATCCTCGTGGTCACCCTGACACTCGACCGCGACACGGGCATCGTGCGCGCCGGACCGGAGCTGATCTCGCGTGGAGTTATCGAGCCCGAGCTGTCGGTGCGGCTGATGGCGGACGCCCGCGCGGAGGTTCTCGAGAGCATCGGGCACTTCGCCGATTCGCATCCCGACATGAGCCTGCTGCAGGAGACGATCCACGATGCTGTGTCGAAGACGGTCTACAGGCAGACCCGGCGGCGGCCTATGGTGATCCCGGTGATCACCGAGATATGAACGAGGCGTGAAGCTTCCGCCGCTGGCGCTCATCG